>Ga0208492_1001738_pt1 | contig 12392 bp, 7 predicted proteins | sample Subbioar_CSW14AB_FD_184820 | JGI IMG/M metagenome (GOLD analysis project Ga0208492, IMG submission 184820) | Serpentinite rock and fluid subsurface biosphere microbial communities from McLaughlin Reserve, California, USA - CR12Mar_CSW14AB (SPAdes) | ecosystem: Environmental > Terrestrial > Deep... | reverse complement strand
CTGCTGATGGACAAGTGGGATGCCGAGGAAACCCTGCGCCTGATCGCGACGCACAAGGCGACGCATACGCATGTTGTTCCCACCATGATGCATCGCATGCTCCAGCTGCCCGAGGAGACGCGCGCCAGGTACGACGTTTCCTCCATGCGCTGGATGATCCACGGCGCGGCGCCCTGCCCTGCGCATGTGAAGAAGGCTATGATGGACTGGTTCGGGCCGGTGCTGTTCGAATATTACTCCTCCACCGAGGGCGGCGGCGTGTTCGTGCGGCCGCATGAATGGCTGAAGAAGCCCGGCACGGTTGGCAAGCCGGTGCCGGGTGTGGAGATCAAGCTCCTGGACATTGAGGGCAATCCCGTGCCGCAGGGCCAGGAAGGCCTGATCTATGTGAAGGCGCCGGCGACGGGGCGGTTCGAGTACTACAAGGAAGGCGGCAAGACCGACGCCAGCTATCGCGGCGACTGGTTCACGCTCGGCGACATGGGCAAGCTGGATGCCGATGGGGACCTGTTCCTCACCGGCCGCACGGCGGAGCTGATCATCTCCGGCGGCGTGAACATCTATCCCGTGGAGATCGACGAAGTACTGATCCGCCATCCGCTGATCGCGGACGCTGCCGTGGTCGGCGTGCCCAACGAGGATTGGGGCGAGGAGATCAAGGCCGTGGTGGAGCTGAAGGAAGGCGTGGCGCGATCAGAGGAGACGAAACAATCGATCTTCGATTTCGCCAAGGATCGCCTGCCCGGCTTCCAGCGGCCGCGCACGATTGATTTCGTCGATACGCTGCCGCGCAATGCGGCCGGCAAGGTCCTGCGCGCTCAGGTCCGCGCGCCGTATTGGGCAGGTCGCTCGAAGAGCATCTGACGCCGACAGGCGCTTTGCGCCAATCCCTCAGGATGAGGTCAGTGGCGGAACGCGCCATGCAACTTGTTTCAACCGGCGCCGGCCTCATCCTGAGGTATCGCGAAGCGATCCTCTCGAAGGATGTGCCTTTGCGCGCAGACAGGCAAACGGCCTCGCGGACAGGCCAGGACCCATCCCCAAAAGCAGAAAGGGCGCACCTTGCGGTACGCCCTCCTGTTTTCGGTCTTCAGCGTAGCTGGGCTTAGAATTCGTAGCCCAGGCGCAGGAAGAAGGTCCGGCCGCGCATGTCGTACTGCGAGGCGAAGGCCGGCGTCGTGCCGAAGCGGCTCGACACACCGGTCGTGATGTTCGGCGGCGGCGCGTTGAACACGTTCGCAACACCACCGGTGATGACGAAGTTGTCGCCACGGTAGCGGACCGACACGTCGTGCGACAGCCAGACGTCCGTCTCGTTGATGCGACGGATCGTACGGCCCTGGTAGGCAGCAAGATCGGCAGCGAACACCGAGTGATCCATCTCGCCGACGTAATCGACGAACCACGAGTACGTGAAGTCGCCTTGGCGCAGCTGCACCGACGCGTCACCAACCCACTCCGGATCGCCCAGCGTGCCGTTGAAGTCGTCGGTCGTGAAGCCGGACGTAGTGCCCGGTGCGAACAGCTTGTTCACGTCTTCCAGCGTCTTGGTGGCCGAGAGGTCGACAACCATCGTGCCGAAGTCGAACTCGTGCTCGTAACGAACCGTGACGTCGAAGCCGCGGGTCGATTGCAGGTTCGCGTTCAGGTAGCTGTCGCGCACTTGCGTGACCATGTTCGGGTTCACGAGCGCGGTCGGCGAGTTACGATCGAACAGGCTGCAGAACGCGTTCGGGTAAACCGGCGAAGCGTAGCAACCGCCGAGGATCGTGCCGGCGCCCAGCTGGGTGACGGCGTCTTCGATCACGATGTCGAAGTAATCGACGGCGACCGAGAGATCCAGGAAGTCCGGCGTCCAGATCAGGCCGAGCGTACGGGCTTCCGACGTTTCCGCCGTCAGCACGCCAGCGCCACCGCCCGTGACCACGACGGCCGACGGAGCCAGACCCGCGTAGTTCGACGGGATACCAGCAGCCGCGCAGTTCGCCTGGATGTTCGGGTTGGTGTCGGTGCCCCAGTCAACGCACGGGTCGATGCCGGTCTGACCGACGAAGCCCGTCTGGTTGCCCAGGTACAGCTCGTAGAGAGCCGGGGTGCGGTAGGACGTGCCTTGCGTTCCGCGGATGCGGAGCGAGGGGATGACCTGCCAGTTGATACCGGCTTTCCACACGCTGTCCGAACCGAACGAGTCATAATCGAATGCGCGAGCCGACGCGTCGATCGTGAGTTCTTCGATCAGCGGCAGGCCACGGAGAACCGGGATGTTGGTTTCGACGTAGAATTCCGAAACCTTGTCTTCGCCGGCAGTGATCTGGGCCGACGTGATGCCCCAGTATTCGTCGTTCTGCGAACCCGGATCCGGAACGTCGTTGATCTCGAATTTCCGATATTCGGCGCCGACCGCGACGCCGAGCGGACCAGCAGGCAGCTCGAACAGGTCGCCCGAAATGACGGCTTGCACCATCGTCTGGTCGTAGTCCGTGTTGCCGACGCTTTGTGCGCTGAGCAGGTCATAGGTGGCTTGCGACGGGTTGCCTTGCAGGAAGCCCGGGTCGAACGGGTTGTAGTTCGGGCCAGCGTAGAGGCCATCCGACGGACGCGCAGTGAAGTAGTCACCCGCGGTTTCCTTGCGGATCTGGTTCTGGCCGTATTCGCCTTCCGACTTCGAGTACGAAGCGTTCACCGACCACGTCCAGCCCGGTAGAATGAAGTCACCGGTCAGGCCCGAGTTCACGTAGTAGTAGTCCACGTTCACCGTGCTGTCGAAGTCCCACAGCACGACCGGACGCGCGACGCGGAGACCGCCCGCGGTCTGGGCGAGACCCACCGGCGCCTGGAAGAGGCCCGGCACGTCGTAACCGACGTTGCTGGCGATCGACGGGAAGAACTGACGCACGCCGTTACGTTCGTATTCACGGCGATTGTAGAGGGCTTCCGTGGTCCAATCGATGCCACCGAGGATGTCGAGCTGGAAGTCGGCCTTGCCGTAGAGCGACAGACGATCAACGCCGGCAATCGCGTCCTGGTCGAGGAATTTCGGGTGGTTCAGCACGTCTTCGTAGTAGGCAACCGGCCCCTGAGCGTAGGTACGGTTGACGCGCGGGCGGTAGCCCGGGAACGGGCCGATCACGACACCATCCGGCGACGGGACGTAGCGAGCGCCGCTCACCTGGTCGTCGATCGTCATGTTGAGGATGTTGTTGCAGTTTCCGAGGCTCGTGTTGCGCTGGATCGAGCCATCGACACGGTCGATGCGCTGGCCGGTCGTGGAGCTGTAGGCCAGATCCTGCGCGCAGGCGAGGAACGAGCGGTCACCCATCTTCAGCGGGTCACGGACTTCGTATTCGGCCGCCAGCATGACGTTGCCGCCGAACAGGTCGAAGCCGATCGCGCCGTTGATCTGGAAGGTGTTACCGCCACCTTCTTCGGTCATGTTGTACTGGGCGTTCAGTTCCGGCGAGTCGATCGAAGTACGCGTGATGATGTTAGCAACGCCGGCGACGGCGTCGGAGCCGTAGATCGACGAGGCGCCGTCTTTCAGGATCTCGACGCGCGAGATGATCGAGTCAGGGATGACCTGAAGGTCGAACGCGGCAACCTGGCCACGCACGCCGGCCGGGCCGGGGCGCTGGCCGTTCAGCAGGACCAGCGAACGCTGGGCGCCGAGACCACGGAGCGAGACCGAGTTGATGCCCGGGCCGCCTTCGATGACGAAGCCGCCGAACTGGTTGTTGAACTGCAGCGAGCCCTGAGCGATCGAGGAGCCCTGCAGGATCTCGCCGGTGTCGACGAGGCCTTCGAGCGTCGTTTGCTCGGCCGTGATCACCTGGATCGGGGCCGACGACGTGAAGGCGTCACGCGCGATGCGCGAACCCGTGATGACGACCTTGTCGTTGCTGGTCGGTTCGCACTGCGTCTGAACACCGGGGGTGTTCGGATCGCAATCCACGACGGTGTCCGGCGCTTGGGCGTGCGCAGCAGCGCCCATTGCCAGTGTGAGTGCGCCAAACGCTGCGCCGCCACGGAAGAATCTGCGCAGTGAAGCGCTCGTGTTTGACATGATTGACCCCAGAATGCCGATAAACTGAAAACCCGTCCTGACTCGGGTTCTTTCCGTTCTGGCACAGGGAAATTCCAGACAGCAATCGCAACTGCGGCTAACGTCGCGTTCGTGACACAATTGCGCCACGGCTGTGGCTGATCCGCCACAAGACAGGTTCCGAACCGGGGCATGATTTTCCAAAGATGTCGCATCTGTGTGAAGCCCCTTGCGACTTTGCCGCAAACGCCGCAGCATTAAGCCTACAACTTCCCCGCTTCGTTCAACAAAATCAGAGGTTTGCCTTGGCTAAGAGCTATCTGGGAGTCGCTCTTGCGGCTGTGCTGTTCGGTTCAGGAGCAGCCTCCGCACAGAAGCTGGACGTGGAATCCATTGCGCGGATGCCCGACACGACGGGCGTTTCGATGTCGGCTGAGGGCGATTTTCTCGTCGCGATCAAGGCCGACCCCCGCGATACCAGCAAGCGGATCATCGCTTCAGCTGATATCTCCAACATCGACGGAACCAAGCCGCTCAACTGGGTGGCGACTCCCAGCGACCGGATGAGCTTCGTCAGCGCGCAGGCGCTGAAGGCGGGCAAGGTCTGGGCGATCGCCAACCAGATGTGGACGGGCAACCTCGGCGGCTGCGGCGAAGGCCGGGTCACGGGCAGCACGAAAACGTGGCTCTACAAGGCTTTCCTTTCGGACAAAACGCTCAAGACCTTCAACGACCCGTTCGAATCGGGCCGCTCGATCGGTGTCAGCGAGGAATCGCTGCGCTGCCTCGAGATCGGTTCCAGCCCCGGCATCGTCGATCTGCCCCTCGACCCCGAGAGCGTCATCGTCCGGCAGCAGGATTCAGATTTCGTCTCCCGCTACTCCAAGGTGAACCTCAAGACGGGCAAGAGCCAGGCGCTCTACAAGGACATCGGCGAGCTTTCCATTGACCTGATCGACCCGCGGGACGGCAAGGTCCTGACCAAGCAGAAGAGCGAAACAAAGGGCAACCTGAACTACGACTTCGAGACCTACATCCTCAACCGCGAGACCGGTAACTTCGATCTCGAGGCCCCGCTGACGGTCGACACGCGCAACCGCAACGCGATGACGGTCCAGGCCTATGACGAGGAAACGGGCAAATACTTCGTCGTGACCGACAAGTTCTCCGACAAGTCGGCGATCTATCTGTACGATGCCCGCACCGACAAGTTCGATGACGCGCCGCTGTTCGCGCACCAGGATTTCAACGCCCTTGGCGTCGTGCTTGGCCGCAGCAAGGACAATTTCGGCAAGATCCTCGGCTTCCGTTATGAAGGCGCCGATCCGCAGGTCTTCTGGACCGATCCGGACATGGTCTCGATCCAGAAAGGCCTCGAGGCCTCCTTCAAGGGCCAGACGGTCAGCATCATCTCGGGCGGTGGCGTCGATGGCAGCAAGAAGGTGCTGTTCAGCGTCGAAAGCCCCCGCAACCCGCCCGCCTACTACCTGCTTCTCAACAAGACGAAGCTGGTTGGCATCGGCTCGGAGCGTCCGTGGATCAAGCCGGAAACGATGGGCCAGCGTTCGCTCGTCTACTACGACGCGCGCGATGGCGTGAAAGTTCCCGCCTTCCTCACCCTGCCCCCGAACTTCAAGAAGGGCGACGCCGCTCCGCCGGCCATCGTCCTGCCGCACGGCGGACCATGGGCCCGTGACTATATCGGTTGGGACGGCTCGGGCTGGACGCAGTTCTTCGCCACGCGTGGCTACGCCGTGCTGCAGCCGCAATACCGCGGCAGCGATGGCTGGGGCCACAGCCTCTGGCTCGCCGGCGACGGCGAGTGGGGCCTGAAAATGCAGGACGACAAGGACGACGGCGCCAACTGGATGGCCAAGGAAGGCTACGCGGACAAGAACAAGATCGCGATCTTCGGCTACTCCTACGGTGGCTTCGCGGCCTTCGCGGCTTCGGTTCGCCAGGGCGGCCCGTACCAGTGCGCGATCGCCGGCGCTGGCGTCTCCAACCTCACCCGCATTGCCAACAACTGGGGTGAGAACCGCATGCAGCGCGCCTACCAGGGCCGCACTGTGAAGGGCATGGACCCGCAGCAGAACACGTCGAAACTCGCGATGCCGATCCTGATCTACCACGGCGATCGTGACGTCCGCGTGCCGCTGTACCACGCCACGGACTTCTACAACGCGGTGAAAGGGACCGGCAAAGCCAAGCTGCTGGTCCTCAAGGACATGGGCCACCAGGGCATCCTGTGGACCTCGGAGAACCATCGCGAGTCGCTGAAAGCGATGGAGGACTTCCTCCACAACGAATGCAAAATGTAGTCATCCGTGAGATCGCCTGATCTGACCGACTGAAATGAAACGCCCCGGATCTCTCGATCCGGGGCGTTTTTCTTTGATAGCTGGGTGTCCGCGTGAGGTTTAGTCCGCGTCCCGCTCGACCGGCTGAGCAGTAGCAGGTGGCAGCTGGCCTGCCATTGCAAGCTTGAGCTTGTCGCGGTCCAGCGCCCCTTCCCAGTGGCTGACGACGATGGTGGCGACGGCGTTGCCAATGAAGTTGGTCAGCGCCCGGCATTCCGAGAGGAAGCGGTCGACGCCCAGAATGATCACCATGCCGGTGACCGGGATCATCGGGTTGCCGTCCGGTCCGATGACCGATTCAAGCGTCGCCGCCAGCGCGATGAAGCCGGCGCCGGTAACGCCCGCCGCGCCCTTTGAGCTCAGCATGGCGACGAGCAGCAGGCCGATCTGCTGTTCCAGCGGCAGGTGGATGTTCATGGCCTGCGCGATGAACAGCGCGGCCATGGTCATGTAGATGTTGGTGCCGTCAAGGTTAAACGAATACCCTGTGGGCACCACGAGGCCGACAACCGGCCGGGCGCACCCTGCCCTCTCCATCTTCTCCATCAGGGCCGGCAGCGCCGATTCCGAAGACGACGTTCCCAGCACCAGCAGGAGTTCGTCCTTGAGGTAGCGCAGCAGGCTGAAGATCGAGAAACCCGCGTAGAGGCCGACGGCGCCCAGCACGAGAACGATGAAGAGCGTGGAGGTTGCGTAGACCGTGGCGACCAGCGCCAGCAGCTTGCCAATGGCCTCGAGGCCGAGGTCGGCGATGATAAAGGCGAAGGCGCCAAAGGCGCCGATCGGCGCCGCGCGCATAAGGATGGCGACGATCTTGAAGATCGCCTGCGCCGCCGAGTTGAGCACGTCCAGCGCCTTCTGGCCGCGGTCGCCCGACATGGCGAGACCGACGCCAGCCAGAATAGCCACAAACAGGACCTGAAGGGTCGACCCTTCAGTCAGTGCGGAAATAAACGTGCGCGGAATGATCGACATGAGGAAGCCGACCACGGTGGAGTCGTGCGCTTTCTCTGCGTAGCCCTGAACAGCCGCGAGATCCTTCTCGCTGTAGCGGCTGGGGTCGGCATTCATGCCCTCCCCCGGATGCACCAGGTTTGCGACGATCAGGCCGATGATCAGCGCGAGGGTGGAGATCGCAAGGAAGTAGAGGAACGCCCGCAGGGCCACCCGGCCGAGGCTGCCCATGTCGCGCATGCCGCCGATGCCGACGGCGATGGTGACGAAGATCACCACGGGGATGATCATCTTCACGAGGCTCACGAAGGCGTCGCCGAGGGGCTTCAGATAGTCCTTCACCCACGGGATCGAGTTATCCAGCCCGCCGGCGCCGAGCACGGTCGAGAACCAGTTGATCTTGTAGAGCCAGCCGATCGTGCCGCCGAGAATGATGGCGGCGATCACCTGGAAATACAGGTGTGTCCAGATGGGACCCTTGCGCGGCGGAGTCGCCGGCATCGCTGTGTCCAGCACGGCCATTCGTCAAACCTCCGCCCCGGCGGTGTGCCTCTCTTGAGTGGAGGCACCCCCCCTGCTTTCCCTACAGCAATAGGGCCCGGAGCGGTTAGTGCCAGTGTTTTTCGAGGTGGCCTAGGTGGCGGCGCCTTCGGAGGCCTGATCGGAGCGGTACTTCGCTCCCGGGATGCGGCCCGGCAGGATGATCAGCATTGGGGCCGCCACGAAGATGGACGAATACGTGCCGATGATGACGCCGAACAGGATCGAAACGCCGAAGCCGAAGAGGACCGGCCCCCCGAGGAAGATCATGGCCAGCGAGGCAAGCATGACGGTGATCGAGGTCATCAGGGTGCGCGACAGCGTCGAGGTGATCGAGATGTCGATGACTTCCTTGATGGGCAGTTTCTTGAACTTCTTCAGCATCTCCCGGATGCGGTCATAGACGACCACGGTGTCGTTGATCGAGTAACCCGCCACCGTCAGCACGCCCGCCACGATGGTCAGGTCGAACGTCATCTGGGTGACGGACCACAGGCCGATAACCGCGTAGACGTCGTGGAACGTGGTGATGAATGCGCCGGTGCCGAACTTGAATTCGAAGCGGAACCAGACATAGAGGCCGATCCCGATAACAGCCAGCAGGCAGGCCAGTACGCCCCGCGTAAGCAGTTCGTCGGAGACCTTGCCGGAGACGTTGTCCACCTTGCGGATCGTGATGCCGTCTGTGCCCAGCGCCGAAGTCACCTTGGCCTTGATTTCCTCGACCGAAACGCCGGTTTCCAGCGGCACCCGAATGATGGCGGTGGAGCCGCCGTCCGAGGTCGTGATGCTGCTTTCCTTGAAGCCCTGCGATTCCACTTCCTTGCGAAGGACCTCAACGTCGAATGTCCTGGTGCTGGCCGCCTCGACCTGCACGCCGCCGGTGAAATCGAGGCCCATGTTGAGGCCCTGCGTGGCGAGCGACCAGGTGGTCACGATGAAGATCATCGCGGTCACGACGAAGCCGATCCAGCGGATCTTCATGAAGGGAAAAGGAGGGCCCTCGGGTTTATGGGGCTTGTTGGGCTTATCCCACCACATGCGTCGTGCCTCGAATGCTCACGGCCGGTTCCGGAGGCCCGGAACCGCCAATACGGCCCCTGCGCTACCAGCTGATCGGCCAAAACGCCATATCCCAGCCTGTTCGGACGCCCGGAGGGGTGACAGTTTGCGACAAACCGCCTGCAGTTGGGGGAGTTTGTGCGACATTCCGCCTGCAGAGTGGCTTCATCAGGCGGCGAATCGACCGCCGACAGATACGGAGCGAACCCCATGAAACTGCACCTGATCGTCCTGGCGTCCGTCGCCGTGGCTGGCGGCCTGGCGGCGGCCGTTGCCGTGGCCCAGCCGGCCGGCCGGCCCGGCCCCGGCGGCCCTTTCGGCCTGCTGGCCTTTGACGCCAATGCCGACGGCAAGGTTACCCGCGCCGAGTTCGACGCGGCTCAGAAATCCCACTTCAACCAGATCGACGCCAACAAGGACGGCACGGCCACCCCGGAAGAGTTCAAGGCCTTCCGTGAGGCCCAGGCCACGAAGATCAAGGCCGAGCGCTCCCAGGAGCGGTTCGCCGCGCTGGACGCGGACGGCAATGGCCAGGTCAGCGCCGCCGAGTTCGCCAAGGCAAATGCCGAGCGCGGCGAGCGTGGCCCGGGCGGACATCGTGGTCGCGGCGGGCACGGCAAGATGGAGCGCATCGCCGGTCATGCCCCGGAGGGCAAAGGCCGGGGGCTGCGGGCGGACGACAACGCCGACGGCAAGCTGACCTTTGCGGAATTCTCGGCCCGTGGGGTCGAGGGTTTCACCCGGGCCGACGCCAACAAGGACGGGGTCGTGACGATCACGGAGTTGCAGGCCCTGCGGCCGGGCAAGCGCTAACGACCACGAGGTGAGACCGCCGCCTCCCCCTCCCCCTTGGCGGTTTCATTTCCTGTGCAGCCTGTTGCATCGGGCAATCCCCCTGCAGCAGGCTGCATCTTCATTGATACGGTATACGAGCGTCACATGAGCCAGAGCATCCTGATCGTCGAGGACGAGGCGTCCATCCGGGAGCCACTGGTGAAGTATTTCACCAACAACCAGTTCCGGGTGAAAGCCGCCGCGAACGCCGCCGACGCGCGCTCCCTGCTGGCGAGCCATGCGTTCGATCTCGTGGTCGCCGACATCATGATGCCGGGCGAAGATGGGCTGAGCCTGTGCCGGCATATCCGCTCGACCGGCAACCTGCCGGTGATACTGCTGACGGCGCGGGCCGAGGAGCTGGACCGCATTCTCGGCCTGGAAGTGGGCGCGGACGATTACGTCACCAAGCCCTTCTCGCCGCGCGAATTGCTGGCGCGCGTGAAGGCGGTGATCCGGCGGTCGCAGAGTCTGCCGCCGCGCCAGTCGGCGCCGAGCGATGCCCCCTCCTACCGGTTCGGCCGCTGGGTGCTGAAGACCGGCGAGCGGGAGTTGGTGGATTCCGATGGTGTGACAGCGCCGTTGTCTTCCGGTGAGTACGCGCTGCTGCTTGCCATGCTGGAGCGGCCGCGTCTCGTGCTGACGCGGGATCAGCTGCTCGACATCACGCAAGGCCGCGAGGCCAGCCTGTTCGACCGGTCGATCGACAACCAGATCAGCCGGCTGCGGCGCAAGATCGAGGAAGACCCCAAGGCGCCGAAATACATCAAGACGGTCTGGGGTGGCGGTTACAGCTTCGCGGCCGAGGTGCACAAGCTGTGAGGCGGTTCCTGCCCAGCAACCTGTCGGGGCAGTTTGCCCTGGTGATGGCCGCGGCCTTGCTGGTGGCCAGCATCGTCAACTTCGTCCTGCTGCTGGGCGAGCGCCAGCACGCCGCGCTGATCGAGCAGACCGGCGCGCCGATTGCGCGCTTTGCCGACGTTGCCAGCATCGTGTTTGCCGATCCGCCGGAAGAGCTGACGCGCGGATATGCCGGGGGACGGCTGCGGGGGCCCGGGCGGTATCTGCTGATGCAGGCGACGCCGGTCGACACGTATGCCCTGCCCCGGGATCGCGAGATCGAGCAGCGGCTTGCCAAGGCGCTGGCCGACAATGACGTGAAGACGGACGGCATCCGCGCGTCGGTGCGCACGATGGATCGGCCGGATCGCATCGGACAGATCCTGGCCACCCTTGGCCGCAACAATCGCGACGACCGGGGCGGTCCGCCTGACCTGCAGGACGATCGGCGTGGCGCCAGGTTTGGCAATCGTCCCCTAAACATGGAGCCCGGCGGTCCGCCTCCAAATGATGGTCCACCGCCGCAGATGATCAGCACACGCGAAATCCTGCTGTCGGCGCAGCTGCCGGACGGGCGCTGGATCACCAGCCTGACCGTCGCGCCGGAAGTGACGCGGGGCGATGTCTTCCTGCTGGCGGCGAGTACGTTCGTGATCTTCATCTGCGTGCTGGCGGCGGCGTTGTGGGTGGCGCAGCGCCTGTCGCGACCGCTGCAGGACCTCGCAGCGGCGGCGGCGCATGTGGGTGAAAGCAACGAACCGCACCAGATCGTCTCGACGCGGGCGCCGGGCGATGTGCAGAAGACCATCGATGCATTCAACGCAATGAGCCTGCGCGTGAGCCAGTTGCTTCGCGAGAAGGACGTGATGCTGGGCGCGCTGGGCCACGACCTGCGCACGCCGCTGTCCTCGCTGCGGATACGGATCGAGACGATGGAGCCGGAAGCCGAGCGGCAGAAGGCGGTACGCACGATCGAGGAAGCAACCGACCTGCTTGAAGACATTCTGGAGCTGTCGCGGCAGGGCAAGTCGCGCGAGCCGGTGCGGACGATGGACGTCTCCATGATCGTTGACGACATGGTGGAGGACTATTCCGAGACGGGCGCGCCAGTGAGCGTTGGCGAGACGCAGCGGGCGGTGGCGCTGTTGCGGCCGGTGTTGCTGCGGCGGGCGTTGCGCAACCTGATCGACAATGCGGTGAGCTATGGCAAGGGCGCCCGGGTGTCGGTGGAGCCATCGGGGGGACGTATCCACATCCATGTCGATGATGATGGGCCGGGCATGTCGGCTGAGGCGCTAGCATCGGCGACCGATCCTTTCTATCGCGGCGAGGCGTCCCGCAATCGCGAGACTGGCGGCGCTGGCCTGGGACTGACGCTGACCGAGGCGATTGCGCGGGCGCATGGCGGGTCGCTGGTGCTGAAGAACCGCGATGGCGGCGGCTTCCGTGCGACGCTGAACCTCCCGGGTGCGAAGGCGCATGCGGGCGCGACCTCAGACGCGCAGGCGCGCTGAGGCAAACGGCAGCGGGCAGTCGTGAGTAGGCAGGCGGGGCGCGAGCCTGCGCAATGAGCGCAGAGCTGCGGCTGCCCCCTCCGTCGCGCGAAGACGCGCGCCACCTCCCCCGGCGCACAGCGCCGGAGGAGGAAAGAAAGCGGTGCATGCAGCAAGCGCAGGTGCTTTCCGCCTCCAGCCGAAGGCTGGGGGAGGTGGCATGCGGAGCATGACGGAGGGGGCGAGCCGCGTTGGGGTCGCCAACGGCTC
>Ga0208492_1001737_pt1 | contig 12397 bp, 13 predicted proteins | sample Subbioar_CSW14AB_FD_184820 | JGI IMG/M metagenome (GOLD analysis project Ga0208492, IMG submission 184820) | Serpentinite rock and fluid subsurface biosphere microbial communities from McLaughlin Reserve, California, USA - CR12Mar_CSW14AB (SPAdes) | ecosystem: Environmental > Terrestrial > Deep... | reverse complement strand
CCTCGGTCTCGGTCGTCATCGGCCAGGGTTCGCTGGAAGCCACGGGCGCGGACCTCGACGTCGCCATCGACGGCAACGGCTACATCGAGGTGCAGATGCCGACCGGCCAAGTCGGCTACACCCGCGACGGAGCCTTGAAGCGATCGGCAGAAGGGTTGATTGTCACTTCCGACGGCTATCCGGTGGTTCCCGGGATCACCATACCGTCTGACGCGCGTGGGCTGACGATCAGTCCTTCTGGCGAAGTCTGGGCCGATTTCGCCGATCGCGTCGATCCGGAACTGATCGGTCAGCTGACCATTTCCTCCTTTCCGAACGAAAAGGGACTGGAGGCGATCGGATCGAACTTGTTTCTCGAAAGCCCCGCTTCGGGCGCTGCCTTCTCGGGCACGCCGGGCGAGGCGGGCCTCGGAACGCTCCGCCACGGCTACCTGGAGGGAAGCTCGGTCGATGCGGTCCGCGAGGTGACCGAACTGATCAAGGCGCAGCGCGGATACGAGCTGAATGCCAAGGTGATCACGGCTGCCGACCAGATGCTTGCCGCAACAACGCAGGTGCGCTGATGTGGCGGGGCCTTCTGATCCTTGTGCTGGCCACGCCGGTTTCAGCTGAAAGCGTGGTTGCGACCCGGACGATTCGGGCCAAGTCGCTGATCGTACCGGAAGATCTGACGCTGGTCAGCGCCGAGCTGCCCGGTGCGCTCAATGACCCCGAGGCGGCGGTCGGACAGGAAGCCCGCGTCTCGATCTATGCGGGCAAGCCGGTAAGGCCCGGTGACCTTGGCTCTCCGACGCTAGTCGATCGCAACCAGGTGGTCCGGCTGGTCTATGTGACGGGTGGGCTCGCGATTGCGACCGAGGGCCGGGCGCTGGGCCGGGGGTCGGAAGGCGATGAAATCCGGGTGATGAATCTCGGTTCAAGGAATACGGTCTCGGGCCGCATCGGCCCGGACGGAGCAGTCTATGTCGGATGGAATGATTGAAATGATGATACGATGCCTGATGGTGGCGGTTTTGGCACTGGCCGGTTGTGGCAAGCTGGAACAGGTGGGCCGCGCGCCGGAATTCTCGGGGCTGGAAGGCACCAACCAGCATTACGCGATGTATTCGGCTGAATTGCCTGCGGACGCATCTCCCGAAACGGCGACGGACGCCTCTTCGCTATGGACGGCCGGCAATGAATCCCTCTTCGGCGACCGGCGCGCGGCCCGGCGAGGCGACATCCTGACTGTGGTGATCGAAATCGACGACAGCGCGTCGATCTCGAACTCAACCGGCCGCAGCCGAAACGGCAAGCAAAGCGCTGGCCTGCCAAAGCTTCTTGGAATTCCGCAACGGATCGATGACGTCCTGCCCAACGGTGCCAGCATGGCCGATGCCTATGAGACTTCCTCTTCGTCGACGTTCAAGGGCAACGGCTCGGTGTCGCGCAACGAAAAGCTGACCCTTCGGGTCGCCGCGACCGTTGTCGAGGAATTGCCGAACGGCGTCCTGAGGGTCGAGGGGCAGCAGGAAGTCCGGGTGAATTTCGAGATGCGTGAGCTGATCGTGACCGGATATGTCCGTCCAAGCGATATCTCGCGGGACAACGAGATCACCTATGACAAGATCGCGGGAGCCCGGATCGCCTATGGCGGGCGGGGGCAGATCACCGACATGCAGCAGCCGACCTATGGCCAGCAGGTCGCCGATATCGTGATGCCGTTCTGATCATGATGGGCAAGATCCTTCCCTTGTTGCTCGCCCTGGTCGGTCTTGGCGGCGGCGTGGGAGCCGGGTTGTTCCTGCGCCCCGCCGCCGAACCCGCCAACCAGACGATCGAAGCCGGGGGTGGCGACCCCAAAGCGGCAGCGACCGTCGAAGAGATCGCGGCAACAGAGGGCGCACCGGAATACGTCAAGATGAACAACCAGTTCGTCGTCCCTGTGGTCGACGAGGGCCGCGTCGCCGCCATGGTCGTCCTCTCGCTGTCCCTGGAGGTTGAGGCCGGTAACACCGAAGCAGTTTACCAGCGCGAACCAAAGCTTCGCGACGCCTTCCTGCAGGTGCTGTTCGATCATGCGAATGTTGGCGGCTTCTCGGGATCGTTCACCGATGGGTCGAACCTTGTCGTACTGCGGACCAGCCTGAAGGAGGCCGCGTCCTTGGTCTTGGGGACCGTGGTCAAGGATGTTCTGATCACCGATATCGCGCGTCAGGACAGCTGAACCCGGACGGATGCGCCAGAGGCCGGGTCGCCCGGCCCTTGGCTCCCTCCCTTCCCTGATCCACACCCGTTGGACGCGCTTGTCCGGCGGGGTTTCGTCGGATCAGCGTTGGGATTTCAGCCGCTTGGCGACAGCTTGCAGCGCCTGCACTCGGCCGAAGGCGGTTCGGGCTTCGCCTTGCGCACCAAGCCAGGCGGCGGTCTGGCGCGCGATCACAAGGTTCAGCTCGGCCCGGCGCACGTCGGCCCAGCGGTCATACCCAAGCCCTACCTTTGCCGCCGTGACCGGGTCGAGATCCGAAGGCTCTGCGGCCCGGTTGATCCCTCCAAGCTGCATCCGGCTTTGGTCCAGCTGATCAGCGCTGGCGCGCAACTGACCTAGCCGGTGGTCAAGCATCAGCTGGGCAAGCTCGGCCAAACGGGACAGATCCTTGGCCTTGCTCATCTTCTTCTTGCCTTCCGACGCAGAGCCTCGGCAAAGCGGATCGCGGCGGCGATCGCGCGGTAATGCTCGACGCGGATTTCCTGGCCGATCTCGACGGAGGCATGGATCGCCCGGGCGGTCGGCGGATCGCTGTGAATCGGCACGCCGTGGATGGCCGCACGCTCGCGGATCCGGGCTGCGATCTCGTCGACGCCCTTGGCCACGCAGACCGGCGCGCCACCCTTCTTGCGGTCCCATTTCAGTGCGACAGCATAATGCGTCGGGTTGACCACGACGACATCCGCCGTTGCTACATCGGTGAGCATCCGGTTGGTGGCCACCTCTTGAGCGCGCTGGCGACGGGCCGACTTCAAGTGCGGATCGCCTTCGCTTTCCTTGAACTCGTCCATCATTTCCTTGCGCGACATCCGGTTGCGCTGGCCGTGCTGATGGATCTGCCAGAGGTAGTCCGCCCCGCCGAGCGCCAGCTGGATCAGGAACAGGATGAACAAAAGCTCCAGAACCATCCGCGCCATAAGGGCCGCCGACATCGCCGGGCTCAGGTAGAGGCTGGCAAGGATGTCATCCAGTCGGTTGGCCAGCAGGTAGTAGAGGACCACGGACACAAGGCCGAGCTTGGCCGCGCTCTTGCCGAACTCGACAAGGCCTTCAAGGCCGAACTTTTGCTTGGCCGTGGCCAGCGGCGAGATCCGCGACAGCTTTGGGGCAAGCTTGTTCGGGGTCACGACAAAGCCCCGGCTGGCGATCAAGAGCGCAATGACCAGAACCGGCGCGATCATGAGCAAGGCAAGGGGCGGAGCAGCAAGGCCAAGGACCAGCCCTCCGACAATGCCGCCGCCGCCTGTCGTTGCCAGGACCGAAAGACTGTCGGCCTGTTCAAGGATGACCATGCCCGCCGTCCCGGCGCGTTCAATGGCCCAGGCCCCGAAGCTGAAGAGCGCCAGCAGAAGGCCGCCTGTCGCCGCGGCAGTCTGCAGATCGACCGACCGCGGAATGTCGCCGTCCTTGCGGGCCTGGTCCAGCTTCTGCTGGGAGGCCTCGTGTTCCTTGTCGGCTTCGTCCTCCTCGCCGCCGCTCATGGTGCCACGGAAAATGGCTGGGCGAGATGCTCGCCGAAGGCTGCAAGCCAGGCGGACAGGATTACCGGGGTCGCGATGGCTAGGAGGGCAAGCGCCCCAAGGGTCAGCGCGGGTGCGCCGACCATGGACACCATCAGCGTCGGCATCGCCCGGTTGATCGCGCCCAGCGCGAGGTTGTAAAGCATCGAGGCGATGACGAAGGGCGCGGCCAGCATGAAGGCAAGGCTGAAGGTGCGGCTGATCAGGGCCAGGCTCCAGTCCGCGGCCTCGGCCGCCACAGGTCGCCCGCCTGCGGGCAGGATCTCGTAGGATAGCATCACCAGCTCGGCCGCGCGTACGTGCAAGCCCGCAGACATCGCAAGCGCGATGCCCGCAATCAGGAACAGATTACCGATCGCGGGTTGCGGCTCGGGCGCGGCACCCGAGAAGAGCTGGGACAACGTCGTCGCCTGGGCGATGATCGCGGCGGCGGTCTGCAGTGCGACGAGGAAAAGCCGCATCCCGATGCCAAGGATAAGCCCTGCAACCGCCTCGCCACCCAGCACGAGGAAGGACGGCTCCATCCCGGACGTGCGGTCGGCCAAAAGAGGTGCGACGACAAGGGTGAAGGCAACGATCAGCGCAAGCTTGATCCGCTGCGGCACGGCAGCATCCCCAAGGCCCGGCATCAACGCCACCAGGGCTCCGATACGGATGAAGGCCAGTGCCGCGGCCCAGGCCACCCCTTCCGCAAGATCAAGAAGTCCGGCCAGTTCGGCGATGATACCGTTCACGCGGGCACCTGACCAAGAAGTGCCGGGCGCGCGTCGGTGCTGATTTCCTCATAGGAGAGGACTGGCATCTGCAGACCCTTCGCCTGCACGACAGTCCGCAGGAACCGCCTGCGACTGACCGAGGTGACGAGGGCCGGGTAAACACCCGTTTCTGCTGCCCGGTTGACGCGATCAGTCAACCCATTGGCAAGACGCGCAAAAAGTTCGGGCGGAAGCGCTACGTCACGCTGACCGCGGTCGCCTTCGATCTGATAGGTCGCGAAGGTCTTTTCCCAGTCGGGCGCAAGCTGGATCAGCGGGATCGAACCATCCGGGCGCTTAAGCTCGGCAATGATCTGGAAGCCGAGCCGCTGCCGGACATGTTCGCAGATTGCTTCGGGGGCGCCAAGCGAACGGACTTCGGATACCGCCTCAAGGATCAGAGGCAGGTTGCGGATCGACACACGTTCGTCAAGAAGCAGCCGCAGCACGGCATGCAATAGGTCAAGCGGCACCTTTTCGGGCAGTAGCTCGTCCAGAAAACGCCGGTTCGCCTCGGCTCGCACCGGGTCGGAGAGCCGCACGAACTCGTCCAGAAGGCGTCGCAGGCCGCGCAAAGTCAGAAGCCGCGACAGGTTTGCTTTCAGGACCTCCAGCAGGTGTGTCGCAAGCACTTCGGTCGGCGAGACGACGGTCAGACCGGACAGCGCCGCATCCTCTTGCTGGTCGGGGCGGATCCAGCGGGCCGGGGCACCATAGACCGGCTCGCGGGCGTCCAGCCCGTCCGGAGCCGGGGTGCCTTCGGTCAGAAGGACCAGCACGCGATCCGGATAAAGCCGGTCTGACACCCGTTCGACCCCCTGCAGACGGATTCGGTACTGCCCAGGCGGCAGAGCGCCTTCGTCGGTCAGCCGGATCTCGGGCAGGATGAACCCGAAGGCGGTGGCCACATGGTTGCGCATGTTGGCAATCCTGCTGTCGAGGCCCGTAGCCGGATCCAGCACCATGGCCACAAGGTTTGGCGCAAACTCGATATGGATGTCGTCGAAGTCGAGGACATCGCCGATCGACCTGGGCTTTGGAGGCTCCAGCGTCGGCGCTTCGGGCTGTGAAACGGCCTTGGTCTGCCGCGTCTTCATGAAGGCCAGACCCCCCAGCGCAAGCGCCGCAAGCATGAAGGGAAGGAACGGCATGCCCGGGATCAGCGCGAAGAGCGCCATCAGACCGGCGACCGTGCCAAGCGCGCCAGGATAGCGGCCAAGTTGCGCAAAGAACGAGACGTCGACGGCACCCTTCTGGCTGCCTTTTGCAAGCAGCAAAGCGGCGGCGACAGAGATGATGACCGCCGGGATCTGGCTGACAAGGCCATCCCCGACAGTCAGGATCGTGTAGGTCTCGAACGCAGTTTTCGCATCAAGCCCGTGAACGAAGATCCCGACCACAAGTCCCACGACGATGTTGAGGCCTGTGATCAGCAGTCCCGCAATCGCATCGCCCTTGACGAATTTCGACGCCCCATCGAGCGAACCGAAGAAATTCGTCTCGGCCAGCTCCTGTTCGCGACGGTGCTTCGCTTCCGCGTGGTCAATGGCTCCGGCGGACATGTCGGCGTCGATCGCCAGTTGCCGCCCCGGCATTCCATCCAGCGCAAAGCGGGCGCCCACTTCGGCCATGCGCCCGGCGCCCTTGGTTATGACGATGAAGTTGACGATCAGAAGAACGATGAAGATGACGAGGCCGAGGATCAGGTCTCCGCCCATGATGAACTGGGCGAACCCCTCGATCACATCGCCCGCCGCGTCGGTTCCGGTGTGGCCCTCACCGATGATCAGCTTGGTCGACGACACGTTCAACGCCAGGCGCAACAGAAGCGAGGCCAGCAGGATGGTCGGGAAAGCCGAAAAATCCAGCGGCCGATCAATGAAAAGGGTGACGGTCAGCATCAGGATCGCAAGCGCGAAAGACACCGCAAGGCCGATGTCAAGCATCCAGGCCGGGACGGGCAGGATCATCATCACGATCACGGCCATCAGGCCGATCGCCAGCAAAATCGTTGGCCGGAAGATCGACTGCAGGGAAAATCCGCTTGGCATCATGGTGCCCCGATCAAGGGTCGCCCGCCTGCAACCGACGGAAAAAGAGAACCTTTCAGGCCCCCTGTTCCGGCGACAAGCAGGGGAAATCCATTGCTTCGTGCCGTTGCGGTCGGTGTGGCCAGGGGCGAAAGCGGCGTGTCGCCGGAGGCCAGTCGCGCATAAGTCGCTTCGAACTTGCCCTGATAGGCCCGCGCGTATTCCGGCGTTGCCGAATGGTAGGCCGCCGCCGCCAGCGCCCAGTCGCCTGTCCTGGCGTACTGACGTGCAAGGTACTCGGCCGCGTAGGTGGCGTTGCGTTGTGGGTCCAGCATGTCGTCGACAGAGCCGAACGCCTTTGCATGCCAGCGATAGTTCAGCTGAAAGCAGCCAAGGTCGATGTTGGTTGCCCCTTCGCGCAGAGCCTGATCAACGCTCGCTGCGGCTTCCGTCGCGCTGTCGAACCACTGCCCCTCGCCACCGAAATTCACCGTCCAGGGCCAGGGTTGGCCGTTGCGGGCGGTTTCAACTGTGGACACCGCCAGCAGAACGTCGAACGGTACGCCCGTTTCGGCCGAGGCTTCGGCTGCGGCGTCGCGGCAGAGCGCCGCAGGATCGCCACGCGAAAATCCGGGAGCGGGGATCAGAATCGAACCGGCGAGCGCGAGGCCGAGGAAAATCTGACGCGGCTGGGCGAAAGGCATCTCAATCCTTGTTCATGCCGATGTACCCGTGCTTTCTGCCTGGGTCTGCCAGAAGACTAGCGGGCGAATCTTTCCGGCTGGTTACCGACAATCAACCGCCGCCCGGTATCGCGACCGAGCCAAGCAGCGCTTCGATGGCGGCGCGTGAGGCCGTGCTGGTTGCAACGGCATCCGCCCCGCGACCGAGGAGGCCAACAGACGCATCGGTTGGGGCCGGTTCGGTCAGACGTGCCGCCGTCTGCCAGTCCTTCGGGGCCGACGGATCCAGGTTGGTCCAGTCGCCCCGCCACAGCGAAGTCCGAAGCGACGCTTCGGTCTGACCGGCGGCGGCAAGCGAGGTTCCTGCGGCGGCGAGGTCATTGAGCTGTACGAACGCTTCCGCCCGCAGCGTCGCGGCTTCGGTTCCTTGCAGTCCTGAGAGAAGTTCGACTGCACGTTCTGCGTCGCGACGGGCAAGCTCGGCCTTGGCGGCTGCAAGGCGCAGATCCGGCCCGTCGGTCAGAGATACCTGACCGATCCAGCTCAACGCCGCGTCGGGGAAGCCCAGCGCGAGTAGCCGGTTTGCAATGGCAAGGTCAAGATTGGCATCTAGATCTGGTGGCTGTGAGCCCACGGGGAGGACGGCGTGACGCAGAAAGTCATCGTCGGTCGCACGATTCTGAGCGACACGCCAGAGATCGACGAGGATGGCACCCGTCGCGGCCGGGTCCAGAAACGCGGCCTCGGTCTGACCGGACAGCCCAAGCGACAGTACAAGGGCACGGTCGACGGCCCCGGCGAGAGCCGTTCCGCTCGTCTCGCCCCTGAGCGCCAGGAGCGCATCGGGCACATCGGAACCGATCGGGTCAAGCTGGCGGAAATGCGTTTCGACCAGTGCGACCAGTGCTTCGGCCTGATTTCCATCCAGAGCCACAGCCTCGAGTGCATGATCCCGTGCCGCCGCCGTGTCCCCCCCACGCAGGTCGGTTTGTGCATCCAGAAGTGCCACGGCCCCGGGGTCGGCATTCGGCGCACGTTCAATCGCGTCCCGGATGACTCGGGCAGAGTCAGCATCCCCCAGGGCAAGGAACTTCTCGGCGAGCCGGCTTCCAAGATAGCTGCGCAGATGAGGTGGCAGGGCGAGGAAGGCTCGGAGGATGGCGTTTCCGTTTACCCCAGGCCCGGAAGGCAGTCGGTCCCGGGCAAGCGCTGCCCATAGGGCGGCAGCGCCGGAGCAATCGAGCATTGCGGCAAATGGCGTTTCCGGGTCGCTTTCACCATCCACAAGGCGCGCCATGGATTTGTAGAGGGCCAGAGGTCCATCGTCGCCTTGCTGATCAAGAAGACCCGCCAGCTGACCGGCCTCTGCCCCGAAACCGAGATAGAGGTGAACACGGACCGACCGTAGAACGGCTTCGGGATCCGGAGCATCGAACTCGCCGTAAAGGCCCGAGCGGGCCGTGGACAGAAGGTCAATCGGTGACCCGGTCCCACCCCATGCGGCCAAATCAAGATCGTCGTCCGCCGCGCAGGCCGCTGCCGGCACCATGCCTTCGGCAAAGGCATCGGGGTCGCTGACAAGAACTCCCGGACTTTCACCGATCCGGATACTGGACCAGGGCAATGCAGCCGAATCGGGCTTTGAAGCAGCGCGACCCGGGAGCGGTAGCCCCATGTCGACGACACCATCGGCTGCACCACGGGCAATCTGTTGAAGAAGCGCGTCTCTGATGGGTTCCAGCGATACCTCTCCGGTCGGAAGTGGCAGCGGAAGCGTGGTCAGCTGGCGTCGCGTGCTGGATCCGGACGGGTTGGATAGCCAGTCGTAGCCTGTGCTTGTCTTGCCTTCGGCCGGTGGAAACGGAGCAGTTGCCTGATCGACAAACGCTGCTTCGAACGCGGATCCTTGCGGTGCAGAGCCTGGCTTGATGTCAAGGACGACGACACCTGGCTGGTACTCGAACGGAAAAAGATAGCAGTCGCAGCCAAGTGTCAGCCTGAGCGTGCCCGTGACGGCGTCGGTGTCAAGTGCGGCGACCCGGGTTCGTCCAATCTTTTGCCAGACCGCTGCAAGGTTGTAGTCTGGACGCGTCGGGCCCGACACCGAAAAAGCATAGCCCTCGGGCGTGCGACCGACTGTCCAGTCGGCAGCCGAGGGAAGTTCGACCACCAGACGGGTGAAATCGCCATGTTCACCCGAATAGACGCGAACAGGCTCGGCCGAGACAGGTCCGACCAGCGACATCAGGACCAGAAGCGTCCGGATCATGCTGCCTCCTGTTTGAGGTTGCGCATTGCCTCCTCCAGGTCGCCAAATCCTGGGCGAACGTGGTGTGGCGTGTTCTGGCGACCCACTTCGATGCAGATGTTGGCCGGGTGGCGGTGCAGGTTCGCGATCAGCACTTCGCGGATCAGCTGGTAGAAGTGGATGTCTTCCTCAACCACGGTCTTTACCCGCGCGGCGAACGGGCCCATCAGGCCATAGGCAAGGAAGACACCGAGAAAGGTCCCGACCAGCGCGCCCCCGATCATCTTGCCCAGCACTTCCGGCGGCTGGTCGATCGAGCCCATGGTCTTGATCACGCCAAGAACGGCGGCGACGATCCCAAGGGCCGGCAACCCGTCAGCCACGGTTTGCAAGGCATGGCTGGAATGCATCGCGTGGTGCAGCGTCGCCTCCATCCGCTTGTCCAGAACCTCTTCGACCTGATGGGGGTCGTCGTAGTTCATCGAGGCCGCGCGGAGCGTGTCGCAGATCAGGGCCATCGCCTCGTGGTCGTGCTGAATGCGGGGATACTTGCCGATGATCGCCGAGTTCTCGGGCTGCTCGATGTGTTCTTCCAGCGCGACGGGGTTGGCGCGGGCAAGGCGGATCAGTTCGAACAGCAGGCACAAAAGATCGCGGTAGTCGTCCGTCTTCCATTTCGGTCCCTTGAAGACCTTGCCGACGTCCCGCATCGTCTGCTTGACCCCGCCCATGTCGTTCGAGATCAGGAAGGCCCCGATGGCGGCCCCGCCGATCATGATCATCTCGAACGGCAGGGCCTTGAGGATGATCCCCATCTTTCCGCCGGCCAGAACATAGCCGCCGAAGACCATGACGAGGATTACGGCAATGCCGACGAAGCCGAGCATGTTGAGTCCTGTTTCGCTGTTGTTGCGGCCAGTATCCGGGCAGCGGGTTAAGACTCTCTGACCGGCGATCTAGTCTTTCGGGACATTGGCATTGCGCCCCGCGACGATCACACTGATGCCGTATGCGGCCTCCGACGACATGCCGGACAGGATGGCCGCGGCGGATTCAGGCGGCATGCGGCCCAGAAAGCCGGCAGCGAACTCGGGCGACATCGTCTCGAACAGCGCCGCCGCATCCTTTGGCTTCATTGCCTGATAGACTGAGGTCAGCTGCCGGATGTCTTCCTCGGCAGCACCGTCGGCAACGGCAAGCGTGGCCTTCAGCTCTTCCTCCACAGCCTTCAGCTCTTCCATCCGCTTGGTGATTGCGGCATCGGCTAGGGCCAGGGCAGCGAGACGGTCCTTCAGCGAGGCCTCCTGCGTGGCGATCCGCTCTTCGCGGAGAGACAGGGCCTCGGACAGGGCGCTGGGCATTTCGCAGGTGGCTGCTTCCGGCAAAGTGGACGGAGTCTCGGCGTCGGACTTGGCCAAAGCAGCTCCGATTCCCGATCCCAGACGCAAGGCGCCGGACGAGGCGAAAAGCATCGCCACGACAAACAAAGCGCCATGACCGAATCGACGGCGGCTCATTCGGCGGCCTCCAATGCGTCCCGGGGCGATCGGCGGCGGACAAAGCGCAGGCGTCGTTCGTCGTCAGGCTCTTCGACACTGGGCGCGCGTTGGGTCTGCGGCGGCGTCGCGGCGGCGTCGGGCAGATCGTGCAGCGAGGCCACCAGAAGCTCCAGCTTGCGGGCGACTGTTTCGCCGCGGGCGGTCAGCGCCTCAAGGCTTTCGGCGGACCCGTTCGCGGCGGCCCGCGCCTTGTCCAGCGCGACCGTCATGTCGTCTACCTGAGCCGACAGGACGGCAATCGCCCCGCCCATGCCGCTTTCCAGCGTCGTGAATTTTTTGAGCCGGGCCGACAGAACATAGCAGTAGACGGCCGCCCCGAACGAGCCTGCCACAAGAAGGATGTCAGAGATCAGGTTCATGGGCTTGCCTTCAGTTCAGAACGAATTCGGTAATGAGAAGATCGCGCACCCTGCCGTCACCGGTGACAACCTGGATACGGCGGAGCATCTGCGCCCGCAAACGCGCCATGGCGTGCGGATCCTCGATCGAGGCCGTGTCGATGGCGCGCAGATAGGTGTTGATCACATCCAGGATGCGCGGGGCCAGGGTCGTCACGTCAGCCGCCGCGGAGTCGACGACCTCAAGCTGGGCGGTAAAGCGCAGATGTTTGCTCCCCGAATCGGGACCAAGCGAGATCACCATCGTCTCCAGCGGCACGAAGGCTACGCCCGTCAGTGGCCCCGGGGCAGTCTCTTCTGCCACCTTTTCGCTGCCTTTTCCCAGGATCAGGCCAGAAAACGTGGCGTAGAACCCGCCGCCGCCCAGCGCCAGCGCCAGCACAAGACCGATCATCAGCGGCTTTTTCGACCGCTTCTTCGGGGCCTCTTCCAGTGTGGCTTCCGCCGTGGCCATGTTCACGCTCCGTTTCTAGGGACCGGTTCTCCGGACATGGCGACAATAGGCCAAAGGTCACTAACCGATTGTTAAGGCGAACCGGACAAAGGTGAGGTCACGGCAGAACGCCGGAGCCGGAGAATCGCCTTGCAGAACGTGATCGCCATCTGGACCTCGCTTGACCTGCGCCGCCGCATGATCGTTATCGGCGCGACAGTGGCGATGTTTGCAGCTGTCCTTGGCCTGAGCCGGATGGCAGGCCAGCCGGAAATGGGTCTGCTTTACGCCGGGCTGGAGCCTGCCGCGGCAGGGGACGTGGTGGCAGCGCTTGATCAGCGCGGCGTCGCTTACGAAATCCAGGGTGATTCGATCCTTGTCGACGTGGCGCAGCGCGACGGTCTGCGGATGGCTTTGGCGGCCGAAGGTCTGCCCGCAGCGGGGGGCGGCGGCTACGAGCTTCTGGATACGCTTTCGGGCTTCGGCACCACCTCGCAGATGTTCGATGCTGCCTACTGGCGGG
>Ga0208492_1001736_pt1 | contig 12401 bp, 15 predicted proteins | sample Subbioar_CSW14AB_FD_184820 | JGI IMG/M metagenome (GOLD analysis project Ga0208492, IMG submission 184820) | Serpentinite rock and fluid subsurface biosphere microbial communities from McLaughlin Reserve, California, USA - CR12Mar_CSW14AB (SPAdes) | ecosystem: Environmental > Terrestrial > Deep... | reverse complement strand
CACGGCCACGGCCGCCGCCCGGAGCTGCCTGAATGACCGGGTCGCTGACCATCGCAGGCCTCGGCCCCGGCGCTGACCGGATGGTCACCCCCGACGTCACCGCAGCGCTCGCCGAGGCCACCGATGTCGTCGGCTACATTCCCTATGTCGCGCGTATTGCACCGCGTGCGGGCCTCACCCTCCACCCCTCCGACAACCGCGTGGAACTCGACCGCGCCCGCGCTGCTCTCCAGATGGCAGCCGCAGGCAAACGCGTCGTCGTCGTCTCCTCCGGCGATCCCGGCGTCTTCGCCATGGCCTCGGCGGTGTTCGAGGCACTGGAAGGCCGCGCGGACTGGCAGGCGCTCGACATCCGCGTCCTGCCCGGCATCACCGCGATGCTTGCCGCCGCCGCTGCCGCGGGCGCCCCCCTCGGCCACGACTTCTGCTGCATCAACCTTTCCGACAACCTGAAACCCTGGGAGGTGATCGAAACCCGCCTCCGCCACGCCGCCCGCGCCGATTTCGCCATGGCCTTCTACAACCCGCGCTCCGCCAGCCGCCCCGAAGGCTTCGGACGCGCCCTCGCCGCGCTGCGCGAGGAATGCGGCGAGGGCCGCCTGATCACCTTCGCCCGCGCGGTCTCAACGCCCGACCAATGCATCACCACCACCACCCTTGGCGACGCCACGCCCGAGATGGCCGACATGCGCACCGTCGTGATCCTCGGCAACTCCGCCACCCGCCGGGTCGGGCACTGGGTCTACAGCCCAAGAAGCGGCCGCTGACATGCTCCATGCAATGCATCACCGCCATGAATTTTCTGCGAAAATTCGCCTTCTCCCAGTTTTCGCAGAAAACTGGTGCCTAGCGTCGCAGCCAGGCCATGACTTCACCCACGGTCGAAGCCACCTTTCGCTCCGGCACAGCGGGCCGGTCGATCATCACCACCGGCAGGCCCAGCGCCCGTGCCGCGGCGATCTTCGCCACCGCCCCCTTGCCGCCCGCGTTCTTGGCGACGACAAGCTCGATGCCATGATCGCGCATCAAGGCGCTGTCGCCTGCCACGTCGAAGGGCCCCCGCGCCACCAGCACGTCGGCCAAGGGCAAAGGCATGGGGCCGGTCGGCGGATCGACCAGCCGCAAGAGGTATCGGTGCTGGCCCTGCGCGGCGAAGGGCTCCAGATGCTGCCGCCCGATGGCCAGAAACACCCGCTTCGGCGGCCCCGCCAAAGCCGCGACCGCCGCCGGAACATCGGCCACATGCTGCCAGCGATCCCCCTCGCCCGCCACCCAGGGCGCGCGTTCGAGCGCGATCAGGGGGATGCTTTCCGCCGCGCAAGCCGCGACGGCATTGCGGCTCATCTGTGCCGCGAAGGGATGCGTGGCGTCGATCACATGGCTGATCCCCGCGGCGACAAGATAGGCGCGCAGCCCCTCCACTCCGCCGAACCCGCCCACCCGCATGTGGATCGGCTGTCCCATCGGCGCTTCGGTCCGCCCGGCATAGGAATAGACCCCCGCCAGTCCGGCATCGGCAATCGCGCGGGCCGCGAGGCCAGCCTCGGTCGTTCCGCCCAGCAGCAGGATGCGGGTCATGGCTGATCCTTGGCTTGTCATCATCGGTATCGGTGAAGATGGACCGGACGGCCTGTCGCCCGCAAGCCGTGCTGCGCTTGCGGCTGCGACAGTGATCTTCGGCGGTCCCCGTCATCTTGCGCTGGTGGGCGCCGGGGACAAGGGCCGCCCCTGGCCCGTCCCCTTCGACCCCACTCCCGTCCTTGCCCGCCGCGGCCAGCCAACGGTTGTCATCGCCTCGGGCGATCCGTTCTGGTTCGGCGCGGGCGGCAGCCTTGCGCCACACCTTTCGCCAGGCGAGTGGACGTCACACCCCGCGCCTTCGACCTTCCAACTGGCCGCAAACCGGCTGGGCTGGCGGCTGGAAGACACGCTTTGCCTTGGCCTGCATGCAGCGCCCTTCACGCGTCTGCGTCCGGTCCTTGGCAAGGGGGTTCGTGCGATCTGCACGGTCCGGGACGGGGCGGCTGTGGGCGAACTTGCGGGCTGGTTGCACGCGAATGGCCACCCGAATGCGTGCATGACGATCCTTGAACGGCTCGGCGGCCCGCACGAGCGCATCCGTGAGGTTTCCGCCGAGATGCCTTCTGACATCGCCGCCCCCGTCGCCGTTGCCATCGAAGGCCGGGACCCCGGTCTCCCCCAAGCCTCGGGCCTTCCGGACGATCTCTTCCAGCACGACGGCCAGATCACCAAGCGCCCCGTGCGTGCCCTCACCCTCTCCGCCCTCGCCCCGCGACATGGCGAGACCCTTTGGGACATCGGGGCGGGCTCTGGCTCCATCGGCATCGAATGGCTGCTGGCCGGTGGCGCCCGGGTCGAGGTGCTGGAAGCCGACCCCACCCGCGCTGCCCGTGCGCGCGGCAATTTCGAGGCGCTCGGCCTGTCACACCGCCATCGCCTGATCGAGGCCCGCGCGCCCGATGGTCTGGAGGGTCTGCCCGCGCCCGACGCCGTCTTCATCGGCGGCGGGGCGTCCGAAGCTCTTCTCACTTGCCTCTGGAGCCTCATCCCACAAGGCACCCGTCTCGTGATGAACGCCGTCACGCTGGAAACCGAGGCACTTGTCCTTGACTGGTCAGTCCGCCATGGCGGCAACCTTTTGAAGATCGACCTGTCGGAACCCACGGCCATCGGCGGCAAACGTGGCTGGAAATCCGCCCTGCCGATCCTGCAATGGAGCGTGACCCGATGATCGTCGCAGGCTTTGGCTTCCGGTCCGCAACCACCCTTGAGGCCCTTCAGGATGCGCTGGCACGGGCGGGCGGGGCGAGGGGGGTCACCCATCTGGCAACTCTTGAAGCGAAGGCCCCGGCCCTTGAACCGCTCGGGCTGGCTTTGGGCCTCCCGGTCGTCGCGCTTTCTCCCCAAGACCTTGCCGACCAGCCGACTCTGACCCGCTCTGACCGGGTCGAAGCCCTGCACGGCACTGGTTCGGTCGCCGAGGCTGCCGCACTCGCTGCCGCCGGTCGCGGTGCCCGGCTTCGGGGACCGCGCGTCGTGTCGGCGGATCAGACCGCCACCGCTGCCATCGCCGAGGCTGCCACGTCATGAGTACCCCCTTGCGCGATGCCCGACGCATGTCTGCAAGCGCCTCCTTTCCCCGGCGTGGGGCGGGGTCAGGGGTGGGAGGCTATCGGAGCCAGCCATTTCGACCAATCTCAAAGGTTAAACTTCGGTAAACGAAAATGACCAACAATTTGATATCATTCAGTAATATGAAAATGTCCACCGTGGACACTGATCCTCTTTCCAGGGGTCTCCCCCAATGACCGTCCATTTCATCGGGGCTGGGCCGGGTGCGCCCGACCTTCTCACCCTGCGGGGGCGCGACCTCATCGCCGCCTCCCCGGTCTGCCTCTATGCCGGGTCGCTGGTTCCCGAAGGCATCCTCTCTCATTGCCCGCCCGGCTGCCGGATCGTGAACACCGCCCCCCTGTCGCTGGACGAGATCATCGCCGAGATCGCCGCCGCGCACGCCTCCGGGCAGGACGTCGCGCGGCTGCATTCCGGGGATCTGTCGGTCTGGTCGGCGATGGGCGAGCAGCTTCGGCGGCTGCGAGACCTTGGCATCCCCTATGATGTGACGCCGGGCGTGCCGTCTTTCGCAGCCGCAGCGGCGGCGCTGGGGGTGGAACTGACCTTGCCGGGACTTGCGCAGTCGGTGGTCCTGACCCGCACCGAGGGCCGGGCGACGCAGATGCCGGAGCGCGAGACGCTGGCGGCCTTCGGAGCGACCGGCGCGACACTTGCGCTGCACCTGTCGATCCATCTGACCGAAAAGCTGGTGGCCGAACTGGTCCCCCACTACGGCGCGGACTGCCCGGTCGCGGTGGTCTGGCGCGCAAGCTGGCCGGACCAGCGGATCATCCGGGCCACGCTGGCAACCCTTGTCGCCAGCGTCCCCGTCGAGGTCGAGCGCACGGCGCTGATCCTGGTCGGGCCATCGCTGGCGCAGGACGGCTTTGACGAAAGCCGCCTCTACGCCGGGGATTACGACCGCCGCTATCGCCCTGTCGGCACCCATCCGCGCTTTCCCGGCACCGGCGGATGACGCCCGGCCTCATCATCTCTGCCCCAGCCTCGGGCACGGGCAAGACCACGGTCATGCTGGGGCTGCTGGCGGCGTTGCGCGCGCGGGGGCTGGTGGTGCAGCCCTGCAAGAATGGGCCGGACTACATCGATCCGGCGTTCCACCGGGCGGCGTCGGGACGGGAGTCCTTCAACCTCGACAGCTGGGCCATGTCGGGGGAAATGCTGGACGGGATGCTTGCAGTGCCGAACCCGGCGGACCTGATCCTGGCGGAAGGCTCGATGGGGCTGTTCGACGGGGTCGCGGCAGCTGGTGCAACGGGGATCGGCGCGACGGCGGATCTTGCCCAGCGGATGGGCTGGCCGGTGGTGCTGGTCATCGATGCCAGCGGGCAGGCCCAGACGGCGGCAGCCGTGGCGCTTGGCCTGGCGCGGTTCCGGCCGGGCGTGACCGTGGCCGGGGTGATCCTGAACCGGATCGCCAGCCCCCGGCATGAGGCGCTGGTGCGGGTTGGGATGGCCGAGGCAGGCCTGCCGGTGCTGGGTGTCCTGCCCAAGCGCGCCGCCATCGCGATGCCGGAGCGCCACCTGGGTCTGGTCCAGGCCGAGGAGCAACCGGCGCTCGCCGCGCTGATCGCCGAGGCGGCCCAGCTGATGCGCGAGGGCGTGGACCTTGACGCGCTGGTCGCGGCGGCAGTAAGCCATGCCAAAGCGGCGCCCGGTCTGAAGATCGCGCCCCCGGGGCAGCGCATTGCCCTGGCACGGGATGCGGCGTTCAGCTTTGTCTACCCGCATCTTCTGCACGGCTGGCGCGCGGCCGGGGCCGAGGTCCTGCCCTTCTCGCCGCTCGCCGATCAGGCGCCGGACCCCGGGGCCGACATCTGCTGGCTACCCGGCGGTTACCCGGAACTGCATGGTGGCACCCTCGCAGGCGCCGACCGCTTCCGCGAGGGTCTCCGCGCTTTTGCGGAAACCCGACCGGTCCATGGCGAATGCGGGGGCTACATGGCGATGGGGGCCGCGATCATCGGCAAGGACGGCACGCGCTTTCCGATGACGGGGCTGCTGGGCCTGGTGACCAGCTTCGAGACCCGGAAGATGCATCTTGGCTACCGGCAGGCCCGGTTGCTGCAGGCCATTCCCGGTCACTCTGCCAGAACCGCGCTGCGCGGTCACGAGTTCCACTATTCCACCATTCTGGAGCAACCCGATGCGCCGCTGGCCGACGTGACCGATGCCACGGGTGCTGCGGTGCCCGAGACCGGGTCCACTCGACTCCAGCCCGGCGGCGGGCTATCGACCGGCACCTTCTTCCACCTGATCGCGGGCGCCTGATGACCGGCTTTGTCACCTTCGTCTCTGCCGGACCCGGAGACCCGGACCTTCTGACCGTCAGGGCGGTGAAGGCCCTTGCCGCTGCCGACGCGGTCCTATTTGACGACCTGTCTTCGGGCCCGATCCTGGCCCTGGCCAGGTCCGGAGCCGACATGGTGGGTGTCGGCAAACGGGCAGGGCGGGCGTCGCCCAAGCAGGACCACGTCAGCCGGCTTCTGGTGGACTACGCCCTGACCGGCGCCCATGTGGTGCGGCTGAAATCCGGTGACTCTGGCATCTTCGGGCGGCTGGAGGAGGAACTGAGCGCCGTCCGCGCGGCCGGGATCGCCTGCGAGATCATCCCGGGCGTGACTTCGGCCTCGGCGGCGGCGGCGGCGGCGGGCATCCCGCTGACCCGTCGGCAACACGCCCAGCGTGTCCAGTTCATCACCGCTGCCGATGTGACCGGCAACCTGCCGCCGGGGCTTAACATGGCAGCACTTGCGGACCCACAAGCGACGACCGTGATCTACATGGGCAAGCGGACCTTTCCCGCATTGGCCGCAGCGCTGATCGCGGCGGGTCTGTCGCCCGACACGCCCGCGCTTCTGGCCGAGGCCGTCTCGACGCCCGAGCAGCATCTGCACCGCTCGACCATCGCCGCGCTTGCCGGGATGCTGTCCGAAGACCGCTCGCCCCGCCCCGGCCTGATCATCTTCGGCGCGCTGGCCGAGGGCACGGCATGAAGGTCACGCTCTGCGCCAGTTGCGAGCTTGGCCAGTCGGGCTTTGCCGACCCGCTGCGCGAGGCCTTGCTGACCGGGGGGCTGACGGCCAGTGTCACCACCACCGACTGCATGTCCGGCTGCACCCGCCCTTCGACCTGCGCCTTCCGCGCTCCCGGCAAGACCGCCTATCTTTTTGGCGACCTCACCGCCGCTGACCTGCCCGACCTCGTGACCTTCGCGCGCCATTACGCCGCCTCGCCCGACGGCACGCTGGCCGATGCCCGTGTCCTTGGACCGCTGCGGATGAAGGCAATCGCCCGCATTCCCGGCTGATCCGTCGCAAACCGCCCGAGAGGGGCGCAAATCGCCTTGACCGGACCCGGCCCGTGGTGGCAACTGAAGGGGCATGGCGTCCGCAAAGACGCAAAGCGTTCGGACTGAAACGGGAATGGGCAAAGGCGGACTGATCACAGCGCCCGAAACCCAACCGCCCCCGCGACTGTATGCGGCGAGCGGCTTTCCAGCGGCCACTGGGTCCTTCGGGACCTGGGAAGGCGGAAAGCAGCTTTGACCCGCGAGTCAGGAGACCGGCCATGCGAAGGAAACTGAACTGCCGTCGGGTGTGACGGCTAGGAGCACATGATGAACACGACGATCAACTCGACCACGATCCGCGCTTCCGACAGGACCACCTCGCTCTTGTCGGTGCTTGGCATGGCCCTTCTGGGCCTGGCGATCTTCTTCTCGGCCGGCCTTGCGCAGTCTGACACGCTGCATGCCGCCGCGCATGACGTGCGGCACGCGACCGGCTTTCCGTGCCACTGACCCGCTGACCCCATGATCCGGAAAATGCTGACCAGCGCGCTTGCCGCTGGTTGTGCGGCATGGCTGCTTGCGGCCCTGCTGCACTTCGCTTTCGTCCAGAAATACATCCTTCTGGCCGAAGATTATGAAACCGGGGCGCGCGTCCATTTTGCGGGACTTGCCGCCCCCGAGAGCAGCGCCGATGCCGCCGAACCGGCACCCGCAGCCGCGCAGGAAGGAACCGGCGACGCCACCATCTCCATGCCCGCCGAGGCCAGCGAGCCGCCCTCGACGCTGACCCGCAACCTCTGGACCGCCGTGTTCTTCGGACTGGTCTATGTCGGCTACGCGATCTTCCTCGTCGCGGGCTTCGGTCTGGCACGGATCTACGGCAAGGTGATCACGGCGCGCGAGGGCCTGCTCTGGGGCCTCGCGGGCTATGCGGTGTTCCAGATCGTTCCCGCCATGGGACTGGCACCGGAACTGCCGGGCGTCCCGGCCGCCGATCTCGGCGCGCGCCAGATCTGGTGGTGGGGCACGGCGATTTCGACCGCAGCCGCCCTTGTGCTGATCGGCTATGTCCAGCGCCCCGCCGCCCTTGGTCTGGCGGTGATCCTGCTGGCCGCACCGCATGTCATCGGCGCACCCGAGCTTGAAGGCTTCGGCGGGATCGTGCCGCCCGAGGCCGCCGCCGCCTTCGCCTCGCGCGTGCTGGGCATGGGCCTTGCCGTGTGGTTGGTGATGGGCTGGGTGGCTGGCTATGTCTGGGCCAAAGGCGCTGACACGCCTGCCTGACTGCGATAACCAAGGCTGCGGCCCGGCGCTTCGGGCCGCAGCCCCTGAAAGACCGCGATGATCACCCTTTTCCTCATCGGTATCGGCACCGGTAACCCGGATCACCTGACCGCGCAGGCGGTGAAGGCGCTGAACCGGGCCGATCTCATCCTGCTGCCACGGAAGGGCGCCGAGAAATCCGACCTCGCCGACATCCGCCGCGAGATCCTGGGCCAGGTCCTGACCGCCCCGGTCCCGGTCGCCGAATATGACGTGCCGACCCGTGCCGACCAGCAGGACTACCTTGGCGCGGTGAACGAGTGGCATGATGCCATCGCCCGGGTCTGGACCGACACCATCACCGCCCGCCTGCCGCACGGCGGATCGGTCGCGCTGATGGTCTGGGGCGACCCTTCGCTTTACGACAGCACGCTGCGCATCGCCGCCCGCCTGCCCGATCTGACGGTAAGGGTTGTCCCCGGCATCACCTCGCTGCAAGCCCTGACCGCGGCCCATGCCATTCCGCTCAACACCCTCGCCGAACCCGTCACCATCACCACCGGGCGGCAACTGCGCGATCATGGCTGGCCCGGGGGAACGACCACCCTCGCCGTGATGCTGGACAAGGGCGGCGCCTTCACCTCGATTGACCCCGCCGACACGTCGATCTGGTGGGGCGCCTATGTCGGGATGCCCGAGGAAACCCTGATCCACGGCCCCCTTGCCGAAGTCGCGGACGACATCCTCGCCACCCGCGCCCGCCTGCGGGCGGAACACGGCTGGATCATGGATATCTACCTGCTGCGCCGGGGCGGCGATGGCTGACCTGATCGCCCGCGCGCTGTCAGTCTATGGCCTGCCGCCCGACACGCCGCTGACCCTTCTCAACCGCTCGGAAAACGAGACCTGGCGGGCTGGTCCGCTGGTCCTGCGCCTCCATCGCCCGGGCTATCACACCGGGCCCGAGATCGCCTCCGAACTGGCCTGGCTGACCGCGCTGCAAGACCTTCCCGGCCTGAACGCCGTCCGCCCGATCCCCGGCGCGCAAGGCCTTGTCACCGAAGTTGACGGCCGCTTTGTGGTGGCCTTTGCATCCATCGCGGGCCAGGAGCTTCAGCCGGGTGACGACCTCGCCCGCTGGTTCGCACTACTGGGAGAGATCACGGCCCGACTGCATCTCCAGGCGCGACAATGGGCCAGACCGGAGGGCTTCACCCGCAAGCGCTGGGACGTCGAGACGATCTTGGGGCCGAAGCCGCATTGGGGCCACTGGCGGCAGGCGCAAGGCCTTGATGCGGAGGGCGAGGCCCTGCTCGCCCGCGCGACCGAGGCACTGGCGGCCAGGCTGGATGCCTACGGCACCGGACCGGAGACCTTCGGCCTGATCCATGCCGACCTGCGCCTTGCCAACCTGATGGTGGATGGCGACCAGTTGCATGCTATCGACTTCGACGACTGCGGCTTCGGCTGGTGGGCCTATGACCTTGCCGCCGCCCTGTCGTTCATCGAGACCGACCCCCGCCTGCCCGACCTGATCGCCCACTGGGTCGAGGGCTACACCCGCATCGCCCCCCTGCGCCCCGAAGACTGCGCGATGATCCCCTCGCTGATCTTCCTGCGCCGCGTCCTCCTCACCGCCTGGCTTGCGACCCGCGCCGACAGCGACACCGCGCGGGCGCTGGGTAGTCCGGCGTATACCCAAGGCACCTTGCAGCTTGCCGAGTCCTATCTGACAGAAGGTCTTCGATTTTTCGTCGAAAAATCGGGGGTTTGACTCACTCTTTCAACAGCAGTCCCAGCGCCAGAACGGTCAGCGCCACCCCCACCAGCACCAGCCCGCGCGGCACCGCGCCGTGCAAGGCGATCTCCCACAGGATCACCCAGCTGGGGACGAGGTAGGTATAGGCCATCACCTTCGCCGCAGGCAGCCGCAGGGTCGCGTATTGCAGAAGGACAAAGGTCAGCGCGCTGGCGGCAACCGCCACATAGACCAGCGTCACCCAGACGATCCCTGGCAAGGCCGCCCAATCCGTCGCCAACACCGCGGGCCAGGCATAGATCGCAAGAAGCAGGGTGCCTGCCACCATCATCCCGAAGGTAAACACCACCGCGGGCTCGCCCCTGTTCAGCTTGCGCACCAAGGGCGCATAGGCCGCGTGGGCCACGCAGCCGACAAAGTAGATCACCTCGCCCCGCCCGATCTCCAGCGCGCGAAGTGCAGCAAGGTCGGCGCGGAAGATCACCCAGAGCGCACCCAACCCGCCGATGGCCAGCGCCAAGGCCATCCGGCCCGTCAGCCGCTGGCGCAAGGTCAGCCAGCCGAACCCGGCGGCCATGATCGGAGTGAGCGTAAAGACCGCAGCTGCCGATACCGGCGGCGCAGTCTTCAGCCCCTCGAACATCAGCACGAAATAGGTGGCCAGCAGCCCGCCCAGCACCAGATAGCGCCAGGGTGCCGCGAAAGCCGTCCGGGGAATCCCCGTTGTCGCCAGCGCTGCCACGCCCACCAGCACCCCGGCCAGAACGAAGCGCACGACCGACAGGGCGCCGGGATCGATGTGGGGTGCGGCCAGCACCCCGAGCGAGAACGACCCCGCCACCAGCGCCGAAAACGCCAGCATCGCCAGATGCCCGCGCAGGGGCTGCGACAGACCCGCCAGCATCAGGCGCAGAACTTCCACTCCTTTGCCGCGTCCTTCAGATGGGTCAGGAACGCCTGCACCTTCCGCGTCCGGTGCAGATCGACGTGGGTCACGATCCGCAGCGGAGATTCCCATTCCGGGCGCGGTGGCAGCACCTCGACCAGGTCGGGGTCCTCGGAGGCCCGAAAGCTCATCATGAAGCCGATCCCCGCGCCTTGACGCACGCCCTGCTCCAGCGCCGCCGCCTCGGTCGCGGCATAGGCGATCTGGTCAGGCTGCACGGTGGCCCGCAGCCAGCGGTGGAAGGGCGCTCGGGTGACTTCGGCATCCGTGCAGACAAAGCGATGCCCGGCAAAGTCGGCTTCGCCTTCGGGTTTTCCGTACCGGTCGATGTAGGATCGCGCGGCGTAAAGCCCCGCCTTCATCCGGACCAGCGGCTGCACCACGTTGTCGGGCTCCTCCGGTCCCGACCCGGCCCGCAGCGCGACATGCGCTTCGCCATAGTCCAGCCGGAAGACCCGCATGTCGGTCAGGAAGCGCACCCGCACATCGGGCCACTTTTCCTGAAAACCGACCATCACCGGGGTCAGCAGGTCGGAAATGCCCGAGATCGAGGTCACCACCAGCTCGCCCGAGACCGTCTCGCCATGACCCTTGATCCGGCTGACAAGATGGGCGAACTGCTCTTCGGTGGTCTGCGCCACCGCCAGAAGATCGCGCCCCGATTCGGTCGGGGTGTAGCCACGGGCATGACGCTGGAACAGCCTGACACCCAGCTGCTTTTCCAGGGCATCGATGTGACGGATCACGGTCGCATGGTGGACCCCCAACACATCCGCAGCGCCGGACACCGTGCCCAGTCTCGCCACTTGAAACGCCGTGCGAATCTCGTCCCAGTTTTCCATCCTTGCCTCGCGACCTGTGCATGAACGCACATCAGCCGGTTTTGCCGGGACACGCAAGGGTCCGCCGCGCCCGAGCCTCTGCCGCCTTGACTTGACCGGCAAGACCGTCGCTTTTGTCCGAAAGGCAAAGCGAAAGGTGCAATCAGTGTTCGAACAGCGTGCGATCTACGGTCATATCCGGTTCTCGTTCTACGGGCTTACCGACACGCGCGCCCAACCGGATGAAGACGGGGCCGCACTTGCCCGGCTTTATGACGAAACCCGCATGGCCCGGCGCTTTTTCCTGTTCGAGAACCTGACCCTGCCCAGCCTGATCAACCAGACCGACCACGACTTCCGCACCGTGATCATGTCGTCCGAGGTGATGCCGGACCGCTTCAAGGACCGTCTGAGCGCGCTGGCGGCAAAGCTGCCCGGCGCGGTGGTCGAGTATTCGCATCATCAGCGCGGGGATCTCGCGTTTCACAAATACATGGTCGAAGCGTCGGGCTACAAGGGCCGGGCGAATTCGGTGCATTTCCGCCTTGACGACGATGATGCGGTGTCGGTCAACTACATCGCCCGACTGCGCGAGGTCAGCCGGATCCTGTCGCCCTCGACTCATATCACCTTTCCGACCGGGATCTTCGTGTTTCCGGCCAGCGCGACCGAAGCCATCGGCGTTTCGATGGTGCAGCAACGTTTCCTGACCGCCATCGGCCTTGCCACCGTGAACGGCCCCAGTTTCCAGAAGAACCCGTTCCAGATGATGCACGGCAACGTCTGGACCCGCTGGCCGGTCATCTCGGACCCCGGGTTCTGCGCGCATATCCGCAGCCAGCATTTCGAGAATGACTCCGGCGCCTTGCAAGACCGCATCCTCGGCGCCGTACAGCGGGAACGGAACAGCAGGCGGGGACGGCGGCATGCGTCTGCGGTAGACCGGCGGCTGTCCGAAACCTTCCCCTGGATCGACCGCGAGACGCTGGACGGGCTGATCGGGCGTTGCGAGGCGGTGAAGTCGATGGCCGACCTGCCGCAGGTGTCGTGACCCGACCGCGCCTGCCTTAGAGCCTGTCCGACAAAAGTGGAATCCGGTTTTGACGAAAGACAGGCGACCACCAAAGACCTGGAGGCTGACCGACGCTTCTATCTGCGTCGGACAGA
>Ga0208492_1001735_pt1 | contig 12407 bp, 14 predicted proteins | sample Subbioar_CSW14AB_FD_184820 | JGI IMG/M metagenome (GOLD analysis project Ga0208492, IMG submission 184820) | Serpentinite rock and fluid subsurface biosphere microbial communities from McLaughlin Reserve, California, USA - CR12Mar_CSW14AB (SPAdes) | ecosystem: Environmental > Terrestrial > Deep... | reverse complement strand
GCCCAGCCACAGCGGGTTGCGACCCAGGGGCACGATGTTGGCGCCCAGTTTGAGCCGCTCGGTGCGGGCTGCCGCGTAGGTCAGGTGCAGCAGCGGGTCGCCCTGGTTGCCGAGCGGAATGTCCGACAGCCACAGGGTATCGAAACCCAGGGCCTCGCAATGCGCGAGGTAATCGTCAAACGCGATTTCGGTCAGAGCCGAAGCCGGCGGCGTGACGGCGAAACGGACTTTCTGTGCTTTTATCATCGTGCTCATGCCCTCACGCGGAAGGCGAGTGCTGCGCATTGAAGGCCGCGATCTCGTCGGCCAGTGGTGCGGCACCGCTGCCGAGGGTGATGGAGTAATGATTGGTGTCCGGCAGCTCGCGCCAGCGGATTGACGGGTTGGCGGCGCAGCGGGCCTGCACGGCCGTGACCGGCATCAAGGGCTCGGGCTGATTCATCAATCCCCGCACGGCGGTGGCGAGCAGGGTCGGTACGCGGATGTCATTCATGAGCGTCACCATTTCGGGCTGCATGGGGCCGAGTCCATCCTCGCGCACCGCTGCTTCGCACACGCGGCTCTTCATATGGGGCGCTTCGCCGACCAGGTCGTAGTCGAAATAGGCTTCGACGTCCTCATTCCAGGCGCCGGCATCCTGGAAGGCCGGATGCGCGCGCCAGAACGCGCGATAGGCAGCGCGACTCTCGAACTCGCGGGACAGGCGCGCCAGAGCCGGGCCCAGGATCTTTTCCAGCAAGGTCGCCGGCGCCAGTCCGTCCGGCAGCGGCAGCGCCACACCGCCATCGACCAGCACCAGACTCGCGAGGCGCTGCGCTTCGCGGGTCGCGAAATGCGCGCCGATGTAAGCGCCCATGGAGTGGCCGACGAAACAGACCTTGGGCAGAGCCAGCGCCTCCAGCACGGCGCACAGATCGTCCACATGCTGCAGCAAACCGTAGGGGCCGGGCAGGGCGCTGCTCGCGCCGCGTCCACGCAGATCGGGCGCGATGATGTCGTGGCCGGCCAGCCCCGGCGCGTTCACCACCCGCGCCCAGGCCAGATGGGAAGCGGAGATGCCATGCACCATGAGCAGGGGTGTGCCGTCGCCGCTGCCGTGCCAGCGCGCGACTGCGAGCTTTCCTGCGCGGACTTCGACTTCGACAAGCGACTTGCTACGCGCCATAGTGCATTCATCCTGTGAACCAGCTTCGATGCCGTCATCGTAACAGGGAGAAAGGACCGCCGATGAAGCACCTCCTGCTCGTGCATCACTCCCAGACCGGCAGCACCGCGGCCATGGCGCAGGCGGTGCTGGACGGCGCGCGCGACCCGGCGATTGCCGACGTCGCGTTGCGCGTGGCCTCGCCGCTGGCGGCGGATGTCGAGGATCTGCGCTGGGCCAACGCCCTGATTCTCGGCACGCCCGAGAACTTCGGTTATATGTCGGGCGCCTTGAAGTACTTCTTCGACCGCATCTACTACCCCTGCCTCGAGCTCACCCAGGGGCTGCCCTATGCGCTGTTCATCAAGGCCGGCAACGACGGCAGTGGTGCCTTGTCCAGCGTGCACCGTATCGTCACGGGCCTGCGCTGGCGCGAAGTGCAGCCGCCCTTGATTGTGGTGGGCGACATCAACGCCCAGGCCCTCGCCGACTGTCGCGAACTCGGCATGGCGCTGGCGGCCGGCCTCGAAGCGGGTTTGTTCTAAGTACCGCGCGCGATGCGCGCTTGGTCGTAGAATGAGGCTGTCGCTCGTTTCGAGATTGTGCTTATGTCCCTGGAAAATACGGTACGCCTGCCCACCCCCGCTGCCGACGAATACATCGGTGATCTACGCAAGACCGGCATCGATCCGAATTTCTGGTATCCGATAGCGCGCTCGCGGGATCTGAAACCCGGCAAGATGCTGGCCGCGAGCTTCGCCGGTCAGGCCATCGTGCTGGCGCGCACCCGGGCCGGCCCCTTGCTCGCGCTCGAAAATCGCTGCGCGCATCGACAAGTGCCCTTGCATGTCGGCGTCGTGGCCGACGACGCCATCCGCTGCGGCTATCACGGCTGGGAGTACAACGCCGAAGGGCGTTGCGTGAGCGTGCCCTATCTCGATCGCTGCAGCATGAAGCCGAACAGCGTGCGGCATTACCCGGTGCGCGAGGCCTATGGCCTGCTGTTCGTGTTTCCGGGCGAGGTCGCGCGTGCCGAGTCCACCGCCTTTCCGGCCATTCCCTCGGCCGGCGATCCGGCCTACAAGACCCGCTATCTCGACCGCCGCGTCGGCTGCCATTACTCCTTCATGCACGAGAACCTGATGGACATGAACCACCAGTTCCTGCATCGACGCCTGATGGGCGGCATCAAGACCATGTTCCTCGGCACGCGCCAGGGGCCGGACTGGGTGGAGACCGATTACACCTTCCATCGCGCCAGTGGCCGCCAGCCGCTGGGCGAAAAATTCATGCTCGGCAAACGTCCCGACAGCCGGCCTGAGGAGCGGGACCTCATGACCATACGCACCGAGTATCCCTACCAGACCCTGAAATTCTGGACCGCCGGCAGCACCGAGCCCGCGCTGGACCTGTGGAACGTCTACATCCCGCTCGACGCCGAACAGCGCAGCAATCACACCTTCGGCTTGATGATGATTCGGCGGCCGGGCATGAAAGTGCTGCTCGACATCTTCTGGCCCTTCATCGTGTGGTTCACCAATGGCATCTTCGCTGAGGACCGCTGGATCTGTGAGCTGGAACAGGCGGCGTTCGACAAGCAGGGGGCCGATCTCAATCAGGAGATATTTCCGGCCATAAGGAATCTGAGAAAGGTGCTGGCCGACAACGGCGTGGCGCTCGGCTGAGGTGTGCTCTTCGCAGGTGCGAATTCGTTCGCACATTCAATAGGCGTTTCAGCGTCCGGCGTCATGGAACGAATGTGCGAATGAATTCGCACCTGCGACCGGCGGGCCAGGCGCCATCGAATCAGCTCAGCCTTCGCCCAACCAATCCCTGGGCGTCAGGAAATCGGTATACAGGCGCGCTTCCGCTGAATCGGGCTTCGGCGTCCAGGCGTAACGCCACTTCACCAGCGGCGGCAGCGACATCAGAATCGATTCCGTGCGTCCACCGGTCTGCAGACCGAACACCGTGCCACGGTCATAAACCAGATTGAATTCCACGTAACGGCCACGGCGATAGAGCTGGAAGTCGCGTTCGCGCTCGCCAAAGGGCAGTTCGCGGCGGCGTTCGACGATGGGGCCGTAGGCCTTCAAATAATGGTCGCCGACCGACTGGATGAAGGCGAAGCAGCGCTCGAAACCCCATTCGTTCAAATCGTCGAAGAACAAACCGCCCACGCCGCGCTGCTCACCCCGGTGCTTGAGGTGGAAATAGTCATCGCACCATTGCTTGTAACGTCCATAGACGTCGGCGCCAAAAGGCATGCAGGCCGCGCGCGCGGTGCGATGCCAGGCGACGGCGTCGTCCTCGAAGCCGTAATAGGGCGTGAGGTCGAAGCCGCCGCCAAACCACCACACCGGCGCCTCGCCCGGCGCCGTGGCAACGAACAGGCGCACATTGGCATGGGAGGTCGGCACATAGGGATTGCGCGGATGGACCACCAGCGACACCCCCATGGCGCGGAACCCGCGTCCCACCAGTTCCGGGCGGCGCGCGGTCGCGGCAGGCGGCAAGGTGCCGCCTTCGACGTGGGAGAAATTCACGCCGGCCTGCTCGAACACCGCGCCCTCGGTCATGACGCGCGTGCGTCCACCGCCACCCTCGACGCGGGTCCAGGCGTCCTCGTGGAAATGCGCCTCGCCGTCGAGGCTTTCCAGGCCGGTGCAAATGCGGTCCTGCAGGCCGCGCAGCCAGCGCTCGACAGCGGCGATGTGCTCGTCGTTGATGATGTCCGTCATGCCTGGAAGCTTTCTCAAATTATGCGAGCGCGGTCAGTGCGCGTTGTGCCTGCGTGCAGAAGCCGCAGCGTATACGGAAACACGTGGGGATTTCGAGCACCGCCGACGCGCGAAATGGCCACCGCAGCAATTGTGAAACCGCATTCAATCCTGCACCGCCGTGCCGTAGGCCAGCCCGGCCGGATCTGTTAATGTAACCAACGCACCTATTCCAGCCCTATCGAAGCCTTGCCGATGACTGCTCGTACCGCCCGCATCACGCGTGACACCAAGGAAACGCAGGTCACCGTCAGCGTCAATCTCGATGGCAGCGGCCAGGCCGCGCTCGCGACCGGCGTGCCTTTCCTCGACCACATGCTCGATCAGGTCGTGCGTCATGGTCTGATTGATCTCGACATCAAGGCCAACGGCGATCTCGTCATCGATGCCCATCACACGGTGGAGGACATCGGCATCACGCTCGGCATGGCGGTGCAGAAAGCGCTGGGCGACAAACGCGCCATCCGCCGCTACGGTCACGCCTACGTGCCCTTGGACGAAGCGCTGTCGCGGGTGGTGGTCGATCTCTCGGGGCGGCCGGGCCTCGAATTCCATGTCGACTTTCCGCGCGCCCAGGTCGGCAATTTCGACGTCGACCTGTTTCACGAATTCTTCCAGGGTTTCGTCAATCACGCCATGTGTACGCTGCATGTCGATTGCCTGCGCGGCCGCAACGCGCACCATATCATCGAGACCGTGTTCAAGGCCTTTGGCCGCGCGCTGCGCATGGCGGTGGAAGCCGATCTGCGCATGGGCGATGCCTTGCCCTCGACCAAGGGCGCGCTGTAACCACTTCTTTGCACTAGCGGGTTCTCTCATGTCGACCGTCGCCGTCATCGATTACGGTGGAAGCAATCTGCGTTCCGTGGTGAAGGCCCTCGAGACCGTCGCCGGCAGTCGACATCAGATAGTCGTCGCCGACGATGCCAGGACCGTCGCCGCTGCCGACCGCGTGGTGTTCCCCGGTCAGGGCGCGATCGGCGACTGCATGGCGCGCCTCGATGCACATGGCCTCACGGACGTGATTCGCGAATGCGCGCGCACGCGGCCCTTCTTCGGCATCTGCCTGGGGCTGCAATCGTTGGTCAGTCGCAGTGCCGAAGACGGTGGCACCGCCTGCCTCGATATCTTTCCCGGCGAAGTGGTGCGCTTTCCGCACAACCCACCGCCCGCACCCGACGGCAGCCCGCGCAAGATCCCGCACATGGGCTGGAATCAGGTGACGTGGACGCGCGATCATCCGGTCACCCATGGTATTGCGACCGACACACGGTTCTATTTCGTGCATAGCTACTATGTGGTGCCGCGCGATGCCACGCTGACGCTCGGCTACACCGATTACATTCAGCCCTTCACCGCGGCGATTGCGAGCGGCCATGTCATCGCCACGCAATTCCACCCCGAGAAAAGCGCGCACGCCGGTTTGAAGCTGCTGGAGAACTTCCTCGCCTGGAATTGACGGCTGCGTCGCGGCGCAGCCATTCCCCCTTTGAGTAGGCTTCCCAGCGCCGACGCGCTGGCGCAGGCTTGGCCCTCCACGGTTCTAGGAGCGGTCCCATGCAAGTGCCGACACTGGCTGAATACTCACAGAAGTACGACTACCTCAAGTTCGAGCGCGAGGATGGCATCCTGCAGCTCACCATGCATACCGGCGGAGCGGATCTGGAATGGGGCTTCGCGCCCCATCAGGAACTCGGCTACGCCTTTGCCGATATCGCGAGCGATCTCGAGAACAAGGTCATCATCTTCACCGGCAGCGGCGAGACCTTCATCCACAAGGAAGATCTGGGCGGAGGCGGCGTGACGGCCGAGGTGTGGGCGACCCACGTGCTGCCCGACGCCAAGCGCCTGCTCATGAACCTGCTCGAGATCCAGGCGCCGATGATCGCGGCGGTGAACGGCCCGGCCACCGTGCATGCCGAACTCGCGCTGTTATGCGATGTGGTGCTGGCCGCCGATCACGCGACATTTCAGGACGCGCCCCATTACCCCAGCGGGCTCGTGCCCGGTGACGGTGTGCACGTGGTGTGGCCCATGCTGCTGGGCTTGAATCGCGGCCGCTACTTCCTCATGACCGGCCAGGAATTGTCGGCCAGGGAAGCGCTGGAGCTCGGTGTCGTCAACGAAGTCATGCCGCCGGCGAAACTCCTGCCGCGCGCCTGGGAGCTGGCGCGCAGGATACGGCAGCGTCCCGCCATCACCACGCGCCTCACGCGCGAAGCGATGCTCATGCAGGTCAAGCGCGCGATGCTCGAACAACTGCCCTACGGCCTCGCGCTCGAAGGTCTCGCCGCCTGTGATTACTGGCCGCAGGAATTTGCCAAGGAAAAACTCTAGGTCGGCATCTATGATGGGACTGGGCAGAACAACGTAGCGGACGGCGTCCGCGTGGGAGGATGGTGATGAAAGCATTGCGGTCATGGCTGGTGACGACCTGCATCGGCCTCGCGCTGGGCAGCATGGCGGGCGGCGCGTCGGCCGACGAGGACGCGAGCGCCGACACCATCATCCAACCGCTGCTCGAACGGCCTCTGCCGGCGCGCAGCGACGCCGTCGCCAGCATGGTGACGGTGGAATACGCGCCCGGCGCCGGCACGCCGCCCCACACCCATCCGGCCGATACCTTCGTCTACGTACTGCAAGGCGCGATCGAAATGCAGGTGGCGGGCGGCGAGCTGAAAGTGCTGCGCGAAGGCGATACCTTCTACGAGAAACCGACGGACCGTCACACGGTCTCGCGCAATGCCAGCAAGACCGAGCGCGCGAAGTTCCTGGTGATGTTCATCAAGGACAAGAACGCCGAGCTGCTGGTCCCCGAACCCGCGACCGCGACACCGTGAGGCCAGCAGCGTGAAAGAACCCTGGACCCATCATCAGCGCAACATCCACGGCTTTCGCATGCATTACGTGACGGCCGGCCAGGGCTATCCGCTGGTGCTGCTGCACGGCTGGCCGCAGAGCTGGTACGAATGGCGCAAGGTGATGCCGGCGCTCGCCGAGCACTACACCATCATCGCGCCGGATCTGCGCGGCCTGGGCGATTCCGAGAAGCCGATGGCGGGCTACGACAAGCGCACTTTGGCCGGCGACGTGCGTGAACTGGTCACGCAGCTCGGCTATGACAAGGTCGGTGTGATTGGTCACGACTGGGGCGGCTCGGTGGCGTTCTATTTCGCCTACGACAATCGCGCGCTGGTCGAGCGCATGCTGATTCTCGACATGATTCCCGGCCTCATCAAAGCAGGCGATGCCTTTCCGCTCGAACTCGCGCTCAAGATCAACCATGTGTTCTTCCATGGCGGCAATCCCGATTGGGCGACCATGCTGGTCAGTCAGAATATCGATGCCTATCTGCGCCGCTTTCTGACCACCCTCGATTTCAATTACAGCCCGGCCGTGTTCAGCGAGGAAGACATCGCCGAGTACGTGCGCGTCAATTCCATTCCGGGCTCGATACGCGCCGGCTTCCAGTGGTATGCGGCGGGCCTGCGCGAAGACACCGTCAACCTCGCCAACGCCACCGAGAAATTGACCATCCCGGTCGCGGCCTATGGTGGCGCGAGTTTCCTGGGCAACGTGGTGCCGTTCTGGACGCCGGTCGCGCAGCACGTCGAAGGCGGCGCAGTGCCGGAGTGCGGCCACTTCATTCCCGAAGAGCAACCGGACTTTGTCATCGACACCGCGATGAAATTCTTCGCGCCGCTGAATCGCGCAGGCGCGTAATGGCAGACGATTACCTCATCAACGAACCGACGCGCGCCGAGGTCGATGCGCTACCCGGTGTCACGCTGCTGGAATTCGGCAGCCCGTTCTGTGGTCATTGTTTGCGGGCGCAGCCGCTCATCGAAGAGGCCACCGCCAGGCATGCGGAATTGCGGCACATCAAGATTGCCGACGCACGCGGGCGCCGGCTGGGACGTTCATTCACGGTGAAGCTGTGGCCGACGCTGATAGTGCTGCGCGATGGAGTGGAAGTGGCGAGAGTGGTGCGGCCGCAGGATGGCGACATCATCGCCGAGGCGCTGAGGGAAATTTCGTAGGAGCGAATACATTCGCACATTCGTGGATGGATGCGCGAACTTGCCCCACACACCCATCTACCGGGCATCCCGCTCCCGCGCCACGGCCCGGTAGCCGATATCGCGGCGACAAAACATTCCGTTCCAGCTGATCTTGTCGACACGTTTGTAGGCTGCCGCTTGCGCATCACTGACCCGCGCGCCCAAACCGACCACGCATAACACCCGGCCGCCATTGGTCACGCAATCAGCACCGGCCGTCCTGGTGCCGGCGTGAAAGACCTTGCTGTCCGCGTCATCGGCATCGAGGCCGCTGATCACCGCGCCACGGGCGTAATCATTGGGATAACCACCCGCCGCCAGCACCACGCCCACCGTCGCGCGACTGTCGAACTCGAGTTGCACACTTGGGCCGCGACCTTCCAGCAGATCGAGACAGGCCGCCACGATGTCGGTCTTCAAACGCATCATGATGGGCTGCGTTTCCGGGTCGCCCATGCGGCAATTGAACTCGAGCACGCGCGGCAGGCCGGCACTGTCGATCATGACACCGGCATAGAGAAAGCCCTGATAGGGGCGACCGTCGCTGCGCATGCCGGCCAAGGTCGGCGCGATGATGGTGTCCATGATGCATTTCGTCATCGCTGCATCGACCACCGGCGCCGGTGAGTAGGCGCCCATGCCGCCGGTGTTCGGGCCCTCGTCGCCATCGTCGCGGGCTTTGTGATCCTGCGAGGAGGCGAACGGCACGGCGGTCACGCCATCGGTCATGACGATGAAGCTCGCTTCTTCGCCGGCCAGGAATTCCTCGACCACGATGCGCGCGCCGGCATCGCCAAAGGCATTGCCTTCCAGCATGGCGCGCGCCGCTTCGCGCGCTTCGGCATGGGAGTGGGCGACCACCACGCCCTTGCCGGCGGCGAGGCCATCGGCCTTGACCACCACCGGTATGGCATGGGCATCGATATAGGCGAGCGCCGGTTGAAGCGCGGTGAACACTTCGTAGGCCGCGGTCGGTATGCGGTGCCGCTTCAGAAAATCCTTGGTATAGGCCTTCGACGCTTCGAGGATCGCGCCGGCCTGACGCGGACCGAAGCATTTCAAACCCGCGTCTTCAAAAGCATCGACCACACCCGCCGCGAGCGGCGCTTCGGGGCCGACGATGGTCAAGCCCACCTGCTCGTGTTGCGCCAGCGCCAGCAGTCCTGCGACATCTTCCGCCGCGACGTCGACATTGCGCACGCCTGCTTCAAGCGCGGTGCCGGCATTGCCGGGCGCGACCAGCACCTCGCTGACGCGCGGCGATTGCGCGCACTTCCAGGCGAGCGCGTGCTCGCGGCCGCCGCCCCCGATGATCAAGACCTTCATGCATCAACCTCGCGGCGCGCGGACTCGCGCACGCTCAATGGCGGAAATGCCGTTCGCCGGTGAAGACCATGGCCATGCCATGTTCATCGGCGGCGGCGATCACCTCGTTGTCGCGCATCGACCCACCAGGCTGGATGACGGCACGGATGCCGGCGGCGGCGGCGGCATCGATGCCATCGCGGAATGGAAAGAAGGCGTCCGAGGCCATCACCGAACCCGCCACTTCCAGGCCTTCGTCGGCGGCCTTGATGGCGGCGATACGCGCGCTGTAAACGCGGCTCATCTGTCCGGCGCCGATGCCGATGGTGCGGCGCTCGCGGGCATAGACAATCGCATTGGATTTGACGCAGGCGACCACGCGCCAGGCGAACAGGAGATCCTGCAATTCCTGCGCGGTCGGTGCGCGCTTGCTGACGGTCTTCAAACCCTCCAGCGTCAGGAGCTGCGCGGCGATATCGCGGTCCTGCACCAGCAGGCCGCCCATCACGCGCTTGAATTCGAGCTGGCGATGCGGTTCACGCGGAAAGGCGCCGACTTCCAGCACCCGGATGTTCGCTTTCGGTTCCAGCACTGCGCGCGCGTCGTCGTCCACGGCAGGCGCCACGATCACTTCGACGAACTGGCGATCGACGATGAGCTTTGCCACCGCCGCGCTGAGTGGGCGATTGAACGCGATGATGCCGCCAAAAGCCGAGGTCGGGTCGGTGGCGTAGGCAAGTTCATAGGCGCTTTCGATGTCAGCCGCCTCGGCCACACCGCACGGGTTGGCGTGTTTGACGATGCAGCATGCCGGTTCGCTGTAGGAACGCACGCAATCGAGCGCGGCATCGGTGTCGGCGATGTTGTTGTAGGACAATTCCTTGCCTTGCAACTGCTTCATCGCGGCGAGCGTGCCGGGCGGCGTGATGTCATCGACATAGAAAGCCGCCGCCTGATGCGGGTTCTCGCCATAGCGCAAGGTCTGGGACAGACGGCCGTGGATATGCATGTCGGCCGGGAAAGTCGGTGCTTCCCGGGCGCCGAGATAGGCGGCGATGGCGCTGTCGTAGGAGGCGGTGTGGGCAAAAGCCTTGGCGGCCAGTCGATAACGGGTGGCGTCGCCGATGCGACCATTGTTGTCGAGTTCTTCCAGCAGGCCCGCGTAATCCGCCGGGTCGCATACCACGCTCACGCGCACGTGGTTCTTGGCCGCCGCGCGCAGCAGACTCGGGCCACCGATGTCGATGTTCTCGATGGCTTCGGCGGCGGTGCAATCGGGTTTGGCGATGGTCTCGCGAAACGGATAGAGATTGACGATGACGAAATCGATATTGTCGATACCGTTCGCGGCAAGCGCCGCGTCATCGATACCGGGGCGCGCGAGTATGCCGCCGTGGATGCGCGGATGCAGGGTCTTCACACGGCCGTCCATCATCTCGGCCTGACCGGTGTGGGCCGACACGTCGACCACCTCGAGACCGGCTTTGCGCAAGCTCGCGGCCGAGCCGCCGGTGGAAAGAATACCGAGGCCATGGCGCACGAGTCCGCGCGCAAGTTCTTCCAGGCCTTGTTTGTCCGAAACGCTTATCAGCGCCCAGCGGCGTGCAGTCATGATTATTTGCCGAGTCCGTACTTGTGCAGCTTGGTGCGCAGGGTCGCCCGATTGATGCCCAGCACCTGAGCTGCCTTGGTGATATTGCCGCGCGTTTCGCGCATCACGATCTCGAGCAGTGGCTTTTCCACCTGAGCGATCACGAGTTCGTAGAGTTCGGCCGCGGGCTGGCCGTTGAGATCCTCAAAATAGCGTTGCAGGGACAATCGCACTTGTTGCGCGAGCGGTTGCTCGACGATGTGTGCGGATGTGCGTGCGACATTCATGCGGCTTGCTCCCATGCCTTGTCCGCGGCGGCGCGTGCCAGCCAGACGAGTTGTGCCGGCGCGCTCTCGATGCGGTTGAAATCCATTCGTGAGGCCGGCGCGCGGCCGGCTGCGTCGAGGTACCAGCCGACGTGCTTGCGCGCAATGCGCAGGCCCGCCTGGTCACCATAATGTGCGTGCAACGCCCGCACATGTTCTTCCATCACCGCGCACCGTTCCTGCAGGGACGGCGCCAGCCACGCACGACCGGCGCGCGCTGCCTTGATGGCGGCGAACAGCCACGGGTTGCCATGCGCGGCGCGGCCGATCATGAGGCCATCGGCGCCGGTCTGGCGCAATACCTGGGCGGCCTGTGTCGCATTGGTGATATCGCCATTGGCAATCACGGGAATACCCACCGCGTGCTTGATGGCTGCAATCGTTTCGTACTCGACCGGTTCGCGATAGGCGCAGGCCCGTGTGCGGCCGTGCACCGTGAGCGCCTGGATGCCGGCGTCCTCGGCGATGCGTGCGATGCGCACGCCATTGCGTTCGGCAGGACTCCACCCGGTGCGAATTTTCAATGTGACCGGTATCGACACCGCGCCACACACCGCGGCCAGGATATTCGCGACCAGGGTTTCATCGCGCAGCAAGGCCGAGCCTGCGGCGCGATTGCAGACCTTCTTGGCCGGACAACCCATGTTGATGTCGACGATATCGGCGCCGAGCCCGGCGGCGCGACGCGCGGCGTCGGCCATCATGCGCGGCTCGGAACCGGCGATCTGGATGACACGTGGTGCGTCTTCGCCATCGAGCATGAGGCGCGTACGGGTCTTGTCGGTATGCCACAGACGTTCGTCGCTGGTCACCATTTCGGCGACCGCGTAATCGGCGCCGAAGCGGCGGCACAACAGGCGGAACGGTCGATCGCTGACGCCGGCCATCGGTGCCAGGATCACGGGTTCAACGAATTGGTAAGGACCAATATTCACACTGCGTTCGGCGATTGCGCTCACACCTGCGGTTGGCGATCTATGCGGGTGGTAGCGACAGCAAAGCCGGCACGCAGACATCTGCGCGTTGACATGGGCAACCCCCTCGCAATGAGTTTCGCACCGCGGCACGTCTTGGCGCGCGCTCGTCGTTGCGAGCGGCGATGATAGCCAGATTGGAGACGGCGAGAAAGGGTTGACGGCTGCTTATCGCGGCGCACCACGATAGCCCGGTGAACGGCCCCAAAGGGGGCGCCGAACCGTG
>Ga0208492_1001734_pt1 | contig 12409 bp, 11 predicted proteins | sample Subbioar_CSW14AB_FD_184820 | JGI IMG/M metagenome (GOLD analysis project Ga0208492, IMG submission 184820) | Serpentinite rock and fluid subsurface biosphere microbial communities from McLaughlin Reserve, California, USA - CR12Mar_CSW14AB (SPAdes) | ecosystem: Environmental > Terrestrial > Deep... | reverse complement strand
AGATCGGTCCGAAGCATTGGGCGATGATGGCAAAGCGGCCGGTAAAATCCGAGGCGACCACGCACGCGCGCGGCAACGCAGCCAAGGGCAAGGAAGCCCTCGGCGTGACGTCGCCGCTCATCAATTCGCCTGAGCGTTTCTTCAACCGCGAGATCAGCTGGCTGAAGTTCAACACGCGCGTGCTGGAAGAGGCGGAGAACCTCCGCCATCCGCTGCTTGAACGCCTGCGCTTCCTGTCGATCTCGGCGTCGAACCTCGACGAGTTCTACTCGGTCCGCGTCGCCGGCCTCCGCCAGCAGGCGCGCACCGGCATCACGCGCACCAGCACTGACGGCCTCTCGCCGCAGCAACAGCTGCAGCGCATCGCCGCTGAAGCCGGCCTGCTGATGGCCGAGCAGCAACGCATCTGGACCTCGATCCGCCACCAGATGCGCGGCGCCGGCCTCGCCGTGGTCGATGCCGAAGAACTCAGCGATCCCGATCGCGACTGGCTGCGCGCCCGCTTCCTCGAGCGCGTCTTCCCGGTCCTGACGCCGCTCGCCATCGATCCGTCACACCCGTTCCCGTTCCTGCCGAACCAGGGCTTCGCCGTCGGCTTCTCGCTGCATCGCCAGGCCGATGGCGTGAAGCTGCGCGCGCTGGTGCCGATCCCGACGCACGTTGAACGCTTCATCGAGCTGCCGGTGATGCCCGCTGGCCGCCGCTTCATCGCCCTCGAAAACGTCATCACGCTGTTCCTCGATACGCTGTTCCCGGATTGCGTCTCGAAGGGCCGCTGCATGCTGCGCGTCATCCGCGACAGCGATATCGAGATCGAGGAAGAGGCCGAAGACCTCGTCCGCGAATTCGAGATCCTGCTGAAACAGCGCCGCCGCGGCCGCATCGTGCGCCTCAAGATCGACCGTGGCGCCCCCGAAGACCTCAAGACCTTCTTCATCGAGGAGATTGAGGCGGAGCCGATGGATATCGTCGAGGTCGACGGCATCATGGGCATGAACCAGCTGCGCGAGCTGATCGTCGACGGCCGCCCCGATCTCGTCTTCCCGCCCTTCGAGCCGCGCTTCCCCGAGCGCGTGCGCGAGCACAATGGCGACATCTTCGCCGCCATCCGCGTGAAGGACATCCTCGTCCACCACCCGTATGAGAGCTTCGACGTCGTTGCCCAGTTCCTGCGCCAGGCCGCACGCGACCCCGAAGTCGTCGCCGTGAAGCAGACGCTCTACCGCACCTCCAAGAACTCACCGATTGTTGCGGCGCTGATCGAGGCCGCCGAAGCCGGCAAGAACGTCACCGCGCTGGTCGAACTGAAAGCCCGCTTCGACGAGGAAGCCAACCTCCGCCTCGCCCGCGATCTCGAGCGCGCCGGCGTGCAGGTGGTGTACGGCTTCATCGAACTCAAGACGCACGCGAAAGTTTCGCTGGTCATCCGCCGCGAGCAGGGCAGCCTGCGCGCCTACACCCATGTTGGCACGGGCAACTACCACCCGATCACCGCGCGCATCTATGACGACCTGTCGCTGTTTACCGCAGACGACGTCATCGGCCGCGACGCCGGCCGCCTGTTCAACTACGTCACCGGCTACTCCAAGCCCGCGCAGATGGAAGCGATGGCCATCTCGCCCATCAACCTCAAGCCCACGCTGGTGCGCCTGATCGAGGACGAGATCGCCCACGCCAAGGCCGGCCGCCCGGCGCAGATCTGGGCGAAGCTCAACGCGCTGGTCGACGAGACCGTGATCGACATGCTCTACAAGGCGAGTCAGCACGGCGTGCAGATCCAGCTGGTTGTGCGCGGCATCTGCTGCCTGCGACCCGGTGTCCCGGGGCTGTCGGAGAATATCGAGGTCCGCTCGATGGTCGGCCGCTTCCTCGAGCACGCGCGAATCGTCTGCTTCGGCAATGGCGCCGGCCTGCCGTCGGATGAGGCGAAGATCTTCATTACATCGGCCGACTGGATGGGCCGCAACCTCGACCGCCGTGTCGAAACGCTCACACCGATCAAGAATCCCACTGTGCATAACCAGGTTCTCGACCAGATCATGCTGGCGAACCTGAATGACCGTGCTCAAAGCTGGACCTTGCGTCCGGATGGAAGTTATGTCCGTAACGCGACGGGCAAGGGCCGCCAGCCCTTCTCGGCGCACGACTACTTCCTTGAGAACCCCAGCCTCTCCGGCCGGGGAAGCGCCCTGCGGCTGGCGACGCCACCGCAGCTCAAGCCAAGGGGCTGATGCTGGACTTTTCCGGCGCTGGCCCCACCTGAGAGGGATGAAGGCCAGCTGATGTCGTTGACTGCCACGGCCAGATCGAAGTCCACCGGAAAGCCTGTGCGCTGGAAGCGTATCGGCGTGATGGATGTCGGCTCGAACTCTGTCCGTCTGGTGGTCTACGATGTGCGCGGCCGCGCCATGCAGCCGCGCTTCAACGAGAAGGTTCTCGCCGGCCTCGGCCGTGGTCTCAACACAACGGGCAAGCTGCACAAGGAAGGCGTAGAGATCGCCATCTCCGCACTCGCCCGCTTCGCCTCCATCACGCGCGCCCAGAAAGTCGAGGCGCTGTTCCCGTTCGCCACCGCCGCCGTGCGCGAAGCGGCTGACGGGAAGGAGTTCGTGGACCGCGTGAAGAAGGAAACCGGCGTCACGCTCCGCGTCCTCTCCGGCGCCGATGAAGCGCGCTTTGCTGCCGAAGGCGTGCTCGCTGGCACGCCCGGCATCGATGGCATCGCCGGCGATCTCGGCGGCTCCAGCCTCGAGCTCGCCCGCCTCGCCGGTGGCCGCTATGAAGGCGGCGCCACCTATCCGCTCGGCCCTCTCGCGCTCGACACGGGCGGCGCCTTCAACGAGGACAAGATCGCCGCGCGCGTGAAGGAGGTTCTCTCCGGCGCGCCCGAGCTGAAGAAATCCGGCGATGTCTTCTTTGCCGTCGGCGGCGCCTGGCGCTCCATCGGCACGATGCATATGGAACTTACGCGCGCGCCGCTGCATATGCTGCAGAATTACGAGATGGACGCCAACGATCTCGCCAAGCTGCTGGGCGAGATACTCGGCGGCAAGAAACACGTCGAGCTGGTGCAGGAAGTCGCCCGCAAGCGCGCCCTCACCATTCCCTACGCCGCCGCCGTGCTGAAATCGGTGATCGAGATCGGCAAGTTCAAATCGGTGATGATCTCGTCCTACGGCGTGCGCGAGGGCATCATCTTCGACAGCCTCGACCAGGCCGAGCGGCAGGAAGACCCGCTCGACGCCGGTATCGATGGCCTCATCGCCGACGACCAGGCCGCCGAATTCGGCCGCGCGCTGGCCGACTGGGCCTCGGAAGCAGCGCCCTACACGCTGAATGCAAGACTTTCGGCGGCTGCCTGTCGCCTCGTCGACATTGGCGCGCTGCTGCACCCCGATCACCGCGCCGATCTCGCCTTCGATCTCGTCGCCCGCGCGCCGCTCCCCGGCCTCAGCCACCGCGACCGCGCCGCGCTCGCACTCGCCGTCGCCTCGCGCTTCAAGCGTGGCCTGCGCAACGACGTCAGCGAAAAGCTGCTTGATGCAAATCTCGCGGGCAGGGCGCGGGCCCTCGGCGCCCTCATGCGCCTCGCCGCCGACTTCTCCGGCCGCTCCGCCGACCTGCTGAAGCACGCCCGCCTGACGTGCGACGGCGACACGCTGACGCTGAAAGTCGCCTCGCCCTACCGCGCGCTGGTGTCGGAATCCGTCGAACGCCGCCTCGAACAGGCCGCCGACGAGCTCGATATGGATTACGCGCTGACCACTTGAGGCGCGCCAGCCTCAGCTCGCATTTGCACCGGCCGCGTCTGCCCGCTATCACCGCACAAACACCGGAGCACATGACATGAAGCGAACCGTCCTCGCCCTCGGCGCCACACTGCTCGCCGCGTGCGCCTCCGCGCCGCAGCCGGCGGAGGCCCAGCCGGCCTTCAAGGCCGATGGCAAGACGCTCCGCCAGATCTACGAACACCTGCACGCCAATCCGGAACTGTCCTTCCAGGAGAAGAACTCCTCCGCCATCCTCGCCGCCGAGATGAAACGCCTCGGCTTCACCGTCACCACCAATGTCGGCGACGCGTGGACCAAAGCGCGCGCCATGAAGGAGTACGGCAAGGTCGAGGACGGCGTTGGCGGTTATGGCGTCGTCGCGGTGCTGAAGAATGGCGAAGGCCCCACGCTGATGATCCGGGCCGACATGGATGCGCTGCCGCTGGTCGAGAAAACCGGCGTTCCCTACGCCTCCAAATTCCGCGACACGGCGTGGTCGGGCGAAGAGTCCGGCGTGATGCACGCCTGCGGCCACGACATCCACATGACCACCTGGATCGGTACGGCGCGCGAACTGGTCGCCCGCAAATCCGAGTGGAAGGGCACGCTCGTGATGATCGCCCAGCCGGCTGAGGAGATCGGTCTCGGTGCGCTGGCCATGCTGGAAGACGGGCTGTTCACGCGCTTCCCCAAGCCCGACCACGTCATCGCCCTGCACGACAATGCGGCGCTGCCCGCCGGTCATATCGGCATCGGCTCGGGCTATGTCATGGCGAATGTCGACAGCGTGGACCTGAAGGTGACTGGCGTCGGCGGTCATGGCGCCTATCCGCAGGATACGAAGGACCCTATCGTCACCGCCGCCCGCATCGTCACCACGCTGCAGACGCTGGTCTCGCGTGAGATCGATCCGGCTGACTCGGCTGTGGTCACAGTCGGCGCCTTCAATGGCGGCTTCAAGCACAACATCATTCCCGACGATGTGTCGATGCAGCTCACCGTACGCTCGTTCGCTGACACGACGCGCGACAAGTTGCTGAAAGGCATCGAGCGCATCGCCCGCGCCGAGGCGCTGGCCGCGGGTCTCGATCCGGAGAAGTCAGTGTGGATGCGCGTGAAGGAGAATTTCACGCCGTCGCTCTACAACAATCCCGATCTGGCCGCGCGCGTCTCCGGCGTCCTCAAGACCATCTTCCCGGCCAACGTCATTCACGTAGCAACGCCCAGCATGGGCGGCGAGGACTTCTCCCGCTTTGGCCGCACGTCGGACAAGATCCCCGTCATGCTGCTCTGGCTCGGCGCCGTCTCGCAGGCGAAGTACGACGCGGCCCAGCAGCCCGGCGCCAAGCCACTGCCCTCGCTTCACTCCTCGGAGTTCGCGCCCGATCCGGACCCGACCCTCGCGGCTGGCGTGAAGGCGATGACGGCTGCAGCAATCGACCTGCTGAAGTAGCGCTTACTCGCCCTTCGGCGTCATCGCATTGGTCTGCTTCTTCTCTTCCCTGAACCGCAGGAAAGCGAAGATGGCGGACCCGATGCCGGCCAGCGCCGCAAGAACCGCAAACAACGGCTGAACGCCCTTGGCCCAGGACACGATCTGGTCGAGCTGCTCGACCTCGACCGTGATCACATCGCGGTAGGCATCCAGCGGCTCGGCATCCAGCGAGCCCGACGCATAGCCGAAGATTTCGAGCATCAGCGTGTGCTCGCCGACTTCAGTCGGCGTCACGCGCCATTGCCAGCGGTTCACGGTGCGGCCGGACAGGCGCTGGCGCTCCACAGTCTGGGAGGTGATGTCGAAGCCCACGCCGGTCAGTTGCGCCGAAACCGTGTCGGACAGCTCAACCTCGCGCTCGACAATCTCGCCCTTGAAGCCCTCAAGCGCCTCCTTACCTGCACTCTCGTCCGCAGTCGCATTGACCACCAGCGAGACATCGACCGGCTTGTTCAGCGCCAGCTTCTCCGGCGGGCGATTGTAGGTCACGCGCCGCGACTTGAACTGCGCCTCAAGGCCAACAGGCGGCGCGGTCTGCGTGACGCCCGGGGCATTGGCGATCTGCACCGCGGGCTCGGATGGCTTGCTGGGCGCGGGAGCAACGCGCGCCTGGTTTGCGGGCGCGGTCTGCGCCGGCGTTGCGGGCTGCGTGGTCTGGGCGGACGGCGCTGCCTGAGGCTCCGGCGTCGTGGCGGGAGCCGTCGAAGGCGTCGTCGCCTGCGGGTTGTCCAGCGCGTTCGGCGTGGCCGGAGCGGTGACCGGCGGCTTGATTTGATCCTTCGCCTTGTCGATCTCCTTGTTCACACGCGACTTGATCGCGTCGAGCGGATTCTTCGGCGTGGTGTTCGCCTGCGGCTGTGCAGGCGTGTCGGGAGTTGTGCTGGGCGTGACTGCCGGCTCAGGCGTCGCGGGCGCCGGATCGGCCTTCGGCGGCTCGACCTTGGGCTCGGGCTTCGGCGGGGTGACGACCGGCTTGCCCGGCTTCGCCGGTGCAGGCTTGGCAGGTGTGGGTTGCGCAGGCGCAGGGTCGGCCGCGGGCGTCACGGTGATCTCGGGTTCGCGCACGATCGGTTTGCGCGGCGTGCTGACCACGGGATTGGACGAGCCGCCGAACTGGCCGATGGCCCACACCGATCCGGCGCCGATGGCCACCAGCGCGAGCGCGGCTGCGATTACGATCCGGTTCATCCGGGTCTCCCTGCGTTTGGTGGAAGTCTAGTCGGCTTCGCCGTCAAATCCATCGTCGTCCGCATCAGGTGCGCGGGCGGCCTTCGGCGGAGGCACAACGCCCTTGCGCCGCATGACTTCGTAGAAGCTGATTGCGGCGGCGTTGGAAACGTTGAGGCTTTCCATGTCCGGCATCATCGGAATGCGCGCGAGGACTGTGCAGGCCCTGGCCACGCCCTGACGGATGCCCGGCCCCTCGGCGCCCAGCACGATGGCCACCGGCTCCGGCCCCTTCACGGCCTCGTCCAGCGTGAGCTCGGCTTCGCCCGCCAGCCCGATCACCTTCCAGCCTGCATCGGTCAACTCGTCGATCGCGCGCGAGATGTTGACGGAGCGAACCTCGTCCACCACTTCGATTGCACCGACTGCCGCCTTCGCCAACGCGCCGCCAAGCCCGGGCGCATTCCGCGTCTGCATCACCACGGCGCCGACGCCGAATGCCGCCGCAGAGCGGAAGATCGCGCCGACATTCTGCGGGTCGGTCACCTGATCGAGAATGGCGATCGGTTTGTCCGGCCGCATGGCGGCGTCGCCGATGTCGAGCCCGTCCAGCGGCTTGCAGCGAACGGCGATGCCTTGATGCACCGCGCCGGCGGGCAGGCGCTGGTCGATATCGCGGGGCTCCAGCAGCTCCACGAAGCGGGGCAGAGCCTCGAGGTCCAGACCCGCGCGAACGGCGGCGTTGCGGCTCATATACGCCTTGCCGATCCGCCGTTTCGGATTGGCCAGCGCGGCCGAGGCGGCATGGAAGCCCCAGATCCAGGTCTCGCCATGCTCCTCGAAAGAGGGCTCGCGGCGATCCTGCCGGGGTGAATGGCCCTGACGGTTGCCCTGGCCGGGCTTGCCGGCGCCCCGATTGCCGGTCCACGGCTTGTCGCCACCGGACTCGCCCGGGCCGCGACTCCGTTCGCCGTCGCGGCCACGGTTCGGGCCCTTCGGCCCGCCCGCTCCACGGAAATTGCCCGGTTTTCCTGCGTTTCCAGGCCGGTTGCGCGGTCGATCCTTCGTCACTATAAGACGGCCTCCGTTGCGGGACGCCTCCCGTTTCGGACTCGCACGCGCCGGCGTCAAGCAGGCACGTGACCCGCGAGGGCGACCCCTGGAGGGGTGGGAGAGTGGTTAAATCCAGCAGACTGTAAATCTGCCCGTCTCAGACGTACACTGGTTCGAATCCAGTCCCCTCCACCATCGCCCCCCTGAGGGGGTTGAAGTCAAATAGGTTGGCCGATTTGACGCCGGCATGTTGGTAAGGGGCTATTTCGAGCCTGTTTCCGATCATCCAGGTACGACGACGGCGCTGGCTTGCTGTTCGGCAATCTGCTCAGTCAGAATGATCACAGCCTTCTGAATCGCACTAGCGCGCGCTACGGCCTCTTCGTCCTGCACTTTTCCCGCAAGCGTTTCCCGGAGTTGCTGGAGGATTCGTTCTCGCAGGACGCCGACTACATGTACGTGCGAGAGACTCTTGTGTTCTTTTATGTAGGCTTCGTGATCGGGCAGCGCTTTGATAAGTACTTGGTCGACGCCATCCTTCCGAATGAAGTCGCGGGCATCCACCCCGATTTTAAGAATTTGCGCTTGGAATGCTGCCCAAATGAACGTGATGCGGTACGCCGAAAAAAGTGCCCATGTGAGTTGAGGCAAATAGGGCTCGGAGCCATTGGCGGTCTGCCCCAACTTGTGGAAGTCCGAGGGGGTGCTCTTAAACACAGTCTCGGTAAACTCTCGGAGTGAACCGCCCCGAATTTGCCGGAGGCTCCTTTTCTTGAGAAAGTGGAGCCATGAGCAAGAAGCATTCAGCGAAGTACTCGCCTGAGGTCCGCGAGCGAGCGGTCCGGATGGTGATGGAGCATGGGGCCGAGCACGCCTCGCAGTGGGCGGCGATTGTGTCGATCGCGGCCAAGATCGGGTGTTCGGCGCAGACGCTGCACAACTGGGTCATTCAGGACGAGCGAGATCGAGGGGCGCGTGCGGGTCTTTCGACCGACGAGCGCGAGCGAATGAAGGCGCTGGAGCGCGAGAACCGCGAGCTGCGCCAGGCCAACGAGATCCTGCGCAAGGCCAGCGCATATTTTGCCCAGGCGGAGCTCGACCGCCGGTTCAAGTCTTGATCGCCTTCATTGACGATCACCGGGGTGAGTACGGGGTCGAGCCGATCTGCAGGGTGCTGAAGATTGCTCCGTCCACCTTCCATGCGCACGCTGCGCGGCGAGCACGGCCGGAGACAGCGCCGGCGCGGATCCAGCGCGACGCAGCGCTGAAGCCTCAGATCCTGCGTGTCTTCACCGAGAACTTCCAGGTCTATGGGGCTCGCAAGGTGTGGCGGCAGCTCAAGCGCGAAGGCTTCGACATCGCCCGCTGCACGGTCTCAAGGCTGATGAAGGCCATGGGGCTCAAGGGCGTCATCCGTGGCAAGCCGCATCGAACGACGTTCAGCGACAAGTCGGCGCCTTGCCCGCTTGATCGGGTGAACCGCAACTTCAAGGCTCCAGCGCCGAATACGCTCTGGGTCAGCGACTTCACCTACGTCGCCACCTGGTCGGGCTTCGTCTACGTGGCCTTCGTCATCGACGTCTACGCTCGCCGCATCGTCGGCTGGCGCGTCTCTCGCTCAGCGCACGCAGGCTTCGTCCTCGATGCGCTCGAGCAGGCGCTGCATGATCGCCGGCCGCTTGTCGGCGGTGGCCTCGTCCATCACAGCGACAGGGGATCGCAATATGTGTCCATCAAGTACACCGAGCGCCTGGCCGAAGCCGGACTTGAGCCGTCTGTCGGCAGCGTTGGCGACAGCTATGACAACGCTCTCGCTGAGACGATCAACGGTCTCTACAAAGCCGAGGTGATCTGGCGGAAGGGGCCGTGGCGATCGCTCGATGCCGTCGAGTACGCGACGCTCGAATGGGTCGACTGGTACAACAATCGCCGACTGCTTGAGCCCATCGGCAACATCCCGCCCGCCGAGGCAGAAGCCGCCTACTTTGCGTCGCTGGAGGAAACAGCTATCGCTGCGTAACTAAAACCAAATGGCCTCCGGGGTTACCGGGGCGGTTCAGAGCTTCGGCTCCTTCTCAATTGATCCGAACACGGCGTCCGTTTTTACGATCGACATTATCATCAACGTCCAGTTCAGAGTCGCCAGTTCGTTGACTGCTTGCCAGATATCATCGACTGCCCGGATCCGCCGCTGGACAAGTGCTGCTTGCGCGGCTTTGACGTTCTCCAAACCCGTGCCGCGGATGGCATCTACCTCCGACTCGTGCTCGCGAAATTGGGAGCGCATGCTTTCTAGCTTCGCTTCGACCCCTGCACGGATCGACTGAGCAACCCACTCGCCCCAGTACTTCCGTGTCATCCAAGCTGCAGTGATCAAAGCGCCGATCAGAAACGCGTTCGACGCGAAGATGGCCAACAAATCCATACAGCCCCCCGGTTTATGAACGAAGAGAGTAGCATTGACTTAAGACTGGTGTTTCCACCAGCCCTTCGCCCGCGGGGCGGCCGAAGGGTCGCTTACAGGATCTGGCAGGCGTCATCGAAGGGCAGGCGCGGCAGGCGGGGGAACAGGTTTTCCGTCGTTCCGTGGCCGATATTGCAGATGAAGTTGGCGCGCCAGCTGGTGCCCTTGAAGAACTCCTCGTTGACGCCCGCCTCCTTGAAGCCCGACATCGGCCCGCAATCGAGGCCGAGCGCGCGGGCTGCGATCATCAGGTAGGCCGCCTGCAGCGAGCCATTGCGGAAGGCGGTTTCCATCGCCACCTCGGGCTTGGAGAACCAGTCTTTCGACTCCGGCTTGTGCGGGAAGAGGAAGGGGATCTTCTCAGCAAAGTTCAGGTCATACGCCATGATCACGTTGATCGGCGCGGCCAGCGTCTTGGCGCGGTTGCCGCTCGACATGTGCGAGGCGAGGCGGGCACGGGCTTCGGGGGTGGTGAGGAAGACAAAGCGGCCGGGGTTGCAGTTGCTAGCCGTGGGACCCCACTTCATCAGCTCGTAGATTTCGTGGACCAGCGCCTGCGCGACCTCGCCCGTTTCGAACGCGTTGTAGGTGCGCGCCGTGCGGAAAAGCTGGTCCAGCGTGGCGGCGGGCAGGGCTGTTTCGGTGCGTTCGGTCATATCTGGCCTGTCGATTGGCGAAAGCGGGTTGGCGCCGGACGAAGCTATGCCATGCTGCCCGAAGCACAAGGCGGCGACCGATGTCCGACGACACCATCATGCTTCCCTGCCGGCCGGAGCCGATTGCGGTGCCCGCTTCGCAAACGGCCGTGATCGTCATCGACATGCAGAACGCCTACGCGTCCAAGGGCGGCTATCTCGATCTTGCCGGCTTCGATATCTCCGGCGCGGAGAAGGTGATCCAGAACACCAAGGCCGTGCTCGATGTGGCGAGGGCCGCGGGCATGACGGTGATCTTCTTCCAGAACGGCTGGGACTGCGACTATGTCGAGGCAGGCGGACAGGGCTCGCCCAACTATCACAAGTCGAACGCGCTGAAGACAATGCGCAAGCGGCCCGAGCTGATGGGCAAGTTGCTGGCGCGCGGCGGCTGGGACTATGAGCTGGTCGACGAGCTGCAGCCGCAGCCGGGCGACATCCGCCTGCACAAGACGCGGTATTCCGGTTTCTTCAATTCACAGCTGGATAGCGTGCTGCGCTCGCGCGGCATCCGGCATCTGGTGTTCACCGGCATCGCCACGAATGTCTGCGTGGAGTCGACGCTGCGCGACGGCTTCTTCCTCGAATATTTCGGCGTCGTCCTCGAAGACGCCACGCATCAGGCCGGGCCTGAGTTCGTGCAGAAGGCCGCGATCTACAATATCGAGACGTTCTTCGGCTGGGTGTCGACCGTGGCTGATTTCAAGGGGGCGTTCGGGCAGGTTGAAGCGAAGCGCGAAGGGTAGCGGATGGCGCCAGCGTCAGAGATAAAGCTCGCCTTCATCGCCGACGATGCTTGCCTGCAGGGCCTCCGCCAGTTGCCGCGCAATCAATCTCAACTGGCAGTCAGGGTCGTTTGCGAATTCTTCGGTGCCGACGAAGGAGACGTCTTCCTCGTCCCATCGAAAGATACGACGCCATGCGTCGATGTGCGGAAAGTAGAGATCGGTGTCGCCGCCTGTGTTGCGCAGGGTGAAGACCTGGCCCGTTTCGGGGAGCGTCACGGAGTAGTCGCCCTCCGCCAGTCGCACATGTGCGATGCGGTTCACCGCATCGATCCACTCTGCGAGCGTGATGGTCGCGCCATCTGCCTCGCCTTCCGTGTTGCGCGTGATGCGGATCATGTAAGCCATAGACACTCGTAACTGATCGCTGGAGGAGCCGTCCATGCCCAAGAAAATCGTCCTGCCGCCCGGCACGCACAAGCCGATCGCGCCGTTCTCGCCCGGCACGGTCGCCGATGGGATCGTCTATGTGTCCGGCACGCTGGCGTTCGACAAGGACAACAAGATCCTGTTTCCGGGCGACGCCGAAGCTCAGACGCGGCATATCCTCGACACCATCAAGAGCGTGATCGAGACGGCTGGCGGCACGATGGACGATGTCACCATGAACAACATCATGCTGAAGTCGTGGGATGACTACGCGGCGATGAATGCCGTCTATGCCGAGTATTTCCCGGGCGACAAGCCGGCGCGCTGGTGCATCGTCTGCGGCCTCGTGCGACCGGATGCGCTGGTGGAGATCGGGTCGATCGCGCATATCGGGAACAAGTAGTCCGTGGCGCATACGGAAGATGGTCTCTGGTATGAACTGGTCGAGGGGCCGGCGGGCGCGGAGACGGTCTTGCTGTCCGCGGGCCTTGGCGGGTCGGCCGGATTCTGGGCGCCACAGCTCGATGCGCTGAAGCGGCGCTTCCGTGTGTTGCTGTACGATCATCGCGGCACGGGGCGCTCCGTGCGTACGCTCACCGATCCGCATTCGG
>Ga0208492_1001733_pt1 | contig 12414 bp, 13 predicted proteins | sample Subbioar_CSW14AB_FD_184820 | JGI IMG/M metagenome (GOLD analysis project Ga0208492, IMG submission 184820) | Serpentinite rock and fluid subsurface biosphere microbial communities from McLaughlin Reserve, California, USA - CR12Mar_CSW14AB (SPAdes) | ecosystem: Environmental > Terrestrial > Deep... | reverse complement strand
TCAGGGGGAGGGACCAGCGTTGAGAGGTCGTCCTTCGTTGATGGGTAAGTTGGCGCAGCAGGGTTCCTCCCCCTGAAAGGGGGAGGTCAGGAGGGGGTCTGTCTCGACGGGTGATGGGACCCCGGCCTTCGCCCTGGACGCGAGCCAAAGGGGGCCCGCTCCCTGTGTTGCGGTGAATATTGCGAATTCGGCTTGCGCCTGCGATACCTATGCGCTACATACTGTGCGATACACACTGTACGGGGCATAGGAGCCCGCCGACATGCCGATTTCCGGCGATATTATTGAGGCGCTGCGGCTGGAGCTGCGGCGGGGGACGTTGATCCTGGCGGTGCTGGGGACGCTGCGGACCGAGAAGTATGGCTACACGCTGAAGACGGAGCTGGGGGCGCTGGGCATCGAGATCGATGAGGGCGCGCTCTATCCGATGCTGCGGCGGCTGGAGACGCAGGGTCTGCTGACGTCCGAGTGGCGAGAGGACGCGAAGCGCCAGAAGCGCTTCTACAAGCTCTCTGCCGATGGTGCGACGGCGTTGCAGCAGCTGGCTGCCGAGTGGCGCGCGATGAACGGCGCGCTTTCCGACATTCTGGAAGGGAGGGGATCATGAACCCCGTCTGGGACTATGTGAAAAAGGTCGAGCCGCACCTGCCTGCCGGGCAGCGCATGCAGACGGCCGGCGCGCTCTACACGCAGCTGAAGGCGAAGAAGGACGCGCTCGAGAAATCGCTGGGCCGGAAGGCGAGCGAGGCGGAGATCGCGGACATGCTGCGCGCCGAGGGCGATCCGGCCGATGTTGGCGCGCGGCTGTCGAAGGCGCCGGGCGAGCCTGATCTTGTCTCGCGCTATCTTGCGTCGGTGGAGCGGCGCCTGCCGGAAGCGAACGCGAAGGACATTGTCGCGGAACTGCGCGAGGCGCTCGCGGGACGCATCGAGGCGCGCGAGCAAGAGACCGGGCGCGCGGCGACGGCCGATGATGTCGCCGCCGTGCTGAAGGGCTTTGGCCATCCGGTGGTCGTGGCGTCGAAATACGCGGGGCATGATTACGTGATCGGGCCCAACTACTATCCGTGGTTCTGGCATGTGCAGCGCATCGCCGTGGGCGCGGCAATCGCGATCGCGTTCGGCCTTGTCGCACTCCGGGCGCTGGGGGCGGACGAGCCGATGCGCGCGGTGATGCGCGGCATTGGCGGCGCGCTCGAAGCGGGAATCTGGGCGTTCGGCGTTGTGACCTTGCTGTTCATTGCGGCCGAGCGGACGAAGCTCGACATGAAATGGGCGGAGAAGTGGGACCCGAAGTCCTTGCCGCGCGAACATTTCCGCAAGCCGAAATCGATCTTCGAGGCGGCAATCAGCCTGTTCTTCGACGTCGCCTTCATCCTGTTCTGGACGCGCGTGCTGTCCTTCCCGAACCAGCTGCCGCTGCGCGACGACTCCTCGGTGTCGCTGGTGCTGTCGCCGGCCTGGGCGGTGGTGTACTGGCCGATCCTCGCGCTGGCGGTGCTGGCGGCGGCGGGGCATGTGCACGACCTGGTGCGGCCGGCGTGGACGCGTGTGCGCTCGGCGATGAGCATTGTCGGCTATGCGGGCGGGCTTGCGGTGCTGTGGGTGTTGTTCCGGGCGGGGCCGTTGGTCGAGGTGCGGCCGAAGCCGGACACCAATCCGGAAGAGCTGGCGCGGGCGATGCAGCTGGTTGACGGGATCGCGACCTGGTCGCTGGCCGTGACGGCGGTGATCTGGGGCGTCACGATCGGCGTCGAGGTGTGGCGGCAGGTGAAGGCGACGCGGCCGCTTGGACGCGGCGCGGCCATGGCGTGAGACCGGCCTGTCGATGCGCCTGCAAGTATCCTTAATTTATTCTCGGATGCCGTAGCGTCATCCGATTGTTGACAGTGTCAATCAGGGGTAGTTTCCCCGCCAAATCGGGGCTCCAGGGAGGATACTCCACAATGCAAAAACAGAAAAAAATCGGGGCAGGCATACTGCTCGCCAGCGTCTCCGCGCTGATCCTCGCTGCCTGCTCGGGCGAACCGGCGGCCAAGCTCGTCGGCGCGAAGGTCGACGACTACATGCTGGTCGACCAGAACGGCATGGGTCACATCCTGAAGTACGACACGCTGACGCCGGCGACGGTGCTCGTGTCCTACGTCAATGGCGATGAAGGCTCGCGCGCCGCCGCCAAGACGATCCAGGCGCTGGCCGAGAAGAACCCCAACGTGGTGTTCCACCTCATCAACTCCTCCGAGACCGACACGCGTGATGCGATCACGGCGGAAGCGAAAGAGCAGGGCATCACCCTGCCGCTGCTCGACGACGAGTTCCAGCTGATCGGCGACTCGCTCGGCTTCTCGTACGCCGGCGAAGCTGTGATCATCGACCCGAAGAAGAATTTCGAGGTGGTCTATCACGGCCCGGCTGACACGGTTGAAGCGGCTCTCGCCGACGTGGTGGCGGGCAAGGCGTTGGCCAAGGCGGAAGTGTCCGATGTCAAAGGCACGAAGCTGGTGTTCGCCGATCGCGCCAAGAAGGCCGACTTCGCAAAGATCTCCTACACCAACGACGTCGTGCCGATCCTGATGGACAAGTGCGTCGATTGCCACCAGCCGGGCGGCATCGCCCCGTGGCAGATGACCAACTACCAGGTCGTGAAGCAGTTCTCGCCGATGATGCGTGAAGCGATCCGTCGCGACCGCATGCCTCCGTTCGACGCGGACAGCCACTATCTCGCCTTCGCCAACGACGAGAACCTGACGGGCGCGGAGATCAAGACGCTGGTTCACTGGATCGAGGCGGGCAGCCCGAGCGACATCCCGGAAGGCGGCGAAGACCCGCTGGTGAAGGGCGTGACCGCGCGCGCCGAATGGCCGCTCGGCAAGCCGGACCTGATCGTCGACATCCCGTCCTATGACGTGCCGGCGGCCGGCGTTGTCGACTACCAGATCCCGGCGGTGAAAAACCCGCTGACGGAAGGCAAATGGCTGAAGGCCACGACGTTCAAGGCCGGCAACCGTGCGGGCGTGCACCACATCCTCGCGGGCTACCTGCCGAAGATGCCGAAGGATGGCCGCGGCTTCGACTGGAAGATCTCGCTGGGCGGCTACGCTGTCGGCGCGGAATCGCAGATGGCGCCGGACAAGTGGGCGACGTGGGTGCCGGCTGGCGGCGCGCTGTCGTTCCAGATGCACTACACGCCGACGGGCACGGCCTTCACTGACAACTCGAAGATCGGCCTCTACTTCCAGGACGAAGCGCCTGACATGATGAAGCGTCAGATGATCATCGCTGACCCTTCGATCGAGATCGCGCCCAACCAGGCGCGCTGGCACGAGACGGCCTACATCCAGTTCCCGGCCGACGTGCAGCTCTACGCCACGCAGGTGCACGCGCACTATCGCGGCTATGCCTCGAAACTCACGGCGATCTATCCGGACGGCAAGGAAGAGATCCTCCTCAACATGCCGCACTACGACTTCAACTGGCAGCGCGAGTATATCTTCAAGGACCTGATCGACATCCCGGCCGGCACGAAACTCGTCGCCGATTACTGGTACGACAACTCGAAGAACAACAAGGCGCTGCTGGGTTCCAACACCAAGGACCGCACCAACGCGGATTCGGAAGTGGTGTGGGGCGACCAGTCGTTCGAGGAAATGCTGTTCACGGCTGTCCAGTACCGCTGGAAGGACGAGACGGCGAAAGCGCCGCGTGAAGACCTGCAGGCCATGCTTGAGCAGAGCATCGTCCTGACCATGGCGGACGACAACCGCGATGAAAAACTGCAGGAGAACGAGCTGCGCCTGAAGGGTGATCCGAAGGAAGGCGTTGCCGGCCTCCACCAGGCGTTCAAGGCCAACTTCGCCGCGATCGACGCCAACAAGGATGGCGGCCTGTCGATGGAAGAAATCGGCGTAGCCCTGAAGCAGATGGGCGAGTCGGGCGCGCTCGGCGGCGATCGCACCTGATCCCTGCAACTGACTGAGTGAAACGGCCGGCCGGATCCCCCAGGGGTCCGGCCGGTCTGTTTTTTAGGTCAGACCTTGCCGTCGAGAAGGCGCACCGCGTCTGCGAGCATCAGGTGGCCGTAGTCGCGGATCATGTGCCAGCGGTCGCGCGAGCACAGTTCACCGGGCGAGGCGCCGGCGGCGATGAAGGCCGCGGGCGGGGACAGGATCTTCGCACCGACCCTGTCTGCTTCCGCTGCAATCACCCTTATCTGTTCGTTGAAATACCACGACATGAAGGCTGGCAGGCGCGCCCCGTATTGTGCGGGCAGGTCGCACGGCTTGCCGTCGTCGGAAACTGCGCCGGGAACAGGCGACGTCACTATCACCAGCGGGCCCGCGAACAAGGAGCGCACGAGTTGCATGCTTTTCATGCTGTGCTGTGTGAGAAGGCGATGCGCCATCATCAGCGCGAAGACCTCTCCCGAGACGCTCTGGTGATCCCTGTAGGGCTGTGCCGCAAAGCCGGCGTGCAGGAAGTTGTTGAGCAGGTGCTTGCCGAAGGCCATCCGCTTGGCGGGAAGGCCCAGGGCGACGAACAGGATCGCGTCATACTGCTTCGGATCGAACCCGTCACGAAAGTAGCCCTTGCCGAGGCTCATCGGGTTCGCCCCGACAAGCGGATGGAGGCGGTTGTCCCGCTGTTCCAGCCGGGGCGCGTCGCCGCCTGTCTGGATGAAGAAGTCGAACGTGTGCGGATAGCGGTCAGCGTCGTGCAGGAGCGCCTGCCTGAACGCGCCGGCGTGGGAGTTACCGACGATGGCGATCTTCAAGCGCCTGGCTCCCGCGGGGCGAATGCCGCGAGGATTTCTTCCTCGCACGCGACATCGCGCTCGTCGTCTTCGGGGGCGTCTGTCAGCGCCGGCGACATGGCTGGCGCTTCAGGCGCTGCGCCAAGTCCGGCGAAGAAGTGCTCCATCACGGTGGAAACACCACTCGGCGTCACGGTGCGCAGGTTCGGATCATAGAAGACGCCGCGCGAAGGATGCCCGGCGATGATCTCGAAGGAGGGGAAGTAGTCGATCGCGGGGTTCATGGCCGCAAGCGTTCCGGCGGCCGCGCGCAGGATCGCCTTCGAATGGGTGGTCGCAACGAGGACATGTGCGTCCGTAGCAGTGGCGGTGAGCGGCACGGGCGAGACGGTGAGGATCAGCCTTGCGCCGGCGTTGATCTCGCGGATGTGGGCGAAGGCGCGATCAATGTCGGCGACGACCTCGTCGTGTGTGAGATTGTGAAACAGGTGTCGCACTGGATCGAATGTGCCCGCGAGTGTTCCCGGGCACATCGGATACCAGATGCCGGTGTCAGCATCGCGCCAGCTTTCGGTGAGCCCGAGCGTGAAGATCAGGACATCGATATTCGACAGCGAGTCACGGATGCTTTTCAGTGTGTAGGCGCGGGCATGCAGGCATTCATCGATGGAGGCGTAACCCTTCGGCTCGATGGCGGGCCTCAACGGATCGAAAAAACGGGCGTCGTGTTCCCAGACTTCATCCGTCGGCGCCTGCAGGCCAAGCGCTATCTCGATCCACTGCCGGAGCAGGGCGGGCGTGTAGATGTTCCCGGTACGGAAGGAAAAGACACCATAGCCGAACTGTTTCGCGTGTTCGGAGGAGAGCCAGACCGGCGCGGGTTCGCTGTCGGTCCAGCTGAACCCGGCAGCGACCAGGTTGCGGCTAATGTGTTGTGCGAAGCAGGAACCGGCGGTTGCGAAGCGGTCGGTCGGCGCAAGCGGAATACCAGGCCGCCACAGGCTTTCCAGCTTGCCCGGCGCGCGGCCAGCGACAGTCAGTTTCCAGAAATTGCGCGCCGGTAGCCGGCTGTAGGGCGTCGTCATCGGGGTCCGGATCGTGGCTGGCTGCAGGCAAAACCTAGTCGCAAAGGCTTGTGGCGACAACCTCGATGGACCTTGCATACTCCGGGCGGGTGATTGCCTGCCGGGACTGCTACACGCCGATGCCCAGCCGCGCGAAAAACGCTCGCATGACAATCTCGCCGAAGTTCGCGTTCATATGCACGATGTCTGTCGCAGGATAGAGTTTTGGCGGCTTGTCACTGAATGCCGTCCAGCGAGTTGAGCCGACGGCAAACTCCGGCTTCGTGAAGCTGTTCTGCTCAAGGGTTGATGCTGGTTGTGGAAGCAGGCAGACGCCGATGCGATCAAAAGCGATCGCTGCCTGCTGGAAGCGTTCATCATACGGGATCGAAACCGGAGCGTCCGGACGGGAGAAGCCTGCCGCTGCTGCCGGGACGTGCACCACGTAGATGGGAGCAGTCGTAAGGCTCCGCAGCATCGCACTGACCTTGGCGATCAGAGACGCTTCCGCCCAGTCCTGCATACAGAGTCCGCGAACGGTGGAGGACAGGTGAGGAGGAATTCGGGGAAACGCGCGACCCAAGCCGCAGATCAGAAACACGTCGTAGGATCCGACTACGATTTCGTCGATCCCTCCACTCGAATAATGCAGGGCTTCCTGGAGCCTGGCATTTGTTGCGATCAACGCACCGGCTTCACACCGGAGGGCGTCAAGACTTGCTCCCTCCGATGCGAAGAAGGTTACCTCCACGCCTTCAAGCTGGTGACGCAGGCGGTCCCAGCCCTGCTTGATGCAGATAGCGTGACTGTTTCCAAGCACGGCTATTTTCATCGGCAGGCTGGGAGTTACGCCGCCGTGGCGTCTGCTTCCACGAAGCCGGGCCATTGGCGCATGTACTGGACGAAGGCGGGCGAGAGGCCCTCGTCGGCGAGGTGTTGCACGGTTACGGGCGTGGCGGGTGAGGTGAAGGCCGCGTCCGCCTGGACCCTGTTCGGGAAGTCGTGGCGCAGGATGGCGGCGCGGCCGATGACGACGAAGTCGCAGCCGGCGTCGAGCACGGCCTGCGCCTGCGGGCCGGTCATCACCTTGCCGGCGGCGCCGAGGCGGACATTGCCGCGCGGCAGCTCGGTGAAGACGCTCATCAGCGTGCGGCCCTTGAACTGTTCTTCGTTGGGCTCCTTGGCGACATCCCAGAGCGACATGTCGAGGAAGTCGATCTTCTGTTCGCGCAGGATGCGGGCGGCGACATCGCGGATCTCCGCGAGCTTCAGCCCGAAGCGCTCCGGCGAGAGGCGGAGGCCGAGCTGGAAGCCGGGCTTCGTCTGTGTCCGGATGCCGTCGATGATTTCGAAGATCAGGCGGGCGCGGTTCTCGAGTGGGCCACCGTATTGATCGGTGCGGTGGTTGATCTCGTCGGAGAGGAATTGCGCGAGGATGTAGCCGTGCGCGCCGTGGATCTCGACGCCGTCGAAGCCGGCTTTTTCGGCGCGGACCGCGGCGGCGATGTAGGCGTCGCGCAGGTCTTCGACTTCCGCGAGAGAGAGGCCACGCGCGCCGGTCTTGGGATCGTCGGACGGGCAGACCGGCGTGCCGACCAGCTCTTTCGGCGAGCGGTTGCCGGCGTGGTGGATCTGCAGCGAGGAGACGGAGCCGTTGGCCTTCAGCGCGGCCGCGAGGCGCGTGAGGCCGGGCAGGTGCTTGTCATCGAAAGCGCCGAGCTGCCCGGGGAAGCCCTGGCCGACGGCCTGCACATGCGCGGCGCACGTCATGGTGAGCCCGAAACCGCCTTTTGCCCGCAGGGTGAGCCAGTTGAATTCGGCATCCGACAGCACGCCATCGGAATGGCTCTGCGTGTTGGTCAGTGGGGCGAGCATGAACCGGTTCTTCCACGCCGGACCGTTGGCGAGGGGGAGGGAGGAGAAGAGAGAGGTCATGCGAGGGCTCCGGAGTGCGTGCTCACGGAGGTACGTAGCCGCTCGCCGTCCTGCAAGTTAGCCCACCTCAACTGTCATTCCGGGCGGACGCAGCGTGTCATCGCGCCCGTCAGCATGCTGATCTTGCCAAGCTTGTCCGCAGAGATGAGGGCGAGGGCCTCAATGTCCTTGCCGAACAGGTTTCCGCCCCACATCGCCTGAGCCGCCGCCGGGTCGATGGCTTGCCCGTCGAGTTTTGCGGACGTGATCGTGAAGGACGAAAAGCTTTCCTGCAGGCGCTCCACACCGTCTTTTGCCAGTTGCGGATCGGGTTTGAGCGTCCATGCGCCAACGCCTGTTCCGGACAGCTCGATGGGCAGCCCGTGCGGAATGGCGCCTTTCACGGCAAGCTCGTACGACAATCCGCCATCGGCCGCGTAGGTGAAACGCGAGGTCAAGTCGCCTTCCCCGTCATCCTCCTTCACCTGTGTGCAGGTCCAGCTTCCAAGCAGCATGTCGGCGCGTGCCGTGGTGGCGCCGTCCTGGCCGCGCGCGGCTGGAGCGAGGGCAGTTGCTGCCATGGCGATAAGGATCAGGCGCTTCACGTCATCCCCCTTGGGCGCGCCAGCGAGGCTAGCCTGCCCGCTGTCGCGTCGAAAGGCGAATGCGCTGCGCTTTATGCGGCCTGTGCTGGCGCCGGGCGGGTGGTCGCCAGGAGGCGGTCATAGAGGTCGTTCCACGCCGGATTGGCCTGTTCGATCAGCCGGATCTGTGCGTCGCGCGTCGCGCGGTCGAGGTGGTGCTGGCGGCGCAGGGTGGTGCGCAGGTCGGGGTGTTCCTCGAACCAGACCAGCAGGGAGGCGCCGTGGCTGCCGGGGACCTGGCCGGCGCGGTGTTGCCAGACGCGGTGGACGAGGTTGCTGGTGACGCCGAGGTAGAGCGCGCCGTTGCGGTGGGTGGCCAGGATATAGAGGAAGTACTTTTTCATCGGCTGCTCTCAAATGTATGAGAACATAAAGAGAACATAGACTGTTGAGCGTCAAGCCGCCTGGCTCAATCACTTGTGAATTCAGGTGGTGAGGGTGGGTTGGGACCGACCTATCCACACAGTCTCAATCGCCGCGACGAAATGGCCGGATTTCACGTGGAAAAAGCCATTTTACTTGAGTTGTCACACGGCTCCCCAGCGTGCTAGTCACCCCGCGCGACAGACGACCCCGTCGCCACCCGTAGTCATGCGGCTGATTTCACTTCAAATTTTGCCTCGACCCGGTACGGGGGATTCGAGGCCCATGTGCGAGATTGTGGGGCTAGCGATTTGGCCGGTTCAACGACCACTTCTGTAAGCGAAGCCGCACAGCGCTATGCCGCTGCCGTCTTCGACATGGCGATCACCTCTGGCGAGGTCGATACGGTTGATGCGGGCCTCACGGCCCTGGGCAAGCTGATCGAGGGCGATGCCGCTCTCTCGCGCGCGCTCAAGTCGCCGCTGCACAAGTCCGAAGAGAAAGCCGCTGTGCTCGCAGCCCTCGGCGACAAGCTGGGCCTGCCGGAGCTCGCGAAGAAATTCGTCGGCGTCGTCGCCGTGAACCGCCGCGCGGGCGAACTGCCTTCGATCGCGAAGTCCTTCGCCGACAAGGCCGCCAAGCATCGTGGCGCGAGCCGCGTGACGGCGCGCGTCGCCAAACCGATTTCCAAAGACCAGACGCTCGATCTGGAAAGCGCCGTCTCCAAGGCGCTTGGCCGGACCGTGACCGTCGATGTCGAGGTTGACCCCGCCCTGATCGGCGGCCTGCAGCTCAAGATGGGCTCGCGTCTGGTCGACGCCTCGATCCGCACGAAATTGAACAACCTGACGAACCTCATGAAGGGCGCCTGATCCATGGACATTCGCGCTGCAGAGATCTCCGAGATCCTGAAGAAGCAGATCAGCAACTTTGGCGCTGAGGCCGAAGTTTCCGACGTTGGCCAGGTGCTGTCGGTGGGCGACGGTATCGCCCGCGTGCACGGCCTCGACAGCGTGCAGGCTGGCGAGATGGTGCAGTTCGCCAACGGCATCAAAGGCATGGCCCTGAACCTCGAGCGCGACAATGTCGGCGTCGTGATCTTCGGCGACGACCGCGGCATCAAGGAAGGCGACTCGGTCAAGCGTACGCAAGAGATCGTGGCCGCCCCGGTCGGCAAAGGCCTCCTCGGCCGCGTGGTCGACGCTCTCGGTGAGCCGATCGACGGCAAGGGCCCGCTGACCAACGTTGCCGAGCGTCGCCGCGTCGACGTGAAAGCCCCGGGCATTCTCCCGCGCAAATCGGTGCACGAGCCGATGTCGACCGGCATCAAGGCCATCGACACGCTGATCCCGATCGGCCGCGGCCAGCGCGAGCTGATCATCGGCGACCGCCAGACCGGCAAGACCGCCGTCGCGATCGACACCATCCTGAACCAGAAAGCCATCAACGCCCGCGGCAACGAGAGCGAGAAGCTCTACTGCATCTACGTCGTCGTCGGTCAGAAGCGTTCGACGGTCGCCCAGGTCGTGAAGTCGCTCGAAGAGCGCGGCGCTCTTGAGTACACCATCGTCGTCGCCGCCACGGCGTCCGAACCGGCCCCGCTGCAATACATCGCGCCGTTCACCGGCTGCACGATGGGCGAGTGGTTCCGCGACAACGGCATGCACGCGCTGATCATCTATGACGACCTGTCGAAGCAGGCCGTGGCCTACCGCCAGATGTCGCTGCTGCTGCGCCGCCCGCCGGGCCGCGAAGCCTACCCGGGCGACGTGTTCTATCTCCACTCGCGTCTGCTCGAGCGCGCGGCCAAGCTGAACAAGGACCATGGTTCGGGTTCGCTGACGGCGCTGCCGATCATCGAGACGCAGGCCAACGACGTGTCGGCCTACATCCCGACCAACGTGATCTCGATCACCGACGGCCAGATCTTCCTCGAGACCGACCTGTTCAACTCGGGCATCCGCCCCGCCGTGAACGTCGGCCTGTCGGTGTCGCGCGTGGGCGGTTCGGCCCAGGTGAAATCGACCAAGCAGGTCGCCGGCACGATGAAGTCGGAACTCTCGCAGTATCGCGAGATGGCCGCCTTCGCGAAATTCGGTTCGGACCTCGACGCCGCCACCCAGCGCCAGCTGAACCGCGGCGCGCGCCTGACCCAGCTCCTGAAACAGCCGCAATACTCGCCGCTGCAGACGGAAGAGCAGGTCGTGGTGGTGTACGCCGGTACGCGCGGCTACCTCGATAAAGTGCCGGTCGACGCGGTCGTCCGTTACGAAGCCGAGCTGCTGCGCCACATCCGCGCCGAGAAGCAGGCCCTGCTGGCCGACATCCGCGACCAGAAGGACATCTCCAAGAACGGCAAGGACGGCGGCAAGATCGAAGACGCGATCAAGGCCACGCTCGAAACCTTCGGGAAGACGTTCGGCTAATGCGGTTTGCTGTTCTCTCTCTCGCAGCGTTCGCGCTTGCCTCGTGCGCCGGTACGCCGACGAACGACAAGGTTGCATCCGCTGTTGAATCCGCCGGCGCCTGCAAGGCGCTGCCGGAAGGCGTGACCTGCGACTGCGTCATCACCACGGCGCAATCGCTCGTTCCGTCAATGAAGGTCGAGCGCAGCAAGGATGAAACGGGTTCGCGCCTTGGACGCGGCACGGTCGGCCAGGCCGATCCGCGCGTGCCCATGGCGATTGAAGCGGCGACGCAGTCCTGCGCGGCCGGAAAGGCGGTTGGCTGATGCCTTCATTGAAGGAATTCCGTCTTCGTATCGCCAGCGTGAAATCCACGCAGAAGATCACGAAGGCCCTGCAGATGGTCGCCACGGCCAAGCTGAAGCGTGCGCAGGAAGCGGCCCAGTCGGCCCGCCCCTACGCAACGCGCATGGCTTCCGTCATCGCCAACCTCGCCTCGGGCGCGGCGGCGGGCGGCGGTCCGAAGCTGATCGCCGGCACCGGCAATGACGACGTCCACCTGCTGGTGGTGATGACGTCGGAGCGCGGCCTGTGCGGCGGCTTCAACACCAACATCGTGAAGCTGGCGCGCGCGGAAATCCGCCGCCTGCAGCAGGCCGGCAAGACGGTGAAGATCGTCACGGTCGGCAAGAAGGGCAATGACGCGCTGAAGCGCCTCTATGGCCAGCTGATCGTCGGCCACATCGACCGCAAGGCCGAGCGTTCGGTCACCGCCGAAGGCGCCGCCGCGATCGCCCGCCAGATCACCGACCGTTTCGACGCGGCCGAGTTCGACGTTGCGACGCTGATCTTCGCCCGCTTCAAGAACCTGCTGACGCAGATCCCGACCGCGCTGCAGCTGATCCCGGCCAAGCCGCCGGCTGACGCTCCGACGGTTGACCTGCAGGGCGCCCGCTACATCTACGAGCCGAGCGAGGAAGCCATCCTCGAGGCGCTGCTGCCGCGTTACCTGTCGACGCAGATCCTCTCGGCGCTGCTGGAAACCGAAGCCGGCTTCCAGGGCGCGCAGATGACGGCCATGGACAACGCGACGCGCAACGCTGGCGACATGATCAAGTCGCTGCAGCTGCGCTACAACCGCGCCCGTCAGGCCCAGATCACCAAAGAACTCATCGAGATCATCTCGGGCGCTGAAGCGCTCTAACCGAACACGAATACGACCGAGCAGAGGCAGACATGAACGCGAAAACAGCCACGAATGTGAAGGGTCGGGT
>Ga0208492_1001731_pt1 | contig 12420 bp, 7 predicted proteins | sample Subbioar_CSW14AB_FD_184820 | JGI IMG/M metagenome (GOLD analysis project Ga0208492, IMG submission 184820) | Serpentinite rock and fluid subsurface biosphere microbial communities from McLaughlin Reserve, California, USA - CR12Mar_CSW14AB (SPAdes) | ecosystem: Environmental > Terrestrial > Deep... | reverse complement strand
GAAGATTTGGTCATCGCACGCGGCCCGCTTCAGGCCGATTCTTCGTCGAGCTGATCGGCGGATCGCATCGCCTTCTTTTGTTGCCATTCCTTCCCTGCCGCCACGACTTTGTAGCCAAGAGGCTTGCCGCGAGCGCCGGCCTCGGACCAGATCGGTTCGACCCAGCCGAGGGCGAGCATGATCGCATGGGCTTTGGTCGAGCGTTCCTTGGTGTTTGCGACTTTGCCCGAGTCGTCGCTTTCGCTGAATTCCGAGTCGAGGGCGAGCCGCGCGTTGGGCGTCTCCGCGTTTCTGCGCGCATAAGCGTCGAGCAAGCGGTTGGCTTCAGGATCTTGTTCCCACTGTCGCCATGGATCATGCATCAGATCGGCCTCGTTTCTTCTCCTTACTTGCATCGGAATGCGGGCAAACCAAATCGCCTGAGAACACCCGCTCCCGAAGGCCAGGAGTGCCGGTTCTGAGCAGAGTTTGGATGGTAACGGTTTTGCCGATTGGTGCATTGCCCTTGACTCTCATGCGCGCTGCATGACAAACTCAGGCAGCGCGCATGAGAGAGGGAGCGGCCGATGGTGATCCCGAAAGGTGAAGCAACCGACGCGGAAATGTCGGTATTGGAAGTGCTCTGGAAGCATCCGGAAGGCGTGCCGATTCGCGAGATCGTCCTCGCCATCTATGGCCGCCATGAGCATTCGCTCCATGGGGGCGTCAAGAGTTTCCTGGATCGCTTAATGGATAAGGGGCTCGTGCGGGTGGAAAAGTCGGGCTTCGCGCACCGGTTCTTTGCCGCAATCTCGCGCCAATCGTTCATCGGCCGGCACTTGAAACAGATCGCCGACAGCCACTTCGGCGGTTCACTGGCGCCATTGCTCCTGTCACTGCTGGATCAAACGAAACTCAAAGCCGGCGAACGGGCCGCGCTGGAAAAGATGATCGAAAAAATTCAGGAATAGGAAGGCGCCTGATGAGCACTGCTCTGGTCTTGTTCGCCTGGAATCTCGCTCTATTGTTCCCGATCGCCCTGGCCGCCTGGTGCCTGTGCCGAATTCCCTTCTTCAAGCGCCGGCCGGCTTTCTGTCATGGAGTCTGGCTGTTGGTGCTGCTCAAATTCCTCACGCCGCCTCTCATTGCCGTTCCCGTGTTGCCAACATTAGCAAGCCCGGAGGTTCACGAGCCTGCACCGGTCCATTCTCAACCGGAGTCGGACGGCTTCAAGACAGAAGTGAAATCGACAGTTGCCCCAATCGGCCTTGTACGGTTTGATGATTCTGGTGTGCCGGATGTGGCTAGTTCCCATAATGATGAACAAACCGAGCTTCGTTCCGAGCCAAGTTTCCTGGCAACGATCCGCCCCTGGCAATGGGCGCTGTTCTGTCTGTTCGTTCTCAGCGGCGTCATCACTCTGATCTTGTGGGCTGCGGCGTGGCGGCAGCTTACGGGAATCAGGCGACTGCTGCGCTCAGGTCTTGATGGTTCGGATTCGTGCGCTCCGCTTCTGGCAGAGATTGCCAGGCGGTTTCGCCTCAAGACCGTTCCCAAGATTTGCCTGGCAATAAGAGCAAGCGTGTCCCGAAGCGGCTGGTCGTTGCTATTGGTTGTGGCCTTGGCCTTTTCGCTCTTGCCGGTTCGGGGTCGCGATGAGCTCAAGGCGAGCGCTGTCGGATCGACGATTGTTAGTCAGGTCGGTGCCCTCAAGATACCGACTGACTCCGGTCGTTTCTTTGTCCGAGGATCGGTCATTGAAAAAGACACAGGGAAACCCATCGCCAATGCTTCTCTGAATTTCTTTGTCGATGGGGAAAAGGACGAGAAAAAAAGGAGGCTTACGACTTTCACCGATGCCGCGGGCAGGTTCCGACTGGAGGTTCCCGTCGGCGTGGTCCAATTGTGGGATCCTGCACTGAAACCCGGCTATTGGCTTCCGTCCGACGAAAGTACGGTGTCCCTCACCACCTCGTTCGAGGAGCCCGTCGCCACGATTGAGATCAAAGCAAGACGCGGTGGGATTTGGCCAATCCAGATCAAGACAGATCAGCCGATGGTCGAACACACGTCATTGCTTGCCGTTCTTAATGAAGAGGCGGACGACCTCCGACGGGCCAAATTCCTCAGTGGAGAAGATCCAGGGAGCTCCACTTCGGTGCCGTCACCCTCAAGCCATGCCTTGTTCGACCGCGATGGAAAGGGGTTCCTCACTCAGTGCGGCACGTCGGGCAAATTCTATCTCGCTGTCGGTGATTTGAATTTCACAACGGATCGTATGATTCCGACACTGCAGCCCGTCACGGCGGAACTGATCGCTGAGCCCCATTTTGATCCATCGAATGTCAAAACCATCCACTCCATCGCAGGCACCGAACAGGTGGAACTGATCGACCAAAGTGGAAAAAAAGCGCGAATCGGCAAGGCGAAGGTCGACTTAGACGGCGGACAAGCGCGATTGACCTTTCATCTCAAGCAAATTGAGAAAAACGAGAGGAACGAGAAAGGTCCTCAAGATTTCCTTGGCCTTGTTGTCGACTCGCTTGGCCACCCTATTCCAGGGGTGGAAGTCAAAGGAAACTTGGAAGGAGAATCGTCTGGGGGAGAAATTCCGGGTACGGTGAAAACAGATCAATCAGGTCGCTATCGCTTCCGTTTGCCGGTCATTTTTACCAGCCATCTTGCGAAAGGCTCGCTGTCTCTCCTGTTCAAAAAGGAGGGGTTTGCCAGTAGCAGCTCCCGGGCAATCCCTCTAACGAAAACACCGGTGGGGGCGATCGATGTGGCCACCCATACGCTTCAACCGGGACATCCCTTGTCGTTCCTGGTTGTTGACAAGCGCGGCAAACCGGTGCCTGGTGCGCTAGTCTGCGTTAGCGGTGACCGAATCGCGGAATGGCTAACCTTGCGGACGGATGCCGCAGGCAAGTGTCTGCTTCGCGACCTACCCCCCGGGGTCGCCCAAATCCATATCACCCATGGGAAATTGCACGCAGACTACCCTGTTGTCATCAGTTCCAACGATGCGGAAAACACCGAGTTCCCATTCCGTTTCCACCCGGCTCCCCTGCCGGAACCCTCCGCGAAACTTCCAACGCCGCTCGAAATCGGCAAACAAGCCCCGGAATGGGCGGTAAGTCAGTGGTCGGACGGAAAAGAACGGACACTGGCCGACTTTCGCGGCAAGTGGGTCGTTCTGAATTTCTGGTCGATGGCCTGGAACCCTTCGATCCGCCAAATTCCTTTTTGCCAAGGAGTCGCCGATCAAAAGCAACTTACGGATGTGGTTTTCCTCTCGATGCACACACCGGGGGGCGATCCCGTCCAAATCAAAAGGCTTCAAAAGTCGACGGGATGGAAAGCTGCTTGTGCCATTGATCAGGGAACTACGTTGTTCGTCGGTGAAACCGCCAAGCGGTACGGTGCGCGCAATCCTGGGACGTTCATCATCGATCCCGAAGGGAAAATCGCCTACAACGGCGTTTACAAAGAATTGCCCCCCTCCGAGGTGGCTGATCGAGAACGGGAGCTCAAAGAGCTCGCAGCCTCAATGAATATCCCCTGGCCGGTGCCCCATGACGACAGCGAAGCGACCCAAGCCCTGGAGAATCGACTCTATTGCGCCAGTTTTGCTCGCGTGATCGAAAAAATGATGCGCTCAAAGTGATCCGAAGGCGATGGCTGTAAAAACTTGCCTGACGGACTAGGTCAATATCGATTGGCATCCAATCAAGTACGCGGTGACCCGGCACTGATCCGGTATTTCTCGATGAGTGCCTGGCGAGCCATGGGGCTTAAAGGAGTTCCCGCCTCCATTTTGTCCAGAAACCGCTTAAGCAGTTTGGGAAAACGCAAGGGGTGGCCGACCCTGACCCGAGGGTCGGGAACCATCCGCACCCCATAGCGAGTGATTTCGACCTGGGTCGCCGACCAGGCCTCGGGCATCGACTCGACGAGGGCTTCAAGCGGCTTGAGGTAATCGGCCCGTCGGATGACTGGAATTCCCACGAGATGCAGGCAAATGCACGGATCGCTCGAGGTTTTCATGGCGACCAGGCCGCCCGCTTCAACCGGAATCGCGCAATACTGTCCTTCCGGTTTTTCCGTGTCTCCCGCTGCGGCCCAGGAGGATTCAATCACGACTCCCTGGTAACTTCCCTCCCCGATCCAGGTTTGGCTCAGGGGATAACGAACGAAGCGACCTTCCCCGCCATCGTGAGCGGTGGTGTCCACGGCCGCCAGACTCTCGCGGTCCAGCGGGACCCAGCGAGTTTCGACTCGCCCCGCGATCTCCGTTCCCGTACCGAATTGCAGTTCCATCGCGCTGGCCAGGCAGCCGAACAGGACATCGACCAGATGGACGCCGACATCGGCAAAAGGATCGCCGTAGGTTTGCCAGTCGAGGAAGGAGGCGTCGCGCCGGACCGTGATGCCGCCGATCGTTTTTACCAGGTGATGGTGATTGCCCAGATGGATGCGTATCCGCCCGCTATCCCTGGGACGCATTTGCAGTTCACCGATGCCCAACTTGAGCACTTTCCGCTGCAAGACAAAGGCCGGCTCACCCGCCTCGGTCATGAGGTCGTCAAGAAAGATCGGCACGCCGGGGTGTGTCAACGATTCAACAAGCACCCGTCCGCGATCGGGATCGGTCCAGAGCGGTTTATCGCAGAGGACTGGAACTCCTTCCTGCAATAGCTTGGCAACCCGACTCGCCTTCAGCTCGTTTTGTCCGGCAATGGCTGCGACCTTGGGGCCGGCCTGGCAGAGGATTGGTTCTAGCGGATCGCCTGCGATCACAAATTCTCGCTCAGGCAGCGACACCCCGGCATTCTCCAGATCGGCGCACCAGATCTGAAATGGCTCCAAGTCGAAATCGGGCCGGGCGGTGACGATGACACGTCGCTCTAACCGCGAATCCCAATCACATAAAAGCCAGCAGGCATGAAAATGGCTGGGCTCCACAAGAAACAGTTGAATGGAGCCGGCCATGGTTTCTCTCAAGGAACCTACGAAGCGAGCAAGGCAAGCAGGCTGGCCTTCACTTCTTGCAAGCTGGCAATCTGCCCTTCAATTTCTGCCACCTGCGCCTTCTGCGATTCCACCAATTCCTTGGGCGCCTTGGCCACGAAGTCGGCATTGGCCAGACGCGAGGAAAGCGACTTGCCTTGCTTCTCTTTGTCCTGGATCTGCTTTTCGGTGCGCGCCAGTTCCGCCTTGGGATCGATCAAACCTTCCAGGTCGATGAATAACTCGGCATCGGCCGTTACCGATGAAGTCGCGCAGCGCGGCTTCGTGGCTTCGGGACCCATGGCCACAATGTCCGCGGCCGCCAGGTCGTTCAGGAAGCTCGACAATTTTTGGATCGATTGCGCCGTTTCGGCGGTGCACTTGATCGCGCATTTCAGCCGCGTGCGATTGTCGATCTGGTAGCGGTTGCGCGCCTCGCGGATTCCGCGCACCAGTTCCTGAAGTCGATGGACCTCTTTATCTACTTCCTCGTTTTGCCAGGTCGCCGGATATTGCGGCCACGCAGCGACCACCACGCTTGCCGGCGCCTCGGCGCAACCGGGTAGCGCGGTCCGATTCGGGGCGGTCTCGGCAAGCGCCTGCCAGAGCGATTCGGCCAAAAACGGCATGACCGGATGAATCAGGCGAATGAGCCCATCGAGCGCCAGGGCCAGGGTGGCTTGTACCTGAGCGCGGCTCTCTTCGGAGCGCAGCCGTGGCTTGGCCATTTCCAGATACCAGTCGCAAAACTCCGACCAGGCGAACTCATAAATCAAGCGGGCATATTCGCTGAAGCGGAAGCCCTCGAGCGCTTCGGTCACCTTGACCGTGGTCTGCGCCAGGCGGCTCAAAATCCAGGCGTCTTCCGGAGAACTTCCCAGAGTTTTTAATTTCTCGGGCTCGAACCCATCCAGGTTCTGCATCACGAAGCGCGCGGCATTCCAGATCTTGTTGGCGAAATTGCGCCCCTGTTCGAATCGCTCGCTCGCCTGCTTGGCCGTGGGCAATTCCGCGTCTTCGGTCGGCCAGGGACCGCCCGGCCGAAAAGGCTTCTTGCAACCTGGACAATTGATTTTCTTCGTGCGCATGTACATATGCTCGGTCTTCACCGGCACCAGCACATCGCAATGCGGGCAGACATTGGCCACAGGCATGCGCGCATCCTGGGTTTCCGTCGCCAGATGCGCCATCTGGTAGCGCAAGGCATCGGCCCCATAGCGGTCGATGATGTCGAGCGGATCGATCCCGTTGCCTTTCGTCTTGCTCATCGTTTCGCCAAATCCGTCGAGGATCTTGGTGTGGATGTACACATTCTCGAACGGAATCTTTCCGAGGTTGTAAAGCCCGGTCAGCACCATGCGCGCCACCCACAAAGTGATGATGTCGCGGCTGGTGATGAGCACGCTTGTCGGATAATAGCGATCCAGATCGGCGGTTTTCTCCGGCCAGCCCAGGGTGCTGTGCGGCCAAAGCGCCGAGCTGAACCAGGTGTCGAGCACGTCCTCGTCCTGACGAAGCGTAATCGTGGTGCCCGGAATCGTTTCGGGCAGGTCATCCAGCGCGCAAATGAGGAATTCTCCAGGAGTTTCGCTCGCGTGCCAGCGCACATCGGTGCGTGAGCCGAAGCCCTTTTTCAAATCCTCATCGCTACACTGCGCATACCAGATCGGAATGCGGTGGCCCCACCAAAGCTGACGGCTGATGCACCAGTCTCGTTTTTCGCCAAGCCAATCGAGATAGGTCGCCGCATAGCGCTCCGGCGTGAATTTCACCTCGCCAGAGCGCACGGCCTTCATCGCCAGTTCGCCAAGCGCGTCCATCTTCACAAACCACTGATCCGACAGATAAGGCTCGATCGGCGATTTGCTGCGATCCGAATGCGCCAGATCGATTTCCCGATCTTCGTGCGCCTCAAAATGCCCCAGTTCCGTCATCGCCTCGACCGCCTTATCGCGGGCCGCATAGCGATCGAGCCCCTCGAAGGGACCGCATTCGCCATTCATCGTGCCATCGGCGTTGAGGATATTGATCAAGGGCAAGCCATGCCGCTGGCCGCAGGCCCAGTCGTTGTGATCGTGGGCGGGAGTCACCTTGACCGCACCCGTGCCAAACTCGGGTTTCACGAGTAGGGCGTCGGCGATGATCGGAATGAGACGATTCGCCAAAGGTACGAGCGCCTTCTTGCCAATGAGGTGCTTGTACCGCTCATCGGAGGGGTGCACTGCAATGGCGACATCGCCGAGCATCGTTTCGGGCCGCGTCGTGGAAAAGCGAATGAACTCCCCCGTTTCGGGTATCGGGTAGCGGAAAGTCCAGAAGCCCCCCTTCACCTTTTCGACAAAGGTCTCGTCGTCGGCCACCGAGGTTTGCAACTGGGTATCCCAGTTGACCAGGCGCTTGCCGCGATAAATATATTGGTCGCAAAACATGCGGAAAAAAGTCGAACGCACGGCCTTCGCGCACTGGGGGTCAAGTGTGAAGCGGGTGCGGCTCCAGTCGCAGGAAGAGCCCAGCCCCTTGAGCTGTCCCAGAATCCGCTTTTCGTACTGATCCTTCCAGGCCCAGATCTTTTCGACGAGCGCCTCGCGGCCCATTTGCCGGCGAGTCAGCCCCGACTCGTCCTTGACGCGCCTCTCGACCACCGCCTGCGTCGCGATCCCCGCATGGTCGGTGCCCGGCACCCAGAGGGTATTCTCCCCCTTCATGCGGTGGTAACGAATGAGGGTGTCTTGCAGCGTGTTGTTAAGTGCATGCCCGAGGTGCAGCGCGCCGGTGATGTTGGGCGGCGGAATCACAATGGAAAAGTGCTTGCCGGGCCGCGAGGACTCCGCCTGAAAAAGTTTCTTTTCTTCCCAATATTTGGCCCAGCGTTCCTGCGCTTCACGAGGGTCGTAGGCTTTCGCCATTTCCGAGGACATGATGATTCAACCTTGCTTGTCTAATGAAGAGTTTTGTAGGTCTATTTCGCCCCATTCGCGGGCGGCCGTGTCGCGCCAAATCTTACGATTGCGTATCGCGGGTGAGTTTGTAGTCGATGCTATCGACCAGGGCCCGCCAGCTCGCTTCGACAATATTCTCGCTGACGCCGACGGTTGTCCAGACACGGTCATGATCGCGCGATTCAATCACGACGCGCACGCGCGCCGCGGTGCCTTCGCGGGCATTGACGACGCGAACCTTGTAGTCGGCAAGCTGGATTTCCTTGAGCCTTGGGAAAAATGGCAACAAGGCCTTGCGAAGCGCCCCATCCAGCGCATTCACCGGACCATCGCCCTCGCTGACCGTGTGCATCGTTTCGCCCTGCACGCGCAGCTTCACCGTCGCTTCGGTGATCGGCTTGGCTTCTCCCTTATCCGTTCCCCCTGGCACTTCACCCGCTTCAATATTGACCCGGTAAACCACCTTTTCGAAGAACGGTTTGTAGATCCCGGCGACTTTGCGCACGAGGATTTCGAACGAAGCCTCAGCCGCTTCGAACTCATAGCCCTCGTTTTCCAGATCCTGGATGCGTTCCAGAATTTTGGCCATGAGGGCTGAGTCCTGGCCCAGATCGAACTGGGCGGTTTTTTCCTTGATCGTGGCACGGCCCGCAAGTTCGCTGACCAGGATGCGCCGTTCGTTTCCCACGAGAACTGGATCGATATGTTCGTAGGAGCGCGCCAATCGCGTAACTGCCGCGATGTGCATGCCTCCCTTGTGCGCGAAGGCGCTTGGTCCGACGAACGGTTGATTGGGGCGGAAATTCATGTTGGCCGTTTCATGAACGAACCGGGAAAGCTCGGTCAGTCGCGCAAAACTACCGGGCTTCAACATGACATGGCCCAGCTTGAGCCCCAAATTGGCGATAACGCTAATCAGGTCGGCATTGCCGCAGCGTTCGCCGATGCCGTTAACCGTCCCCTGCACCTGGACGGCGCCGCATTCGACGGCCGCGAGCGTATTGGCCACCGCCAGTTCGCAGTCGTTATGGCAATGGATGCCAAGCGGCGTCGCGATCGTCTTTTTCACCTGTTCGATGACGCGGGCAATTGTCGCGGGCAATGTGCCGCCGTTGGTGTCGCAGGGAATGATCGTTTCCGCGCCGGCCTCGGCGGCGGCCTTGAGGGTTTGCAAGGCGTAGTCGGGATTGGCATGGAAGCCATCGAAAAAGTGTTCGGCATCGTAGAAGACCCGGCGGCCGTTTGCGCGGCAATGCCTGACCGAATCGCGAATCATCGCGAGGTTTTCTTCGAGCGTGGTCCCCAAGACCTCGGAAACATGCAGATCCCAGCTCTTGCCGACGATCGTGACGATCGGCGTTTCCGCCTGCAATAGTGCCTTGATGCAGACATCGTCGTGAACCGAGCCGTTTTTGCGCCGGGTCATGCCGAAGGCGGCGACCTGGGCATGGTTTAGCTTGAGCTTCTTGACCTCGCGGAAATATTCGAAGTCTTTCGGATTGGAGAGCGGGTAACCGCCCTCGATGAAGTCGATCCCCATCTCGTCGAGCCGGGCGGTGACATTGAGCTTGTCTTGCAAGGAGAAGTTGATTCCTTCTCCCTGGCTGCCGTCGCGCAGCGTCGTGTCGTAGGCAAATATCCGGGCCATGTGCTTCTTTTGAGTTAAGGAGAGAGACAAAGGTAATTTATTCGGGGGGATGCGATTTGACCCGATGGGGAATCGGTAGAGATGCGGGACAATCCTGATCGTGAGCCCAATCGACGGAATTGAGATTGGGAAAATCGGCCCGAAAATGCGTACCGCGCGATTCTTCGCGATTTTTCGCGGCATGAATGACCAGCCGCGCCAGGGTGAGCAAGTTGGCCAGTTCCCAGCCTTTGCGCGTTTGAAAATGGTGTTTGAAGGCGTAACCGCACCACTGGGAAACTTGAATTTCGGCCTGGAGCAATTCGGGCCCATGGCGGACGATGCCCACATCGCGGACCATGAGATTGCGAAGCGAATTCGTCATATCTTCAATGTCGAGTTCCTCTTCGGCAAACGGCAGCGCGCATTGGGTCTCGGCGTTGGGAGCGGGCAGATGAATGGGGTCATTCCCCTCCTCTTCGGCCAATTCTCCGGCATTTCTTCCGGTGAGGTCACCAAAGACCAGGCCTTCGATCAAACTGTTGGACGCAAGCCGGTTCGCCCCGTGAAGTCCGGTGCAGGCCACCTCGCCCGCGGCCCATAGCCCAGGAATGCTCGTTTTGCCGAGCATGTCGGTTTCGATTCCGCCAATCATGTAGTGGGCGCCGGGACGCACCGGGATCGGGTCCCTGGCAATGTCGATGCCGAATCCCGCGCAGACTCTGGAAATGCCGGGAAAGCGTTTATGCGTTGTTTCCGCGGGAAGATGGCTCATGTCGAGATAAACGCAAGGATGGCGGGTGAGTGCCATCGTGCGGACAATGGCGCGGGCCACGATATCGCGGGTTGCTTTTTCGCCGCGAGAGTCGGCGTCGGGCATAAAGCGGTAGCCGTTTTTATCGCGAAGATAGGCTCCTTCTCCGCGCAGGGCTTCGGTGATCAGAAATCTGGCCGAACCGGCGATATAGAGCACGGTCGGATGGAATTGCATGAACTCCATGTTCTTCAGGCGAGCGCCCGCGCGGTACGCGGCCGACATGCCATCGCCGGTCGCCACGGGAGGATTGGTCGTCTCGCGCCAGACACGGCCGCAGCCGCCGCTTGCCAGGATGGTCTCGCGGGCGCGGATGCAGTCGAGGCCGCCGTCGGGGGCTTGAACGATGACTCCGGTACAGCGCCCCTCGTGGATGACCAGGTCGACCAGAAACGTCTGGTCGGTGATCTCAATATTCTCGGCGCGGGTCACGGCATCGATCATGGCGCGCATGACTTCGGCCCCGGTCGCATCCCCGAGGGCATGAACGATGCGCGGGTGGCTATGGCCCCCTTCGAGCCCAAGCGCAAATTTGCCATCAAAAAGGTCGAATTTCGCGCCGATCTTGGTCAACGCATCGATCTGGGCAGGCGCCTGGCGGATGACGAGGTCCACGACATCTGGGTGGCAAAGACCCGCACCCGCAAGAAGGGTATCTTCGACGTGGTTGGAAAACGCGTCGTCCGGAGAAATGACGCCGGCCAGACCGCCCTGGGCGTAGGCGCTATTGCTTTGTTGCACCCGGTCTTTGGTGACGAGGCGCACTTGCAGGTGGCCAGGCACGCTGAGCGCGGCCCGGCAACCGGCAATTCCTCCCCCAATAATCAAGACATCGGTGAAAAAATATCGGAGTTTTCGGGGATGGAGATGAACCAATCCCCGAGGAGGAAAAAGAGGCAAATCCGCGCTGGTCATTTGGGCGCATTGCCCGACTGTTTATCCAGCTCGGCAATCTTTCTGTTGAATTCGCGGTAGGCGTCGCGGTAGCCCGGGGGCGGTAGCGCTCGGTTGGTGTCGCCCGCATTGGTGTTTTCCGAGGGCTGTCCGGAGACCTTTCGCGTGGCCAGGCTGGGGGCGGCGCGCATTCCCTTGGACGGGGCGACCTCCTTTTCCTTGGCTGCGGCCTGAGTTTCCTCAATCTGCCGTTTTTTGTTCGAAAGGTATTGCCTCCATTCCTCTTCGGAAATGCCGGCTTTCTTCAGGAGATCGGGGTTGACCATCTTTTGGAGGCTTTCGAGTTGCGCCTGGGACGTCTTTTTGGAGAGTTCATCGGGAGCATCGGCGTTCTCCCGCTTTCCGGAACCTACCGGGCCCATGGGGCCCGAATCATGATCGCGGCCTCCGGGACCGGGTGTGTCGCCACCCGCTGGATTCGGATCATTCTGCTTTTTATCGGCATTATTGCCGCCGGGCATCGGTTGTTTCTCGCCGGGTTTTGGTTGCTGATTTGCCTTGCCCGGCTGGCCAGCCCCGTTTCCTTCTCCCTTGGCTCCCTCGCCTTCGGGAGGTTGCTTCTTGTCCCGGCCTTCCTCCTGGCCCTTGCCATCTCCCATTCCTTGACCCTGGCCCTTTGCCTCGCCTTTGTTCTGAGGATTGCCTTCACCTTGACCTTTGCCAGGTCCTTGATTTTGCTTGTTGCCCTGGGCATTGTTCTGGTCCTTCTGGCCGGCCTTGCCCTGGCTTTTATCGACGCCTTGACCGTTCCCTTGATCCTTGGCGTTCCCCTGGCCCTCGCCCTGCCCCTTGTCCCCGACCCTGCCGTCTGGGTTCATCTCCTTGCCCAGGCCTTCCTGCTTGCCTTGGCCCTTGTCCTGGCCCTTATCTTGATTGGAGCCCTGACCCTTATCTTCGCCCTGGCCCTTCTTCGCGCCTTCTAGGCCTTTTTCTTGACCTTTTGACTTGGGGGTATTCCCCTCTTCCATCGGTTTATTTCCCGGTTCCTTGGGCTCGCCATTCTTCTTGGTGGAGTCGCCGTTGCTCATGGGCTTGTTCTCGCCACCCTGCATGGGCTTGTTCTCGCCGCCCTGCATCGGCTTGTTCTCGCCATTCTG
>Ga0208492_1001730_pt1 | contig 12422 bp, 7 predicted proteins | sample Subbioar_CSW14AB_FD_184820 | JGI IMG/M metagenome (GOLD analysis project Ga0208492, IMG submission 184820) | Serpentinite rock and fluid subsurface biosphere microbial communities from McLaughlin Reserve, California, USA - CR12Mar_CSW14AB (SPAdes) | ecosystem: Environmental > Terrestrial > Deep... | reverse complement strand
TGCATAGGAACATTGGTCGCTTTGGATCCGCCCCCGCCGGTCATTTCCTATGCACCGGCCGGCCCCAAGGGAAATGAAGGCCGCATTGAAGTCAAAGGCCTATCCGTGGCGCAGCTCAAAATCCTGGAAGATACGACCCGGCGCAATGTCAGTTTGAAGGTGACCACGCAAGGCTTTGAAGGCCTTCTGGGCAAGACGGGCATCACCAAGGATGTTTTGTGGTTTCAGCCCCGGTTCCCTCTCTCCTTCGATCTGGAACATCAGGTCGTATTCTTGCCTCCTCCAGCGGAAGTGGTGCAGACCAAGCCGGTGCGCTTTTTATTCACCTTGCCCGCGCCGCCAAGTCCCCAACCGAAAATCGCAGCCATCTATCCCACGGCATCCATTTTGCCTGAAAATCTTCTGCGCTTTTATGTGCATTTCAGCACGCCCATGCGCAAAGGGGAAATCTACTCCAAAGTCCGCATCCTCGATGCCAAGGGCAAGGAGATTGACCTGCCTTTCCTGGAACTTGACGAGGAGCTTTGGAATCCGGCGATGACGCGCGTGACCTTGCTCATCGACCCGGGTCGAATCAAGCGGGGCGTGCAGGGCCGCATCGAGGAAGGCCCGGTGCTGGAGGCCGGCAAATCGTTCGTTTTGCAGATCGATGGGACCTTGATTGACGCCGCGGGAAAGGCGCTGGGTAAGACCGAGCGCAAGGCCTTCACGGCAAGCGCCGCCGTCCACCAGCGCATCGACGCGACCGACTGGATTCTGATGCCGCCCAAACAGTCGGGCGACCCGCTGGAGGTTCGGTTTTCGCGGCCGCTAGATCAGGCCATCGCGCAGCGAGAATTGACGATTTACAACGACCAAGGCGATCTTCTCAAGGGAAAAATCTCGATGCCGCGCGAGGAATCGGCCTGGGTTTTCCAACCAGATGTTCCGTGGAAGCCCGGCAATTATCAGCTTCGAATCGGTTTGACTCTGGAAGATCTTGCCGGCAATCGGCCCGACCGTGCCTTCGATGCCTCATCCAAGGAAACCGCCGACAAGTCTGAACCGATTCTCAAGCTCGATTTCCGGGTGAAGTGAAGCGCGGCACTCCTTGAAAGAGCGCCAAACTCCTTGAAAGAGCGCCAAACTCCTTGAAAGAGCGCCAAACTCCTTAAAAGAGTGCCAAACTCCTTAAAAGAGTGCCCACGGCGGCCCGCCAAAAGCTAACCGATTTTCGCGGTCGATTGCATCAGGCTTTTGACATTGTCCTTGCAAAAGCCATGCGCGCCCCGGGTGATGAACTCGTAAATCACCCCGGTCAATTGGGAAGGCTTCGTGAAGCACTGGGTCAAGCCCGGGCAGGTTAGCGGTTTGTCGGTGGTGAACTCGGCGAACCCCTTGGCCTTCCAATCTTCCATGGTCGCTTCGACCGATTCGACCTGGTAGGCCAGGTGATGAATGCCGCCGATGCCGCCTCGCGCCGCCACCCACTGCCCGACGATCGAATCGGGCGTGCCGTCCGATACGAAGATCTCCGGCGCCATATGGAGTTCGACGGCATCATCGGGCGCAAAGCCCGGCGGCAACAGCGAATATTTCCACGGAGAATCGCCCGTTTTTTCCGGTGGTTCCAACGCGATGCATTCGGCCTTGGTGCCGTCTTCGAAATCGATCGTGAACTCGGTTTGCAGGGTGTAGCCAAAGGCTTCCATGAAGAACCGGGCGGTGCGGTGCCGGTCGCCGACCCGGTAGGCAATGTGATCCAGGCGCATGGGATGCCTCGCTGGAAAGTTCGGAGGTAAAAAAGTCGAGGAGAGGCTTGTAAGCCAAGCTACGAGATTTCCTGGTAACTTTGCAGAGTTTCCCGAGCCATCCGGCCGGCATCGAAATCGCGGCGAACCGCCGCGAACCCCGCGGCCCCCAGTTGCGCTGCCAGGGTTTCGTCTCGCGCCAGGCGTTCGATCCCGTCGGCAAGCGATGCGGGGTTTTCGCGTTCGACCAAAATGCCGCCGCCGGTTGCCTCGATCAGTTCGGGAAACGAACCGTAGGCGGGCTGAATCGCCGGGATGCCGTGGGCCCAGGCTTCGAGCAAATAAATCCCCTTCGGCTCGCGCATGCGCGCCGGTACCGAAAACAGATCGCAATCGGCGAGAAACGCGAGTTTATCCGCCAAGGTCGGCGAAGGCCGGTGAAGGAATCCGGCCGACTGCCCCGCTTGATGGACTTTGGCGATCTGTTTTCTCCAATAGCCGATATTCGCGCCGCCCAGCCAGCCGCCCACTTGCAATACCAAGTTTTCCAGACCAGGTCGCTGGCGAAGCAAGAGCCAGGCATCGATCAGCGTGTCGAGGCCTTTCTCCGGACAAATGCGCGCAAAATATCCCAGCCGCAAAGGTTGACCTGCCTTGCGCCTATGAGGAAGTTCGGGAAAGCCGGCCAGATCGATCCCGGGATGAATGGCGCGAAAGCGATTGGAGCCGATTCCGAGGTACTCGGCCATATAGCGCGAATAGTCGGTGGCGGTCGCATGAAAGCGGGCAACTTCGGAACAGTTGCTGCGGATCGCCTCGATGGCTCGGGTGCGATGCGACGGAAGTAGGCCTTCAAGAAAGATGTCGTCTCCTTGAAGTTCGACGACAATCGGGCAACGCAACCGTTCTCGCAGCATCGGGATGATGCCGGAAATGAGCGCGTTGCTGAAATGAACCAGGTCGGGTTGGACCTCATCGGCCAGGAAATCGATGAGCGATTTCATTTCCTGTTTATGCGGACCATGGTCGCCGGCGAGCAACGAGAGGGTGAGTTCGCCAAGACTTGAGTAGTTGGTCATGCCGGCGAATTTGCCGGCGAGATTCAAGATCGGACGGCTATCGAGCCATGCCGTCGACCAGCGCGGCAAGGCGCGAAACCACCCATATTTCTGCTCGAGGTAAATGCGGACGCCCCCCATGAACACCCGCTTGAGCGAGGCATCGGGGTTATCCGTGGTGATGGGCGTGTACGTGGGAACGAGCAAAGCGTCATGGCCCAGGCCCACCAGGGCCCGAGCCAGAGTGTTGTCGTTGAGGCAGGACCCGCAGATCATTCCGGCGGCGCCGGCGGTGACAATCGCGACACGCATGGCGCAGGAAGATCCCCGTACGTTTAGGCGTGTTCCTCGGGCGGGTTTTGAGGAAGCACGAAGCTCAACATGAACCCAATGACAAAGACTCCCAGGCCCACCCACCCGGCAGCGGTGGCCACCTTGGCGCCTTGCGATCCGGTCACGATCAAAGGCGCAATGATATTGGTAGTGAGCAGGGCAGCCGAAGTTCCAATCATGCGTCCGCCCACATTCGTGGCGAACGAGCCGCCGATTCCCCGCAGATGAACGGGGAACGCCTTGGGCAGGTATTCACCAAAGTAGCTGAACTGCGCGACGGTGACCAAACCGGCCAGGAAGACGCCCCATCCGAACATTTCCGGCATCTGCCAGAAGGCATAGAACCAGACGGCGGGAATGATGATGAGACCCGGCACCTGGAACAGCCACAACAGCACCTGGCGCGAGGCGATGTAGGTCAAACCGAGGGCGAGCAAGATGCGGCCGATCAGGCCACCTAACTCCTGTTTGAATTGCACCTCTTCGCGGATGGGTTGGACCGATTCCTTGTTGATCTTGCCCATCGCCCGAAGGTTGGCGGTCAGGTCACCCTTGAGTTTGGTTTTTTCAGCCTCATCGGCTTCACCCATTTTGGCGAGGATTTCCTGGTTCGCTTTTCCCAGTTTCCCTATCTCCTTGACTGGTTCCTTGAGTGATTCCACCGGCAAGCCGGCAACGCCCTGGGTTACGGTCACCTGCAACATGCCAAAGGCGGCGGCGTAGGCGCAGGCCGACAGAGCGGTGGCCACCAGGGTGGTACGCAAGAGCGCGGGAGAGAAAATGGCGCCAAAGCTGGGGCGGCGCAAAGTGCCCGCCGCCTTCATCTCGCGCCATTTCTGCGACTCAGGGACAAACGGCAAAAGCAAGGCGATCGGGATCGCAGGGAACAAACCGGTCATCAGCGTAAAGCGCCAGGCGGGATTGGCTGGATCGCCGACGGGCAATGCGGGGAGCAGCTTCTGGGCGACCATGTAGCCCACGCCTGCACTCACACCCGTGACGAGCAAGCCGCCCACCGAAGCGAATGCCTGAGTCCAGCCCAGCGCCAGTTCCTTGGTTTTCTTGTCGGGAAACAGCTCGGCCAGCCAGGTGACCGCGGCGACGAATTCGACGCAAACCCCGACAAACGTCGTGCAGCGGAAGAAGATGAGCATGGACAGGTCGGTGCTGAGTGCGGCGAGCACCGGGGACAGGCTATACACAAAAATCGATCCCACCATGACCGTCTTGCGGCCAAACCGGTCGATGAGCCAGCCGCCGAGCAACCCGAAAATGCCGCCGCAAAGCGCGGTGATCCAAAGGACGCGGCCGACCCAGGCGGTGACATCGGGGTGATTTTGCGGCACCTTGAGCAGTTCCGCGAGCGCGGGCCCAAGCACCAGCGGAGTCATGAGCAGTTCGTAGGTGTCAAAAAGAAACCCGATTGCCGCCACGGTCAGAACAAGCCATTGGGTCAGCCCAAACTTCGTCGTTGGGGCTGGAAGGGTGGGATTGCTGCTCACGGAAACCTCGGAAGGAGTTCAAAGGCGGGCTGGTTCAGATCAGGATTTTCGCCATCCGCCCTTAGTTTAGGGGATTGGTGCAAAAGCGCCGGAAATTGAACCTCGTGGATGAGGAGAAGGCTTGTTTTCGAGGGTTTCAGCGCCACTTGTGAAATTTTGTTCAGGTTTGCTGGGACGCGTAACGCTGGCGCCGCGTTGGCTATCGAATCGGAATGGACTTCCTCTAAGAGAAAAATTATGCTATTTTTGGCTCGAATCATTCAGCAAGAATTGCCCACCTTTCAGGGAGGGTTCATTGATGAGATCCACCGCTTTGGTTTTTCGCTTCTTGACCGTTTGGGGTTTGATCGCGCCCGCCGCGTTCGGAGCCGATCCGGTCAAAGAGGGGGGCAATCCCGAGCCGTTTGCCGGCATGTACTACTTTGGTGACGGCAAAGGCTGGAAATGCAGTTTGACTTTAAGCGCCGGTAATCAATTTAGCTATACTCGAGACGGCTGCTGTGGGGTGATTAGTGAATCGCAAGGCAAATTCGAAGTAAAAAATAACACCGTCATTTTCAATCCCGATAAGACTCCAATGTGGCTTGGCTTGCCCTCCAAACCGGAAGTCTGGCACCTTGTTCGTTGGGGCGACCGCAAATACCTCATTGCGCAAAGCCAATTGATCGATTTCTGCATGGACATGAATCACGGCGTGGAGCCAAGAAAGTATAAAAACTTCGGAGCGCACTACTATTTGCGTATGGGCGATTGGGACAAGCCCGTCACTGGACGGCCACAGTTGCCCAAGGAATTCGAGAAACAATTCGGGCCTAACCCTATGGAAGGCAAGATTGTCGAAATGAGCGGCAAGAACGAGGCCTGGGTCGACTTTGGTGCCGAGGCCGCCATCGAGGTTGGCAAGACCCTGTATGTCCAGGGAACGCCTGGTATGTGCTTCTCGAGAGTCCGCATTGTCGAGGTCAAGGCATCCCGTTGTCGAATCAAGCCTGATGGACAAACCGACCTGGTGAAAGTCGGAAATTCGGTTTCTTCCTGGCGCCCCTATTCATTCCTCCCGTAACCCCGGCACCAGCTCGATGCGTCCCGCGCTTCGTACTGTGCTGGATTGCCAAAATGCTGGCTGTGCTTTAGAGGGCTTCGGCCGATTCATGAAGTGATTGTGCCTCTCATTCATGCCGCAGCGCCACGACCGGATCGATGTTCGCCGCCCGTCGAGCGGGACCTAGTGCCGCCAGCGTGGTGACGACTACCGAAAAGAACGGCACGGCAATCAGCAACCAGATCGGAAAGACGAAAAGCGATTCCTTCAAATCGACCTTCAATTCGCGAAACACCATCGAGCGAATCCAGGCATCTCCTGGAAATGAGGCGCACCAGGTTAGAAACAGCCCCGCTAGACCGCCCGCAAGACCGATCAAGGTTCCCTCGATCAGGAACATAATGAGCATTTGCCCATTACTCGCGCCGACCGCTTTCATGATGCCGATTTCCTTCGTCCGCTCCAGTACGCTCATGAACATCGTGTTGGTGATGCCTAAGGCCGCCACGATCATCGCCACGGCCGCCACACAGGTCATGCCCGCAAAGATCATCAGGTAAAGCATCCGCTCCCGTTCGATATGTTCCAAAAATCCGTACCCGCGCAGCCCCATCTTCTGCGTGGCCTCCAGAAGGTCCTTGACCGATTCCTGCCGGTCGGCCACGAGCACCGTCTCTTGCAAGCTCTGATTTTCATGCTCGGGCAACCGGAAAAATAGATCCCTGGCGGCATCGCAGGCAAGGACCACCTCGCTATCGGTTTCCAACGGATTCCATGGTCCTTTCTGCTCTTCCTCGGTTTTCAAACGAAACACGCCCACGACCGGAAGTTCGATCACCGTCGCCGCGGGGGCCGGGCCTTTCCATTTCGCCATGGCCTGGGTCAGGGCCAATTTTTCGAGTGCCGATAACTCCAGCTTCGGGACCAACCCAGGGAGTTGGCCTTTGACCTTCTCAAGGATCTGCGCTTCCTGCGGACTTGGGCCGCTGCCGTCGGGCTTGATGAAATAAATGCCGAAGCCGGCACTTTGCCGGTGCGGTGCAAATTCCAGCTTGATCTTCTTGCCAAGCCCTTCCTGAAACGCGCTTTCATCGCGAATTCCCAGGCGATAAAGCAAATACTCGCTGATCAACACTCCCTCTTCCTGGTTCGATTGAAAAAACCGGCCCGAGACGATGCGTTTGGGCAATTCCGCATTCTCGATGTTCGTCGAACCGATCTGGACCCCTTGAGTCTTGGGGCCCTGGCTCTTGGCGAGGACATGAACGTCGCCACTGATGCGCACAATTGGGATGATGCTTTCGACCCCCTCTAGCGCCGCCAGCCGCTTGAGCATCTCCGGGTCGAGTTTGCGCAGGACTTTCTTTCCCTCGGCCTGCAATTTGACATCGGCCAGCGTTTTGGCCAGGCGCCCGCGCCGCTCGTCGCTCATTTGGCCGTCGACCTTAGGTGCGGGAGCTTGGTTCGACGCAGGCACTGTTTCCCAGTTGGGGTGAAGCTGAATTTTTCGCAAAAGTTCGGTACGCTTGGCCATCGTGGTGATGGTGTCCTGAACTCCCTGGCCGATCGATAGACTGGCCGCAAGTACAAAGGCCCCAAAGACCACGCCGAGCGTGGTGAGGAGGACCCTTACTTTTTGCTGCCACATGGCGCGAAGGGGCAAGCCGATGGCATCGCGCAATTGCATGTCTTTCGATTTCCTTCCCGAGTTCCAATCCTGAGCGTCAGCTCACAATGCGCCCATCACGCATCCGGACGATCCGATCCGTGTGCGCGCGGGCCAACTCCTCATCGTGAGTGACGAGGATCAAGGTCGCATTTTGATTGCGGATATGTTCCATGATCAAAAACATGACTTCCTGGGCCGTCTTGGTGTCCAGATTTCCCGTGGGCTCGTCTGCCAGGAGAATGCGCGGACGGTTGACGAGGGATCTGGCCACGGCGACTCGCTGCTTCTCGCCGCCCGACATCTGGGTAGGAAGGTGGTTCAAGCGATGCCCCAGCCCCACGCGGCGTAGCGCATTCGCCGCTTCTTCGGTGCGTTCGTTCCGGGATCTCCCCTGGAAAATCATCGGCAATTCGACGTTTTGCAAGGCGGTACGAGCAGGCAGCAGGTTGAACGATTGAAATACCATGCCCACCAACTTGGCGCGATATTTTGAAAGCTGTGCGGATGAAAGATCCTGAAGGTTCATTCCATCGACGACGAGTTCCCCGGCGGTTGGCCGGTCGAGGCCGCCCAAAAGGTTGAGCAACGTGGACTTTCCCGATCCCGATTTGCCAAGAAGCGCAATCCGTTCGCCTGGGTGGACGGTCAAATCGAGACCGTCAAGCGCGGTGACCAGGGAAGCGGCGGTGCCGTACGATCGCGTCAACCTGGTGGCTTGAATCAAGACTTGAGGATTGCTGGAAAATGGGGTGGGGTTCGACGCCATCGCTGAAACGATCCCCTTGAGGCGCCAAGAAGTCACTGGCCGCCGGTCGCGGCCAGGAAAGAGAAGGAAATTCTAAAAAACCTGCCGTAAAAATCTCGCTGTGGGCGGCTGCTACCGGCCAATTTCCACGGGTTTTTCCTGTTTTTTCACAAATCGGGTCCTCGATTCCTTGGAGGAGCAGATTTCCATTCCCGATTTCCCCTTCCATCGAGTAAAATTCCCCTATCCCGCCGGCTTCCTGATCCATCCTTCCTGTTAACGATTCCTCCTCATGCTGCGACCTGGTTTACTCCTTTGGGTGTTCTTCGTGATTGCGCCCACCTTGTTGGCGCGGGGGGATGCTTCGTTTCCGGCGACGGGGGCGAGGGCGGGGGCGGCGGCCGAAACGGAAGCTTTTGAAAAAACGATTCGGCCGATTCTGATCGAGCATTGCCACGGCTGCCACGGACCCAAAAAGCAACAATCGGGCCTGCGGCTCGATGAGCGCGTGGCGGCCCTCAAGGGCGGCGACGCGGGGCCCCTTCTCGTGGCGGGCAAGCCGAAAGAAAGCCTGCTCTGGCAAAGGATCCAGCCGGATGCCGAAAAACGGATGCCTCCCAAGCAATCGCTGACTCCCAAACAGATCGAAGCGATCGAAACCTGGATCGCCAAGGGCGCTCACTGGCCGGCATCCACGGCCACAGGGTCTGCTTCCGCTGGCCCGGCGAAAGAGCTCTGGTCCTTGAAGCCGCTCCTCTCCACCGCAAAATCGCCTCCTGCCGGGCCTGCTGGAAAATCGAGCATCGATGAGCTGATCGATTCGGGCCTCATTCAAGGGGGCCTGCGGCGAGCCGCACCCGCCGACAAACGAACGCTGCTTCGCCGGCTGGCCCTGGTCCTGACCGGATTACCGCCCCGCCCTGAATGGGTGGAAGCGTTGGAAAAAGATCAGCGGCCCGATGCCTGGGAACGCTCAGTCGATCAACTTCTCGAAGGCGACGCGCACGCCGAGCGCTGGGCGCGCCACTGGATGGATGTGGCCCGCTACGCCGACACCAAGGGCTATGTCTTCTTTCAAGATGGCAATTATCCCTGGTCGCACACCTACCGCGACTGGTTGATCGGCGCTTTTCGCGCGGATATGCCTTACGACCGCTTCGTTCGCATGCAGATCGCGGCCGATCGCTTGCTCCCTTCGGGTGATGCCAGGCTGGAGGATCTGCCCGCGCTGGGATTCTTGAGCCTGGGTGGTCGGTTCATGAATAACCAGCACGACATCATCGACGACCGGATCGATGTGATCACACGGGGCCTCTTGGGCCTGACGGTTTCCTGCGCCCGCTGCCACGATCACAAGTTCGACCCGATTCCCACCGCCGACTACTACAGCCTATATGGCGTGTTCGCCGCCTCGGTGGAACCTGAAGTTCCGCCCCTCTTTGCAACCGCCCCCAAAACTGAAGAATTTCGGGCCTTTGAGCGCGAATTGCAAGAACGGGAAAGAAAATTCGAGGAGCATATTCAGGCCCGATACCAGTCGATGATCAGGCGAGCCAGGAACGACCTGGCATCCCATCTATTGGCGGTGCGGGAACTGCGCGGCAAGCCGGCGCAGGATGAGTTCATGCTGATCGCCGATCCCAACGACATCAACCCCACGCTGCTCAAACGATGGCGCGCCTGGCTCGATAGCCCAACACGAAAGACCGATTCCGCCTGGTCGGCCTGGACCGAAATCGAGGGTTTTGAGAACGACCGCTTTCAAGAGCGCCTCAAAACGAAGGTCGAATCACCGTCCTGGGCTTCGGTTCCAGAACCCATTCGCAATGCCTTCGCCGCGACCAAGCCAGCCAACATCAACGAAGCCGCCCGCGCCTACGCCGCCGCCTTCACCAATCCCTTCCGCGGCCGCCAGCCGGATCTCGACCCGTCGTGGAACGATCCGAAGTCGCCCTGGAATACGGCCAACGATGCCTTCACCGATCTGGAGCTCTTTCCCGATCGAGAAGGCCAGGGCGTTTTGCAAACGCTACGCAAACAGGTCGAGGAATGGCGCATCTCTGGCAAGGGCGCCCCCGCGCGCGCTCATGCCCTTGTCGATGTCAAAGATCCAAGAGCGGCCCGCGTATTCCTGCGAGGCAACCCGCTGAGGCTGGGCGACGAAGTCCCAAGGCAGATCCCGGAGAGCCTCGGAACGACCGTGCCGATTCGGAGCGGTTCCGGCCGGCTGGAACTGGCGCAAGCGATCACCCGGCCCGATCGGCCGCTGCTTGCCCGAGTCTGGGTCAACCGGGTCTGGATGATCTGTTTTGGCCAGGGCCTCGTTCGCACTCCGGGCGATTTTGGCTCGCGCGGCGAAAAGCCGACCCACCCCGAACTGCTCGATCGCCTGGCCGGCGAATTGATGGCCGATGGCTGGTCGACGCGCAAACTTCTACGCAAGATCTTGACCAGTGCCACCTGGAAAGCCGCGTCCTTTGATCCCGTCTCCGAGCAAAAAGATCCGGAAAATCGCCTGTGGGCGCGCCAAAATCCCCGGAGGCTTGATTTCGAGGCGCTGCGCGATTCGATGCTCGCCGTATCGGGCAGGGCCGATGCGAAAGTAGGTGGGCCATCGGTGAAGGATATGCAGTCGCCGCGCCGGACCCTTTATTTGCACCTCGACCGCCTGTCCGTTCCCGGCCTTTTTCGCACCTTCGATTTCCCCAGCCCCGATGCCACTTCCTCCATGCGCGACCAGACCACCACGCCCTTGCAGGCCTTGTGGCTCATGAATCATCCGTTCGCCGCCTCCTGCGCCGGTGCGCTGGCCAAGAAGGCGGAAGCGGCGATTGCGAAACCAGAAAATGCAGGCACGGCCGAACCCGATGCCAGGGCTTGGCTGATTTCGCTTTACCGGCTGGCCTACCAGCGCGCGCCCGAACCCGTGGAGCTGGAAACCCTGGTGGCCTTTTTGCGTGCCCAGGGAGCGGAAGGCCGCTTGAAAGCAGCCCAGGCCCTGCTCGCCTCCAATGAATTCTCCTTTGTGGATTGAGACATGACGGTTTTGCATCAGACTCATCCGAACCTCGCAAGCCGCAGGACCTGGCTCAAGGCCCTACCCTACGGCATGGGATTGACGGGCCTACTCAACACCGCGCTTTCCCATGGCGCCGTGGAGGTTTCTTCTACCTCTGCAGGCGTGGCCGGCAGCCTTTCTCCTCGGCCTGCACGGTTGGCGCCCAAAGCCAAACGCCTCGTTCATCTGTTCATGAATGGCGGCCCCAGCCAGGTCGACACCTTCGACCCCAAGCCGATGCTCGACAAGCATCATGGCAAACCGATGCCCGACTCGTCGTTTCGCACCGAGCGCAAGACCGCCGGGTTCATGCGTTCGCCATTCAAGTTCGCGCGCCATGGCCAGTCGGGACTCGAAGCCAGCGAGCTCTTTCACCTCACCGCCACGAATCACGCCGATCGGATGTGCGTCGTCCGCTCGATGCACGCCGAAGTGCCCAATCACGAGCCGTCGCTCATGCTCATGAACACCGGCGACGGCCGGTTGCCTCGTCCCAGCCTGGGCTCGTGGCTGCTCTATGGCCTGGGCGCGGTCAATCAGAATCTTCCTGCATTCGTCGTACTTTGCCCGGCAGGATTGCCGATCGTCGGCGTGCAAAATTGGCGTAGCGCCTTTTTACCGGGGGCCTACCAGGGGGTTCACCTCGATACCGCCCAGACCGATCCGGCCAAACTGCTGGAAAACCTCAAGAATGCGAAATGGACCCCGGCGATGCAGCGGGCCCAGTTCGATCTCTTGGGAACGCTCAATCAACGGTACCAGGCCAAGCATCCCGGCAACGCCGCGCTTGAGAGCCGGATGCAATCGTTTGAACTCGCTTACCGCATGCAATCGGAGGCGCTCGAAGCGCTTGATCTCAAGGACGAACCGCAGCGGCTCAAGGACCGCTACGGCGATACGACTCACGGCCGCCAGTTGATGCTGACTCGCAAGCTGCTTGAAAAAGGAGTGCGGGTCGTGCAGGTCTGGAGCGGCGGCGGCCAACCCTGGGACAATCACGACAATCTCGAAGCGCAGCACCGTTCCCTGTCTCAAGGTTGGGATCGGCCGATCTGTGCCTTTTTGGACGACCTGAAGCAGCGAGGCATGCTTGAAGACACCCTCATACTCTGGAGCGGCGAATTCGGACGCACGCCCGTCGCCGAACTGCCGGGACTTTCAGGCCGCGACCACAACCATTATGGTTTTTCGGTCTGGTTGGCCGGCGGCGGCATCAAGGGCGGCATGTCTTACGGCGCCACCGACGAATTCGGATTTCGCGCGGTGGAAAAACCGGACAACCAGA
>Ga0208492_1001729_pt1 | contig 12425 bp, 7 predicted proteins | sample Subbioar_CSW14AB_FD_184820 | JGI IMG/M metagenome (GOLD analysis project Ga0208492, IMG submission 184820) | Serpentinite rock and fluid subsurface biosphere microbial communities from McLaughlin Reserve, California, USA - CR12Mar_CSW14AB (SPAdes) | ecosystem: Environmental > Terrestrial > Deep... | reverse complement strand
CCCTCGACATCACGCCCTACGCGGCCGCTTCCGGCGCGCCTGCCGGCAAGCCCGCCGCCGCCCCCAGCGGCTGGCCCGCCACGCCGATCGACCTCTCGCCCCTGCGCATGGTCGATGCCGATCTGACGCTGAAGGCCGCCGGCATCCGGTTCGACAAGTTCAACTTCGGCCCCTCCAATCTCGGCCTTGCGCTGACCAACGGTCGCCTCGTCGCCGATCTCAAACAGACCTCGCTGTTCGGCGGCGCCGGCAGCGCCCGCTTCGTTGCAGACGGCAGCGGCGCCAAGCCCGCCATCGAGCTGAAGGCGAAGATGGACAAGCTCGCCATGCGCGACCTGCTTTCCGCTTCCGCCGGTTTCAACATGCTGGAAGGCGCCGGCGGCCTCGACATCGACATCGCCGGCTCGGGCAATACCCTGCAGGCGCTGATGGCCTCGCTCGCCGGACAGGGCAGGATTGCCTCCGACGAGAGCGTGTTGAAAGGCGTCAACCTCACCGAGCTTGCCGCCGCCGCCAGCAATGCGCTGACCTCGAAGAAGTTCTCCGGGTCTGCCTTCGCCTCGGGCGCGCAGACGAAGTTCAACGCTCTCGAAACCACCTTCGCAATGGCCGATGGCGTTGCTGTCGTCACGGGCATGAACATCGATGCCGGCGGCATGACCATCGACGCCGGCGGCGCGCTCGACATCGGCCGCCAGCAGCTCACCTTCAACCTCTACCCGCAATTCGCGGACAAGAAGTCCGGCCTCAACGGCTATGGCCTGCCGCTGAAACTCTCCGGCAGCTGGAGCGGCATCTCCTTCACGCCCGACTGGGGCTGGCTCGCCGACAAGGCCACCGCCTCCGCCCGCAACAAGGTGGATTCGGAAATCCAGGACGAACTGAAAGGGCTCGGCGACAGCATCCGCGGCCGCCTCGGCCTCGGCGGCTCAAAGCCCGCGCAGACCCCCGCCACGCCCGCCGCGACGCCCACCCCGGCGCCCACCGCTCCCGCGGGCGCCCCGGCTGTGGAAACACCCGCCCCGGCCGACGCTCAGGCCAGCGCGCCAGCCGCACCCGCCGAAAAGCCCCAGTCCGCCGAAGACCGCCTCAAGGCGGAGGCCCAGAAGGCGCTCGGCAAGCTGTTCGGCAACTGATCCCGCCGGCCCGGGCGCTCGCCAGCCGCCGTCAGGGCCATTTTTACAGGGCTTTCCGCAGACTCCGGCCCGTCCGCGTCGTCACGGAAACCCGCGCTTGCCCCGGCGCGGCAGCGGAGCTAATACCCCTCTCTCGCGCGCCACAGGCGCGGTGTGGATGCCGGCTTAGCTCAGTTGGTTAGAGCGCTAGATTGTGGATCTAGAGGTCCCCGGTTCGAGCCCGGGAGCTGGTACCAGCAAACTCAATAACTTAGGCTGGCCATAGCCCCACGAGGCGCTTGAAATCGGCAATTGGGTATCGTTTTGGGTAACAACTCGCGTCGCGAGAATGTGAACGCCAGCGCGCCCACAACGCTCGATCTCATCCGGATCGTCAGTAGGCGCCGATCAACTCTAAAGACGACGGGACAAGAGCATCAGGCACAATCTGCGGAGCGTCTCGCGAAGAGGCGCAGTGGCCAAGCGCTCTTCGCCGGAATGAGGCGCGAACTTGCCTCTGGATTTTCAAGGGCCGACTAGCGAGCGGCTAGAGCCGCCTGCCCGCGCTCTCTCAGGCTTGCCACCAACGCCAATCGCTGCTGGCCATCCAGCCCGGATCCCAGGGCGAGCGTATGCAATGCCACGATGTGGTGGCTGAGAAGATCAAGGTCGGGACATTGTCCCTGACCAATCGATGAAATGTAAGAGCCGAAACACTTGGCTGCATCGCCAAGCGCCTCATCGTGCTCCTGATCCGACCGCGTCTCGAGCTTCATCACTGAGTGATAGACCTCGCGCAGCATCTTGTAGCGTTCCGGCGCCAGATCCTTGCGGTACTCGCTCATCTTCTGCACACAGAGCCGCACCGCAGCGCGGTTGCTTTCGGTACTCCACAATGGGCCGGGCTGGACAGCATCATCGGGGTCAACTGTTCGTCGAAGGGGACCTTTGTAGTCCTGAAGCATGACCCGCCTGCGGCACGGACCGACATAGGTCGGACAATCGACAAACGGACGCGGCCGTTCGACAACCGACAGGATGCGCGCGACCAGCGTTTGCGTCGTGAACGGCACCGCGACAACTTCATCGACGCCAACCGCCCGCGCAAACTCCAGGAACGAACGTGTCGGCGTGCTCGTGGTAAGAATCACGGACGTTTCGCGCGGCACGAAGTTCAAGCCGCTCCTGACAAGCTTGGTAAAGTTCAATCCTGATAACCCCGGGAAGTCGGCCGCCATGACGACAATCTTCGGGCGCAGCTGGTCTACCAGCATGCGAAGATCGGCTTCGGACGCAGCCGGCGTCAGGTCGCGATAGCCGGCGCTTCGCAGGATGTCGCAGATCATGGTCCGCGTGTGCCGACCTGCATCGGCAACCAGAATGCGCGGAGCTACCGCCATCTGCACTGTCCCATCCCGCAAAGCGGCGACACCGGCCTGATGAGGCTCGCCGCCACTGGCCCGTAGGGCCAACAGCCTATCTAACGCATTAGCGCTTGTGCGCAGGTAAATCGGGCCAGCATGCCGCGGATAATATGGCACGCTAAGTGCCCATTTCGGGTTTAGCGACGCCGAAGAAGCGGAAAAGTAGTGCTATATCTCAACAGGCAGCGCGCAGATTGGCATGCACGCCCGTGATGACGCTCCAGATACGATGACCCGCCAGAGGAAGAGAGAAGCCTCCAACCGCTTCGCAGAACGTCTGCGGAAGGTCGCGGCTGCGCCGGCAACCGAAGGCGGCCATGATGATCTTGCACCGCGCACAGATCGGGCCGAGCGCAAGCCAACCTTCAAAGCCGCCACGCTGACCTTTATTACGGGCGACAGGATCGAGGTCATCGTCAAGAACTTGAGCGTGACGGGCGCGCGCGTCGAATTCATGCGCAATGTTCTGCTTCCGGATCGCGTCCTCCTTTCGGAACAGACAACGCGTCTGAAAGTCTGGGCCTACGTGATCTGGCAGGAGCCAGGCGCAGCAGGACTTGAGTTCGTCGCAACCTGAAGCCATGCGGCCCACATGTTTCTTCGTGGCAATACCGGCGATGGCTTGCACGATCGCATCCTGGTTGGACGCAAATCAGGCGCCGACGACGCAACCCAGAATGTCCTGCGATTTATGCGGCACGGACTGATTTCAGGAACTCGCTCACCTGACCCAGAAGGCGATCGGATTGTTCGGCAAGAACGCTGGATGACTCGACCATCTCGCCCGCCGACTTGCCAGTCTGGTGGGCGGCTGACGTCATCTCCGCCATGTTGGCAGACACTTCGCTCGTACCCGCCGATGCCTCCGCGACACTGCGCGCGATTTCGCTGGTTGCGCTGACCTGCTGATCCACAGCCGACGCGATCGCCATCTGGATTTCGTTGATGGACTCGATTGTCGTCGTGATACGCTCGATGCCAGACCCTGCCTCACTTGAGGACTGCTGGATCGCATCTATGCTGGCGCGAATCTTGGCGGTTGCTGTTGCCGTTTGTTCGGCAAGGGCCTTCACTTCGGCGGCCACAACCGCAAACCCTCGTCCCGCCTCTCCTGCTCTGGACGCCTCGATTGTTGCGTTGAGAGCCAGGAGGTTTGTCTGGCCTGCGATCGCGCTGATAAGCCCGGCCGCCTCACTTATCCCCTTCGCGCTTTCGGTGAGCGCCGTCATTCGCGCATTCATTTCGCGCGCCTCGGAAGCCGCGACCGACGCGATGTTCGAGGCATTCCCGACCTTGCTGGCGATCTCGGAGAATGACGCCGAAAGCTCTTCCGCCGCCGCAGCCACCGCGTGAACGTTGTCCGACGCCTGCGTAGCGGCATCGGAAACGACGGCTGCCTGTCGTGTTGATTGTTCCGCAGTCTCGGACATGGACGCAGCTGCAGTGTTGATACCCTTGGCAGAGGCGCCGACAACATCAACGACCTTCAGAACATTGCGCTCAAAATCATCCGCAAGGCGCTCAAGCTGGGTCACAAGCGTCCAGGTGATCATGGGCCCGACATATGCCCCGTTGCGATCCCGGATGGCGCTGATCTGCATCTGGAATGTCTCCGCGCCCAGCTTGATCCGGGCCGAGTGTGGAAGCCTTTCAGGTTGCTCCAAAAGCCTCCTCTGGTGGGACGGGTTCTTGTGGAAGATATCGAAGGATGACCCAACAACAGCATCCACCTTCACCGGCAGGTGCTGCTCGACGACCTTCAGCGTCGCGAGGCTGGTCTTGTTTGCGTACGATATCTTGAAGCCGTCTTTCGGGTCAGCAACCATCACATTGATGGGCATCTCGTCGACCATCTGGCGCAGCTTGAACGCCTCCTCGACGGTTGTCTTCAGTTTTGCCAGCGAGCGGAACGTGTTGCTGATCTCGTTCTTCTTTGTGTCTGTCGCGACGACAAAATCAGTCTTCCCTTCCGAAATTCGCTCCATCGCAGTCCGAAGGCGGGCTATCGGGATGGAGATGCTCGACGACGCAAGCGCGAACAAAGCCAAGGCGATCGCAATGCTGAGACCTACAATCGCAAAGGTCACAATCATTCCCGAATGAATCCGAGTGACGCGATTTTCGAGCGCCAGCCGGAGTTCACCCAGCACCACGCTCGCCAGCTCCGCACTCCCGTCGTGCATCTCATCGGCGATCGTGATGAAGTCAGCCGGCGAAATCGCAAGTGCCTCGTCGATCAGAAGTTTGTCGACCAGCGCCTGCAGCGTGGCGGCCGATGCGGCGTAGCTTTCGAGAGCCGGCTCGAGGGAAGACTTCATGGTTGATGACACATGGTCACCCGCCGCATTCGCCGCGATCGCCTTGGCGACATTGTTGCGGATAGTCGGGAGCTGCTGACTACCCGCAAGCGCCATCAAAAGCTTGAGGTCCGGTCGCGCCTCGACAGGAAAGTGCCCTTCATTTGTCGCGAGCGCAGTAAATGCTCTCGATTTAAGGTCAGCCAGGAACTCAAGCGCACGCGGCAGAACAACGACCGTCGTGTCCATCAATGCGAAGCTATCCAGCTCGGGGTCGAGCAAGAGCTGAGACGTTTCAGAGATGTGAGCAATGAGGTCGTTGGCTTCGGAAATCAGCTGCTTGAACTTGTGCGGATCGCCCCCTTCGGCCTTGATGGCCTGCCATTGCGCGGTGAGCTTGTTGACGGCAAGATGTTCCTTGCCGGATTGCTGCAGCCCATCGGCATCGAACTTCAGGCTGGCCCCGTGGCGACTTTCCAGCTTTGAAAGATCCTGGAAGAGCTGATCGATCGTCGCTGCTGCGTCTGCAAGTTCGGTGTTGGACGAGTTGTTCAACGCAGCCAGTCGCTCGGCGATCTCGTAATCTGCGACTTCGTTCAGGACATGTGTGAGAGGATCGACGAGCTCGGTTCCGGCGATCTCCAGCTCCGCGATCTTGACCTGCGAGTCACCCGCTGTCCAAACGTTGAGAGACAGCACTGTGACCGGAATGGCGAACGCCACCAGGATGGAGGCCAGCCGTGCGCGCACGCTGAGCGCGTCCATTGGGTTTCGGATCAGGCTCATGTCTGGGGCCCCCTTGGCGGAATCGAATTTGTGCACAGACGAAAATCGTTCCCATTGCTGAGCGCGTGGTTAACTCGCCGAGGCCGTGACGACGCCGGAGGCCCTGGGTGAACTCGCTGCTCCGATAGGCGCTGCGTTACCCGCTGCTAACCCGCCCCATTTTGGGGCGACGCAGATCCACCCCTGGGGCTTGTGAAACCAAGTCACCGGGTTTGGGCTGAACGGTCCGCTTGAGTGCTAAGGTTTTTGGCGATCGTTGAGTTTGCGGCGACGACGCAACTGCCCGGCTGCAGACATTTTCGAAGGGTTGGGGCACGACGCGCATCGTGCCGTAGCTAGGCAGAGTCCAGTCAGCTGACAGCCTCGGGAAGCCTCAGGCTATGCCGTCCCGCACACCACATCGCGCCCGCCGGCCGCCCACCCAAACTAGGTACGTCAGCGTGCCTGCATCAATCCAGACTCACATAAACTCAAGCCAGCTGCAGTCTCGTCATGGTCAGGGCTCCTCTCGCGCAAGCAGGTGCCCGTGTGACGCCCGGCGAATTTGCCGGATGGATGTCGTCGCGTGCACCTCTCCCGTCAGCTCGCCCTGTTCTTTGTTCTCTCCTGGATCTTCACAGTCCTCGTTCTCGGCTGGCTGCTGATCTCATTCAGGGTCTCCCAGACCGAAGCCTTGCTGGTGGAAAGCGAGCAGCAACTCGTTTCCCAACACGCAAAAGAGATTCAGGTTCGCTTCGATGAAATTCCGCGAGCGCATGCTGCCGCTCAGGAGCTGCAGTCCTACTGGCGCGACAATTTAAGCCCGACCGAGGTCGATAGGCGATTTGCGGCTGCGTTCGAAAGACATTCGGACGGCACCTGGCGCTCGCGCGACCTGCTGTTCGAAGGCAAGCGCGACCTCACGCTCGGGCACGTTGACGGCATCGCCGCCTTCATCAGGCCGGGCCGGCTGGACGAAGACCGGAAGCGAGACCTCGTGTCGGCGCTCGCCAGCATCACGGCCCTCGCGCCGGGGCAACGACACTTTCTGGAAAGCCTCTGGTACGTGACACCACAGGGCGACATCCTGATCTTTGCGCCTGACCGGGCAGATCGCCTGGCGTTTTACCGAGACGGCGCACCAGCCAATAGCGACTTCAGGACCTTGCCCTTCATCCTCGCCGTGATGCTTGATCGCAACCCTGAGGGCCGTACGCGCTGCACTGGTCTCGATCGTGCGGTTTATGACGCCACCGGCAAGACGCTGATCACATCATGCCAGACGCCGGCCCCTACCAGCAATGGCAAGGTCGGCGTCTGGGGTACATCGCTCCTGATGAATCAGCGGCTAGCGGACATGGTGGGCCACAGCACCGGCGACAGAACCGTGGCGCTTGCCGCCAGCGACGGTACATTGATCGCGGGGCCAGGGACACTTCGAGGCGAAGGCGCGCCAGCAGGCGTTCTTGAGAAGTTATCCCGTGATCTTCGCTGGCCATCCATCAGGCCGGCTTTGCTGGGCGCGGCCGGTATCGGTGTCATCAATCGGCCGGACATACCTTGGCTGGTCACGTTTGAAAGAGTGGCTGGCCCAGACTGGCTGCTCGTTCACCTGCGCGACCGTAATGTCATCGCGCAGCAGCTGTCTGCGGACCTGCCCCTCCTCGCCCTGATGGCGCTGCTTCTCCTCATCATGCAGGTGGGCGTCGTGATGGCTTTCATCAGGCGGCGCATCAGCCGTCCGTTGCAGCAGATCGCCGCCAAGTACTCTGCTGACTCAAAAAAGGAGAGCCAACCGCTAGTCGATCCCGCTCTGCCCCTGGAAATCCGCGCGCTGGAAAATCAGCTCAACGCTGCATGGACAGAAGTCGCCGGACTGGTTCAGGGACTCGAAGAGCGTGTCGCCGACCGCACCGCGGAACTGACGGCTGCCTTGAAGGTCGCCGAGAACGCCAATCAGGCGATCAACGCCTTCCTGGCCAATGTCAGCCACGAAATTCGTACCCCCCTGAACGGTGTAGTCGCTCTTTCCAGCGTGCTTCTGAAATCCGATCTCCCTGAACAACAGCGCGAGATGGCGAAGATTATCCAGGCCTCAAGCGAAACACTGAAGCTTGTCGTCTCCGACATTCTCGACGCCTCGAAACTCGAGTCTGGAAAACTCGAATTGCATGCAGATGTTTTCGATCTCCAGACAGTTATCGAGGACGCAAGTCGCGGCTTTGCGGTGATTGCCCAGGACAAGGGGCTGTCATTCACTATCGACCATCACCCCTCCGCACACGGCCATTTTCTGGGCGACGCTCATCGCATCAAGCAGATCCTCGGAAACCTCGCGTCCAATGCCGTGAAGTTCACGGATCGGGGCGAGATTCGTATCACGGTTCGTCGAGAAACGTCGGGCGATGACAGGTTCACACTGGTCGAAGTCTGCGATACGGGGATCGGCTTCGATGCTGCCTTTGCGGAGCGTGTGTTCGGGCGTTTTGAACAGGCAGACAATGCCCTGACGCGGCGGGTCGGAGGGACTGGTCTCGGGCTTTCGATTGCGCGCGGGCTGGCCGAACTGATGGGCGGATCCCTCACCGCTACATCAGAACCCGGGGTTGGCTCTCGCTTCACCCTGAGGCTTCCGTTGCAGCCCGCCGCGCCCACACCGCAGACTGTGTCAGACCAGAACGTCGGTTTCAGCGAACTTGATGCAGGAGATGGCACTGCAAGACCATTGAAGGTGCTGGTGGTCGAAGATCACGTCCGTAATCGCGAAGTCATGACGATCCTGCTGGAGCAGATTGATGCTGTCCCGACATGCGTGGCGGACGGGAGGGAGGCGATGCACCGGTATGAGTCCGACCGCTACGATCTCGTGCTCATGGACATGCAAATGCCAGATCTCGACGGCCTTGCCGTCACCGGAATGATGCGTGACTACGAGCACAAGCTGGGGCTACGGCGGACGCCGATCATCATGGTGACCGCGAACACGCTACCAGAGCATGCAGCACGCGCCATCGCAGCCGGGTGCGATGCGCACCTCGCCAAACCTGTCACCCCGGAAGGACTCTACGGCCTGATTGCAAAGGTGGTCGGCGGACCAGCACACTGATTGCCAGCACGGCCCTTTATAGCTGCCGGTTATTCGGCGCGCGTCTCTCCGGCGATCGCCTCGATCTCATGGAGCAAATCTGACGGCAGGAGCGGCTTGTGCAAGGTGCGTATGTTTCGCGCCAACCACGTATGACTCAATCTGGCTGGCCTTCTCTGACATCAGCGTAACCAAACGAACAAAAGCGAGAAGCCTGCCAGCACGGCAGTCGCCAGAGCCAGCCCGACAAAAATAAGCGGTTTCGACAATCGGCGCATTCAGTCGCTCCGGTCTCATCCGAGCGGGGGGCAAGCGTCCTTTATCGTTGCAGCATAAGGCGGCGCTATCACTCTCCTATCCGCGCATGGAGAGTATCCATCAGCACCTGGAGCAGGTCTCGTGCGACGATCGGCTTTGAGAGGACACCGCTGAACAGGTCAGGTTTCTGCTTGTCCAGGTAGCTTTCCGACACTGCCGTGAACGCAATGATAGGCGTCGTTTGATTTGGCGGACAGGCTCTGATCATGGGCGCGGCGGTGACGCCATCAATGTCAGGCATCATGAGATCCAGCAGCACGAGGTCGAACGGCTCAGCGGCTGCCAGCCTGACAGCTTCCTTTGCGTCTCTCGCTTCGGCGACGTACACCTCGAACGGCTCAAGCATCTGGCGTACAAGCACCCTGTTAACGGTATGATCATCGACAACAAGGATGCGGAGCCCGCACAGGGATTCGGGAGAAACGCGCTGAACGGTTTCGCCTTCGACAGCAGCATCTCGCTCAGACACTGGCGCTGGGAGAAGCAATCGAAAAGCGCTGCCCTCCCCGATCTGGCTAGTAAAACTGATGTCACCATCCATCGCCTCTGCGAGGCCTTTGCAGATCGACAATCCTAAGCCTGCCCCTACCTGGCGGCGATTGAGAGCTCCATCCACCTGCGAAAAGCGCTGAAAGATCCGGTCATGGTGCTCTGGCGCAATTCCTACACCTGTATCTCGCACCTCGAATGACAGTAGTTCAGAGCTGCGATCATAGCTGACGACCAGCGTTATCTGGCCTCTATCTGTAAACTTTATCGCGTTGCCAATGAAGTTGGCCAAGATCTGACGCACGCGGTTCGGATCGAGCATCGCCGTTGCGGGCAGATCGCCGGCGATCATGGCCACAGCAAGATTTTTTGCTTCGAATTCGTTGCTATGAAAGTCGAGGGCCTCGACCGCAAGGGCCCGTGGATCGACTGAGACGAGCTCAATCTGCATCTGCCCGGCATCCAGGCGAGACAGTTCAAGAAGGTCCCCAACTGTCCGCAGCAAAATCTCGCTTGCAGAGCGGATATGGTTAAGCTGAGCCGCCGCGCGCTCGTTGAGGTCGCCCTCACGGGCCAGAAGGTCGGCAAAGCCAATCACGCTGGTCAGCGGGTTGCGCAGCTCGTGGGACACATTGGCGAGGAATGCCTGCTTTGCGGAGAGGGCCTGTTCGGCTGCCTCTGTCGCCCTGTACGCCACCTCGTTCATTTCCTTGAGTTGCAGCTCAGCTTCCTTGAGCGACGTCACGTCATCTACCAGAACGATGATGCCTTGAACGGAACCGCGCGCGTCCTTATCGGGGATATAGCGCGCAAGTGTATGGACGACCTCTCCTGTCGACTTCACAAGCGTAGGTTCGAACGAGACAGGCTCACCTGCATACGCGTGATCAAGGAATGGCTTGTTCTTGGAAAAGAGCTCAGGTCCTAAAAGCTCCTGCATGCGGATGCCATCCATCTCGTCCGGCGTCCGCCCGAACCAGTCCTGATATTGCAGATTGGCGTATCGGCAACGCAGACTGAGATCCCAATAGGCGACCAGCGCCGGGATTTGATCGGCGAGCGTGCTGACAAACCGTCTCGCCCGCGTCTGTTCTGTTATGTCCTGGAATACCCCGAAGATCTCTTCGACTTTTCCATCGCCGCCGAGGCGGCACTGTGCCTTTGCCGCGACGCTGCGCACCTCACCATCTGGACGGCGTATGAGACCCTCGAACTCATAGCCTTGACCCGTGGCTATGGCCCGATCGACGAGCGCTGAGAGGCGCGCGGCGCACCCAGGTTCGTAAAGCTTCAGAAGGGCGCCATAATCCGGCTCGGACTGGCTGCGATCGATGCCATGGATACGATAGACCTCGTCCGACCAGAAAATGCGCCCACTCGCCAGTTCATAGTGCCAGTGCCCAAGGCTGGCGAGTCGCGCCGCTAGCTCGAGAAGTTCGTTGTGGGTATCCAAGTCGCTGCCTGCCCTTCGCTTGCCGGCTGCAATGAACCCCGGTCCTTTGCAGCTGCGAGTCTTGAGTACACCATCCAATAGCGGCTGGGTTGCGCAGGCGCAAAGCGGAAGGATAGAGGCGCATGTGCGAGATCAGGGTGCCCGCACCCGCCGCCTACGACCTTCTCGATCTCCTCAATCGCCCTGCGTCACCGACCTCACGTCGCTCGACCCCATGTCGGGGCGATTCGACTCCTCCCGCGCAGCCTGGCCCAGACGGGTACGGAAACTAGCGAGCGTCTTGCCATTGCCCTCAAGGCCGGACGAGGGCTGCCCGCGGTGAGGAATGATGTGCTCACCAGACTGAATTTGGAAGCCAGCGCGCTCTTCGGCATTGATCTCGTGGCGACCTACGTCTTCTACCGCAAGGTGAAGCCCGAGGCGCCCGCTGTAGCTCGTCCTATCCCCGGATGGTGGCGAAGCAGCGAAGGATGCCGCAACGCTGCAAATGGCCCGCAATGAATGGAAAAACACCGGGCCGAGGGGTGAGACATGAAGCGACGAAGGCCCGCCCCCACGCGGCACGACTTTTCAGCGCGCCTCGCCCCGAGCAGGTAGACGAGTCAGTAACGGCGAGTAAATTCTCCCTCGGGGTGGGAACCCAGCGCGGGGCGCAACTTGAAAAAGAGCCTAACAGCAATCGCAGCAGCACTAGCGCTTTGCGGTTGTGAGGATTTCGACGCAGCCTTGGTTTCCTTGTCGGACGAACTGAGCTTTGCCGACGGATACTATTACGACGACGAGCACCATAGCTCGCAGATCGAGGGGGAATGCGAAGGTGAGTGGGACTATGGTCGCGTCAACAATCAGGCCTACGCGCGGGTCACCAATCGGAGCGATAGTGATATCTCCGCCACCATTACTTGGAGCGCAGGTTCCCCTAGTGAGTTTTACCTGCGGCCGGGCGAAACCAGCGAGTTTGTATACCGGTCCGGCTCCAATATTCCGAGGCAGGTCGAAGTTGCCTGTTAGCGCGGCGTGACCGGGGCCGCTTGGATCGATCCGGGCTGGTCAGCATGACGAAATCGAGCAGGTTCATGGTCGGCCGCGGCTCTGCAGGAACCCTCAGCCGCCGGCGGATATCGTCCTGCGGACTCCTGCTTAGGTAGTGCGCAGCGTTGGAAGAACTGGCCGTCGTCGCGCGATGTGCATTCCAGGGACAAAACTTGGGAACGCATCCAGCCCACTAAATGCCGCACGCCATGCCACTCATCCCACAGACACCTGTCAAGGTCGGCTACGAGAATAAGCGCTAGACCTTCAAGAGCTGGAAGCGGGTCATCCCGGATCGACGGTTCAGCCCTGAATACAATAAAGTAAGGGCCCCGGCTTTCGCGCGGGGCCCTCTCATCAGGCACGCTTGTTTGGATCAGTCCCGGTGGGCTTGGGATCAGGCCGCGCGGAGCGTCGCGAGGAAGCTGTCCACCTGCCGGCGGAGGT
>Ga0208492_1001728_pt1 | contig 12431 bp, 8 predicted proteins | sample Subbioar_CSW14AB_FD_184820 | JGI IMG/M metagenome (GOLD analysis project Ga0208492, IMG submission 184820) | Serpentinite rock and fluid subsurface biosphere microbial communities from McLaughlin Reserve, California, USA - CR12Mar_CSW14AB (SPAdes) | ecosystem: Environmental > Terrestrial > Deep... | reverse complement strand
CCAGGGCCCCTGGCAGCGCGCCCACGACATCCGCCAGCCCGCCGGTCTTCACCAGCGGGACACATTCCGATGCCACCGACAGAACCCGACCGCCCATTTCCCTTGCCTTTCAGAAGCTTCCTGCCCGGAGCTAACCTCTCCTCCGGGCAAGGTCCAGTCCCTCAGCCCAACGCCTTGGCGCGGGCATCCAGCATGTCCTGCGTGACCAGCACGATGCCGCCTTCCGACCGGCGGAACCATTTTGCGTCTTCTTCGGTATCTTCGCCGATCACCAGGCCTTCGGGGATCACCACCCCACGGTCGATCACGCAATTCTTCAGCTGCGCCTTTCGATTGACCGTCACCTGCGGCAGGGCCACGACATATTCCAGGCTGGAATAGCTGTGGGTCCGGACCCCGGTGAACAGAAGGCTGTTCGACACCGCCGAGCCGGAAACGATGCAATCCCCCGATACCAGCGACGACACGGCCGAGCCGCGCCGCCCGTCCTCGTCATGGATGAATTTCGCCGGCGGCACGATCTCGGCATAGGTCCAGATCGGCCAGGCGCTGTCGTAAAGGTCCAGTTTGGGGACGAAATCCGTCAGGTCGATGTTGGCCTGCCAGAAGGCGTCGATGGTTCCCACGTCCCGCCAGTAGGGCTCGGTCTCCAGACCGCTCATCACGCAGCTGTCGGCGAACTTGTGGGCCACGGCCTTCCCGTTCTTCACGATATGCGGGATCAGATCGAAGCCGAAATCGTGGGACGAATTGTCGTCCTGCATGTCGTTGATCAGCAAGGCGCGCAGGAAGGCCCAGTCGAAGACATAGATGCCCATGCTGGCCAGCGCGTGATCCGGGTCGCCGGGAATGGAGGGCGGGTCCTTCGGCTTCTCCAGGAAGTCCGTGATCCGCATATTCTTGTCGACATGCATGACGCCAAAGGCGCTCGCCTCCTTGCGCGGCACCGTCAGGCAGCCGATGGTCACATCCGCCCCCGCCTCGACGTGCTGGCGCAGCATGACCTCGTAGTCCATCTTGTAGATATGGTCGCCCGCCAGGATGATCGCGTATTTGATGCCGTAGCTGTCGATGATGTCGATGTTCTGCGCCACCGCATCCGCCGTGCCGCGATACCAGTTGACCTCGTCCATCCGCTGCGAGGCAGGCAGGATGTCCAGGTATTCGTTCCGTTCCGCCCGGAAGAAGCCCCAGCCGCGCTGGACGTGGCGGATCAGGCTGTGCGCCTTGTATTGCGTGGCAATCGCCATCTTCCGGATGCCGGAGTTCAGCGCATTCGACAGGGCAAAGTCGATGATCCGGGTCTTGCCACCGAAATAGACCGCCGGTTTCGCGCGCCGGTCGGTCAGCTCCTTCAGGCGGCTGCCGCGGCCACCTGCCAGGACGAAGGCCATGGCCTGCGATGACAGGCGCTGGTTCGGCTTTGCTTTCATCATCTTCCCTCCCCTTTGGCGGTATGCCCGCCAGCATTCAGTCCTGTTGCAGATAGACTGCCGACAAGGGCGGCAGCGTGACAAGCGCCGATTGCATCTGCCCGTGCCAGGGCGTCTTTTCCGTGGTCACCCCTCCCAGGTTGCCACGGTTGCCCCCGCCGTAGATCGCGGCATCGGTGTTCAGGATCTCGCGCCACTTGCCCGCAACGGGCAGGCCAAGGCGATAGCTGCGCTCCAGCGGCGTCATGTTGATCACCGCGACCACCGGTTTGTCGCCTTCGCGTCCCTTGCGCACCCAGGAATAGACCCCGGCTTCGGCATCGTTCGACTCGATCCAGGCAAAGCCCTCGGGGCGCGTGTCGTTGACATGCAGCGCCGGAGTCTCGCGGTAGACCCGGTTCAGATCGCGCACCAGTGCCTGCACGCCCTTGTGTTCCGCGAGGTCCAACTGGTGCCAGTCGAGGCTTTGGGAATGGTTCCACTCCGCCCCTTGCGCGAACTCCTGCCCCATGAACAGAAGCTTCTTGCCCGGATGCGCCCACATGAACCCGTAATAGGCGCGCAGGTTGGCGAATTTCTCCCATGCGTTGCCCGGCATCTTCGACAGCATGGAGCCTTTGCCGTGGACAACCTCATCGTGGGAAATCGGCAGGATGTAATTCTCCGACCAGGCATAGACCATGCCGAAGGTCATCTGGTGGTGGTGATACTTGCGGTAGATCGGGTCCTTCTGCATGTAGCTGAGGGTGTCGTTCATCCAGCCCATGTTCCACTTGAACCCGAAGCCAAGGCCCCCCCAGTTCGCAGGCCGCGACACGCCGGGGAATGCCGTCGATTCCTCGGCAATCGTCATGATCCCCGGCACTTCGCCATAGGCCGTGATGTTCGTCGTGCGCAGGACGTCGATCGCCTCGTAATTCTCGCGGCCGCCGTCCTTGTTCGGCACCCATTCGCCATGCTTGCGGCTGTAGTCGCGGTAGAGCATCGAGGCCACTGCATCGACCCGCAACCCGTCGACATGGTATTCCTCCAGCCAATACAAGGCGTTGGAGACGAGGTAGTTCTTCACCTCGACCCGGCCATAGTTGTAGATCAGCGTGTTCCAGTCCTGGTGGAATCCCTCGCGCGGGTCCTGGTGTTCATACAGCGAGGTGCCGTCGAACCGGCCAAGCCCATGCGCGTCGGTCGGGAAATGCCCCGGCACCCAGTCAAGGATGACGCCCAGGCCCTTCCGGTGCGCGGCGTCAACGAAAGCCCGGAACTCGGACGGCGTGCCGTGCCGGATCGTCGGGGCGAACATGCCGACGGGCTGATAGCCCCACGAGCCGTCAAACGGATACTCGCTGACCGGCAGGCATTCGATATGGGTAAAGCCCATGTCGGCGGCGTAATCGACCAGCTGCTCGGCCAGTTCGAGGTAACTCAGCATCCGGTTCCCCGGCGCACGCCGCCAGGAGCCGAGATGCACCTCGTAGACCGAGATCGGCGCGTCCGTCGTGTGCCGGGCCGCACGACCGTCCATCCAGGCACTGTCCTGCCAGTCGCCCGAGATTGTCCTGACGACAGAAGCATTTGCGGGCGGATGTTCAGACCCGAACCCCACCGGATCGGCCTTCAGCGGCAGGACCTGACCGCCCGGTCCCTTGATCTCGTACTTGTAGGCCGTGCCTTCGCCGAGGCCGGGCATGAAGATCTCCCAGACCCCCGTTGCGCCGCGCCTGCGCATCGGATTGCGCCGGCCGTCCCAGACGTTGAAATCACCCACCACGGACACCCGCTCGGCGTTCGGTGCCCACACGGCAAAATGCACGCCCCCGACGTCCTCATGGGTGATCAGATGCGCCCCCAGCACCTGCCACAGGCGCCGGTGGGTGCCTTCGCCCAGCAGGTACTCGTCCATCTCGCCCAGAACCGGGCCGAAGCGGTAAGGATCGTCGAAATCCCACGTCGTTCCATGGCCTTGCGCACGAAACCTGTAGCTGGCCTTTCGCGGCATCGGATGCGTGAAAATCCCGGGAATTCCGGGGTAAGGCGCTGCCTCGGTCTCGGTCTTGCCGGACAGGACCCACAGCCGTTCCGCCCCCGGCACGAAGGCCCGGATTTCCCAGCCCTTCGCCAGTTTCTGCGGGCCCAGCACGGCAAACGGATCGCCGTGCCAGCCCCCGGCAATCGCCTCTGCCGCCCCCCGGTCGAGTGTTGTCTCAGCCATGCTTTCCTCCCCGGAAGCCTGTCGGAGTGCGCCCCCTACAGGGCCGATGTCGCCTGCCAGATCTCGCTCATGTAACTGCGGATCGTCCGGTCGGACGAGAAGAACCCGCTTCGCGCCGTGTTCAGTGCGGCCATCTTCCACCAGCGGGCGGGATCAAGATAGGCCGTGTCGACCGCAGCCTGCGCCCCACGATAGGCATCGAAGTCCGAAGCGACCAGAAAGTAGTCGCTGTGCCAGACACCATGCACAAGGCCATGATAGCGCTCGGGCTCATCGGGCGAAAAGCGACCCTCGGCAATCATCTGAAGCACATCCAACAAGGGCTGGCTTGCCTCGATCGCCTTCTTGGCATGGTCGGGGTCCTCGCGCCGCTTCTGCACCTCTGCCGCCGTCAGGCCGAAGAGGAAGAAGTTCTCCGCGCCGACCTCCTGCAGGATTTCCACGTTCGCGCCGTCCAGCGTGCCGATGGTCGGCGCCCCGTTCATCATGAACTTCATATTGCCCGTGCCCGACGCCTCTTTCCCGGCGGTCGAGATCTGTTCGGACAGGTCCGCCGCCGGGATCACCCGCTCGGCCATCGTGACGTTGTAGTTGGCCGGATAGACGATCTTCAACAGATCCTTCGTCATCGGATCGGCATTAACAACCACCGCCACATCATTGATAAGACGAATGATTTCCTTCGCAACGGCATATCCTGGGGCAGCCTTCCCGCCAAAGATCTTGACCCGGGGCACCCATCCGGCCTTCGGGTTCGACCGGACGCGATGCCAATGCGAGATCGTCTCCAGGATGTTCAGAAGCTGGCGTTTGTATTCGTGGATGCGTTTGATCTGCACATCGAACAGCGCGTCCGGGCTGACCTCGATCCCCATTTCACGCCCGATCCAGTTCGACAGCGCCACCTTGTTCTCGCGCTTGGCGGCGGCAAAACGGTCGCGGAAGCCTGCGTCCGTGACATGCGGCTCCAGCTCGCGCAGCCGGTCAAGGTCGGCTTCCCATCCCGCACCGATCGTCTGGGTGATCAGCCCCGACAGCGGCCGGTTCGCCATCCGCAGCCAGCGGCGGGGCGTCACCCCGTTCGTCTGGTTGATGATCCGCCCCGGATGCAGCCGGTTCAGTTCGGGGAACAGGTTCTGCTTCACCAGGTCCGAATGCAGCGCCGAGACGCCGTTCACCTTGTGCGACATGATGAAGGCCAGCTCGCCCATCCGCACTTCCTGGTGCTTGACGATGCCCACATAGTGAGGCCGGTTCGGATAGGCCCGGCGGTGCCAGCTGTCGATCCGTTCGACGATCTGCATATGGCGTGGCAGCACGTTGCCGAAGGTGAAAGTCGCCCATTTTTCAAGCGCTTCGGGCAGCAGCGTGTGGTTGGTGTAACCCAGACAGGCCCGCGCGATGGTCAAGGCCTCGTCGAACGGCAACCCATGGTCATCCGACAGAAGCCGGATCAGTTCCGGCCCCGCGATGGCCGGGTGGGTGTCGTTCATCTGGATCGCGACATGGCGCGGCAGGGCACGCAGGTCCGAATGGTTCGACAGATAGCGCCGCAGGATGTCCTGCAGGGCGGCGCTGGTCAGGAAGAACTCCTGTTTCAGGCGCAGTTCCTTGCCCTGGTAGGTCGTGTCGTCAGGATACAGCACGCGCGACAGCGTCCGTGCCAGCGTCTCCGGTTCCGCCGCCGCCGTGTAGTCGCCCCGGTTGAAGCGTTCGAGGTCGAAGTTCCTGGTTCCCTTCGCCCCCCAAAGCCGCAGCGTATTGGCCCAGTGCCCCTGCCAGCCGATGACGGGCGTGTCATAGGCCTCGGCGGTCACGGTTTCCTGCGGCACCCAGACCTCGCGCCCGTCGCGCGTCTCGACCTGGCCCTTGAACCCGATGGTATAGGCGCTTTCGGGCCGGGCAAATTCCCACGGGTGGGCCTGCGCCAGCCAGTTTTCCGGCGTCTCGATCTGGCGGCCCTGCTCGAAATGCTGGCGGAAGAGCCCGTGCTCATAGCGGATGCCATAGCCATAGGCCGGGCAACCCAGCGTCGCCATCGATTCCATGAAACAGGCCGCCAGCCGCCCCAGCCCGCCGTTTCCGAGTGCGGCATCCGGTTCGTCGTCGATGACCAGCCGGATGTCCTGCCCGAAGGCCGTCATCGCCTCGGTCGCCATGTCGTAAAGCCCAAGGTTGATCATCGCATCCTCCAGGATGCGCCCGATCAGGAATTCCATCGACAGGTAGTAGACCCGCTTCTTGTCCTCGGCCCAGGTGCGGCGCGTCGAGGCAAACCAGGGCTCGACGATCTGGTCGCGAATCGCATGACTCAACGCCATGCGCCAATCGTGCGGGCTTGCATGGGGGGCGTCCTTGCCCACGGTAAAGGTCAGGTGCCGCAGGATGCTTGCCTGCAGGATATTCGGGGTCACACTCAGGTCGGTCACGGTCTTGTCCAGCAAACTTCTCTCCTGGGAAAGCCTAAGCGCCACAGGGCGGCGGTCAAGCGGGCTTTCAGGCGCGGGGCCCATGGTCTTGGCGTAGCCTATGTTGCGCCTGTGTGTTAGCGCAAACTTTTGGTGGTTCTACGCGATCCAAAGCGATTTGGGAACTGGATTTCGCCCAAGGCCGCCGCTTTTGCATTCCCGGGTGGCGGATGGCGAAAACTTGACCCCGACGCGGACCGCCTCCGGGATCGGAAAGCTCATGCCAGCCGCTCCAGAAGCCTTTCCATGAACCGCTGCCCGGCCTGGAACTCGCTGATCTCCAGATATTCGTCCGCCTGATGCGCCTGAGCGATGTCGCCCGGCCCGCAGACCACCGCCGAATAGCCTGCATCCTGGAACTGCCCCGCCTCGGTGCCGTAGGAGACGACACCGGACGCATTTTCGCCGGTCAGGGCCCGGGCCAGCGCTTCGGCCTCGCCCTCCGCCTCGGGACGCAGCGGCGAGACGTCGAAGAACTTGGCCAGATGCACCCCCGCCTCGGGCCGCCGTGCCTTCAGCGCAGTATCCAGCCGCTCCGCCTCGCGCCGGAAGGCCCCGGCATGCGCTTCGGCGTCGTCATCCGGCACGCAGCGCATCTCGACCGCGAACCGGCAGTCGGCAGCGGTGATGTTGTCGGCCGTGCCGCCTTCGATCCTCCCCACATGCAGCGTGGTGAAGGGGGGATGGAACCGCGCGCCCACCTTGCCCCGCGGCCCGGCCTGGATCGCCGCATTATGGTCGTTGACCCATTGGACCAGCCGCGCGGCCTCCATCACCGCCGAAACGCCGTCGGGCAGAAGCGAGGAATGCACCTCGTACCCCTTCACATGCACGTTGTAGCCCGTCCCGCCCTTGTGCCCGGTGATGACCTTCATCCGCGACGGCTCGCCGATCAGCGCGACCGTGCCTTTCGGCACCACGCCCTGCATCGTGCGGATCATCGGCGGCGCGCCGGTGCAGCCCAGTTCTTCGTCGTAGGACAGCGCCAGTTGCAAAGGCCGCGCCACCCCGCGCCGCTGCGCCTCGACCACCGCCCAGACCGCCAGCGCGACATAGCCCTTCATGTCGCAGGTCCCCCGCCCGTAAAGCCGCCCATCGCGTTCGACAACCGTCCAGGGGTCCGAGGTCCAGACCTGCCCGTCCACCGGCACCACATCGGAATGCCCCGACAGCACCACCGCGCCTGGGATCACCGGCCCGGCATGCGCAATCAGCGCTGCCTTCTGCCGGTCCTCGTTCCAGTGTCGAAAGCACGCCACGCCATGCCCGGCGAGGTAATCTTCCAGCCAGTCGACCAGCCCAAGGTTCGAATCGCGGCTGATTGTCGGGAACCCGACCAGATGATCCAGAACCTGACGCGGCGTCAGCACGGCCATCACGATCTTCCTTGCCATGACTAGATTTGGTAGCCAGCCTGTCCCTGGGTCCGGCCAGTGTCAATATCTGGCAAATTGACGCAGGGTTCGGTCATTCTGACGGGTGAACAGTCTGGAATCGCGCGGCAAATCGGGATTGATAGAAGACTGAGAATCGGAAAGAGTTGCCACCAAGGCGGCAACCACAAGCTGCAAGGCTGAAAAATCAGCCAACAAAAACAAGACCAAAGAACGTCGCGGGGAGTAATGAATGGCCGAACCGGCCGCGCCCGTCCTTGAAGTCAGGGACCTCAAGACCGTTTTCCGCACCCGCGGCGGCGAAATCCATGCCGTGAACGATGTCAGCTTCCACCTGCGCAAGGGCGAACTCTTGGGCGTCGTCGGGGAAAGCGGGTCGGGGAAGTCGGTCACGATGATGTCGCTTCTGCGGCTCCTGCCCGCTCCACCCGCCGATATCCGCAGCGGCCAGGCCCTGCTGGACGGTCGCGATCTTCTGGCCATGTCGGCGGACGAGTTGCGCGCCGTCCGGGGTGCCAAGGTCGGCTTCGTCTTCCAGGACCCGATGACCAGCCTCAATCCGGTCTTCACCCTGGGCAATCAGATCATGGAGCCGCTGATCAAGCACCTTGGGATGTCGAAATCCCAGGCCGAAGCGCGGGCTGTCGAACTGCTTGACCTTGTCGGCATCCCGGACGCCCGGCGCAGGCTTTACCAGTATCCCCACCAGTTTTCGGGCGGCATGCGGCAAAGGGTGATGATCGCCATCGCGCTGGCCTGCAACCCCGACGTGCTGATCGCGGACGAACCGACCACCGCTCTTGATGTCACGATCCAGGCGCAGATCCTGGAACTCGTGAAAGAGCTGCGCCAGAAGCTTGGCATGGCGATCATCTGGATCACCCATGATCTCGGCGTGATCGCAGGCATCGCCGACCGGGTGATGGTGATGTATGGCGGCCAGATCGTCGAACAGGCCCCGGTGGCCGAGCTGTTCGCCAATCCACAGCACCCCTACACCCGTGCGCTGTTGCAGACGATCCCCCGTATCACCGGCGAGCGCTCGGCCCGGCTGAAGGTGATCGAAGGCCAGCCGCCGATCCTGACCGCGCCGCTGACCGCCTGCCCGTTCCGCGCGCGCTGCGAATATCGCCACGATGCCTGCGATGCGGCCAATCCGGCACGGCGCGCCATCGACGGACTGGCCCTTGGCAAGGGCCATGACGTCGCCTGCCACTGGCATGCTCCCGCCCGGGCAGAGGTGGCACATGCTTGACGCCACCCCCACCCCGCTCGTCCAGGTTGACGGCTTGAAGATGCACTTCCCGATCTACACGGGCCTATTCCGCAAGCACACCGGCGACGTGAAGGCGGTGGACGGTGTGTCCTTCCAGATCATGCAGGGCCAGACGCTGGGCCTGGTCGGGGAATCCGGCTGCGGCAAGTCCACCGTCGGACGCGCGATGCTGCGGCTTTACGAGCCCACCGCCGGGCGCGTCGTGATCGACGGCGACGATGTGGCCACGCTTGCGCCAGAGGCCCTGCGCAGGAAGCGCCCGACGATGCAGATGGTCTTCCAGGACCCGCAAGCCAGCCTGAACCCGCGCATGTCCCTGGCCGAGATCGTCAGCGAACCTTTGGACGAACATACCGACTGGTCCCGCGACAAGAAGCTGGAGCGGGTCTACGAGCTGATGGATCAGGTCGGCCTCAACCGCCGTTTCGTCAACCGTTTCCCGCATGAATTCTCCGGCGGTCAACGCCAGCGTATTGGCATCGCCCGCGCATTGGCCCTGAAACCGCGCTTCATCGTCTGCGACGAACCCATCGCCGCGCTTGATGTGTCGATCCAGGCGCAGGTCGTCAACCTTCTGGAAGACTTGCAGGAAAAGTTGGGCCTGACATATCTTTTCATCAGCCATGACCTGTCGATGGTCCGCCACCTCGCGCAGAAAGTCGCGGTGATGTATCTCGGCCGCATGGCCGAGCTGTCGCCGTCCAAGGACCTTTACGCCCGCCCCTTGCACCCCTATGCCGAGGCGCTTCTGTCGGCCGTGAACGAGCCCGACCCGGTGCTGGCCGCCCGGCGCAAGCGCATCATCCTCAAGGGCGACGTGCCCTCCCCGGCCAATCCGCCCCTGGGCTGCAACTTCTGCACGCGCTGTCCAAAGGTCATGGACATCTGCAAGACCGTGAAGCCCGACCTGATCCAGGTCGAACCCGGCCGCCTGGTCGCCTGCCATCTCTACACCGCCGCCGGATCAACCGGCGCATCCGAGGCTAACGAGCGTAACCAACAAGGAGAGACCCGATGAAAATGAAAGCCGCCCTTCTGGGCGCTGTGGCCGCACTGGGGCTTGCCCCGGCCGCCTTTGCCGAGCGTGGGACCGATGGCGAGGTGAAGCTCACCTTCCCGCAGGCCGTGTCAGTCGTTAACCCCTATCTTTCCGGCGGGACCAAAGACCTACTCGCTGGCGCGATGGTTGTCGAACCGCTTGCGGTCGTTTCCCCCGAGGGTGTTCTTGTGCCGCGCCTGGCTGCCGAGATTCCGACTTTGGAAAACGGTGGCATTTCCGCTGACATGACCTCGATCACCTGGAAACTGCTGCCCGACCTGAAATGGTCCGACGGCACGGCAGTCACGGCAGATGACGCTGTCTTCACCTGGCAGTATTGCACCCATCCCGAAGGCGGCTGCAGCCAGGCTGCCAAGTATGAAGGCGTGGCCTCGGTCGAAGCCGTCGATCCCTCCACGATCAAGGTGACGTTCACCGGACCGAAACCAAACCCCTACACCGCCTTTGTCAGCGGCCTGTCGCCGATCCTGCAGAAGGCGCAGTTCGCCAACTGCCTTGGTGCCGCGGCGCAGACCTGCACCGACGCCAACAACATGCCGATCGGTACCGGCCCGTTCAAGGTGACCGGCTTCACCGTGAACGACACCGTGACGATGGCGATGAACGAAAACTACCGTGATCCGGCGAAGCCCGCCTTTGCATCTGCCGTGATCAAGGGCGGCGGCGATGCCGAAGGATCGGCCCGCGCGGTGATGGAAACCGGGGAGTTCGACTACGCCTGGAACACCCAGATCCCGCCGGACAGCCAAGCCTCGATGGCGGCTGCCGGAAAAGGTCAGTTCGTCGTCGCCTTCGGCACTCTGGTCGAGCGGATCGAAGTGAACCTCACGGACCCGTCGCCGGAGCTTGCCGAAGGGGAACGGTCAACCGTGAAGCATCCGCATCCGATTCTTTCGGACATCAAGGTGCGCCAGGCCTTGTCGATGGCCATTGATCGCTCGATCCTGGTCGAAGTCGGGTATGGCGAGGGCGGCCGCCCGACCTGCAACCTGATCCCCGGGCCCGAAGGCTGGGGGTCCGACAACCAGGGCTGCCTCAAGCAAGACATGGAAGGCGCCAAGGCGCTTCTTGAAGAAGCTGGCTGGAAGGACAGTGACGGCGACGGCATCCGCGACAAGGACGGCAAGAAGCTATCGATCCTCTACCAGACCACCGTCAACCCGATCCGCCAGGACTTCCAGGCGCTGATCAAGGACTGGTGGACCGAACTGGGCGTCGAGGTCGAGCTGAAAGCCATCGATCCGGGCGTCTTCTTCGGCGGGGACGCGGGCTCGCCCGACACCTTCCAGAAGTTCTATGCCGACGTCGAGATGTATGCCAACAACTCGGAAAGCCCTGACCCGGAAAGCTACCTGGCGCAGTATCTCTGCTCCAAAATTCCGTCGCCCGAAAACCAGTGGCAAGGCGAAAACATCAACCGGTTCTGCAGCGCCGATTATGACGCGCTTCATGCAGAACTGACGAAAACCACCGAACTGGCCAAGCGCCAGGAGATCGCGAAAAAGCTGAATGACATGCTGACCAAAGACAGCATGACGATCATCCCGCTGGTCCATCGCGGGACGCTGTCGGCACATTCCAATGCGCTCGGCGGCGTTCAGATCAACGCCTGGGACATGGAAACCTGGAACGTCGCGGACTGGTTCCGCGTCAAGTGACCTTACCCCTGGCGGGGCCGTACGTCCGGCCCCGCCACCCTTCCTTCACCCCAAGGGCAAAAGCCGCATGCTCACCTTTGTGCTCCGCAGGCTTCTCCTGGCCATTCCGACCCTGTTGGTCATCAGCCTAGTGATCTTCCTGCTGGTCGATCTGGCCCCCGGCTCGCCCATGTCCGAGATCCCGCTGACCGTCCCGCCGGAAGTGCGCCAGAAGATGATCGAGGCGCTAGGCGCCGATCAGCCGGTCTTCTTCCGCTATGCCCTGTGGCTGCGACAGTTCTTCTGGGTCGAACCCGCCACCCTTTTCGACGGCTGGTTCGGCACGACCTGGGCCGAAGGCGAACAGCGCATCCTGTCCTGGCAGTCGCGCAGCCCGGTCTTCACCATCATCGGCCAGCGCATTCCGCAAACCCTGACCGTGATCGGCACCGCCTATCTGGTCGGCATCCTGATCGCCGTGCCCATCGGCATCTATTCCGCCTACCGGCAATATTCGTGGTTCGACCAGGCGGGCACCCTCTTTGCGATGATCGGCTTTTCGGTGCCAACCTTCTTTTCGGGCACGCTTTTCATCATCATCTTCGCGGTTTGGCTTGGCTGGTTCCCGACGAAGTACGACACCCAGCTTGCCGTCACCGACTGGTCCAGCTTCCTGCAGCAGGTCAGGCAGATGGCCCTGCCGGTCATGACCCTCGGCCTTGCGAATGCGGCCGCCATCAGCCGCTACATGCGGTCCTCGATGCTCGACAACATGGGGATGGACTACGTCCGCACCGCCCGCGCCAAGGGCATGTCGGAACGCACGGTCGTCCTGAAACACGTCCTGCGGAATTCACTGATCCCCGTCGTCACCGTGATCGCGCTTGGCATCCCCGCGATCTTCGGCGGCGCGATCATCACCGAAAACCTCTTCGGCGTGAACGGCATCGGCGC
>Ga0208492_1001727_pt1 | contig 12444 bp, 13 predicted proteins | sample Subbioar_CSW14AB_FD_184820 | JGI IMG/M metagenome (GOLD analysis project Ga0208492, IMG submission 184820) | Serpentinite rock and fluid subsurface biosphere microbial communities from McLaughlin Reserve, California, USA - CR12Mar_CSW14AB (SPAdes) | ecosystem: Environmental > Terrestrial > Deep... | reverse complement strand
CCCATTCGTGTTGAACCGGTTGCACAAATCAGGGCGAGTCTCTTATCATGGCTCATCAGTTCGCCTATGGCCCTGTCGCCGGTAATTAAACATGAAACGCCTTCAGGGACATCGTTTGCTTCAAATACTTTTTGAATAATATGCTGACAGGCTATAGCAGTCAGAGGAGTCTTTTCTGATGGTTTCCAGATACAGACATTTCCACAAATCAGAGCCAGAGCTGCATTCCACGACCATACGGCTACCGGGAAATTGAATGCTGAAATGATTCCTACAATGCCCAGAGGGTGCCACTGCTCATACATTCGATGTAAAGGACGTTCTGAGTGCATGCTGAGGCCGTATAACTGACGGGATAATCCTACCGCGAAATCACAGATGTCAATCATTTCCTGAACCTCTCCATAACCTTCCTGCAGACTTTTGCCCATTTCATAGCTTACCAGTTTACCCAGGTCTTCCTTTTTGGCTCTGATTGCATCGCCAAGCTGACGGACAATCTCTCCTCTTTTGGGAGAAGGCCATGTTTGCCAGACTTTAAATGCTTCAGCCGCAGTGCTTACAGTTCGCTCATATTCACCGGTGCCGGCAAATTTAATTCGGGCAATTTCTTTTCCGTCAACAGGGGAAATAATTGCTTTTTCCTGCTTTTGCTTATCGCTGAACCATAAATTTCCTGTACTTCCTGCTTCATTAATAGGCTGGATTCCAAGTTGCTGCAATACTGAGATTATGTCTGTTTGCATAAAATTCGTATTTTTGCTTAAAGTTAAGCATTTCTCTCCGGAGCAGGATAACCGCATACGATTCCTCCAGCGAAGCATCTTTTAGTGATTTATATTCAGTCATTTAGCTTTTTATTGTCAGTATGTGGAAAAAAAAAAGCAAATCACTTTACGATTTGACTTAAATTGACAATGATAAGGCGGATTATTTATCTGCCCGGAAGAACGTTCTTAATCATATTATTTCAGGATGGAAGAAGATTTTGAGTTTGATTTTTCCGAAGATCCCAGATTTTCGGTAGAAAGATATGAGGAAATGATCCGTAATCAGGATCAGTACTTTTTTGATGCCCAGGCATTCGAAAACATTATAGATTATTATATCGAGAAAAACGATCCGATAAAGGCATTGCAGGTTGTTGAATATGCTATAAGTCAGCATCCATTTGCCGCTATCTTTCCAATAAAGCAGGCCCAGCTTTATGTAGCAACCAATCAGTTCGATCTTGCATTTGATTCTTTAAATAAGGCTGAATTATTGGAACCTTCCGATGCGGATATTTATACCCTCAGAGGTAATATTTTTGAGGGTATGGAAAGGCATCAGGAAGCTATTGAAAACTATGAGAAGGCTTTGGAACTGGCCGAAAGTACAGATGAGATCCTATTGCATATCGCTTATGTCTATCAGAGTATGGGAGATTATGAAAACGCGGTGGTTTATCTGAAACAATGCCTGCACCAGAATATGGAAAATCAGGATGCCTTATATGAACTGGCATTTTGCTATGATGTACTGGATAAACAGGAAGAAAGCATTAAGTTCTATGAGCAATATATTGATAATGAGCCATATTCGTATGCTGCCTGGTATAATCTGGGGAATGCTTTCAATAAGATGGATCTTTATGAAAAGTCAATCGATGCGTATGATTATGCCATTCTGATCAAAGATAATTTTGCTTCTGCTTATTTCAATAAAGGGAATGCTCTTGTACACCTCGACCGTTATAATGAAGCAATAGAAGTTTACAAGCAGACTTTTGAATACGAACCACCGAGCGGAGATACCTATTGTGCAATTGGCGAATGTTATGAAAAGCTGGAGAGAATGGATGAGGCACGTTCCTATTATAAAAAGGCAGTTAAGCTTGATCCATTGCAATCAGATGCCTGGTTTGGAATAGGAGTAACCCTTGATTTTGAAGAACGATATTTTGAATCCTTGTACTTCTATAAAAAAGCTCTGGATCTGGACGATAAAAATGCAGATTACTGGTTTGCAATTGCTGATGCCCAATACAAACTAAACCAGTTGGGCGAATCTGAGAAAGCGTATGAAAAAGTTCTCGAGCTCAATCCGGTGGATATTGAAGCATGGCTTGATTATTCTTCCATTTTGTTTGAGCAGGATAAGCTTGAAAGTGCCATTGAAATAATTTCTGACGGAATCAAAAACAATCCTGATTCTGCAGAGCTTTATTACAGAATGGTGGCTTATCTTTTTGCTTCGCATCAATTCAGTGAAGCCCTGGTATATCTCGAAACTGCATTGAACACTGATCCTGAGAAACACCATATTTTATTTGAATATCTGCCTCAGCTTCATGAAAATAAGGTTATTGTAGATATTATTAACCGATATACGCGTTAAGCGCGAATTAATTAATTGTGTCTTTAGGAATTCATTTTTTTTTGGAAATTTGCAGAATAAATTTTGAGACCGATTTCCTTCGCAAATAATCAAGAACAGGCCTCACTCTTAATCCAATTGCAATAAAAATACAGATGAACTATACTTTAAAAAATATCCCTGAGCGTACTCAAAAACCACGGCTCAATGGCCTTACCATGGTTATGGACAAGGGTCAGAGTGTGCGGCAGATCGAAGATTTTCTGGAAGTTGCGGGTCCGCATACCGACATCGTAAAATTAGGCTGGTCTACTTCTTATGTGACACCTAATCTTGAAGATAAACTAAAGGTATACCGCGATGCAAATATTCCGGTATATTTTGGGGGTACTTTATTTGAGGCTTTTGTGATCAGAAATCAGTTTGATGATTATCGCAGGGTACTGGATAAATACGATATGAAGTTTGCGGAAGTCTCTGATGGTTCGATTACGATTCCTCATGAGCAAAAATGTGAATATATCAGTAAACTCAGTGAGCAGGTTACCGTAATATCTGAGGTGGGCTCAAAGGATGCAGCCAAGATTTTTGCACCTTATAAATGGATCAGCCTGATGCAGGCTGAGATTCAGGCCGGAAGCTGGAAAGTTATCGCTGAAGCCAGAGAAAGTGGAAATGTTGGATTGTACAGAGATTCAGGAGAGGTCAGACAAGGACTTGTGGATGAAATTCTTACTCAGATACCTGCCGAAACAGTTATCTGGGAAGCTCCGCAAAAGGCTCAGCAGGTTTGGTTTATTAAACTTATCGGATCGAATATTAACCTTGGAAATATTGCACCGGCAGATGTTATTCCTGTCGAAACGCTGCGCCTTGGCCTAAGAAGTGATACTTTCGATCATTTTTTGAATCTTGAGAATATATAGTTTTTCAGGTTTCTCAGATTTAAAAGGAGGAATGTATAATGAAGAAATACGGACTTATAGGATATCCGCTTACTCATTCTTTTTCAAAAAAATATTTTACGGACAAGTTTGAGAAGGAAGAACTTGATAATTACCAGTACGAGCTTTATCCGCTGCCTAATCTGAGTGATCTTCCTGATTTAATCAATGGAATTCCGGAATTATGCGGATTGAATGTAACAGTACCTCATAAGATTGGGGTAATGTATTATCTGGATAAGATTGATCCTGCAGCGAAGGAGATTGATGCTGTCAATTGTATAAAAATTGTAAACCATCAGCCGGTAGAGGCTTTTTTCAGCGGAGAACTTTCGTCGATGAATGTGAGGCTGGAAGGGTATAATACAGATGCAATTGCTTTTGAGGAATCATTAAAACCATTAATAAAAAAGCATCATCAAAAGGCACTGATTCTTGGTAACGGAGGTGCTGCCCGGGCAGTGGCTTATGTTTTAAATAAATTGGGTATTTCCTATCGGACGGTATCAAGAAAGGCTGTTGGGAAGCAGCTAACCTATAAGAAACTTAACTCCGAAATTATGAATGAGTATCTTCTCATTATCAATACAACCCCACTTGGAACTTTTCCGAATATTGAAGAATGCGCTGATATTCCTTACGAAATGCTTGGTCCGAAGCATTTGCTTTATGATCTGGTTTATAATCCTGCCGAAACAGAGTTTTTAAAGAGAGGAAAAGCACAGGGATCGACTTGCAAAAACGGCATGGAAATGCTTCATCTGCAGGCTGAAAAGTCGTGGGAAATATGGAATAGCTAATGAGCAGGAGCCATTTATATATTTTTTTATCCTTTTGCTTTATTCTGGTTTCCTGTTCTTCAGATTATTCTCCTAAACCCCGTGGTTATTTCAGGATTGATCTTCCTGAGAAAAAATACCAGACTTATTCTTCTGATTGTCCGTATACGTTTGATTATCCCGTGTATGCACAGGTACAACCTGATAAGAACAAGGATGCAAAACCCTGCTGGCTTGATGTAAGTTACCCTGATTTTAATGGAAGGATTCATTTAAGTTATCAATCCATAAATTCTGAAAAGCAATTTAATCAGCTGATCGAAGATGCCCGTACTTTTGCGTTTAAACATACCGTAAAAGCTACTGCTATTGATGAAGCAGTAATATCCTATCCTGACCGTAAGGTTTATGGGATTTACTATTCGATTGAGGGTAATACCGCTTCTTCTGTTCAGTTCTTTTTAACAGATAGTATACAAAATTATCTTCGGGGAGCACTGTATTTTAATGAACAACCCAGGCTTGATTCTATAAAACCGGTATTGGATTTTGTTAAAAAGGATATAGATTTAATGATCAAAACCTTTAAATGGAAAAAGTGATGAAACTATTTTATTTGCTTGTGTTTATCCTGATAGCAGGGAATGCTTCTGCACAGTTGAGCAAGGAAGAAAAGAAGATCATTGATTATATCAAAGCTCATTATGGTGAGGCTGAGGAGTTACTGATAGAATCGGTAAATATCAATAGCGGAACACTTAATGTAGAAGGTGTACGCAAAGTTGGGGCAGTTTACCGCAGAGAGCTTGATAAATTAGGTTTTACTACTGAATGGGTGGATCTGCCTGATTCATTACGCCGGGCCGGGCATCTTGTGGCGAGCAGGAAGGGTACTCAGGGAAAGAGACTTTTTCTTATCGGTCATCTGGATACAGTTTTTGAGCTGGATATGGAATTTAGTCCCTATCAAAAGTTGAGCGATTCTACTGCTACCGGACAGGGAGTAAACGATATGAAAGGTGGTAATGTAGTCATGATTTCTGCTTTGAAGGCATTGCATGAACTAGGTTTACTAAAGAACACACAAATTATTGCTTATTTCACAGGAGATGAGGAAAGTTCGGGTTCTCCGCACGAGGTGGCAAGAAAGGATTTTATAGAACGTGCTAAAACAACGGATATTGCTTTAGGTTTTGAAGGAGCACAGGGATTAAATACTGTAGCAGTAGCCAGAAGAGGTATTGGAGGCTGGACATTGAATGTAAAGGCTAAAACAGGTCATTCCGCCGGAATCTTCAGCGAAAGTGCGGGTTATGGTGCAATTTATGAGGCTGCACGTATCGTTAATGAATTCAGAACTCAGTTAAAGGATGAGAAATATCTGACTTTTAATCCCGGTTTGATCAGTGGTGGTTCAGAAATCCGTCTTGATCCGGCGAATGCGAGGATGGAAGCTATCGGTAAAACCAATATCATCTCACCTGCAGCTTTTGTGGCCGGAGATCTTCGTTTTATTTCAGAAACTCAGCGCGACAGGGCAAGGGAAAAGATGAAGACGATAGTATCACAGAACCTTAACGGAACTTCTGCCAGTATTTCATTTACCGATGGCCTTCCTGCAATGGAACCTACTGAGGGGAATTATAATCTTGTTAAATATCTCGATCGTATTACACAGGATATGGGTATCGGAGCAACCAAAGCCGGCGATCCGGGAGCGCGGGGTGCCGGTGATATTTCAGATATCGCAAAATATGTAGACAGTCTGGATGGTATGGGGGCTTCGGGAGGCGGAGCTCATAAACCGGGCGAGGTCATTAATCTGAAGGAGTTTCCGATACTGATTCAGAGAGCAGCGCTGATGATTTACAGATTAAGCCGTAAGAACCCCGGGCTGAATTAATACATGACCGGGTTCTTCCGTTTTAACGGTAGGAATTTGGTAATTTTGTAATTATGATTCAGATTAAATCTTTTGCTTTTAACCCTTATCAGGAGAATACTTATATACTTTTTGATGAAAGTAATGAATGTGTCATCATTGATCCTGGAATGTATACCGGAGATGAGCAGAATGCATTTTTAAAATTCATTGCCGATCATGATCTTAAACCGGTATTACTGTTAAATACGCACTGCCACATTGATCATGTACTTGGAAATAAATTTATTTTCGATACTTACGGCCTTTTGCCCCGTTTCCACAAGGGAGAGCAGGCTGTCATAAACTCAGTAGTATCCTATGCCCCTCAGATGGGAATTCGTTACGATGTTTCACCGCTTCCGGAGTTCTATCTTCCGGAAAGCGGAACAATAGAATTCGGGAATTCTAAACTTGATCTGATCTTTGCTCCGGGTCATTCACCGGCTCATTTGTGCTTTTACAATAAAGAACAGCAGTTTATCATTGGAGGTGATGTTTTATTTTACAGAAGTATAGGTCGTACGGATCTTCCAGGAGGTAACTTTGATCTGCTGATCTTAAATATCCGTGAAAAACTGTTTACACTGCCCGACGAAGTCAGAGTTTTTCCCGGACACGGCCCTTCAACCAGTATTGGTTTTGAAAAACAACATAATCCCTTTCTGAGTTAAAGACGGATCAATTGAACACTTCCTATTACATAGCAAAAAGATACCTGTTCTCGAAAAAGTCTGTCAATGCGATAAACTTTATTTCAGGGATTTCAATGCTGGGTGTTTTTGTAGGAAGCGCTGCACTGATTATTATCCTTTCTGTATTCAATGGTTTTGAGAATATTGTATTATCCATGTATAATACATTCAGTCCGGAGTTAAGAATTGAGCCACTCAAAGGCAAAACTTTTGATCCTTCGGATGCCCGTTTTGAAGCATTAAAGAATGATAAGCGCATTTTGAGTTATACTGAAGTGTTGCAGGAAAAGGCGCTTGTCAGATATGGTAAAAGTCAATCTATTGCTTTGGTTAAGGGAGTAAGTGAGGGTTTTACCAAGGGTAAACCGGGTCTGGACTCAGTAATTTCAAGCGGGAGTTTTATGCTTTGGAACCGCGGACAGAACTATGCTGTGATCGGTGCTGCCCTGCAGAATTACCTTTCAGTTAATCTGAACGATGAATTTCAAACACTCGATGTTTATGCGCCCCGTAAAGGATCCTCAAATTCTATCAATCCTGCTGATGAGTTTAATGTGAGTTCAATTTATCCTTCCGGAGTATTTTCAGTACAGCAGGAATTTGATAATACAATGATTGTCCCCCTGAGTTTCGCCCGGTATCTGCTTGGCGAAAGTACTCTGATTTCCAGTATTGAGATCAATATGGTTCCGGGAGTTTTACCTGATGACTTTCAGGATGAACTCAAAGAATCCTTAGGCAGAGATTTTGTGATCAAGAACCGAAGTCAGCAGAATGAACTGCTCTATAAGATTCTGAATTCTGAAAAATGGGCTATATTTCTCATTCTTACTTTCGTACTGATTATTGCCATATTCAATATTATCGGTTCTCTGACGATGCTGGTTATTGATAAACGTCAGGATATTGCTATTCTAAGTAGCTTAGGTGCTAATAATCAGTTGATTAAAGGGATATTCTTTCTGGAAGGAATGATGATTTCGATGCTGGGATGTATAGGCGGAATGTTCGCCGGACTCATATTTATTATGCTCCAGAAGCAGTTTGGCTTTATCGAAATGTCAGGCAATAATCTGATGATCAGTGCTTATCCGGTGGGGATCAAACTCACCGATTTTTTCCTGGTGTTTGGGACTGTTTTTTTAGTTTCAATAATCGCCTCCGCAATTTCTTCCCGTCTGAGTATAATAAGAAATTCAATGAGTCTGAGGGAAGCCTTATAGATATTTACCGGGAATGAGATAGTTTTTTACGTAATCTTCAACGCCCTGTTCCAGACTATAAAATTCCTGACTGTAGCCGATGGATCGAAGCTTTTCCATACGTGCCTCGGTAAAGTACTGATACTTATCTCTGATGTCTTCGGGTGTTGGAATGAATGAAATGTCCGGATTTCTACCAAGAGCATGAAAAGTTGCTTTTGCAAGATCCAGGAAAGTTCTTGCCTTGCCTGTACCCAGATTATATATTCCTGAATCTTTACGGTGATGCATCAGAAAGTAAAGTACATTCACTACATCTTTGATATACACAAAATCACGCATCTGCTCCCCGTCTTTGAACTGTGGATTATGAGACTGAAATAGTTTCATAGCTCCTGTTTTATTAATCTGATTAAAAGTATGGAAGATTACAGATGCCATTCGGCCTTTGTGATATTCGTTTGGTCCGTAAACATTGAAAAATTTCAATCCTGCCCAGAAATATGGCTTCTTTTCCTGTTTTAGAGCCCAGATATCAAAATCATTCTTCGAGTCACCGTACGGGTTAAGCGGCTTAAGCAGCGGGATTTTTGATTCATCATCATCGTAACCCTGTTCACCGAGACCATAAGTAGCCGCTGATGAGGCGTAAACCAGTGGGATTCCAAACTCTGAACAGATATTCCAGATATCTTTAGTGTAGTTCAGGTTCAGTCTGTTAAACAGTTCAACGTTCATTTCAGTGGTGTCGGTTCTGGCACCGATATGGAAAACGAACTGTACATGTAAATGATTGTCGTGAAGCCAATGGGTAAATTCAAGACGATCAACCTGTTTACTGAAACGTTTACCGGAGAAGTTTTGGTTTTTGTCTTCTCTTGAAAAATCATCCACTAAAACAAGATCATAAAATCCCTCATCGTTTAGTTTCTGGATTAAACAACTTCCGATAAACCCTGCTGCGCCAGTAATGATAATCATGATTTTAAGTTTTGACTACAATTATATGAATAAGTTTTGTTTCACTTCGGGGATCAGACCACCTTTTCGGGCATATTTAAAGAATATTTCAACTGCTCTTCTGCCTTCCTCACCAAGGTCTACGGAGTATTTGTTCACATACAGCTCGATATGCTTTTTAATCACTTCATTACTCATTTCCTGAGCATGAGAGCAAATGAAGTTCATTCCTGATTCGGGATTTTCAAAAGCATAATTTACACTTCTGCGAATGATGCGGTTAATTTTTTGTTTAATTTCTTCGGGAAGTTCACGTTTAATCATGATTCCTCCAAGCGGAATAGGACAATGGGTCAGGTTTTCCCAGTATTCGCCAAGATCCATAATCTTTTTCAGTCCTTTATCCTGATAAGTAAAACGATTTTCATGAATGATAACGCCCAGATCGATTTCCTGATTTAAGAGAGAAGGCTCTATTTCAAAGAACTTCATTTCTACTTTGTTTTGAGCTTCAGGAAATGCAAGATTCAGCAAAAAGTTCGCGGTGGTATATTTGCCCGGTATGCCCACCTTAAGCTCCCCGACTATTCTACTCAGAGCCTCTGATGACATGCTTGCCAGTTTATCATTATTGCAGATCAGCAATGGGCCTACTCCAAAACCCAAAGCACTTCCGGCATGAAGCAGTACATAATTTGGGGTCAGATAAGCATAGGCATGATAACTTAGTTTGGTGATATCGAGTTCTGTTTTGAATGCTTTTTGATTAAGTGTTTCAACGTCTTCATAGCTTACTTCAAAACTCAGGCCCTCCGTATCCACTTTATTGTGAATCATTGCATCAAAAATGAAAGTATCATTTGGGCAGGGTGAAAATCCAAGACTTAATTTCATAATTTAATTAATTCAATGAGATAGTCATTCAGTTTGCTGATTGCAGTTTGTATCTGCCAGTTATCCCGGTTTCGTTTTTCTACATAGTTTGAAATGGCTCTGATCTGCAATGAAGGAACCTGATATTGTTCGCAGGAAAAGAAGAAGGAGGCACCTTCCATACTTTCAATATCGGGATTTAAGCGGTCAATGATTTTTTGAATGGATAGTTCATCCCCGTGGACGGTATTAACGGTAATGGCTTTAACCTTTCTTGTTGATTCCTGAACAGGGAGTAAATTGCTGATTATGGGGAAATAAGTGCTTTTACCCAAGCCCAGAGTTTCCAAAGAAAGAAATTTATCACCATCCTCAGCTCCCAGTTCTGCAAAAGTATCTTCGTTGACAAGGCAAATTTCTCCGGGTGGCAGCGATGAGCTAAAACTTCCGGCAATACCTGCATTGATGGCCAGATCATAATGTTGTTCTGAAAATACTCTGGCCATTGAGAAAGCCGTGGCAACCATTCCCACACCTGTTATCAGTACATTCAACTGATTATTTCCAATGATTATTTCCGAAGGAACTTCATCACCGAACGAATAATGTTTAAGAAATGGTTCTATCTCGGCCTTTGTGGCGGCAACAAGAAGTATTTTCATTAGGCAAAGTTACGCAATTCGCTTAATTTGTACTTAAGGCAAATGGTAGATTAAGTATATTTGCATTTTACATTTATTGAAAATGATCTATATTACCCGAAGAGAGAGATTTAATTCTGCTCACAAGTTATTTCGTGAGGAATGGTCAGATAAGCAGAATTATGAAACATTTGGAAAGTGTTCTAATCCGAACTGGCATGGACATAATTACGAATTGTTTGTAACTGTAAAAGGAGAAATAAATCCTGAAACAGGCTTTGTGATCGACCTTAAAGAGTTGAAAACCATCATTACTGAAAAGATAACCAATAAGCTTGATCATAAAAATATTAACCTGGATGTGGAGTTTATGAAGGGTAAAATGGCTTCTACTGAAGTACTGGCAGTAACTATTTTTGAAGAACTTAAACCACATATCAAAGCGGGGGGTGCTGAATTGCATTCGATTAAGCTCTGTGAAACAGAAAATAATTTTGTTGAATATTTTGGTTGAAAACTAATCAGACCCCTGTAATGGATTCAAAAAACAATTCTCAAGAGAATGAAAGAATAGAAGGCTACGTAAAGATTGATCGCTATGACGGGACTAAAATCGAGCGTATTGCTTCGCATTACCAGACTATTTTAGCAGACCTTGGAGAGGATCCGGGCAGGGAGGGATTACTTCAAACTCCTGTGCGTGTGGCAAAGGCATTGCAGTATCTGACTCATGGCTATGATATGAAGCCTGATGAAATTCTCAAAGGAGCAATGTTCAAGGAAGAATACAGCCAGATGGTGGTGGTAAAAGACATTGAAGTATTTTCAATGTGTGAGCACCATATGCTTCCCTTTTTCGGCAAAGCTCACATAGCTTATATTCCAAACGGATATATCGTTGGATTAAGCAAAATTCCCAGAGTAGTGGACGCATTTGCACGCCGGTTACAGGTACAGGAGCGATTAACCAATGAAATTCGTGATTGTATTCAACATACTCTTAACCCGGTCGGAGTGGCAGTAGTGATTGAATGCAAGCACCTTTGTATGTCAATGCGCGGAGTGCAGAAACAGAATTCAGTAACTACCACATCAGCTTTTACCGGTGAGTTTGTGAATGAAACCACCCGTTCCGAGTTTTTAAGACTGATTACAGCGAGTTTAAGTTAAAGAATACTGACATTTATAATTAATTCCTTTAAAGGGATAGAATAGAATATGAAATCATACATTTTTCCAGGACAAGGTGCTCAATTCCCAGGAATGGGAAAAGACCTCTACGAACATTCATCAGTATCAAAAGATCTTTTTGAAAGCGCAAACGAAATATTAGGTTTCAGGATTACCGATATTATGTTCTCAGGAACAGAGGAAGATCTGAAACAAACCAATGTAACCCAACCTGCGATATTTCTTCATTCAGTAATTCTTGCCAGGGAACTGAAGAATGAATTTAATCCTGATATGGTTGCCGGTCATTCTCTTGGAGAATTTTCTGCGTTGGTTGCAGCCGATGCCCTCTCTTTTGAGGACGGGCTTCGACTTGTTGCGGCACGTGCTAATGCAATGCAAAAAGCATGTGAAATCAGACCCTCAACGATGGCGGCAATTCTTGGACTGGATGACTTTACAGTTGAAGATATCTGCAGCAGGGTAAGTGATATTGTTGTTCCGGCAAATTATAATTGTCCGGGCCAGCTGGTTATTTCGGGTACGATTGAAGGTGTAGATAAGGCTTGCGAGTTATTGCTTGCTGCAGGAGCCAAGAGAGCATTAAAGCTGAATGTCGGAGGTGCCTTCCATTCTCCATTAATGGAACATGCCCGTGTCGAATTGCAATCGGCCATTGAGAATACTGTAATTAAAGAGCCGATCTGTCCGATTTATCAGAATATTGATGCAAAACCATACACTGATGTAGCCAGCATCAAACACAATTTAATTGCACAATTAACCGGGGCAGTTCGCTGGACACAGACGGTTGAAAAAATGCTTCATGACGGAGCTACTTCATTTACAGAGGTTGGTCCGGGAAGTGTACTGCAGGGGCTTGTTAAGAAAGTTGATCGAA
>Ga0208492_1001726_pt1 | contig 12453 bp, 9 predicted proteins | sample Subbioar_CSW14AB_FD_184820 | JGI IMG/M metagenome (GOLD analysis project Ga0208492, IMG submission 184820) | Serpentinite rock and fluid subsurface biosphere microbial communities from McLaughlin Reserve, California, USA - CR12Mar_CSW14AB (SPAdes) | ecosystem: Environmental > Terrestrial > Deep... | reverse complement strand
GCGGTTTCGGCGGCCTGCCCAGCCAGAGCCCGGCCTCCATCAAGGTGCTCAATGGCGCCGCAGCCGGCCGCGAGGTCGCCCTGACCAAGGTCGTCACCACGGTGGGCAAGCCCGGTGTGCAGGTGGCTTCCATCACCAAGCGTCCGGGGGGATACGTCTTCGCCCACGTCGAAGGCTCGGCCCGCCCGACGGTCAATGGCTCGCCCGTGGCAGCCGATCCGGTCCACCTCAAGAGCGGCGACGTGATCGAGCTGGCCGGCACCCAGATGCAGTTCGTTCAGGCCTGAACGAGCAGGCTCACCCAGGCGGGCCATCACCATGATCCGCGTCCTCGGTTGCTTCGGCTCGATCGCGGCGCGCTGCCACACCACGTCCTTCCTGCTCGATGACGACATCCTCATCGACGCGGGCAGTGGCGTGGGCGAGTTGCGCCTGGACGAACTCGCCCGCATCGACCACGTCCTGGTCACGCACAGCCACCTTGATCATGTGCTCAGCATCCCGCTGCTGGCCGACACGGTCATCAAGCTGCGCATGGGCGCGGGCCTGAGCAGCCTGCGCCCCATCCACGTTCACGCCCTGCCTGAGACGCTGGCTGCCTTGCGCACCCACATCTTCAACGGCGTGATCTGGCCCGATTTCACGCGCCTGCCGAGCGCCCAGCACCCGGTGCTGGTGTTCCATGAGTTCGCGGTGGGCGAGGTGCTGCGTTTCCCGGCGCGTGGGGGCGCGGAAGATCGGCTGGTGCACGTGCTGCCGGCGGCGCACACCGTGCCGGCGGTGGGTTTTGGCATCGAGACGCCGCACGGGTGGTGGGTGTTCACCGGCGACACGGGGCCCAACCCGGCCTTGTGGCAGGCGCTGCAGGGTGAGCGCATTGCTCAGTTGGTGATCGAAACCGCCTTCGGCAACGAAGAGGCGCACCTGGCCGACATCAGCGGTCACCTCTCGCCGCAGACCCTGGCGCGGGAGCTGGCGCAGCTCGACGGCGAGGTCAGCGTCTTCATCACCCACCCCAAGCCCGGCGAGGTGCCGGCGGTGCTCTCGCAGGTGAGGGCGCTGGACAGCCGGCACCGCATCGAGCCGCTGCGCGAGGGGCTGCGTTTTCATGCGCCCGTCGAAGAGTGACCCATCCGGGCTGACAAATTTTGTCAGCTCAGACCTTTGGGTGACGTTTTTGGGCTGACTTCCTGAAACACATCCGACCAAGCGCGTTGGTTTGGGTGGGGTGGCCGAGGGAAATCGAGCAAAAAATCACGGTTTTTCAGGCCCTGAAAGCTGGCACGCGGGCTGCACCATGTCTTGCGTGCGGTCGGCGGGTGTCGGTCGCTGACTGCAAACCGTTTTTACCAGTGGCCCCTGCGGCCTGAGGAGTTCAACATGAAGCGCGTTCAACAAGGTTTCACCCTGATCGAACTGATGATCGTTGTGGCGATCATTGGCATCCTGGCTGCTGTGGCGCTGCCGGCCTATCAGAACTACATGAGCCGTTCTCAAGCAACGGAAGCTGTTGTGTTGTTGGGGGGGTTGAAGGTCCCGCTGGCTGAAGCAATGGGCAACCTTCCGGTCGATGCAGCTTGCAGCACGGAAGATGCTGTTGCTGAAGTGAAGGACGCTGCAGGCGTCATCACGACTCCTGCCAAGGCTGCTGGTGCATTGAACGCCACGAATGGTCTGGTGTTGAGCGGCAAGTACGTTGAATCGATTGAACCCACCGTGGACGGCACCAACTGCAAGCTGAAGGCGACTTTCCGTGCTGACACGAACGAGTCCCTGAAGAGCAGGTATGTCGAGTTCACCTACACGCCGGCCAATGGCAGCTGGAGCTGCAAGACCGACCTGGACGCCAAGGTCAAGCCGACGACATGCGACAAGGTCTAAGCTGAACAAGGTGGTCGATTCAGTCTGAATCTGTCCACTCCAGCGCCCAGGCATGAAAGTGCCTGGGCGTTTTCTTTTTGGGATGTCGTTGGCCCAGTGCGGGCCTCCCAGGCGCGCTAAAATCCAAGGTTTCCCGCAGCCCAACACCCCTGCCCGCCATGTCCCAACCCACCAAAAACATCACCGCCATGGCCAACGCCATCCGTGCGCTGGCCATGGACGCTGTCCAGCAAGCCAATTCCGGTCACCCCGGGGCGCCGATGGGCATGGCGGACATGGCGGTGGCCCTGTGGAGCCGCCACCTGCGTCACCACCCGGCGCAGCCCAACTGGTTCGACCGCGACCGCTTCGTGCTGTCCAACGGCCACGCCTCGATGCTGCTCTACGCCCTGCTGCACCTGTCGGGCTACGAGCTGTCCATCGACGACCTCAAGGCCTTCCGCCAGATGCACAGCAAGACCCCGGGCCACCCCGAGGTCGGCTACACCCCGGGCGTCGAGACCACCACCGGCCCGCTGGGGCAGGGCATCACCAATGCCGTGGGCATGGCGCTGGCTGAAAAGCTGCTGGCCACCGAGTTCAACCGCCCCGGCCACGACATCGTCAACCACCACACCTACGCCTTCCTGGGCGATGGCTGCCTGATGGAAGGCATCAGCCACGAGGCCGTGGCCCTGGCCGGTGCCTGGAAGCTGAACAAACTGATCGCCCTGTACGACGACAACGGCATCTCGATCGACGGCCAGGTCGCCCCCTGGTTCATCGACAACACGCCCCAGCGCTTCGAAGCCTGCGGCTGGAACGTGATCGGGCCGGTCGATGGCCACGACGTGGACGCGATTGACGGGGCCATCTCCAAGGCCAAGCTGTCGCATGACAAGCCCACGCTGATCGTCTGCAAGACCGCCATCGGCAAGGGCTCGCCCAACCGCGCCAACACCGCCAAGGCCCACGGCGAGCCGCTGGGTGGCGACGAGATCAAGCTCACGCGCGAGGCCATCGGCTGGTCGCACGACGCCTTCGTGATCCCGCAAGAGGTCTACGCCGACTGGAACGCCCAGGCCGACGGCGAGTTGCTCGTCAACGACTGGAACCAGCGTTTCGAGGCCTACAAGGCCCTGTTCCCGACCGAGGCGGCCGAGTTCGTGCGCCGCATGAAGGGCGAGCTGCCCGCCAACTTCGCCGAGATCGCTGTCGAAGCCGTGGCTGCGGCCCACGACAAGGCCGAGACCGTGGCCAGTCGCAAGGCCAGCCAGATCGCGCTGGAGTTCTTCACCGCCGCCCTGCCCGAGATGCTGGGCGGCTCGGCCGACCTGACCGGCTCGAACCTGACCAACACCAAGAGCACGCCCGCCTTCCGCGTGGGCGACGACGGCAAGGTCGTCACCACCGACGGCAAGCCCGGCCGCCACATCAACTACGGTGTGCGCGAGTTCGGCATGGCCGCCATCATGAACGGCGTGACCCTGCACGGTGGCTACATCCCCTACGCCGGCACCTTCCTGACCTTCTCCGATTACAGCCGCAACGCCATCCGCATGGCCGCGCTGATGAAGCAGCGCGTGATTCACGTGTTCACGCACGACTCCATCGGCCTGGGCGAAGACGGCCCGACCCACCAGTCCGTCGAGCACGCCGCCAGCCTGCGCCTGATTCCCGGCCTGGACGTCTGGCGCCCGGCCGACACGACCGAAACCGCAGTGGCCTGGTCCATGGCCCTGGCCAACAAGAACCGCCCCTCGGCGCTGCTGCTGTCGCGCCAGAACCTGCCGTACGCGCCCAAGTCGGACGCCGACGTGATCACCCAGGGTGCTTACGTGCTGGCCGAGCCTTCGGAAGTGGGCCTGAAGAAGAAGGCCGTGGCCGTGATCGTGGCCACCGGCTCCGAGGTGCAGCTGGCCCTGCATGCGCAGCAAAAGCTCGCCGAGATGGGCGTGCCCGTGCGCGTGGTCTCCATGCCCTCGACCACCGTGTTCGACCGCCAGGACGTGGCCTACAAGAAGTCGGTGCTGCCCGCCAACCTGCCCCGCGTGGCCGTGGAAGCCGGCATCACCGATTTCTGGTGGAAGTACGGCGTGGACGCGGTCGTCGGCATCGACACCTACGGCGAGTCGGCTCCGGCCGGCGTGCTCTTCAAGCACTTCGGCTTCACCCCCGAGAACGTGGTGGCCACCGTGCTGAAGGTGCTCAAGAGTCGCGCCTGAAGCCTAAAATCGCGGGTTTCCCGCAGCGCCCGGGTCACCACCTGGGCGCCGCAACGGCCAGGCCTGCCTCGCCGAACCCGCTGAGCAGACCCTTTTCACCCACTTCTCAAACCTTCACAAACCTTCAAAAGAGGTCTTTCCATCATGGCGATCAAGATCGGTATCAACGGCTTCGGCCGCATCGGCCGCATGGTGTTCCGTGCCGCGGTCCAGAACTTTGCCAACGACATCGAAATCGTCGGCATCAACGACCTGCTGGAGCCGGACTACCTGGCTTACATGCTGAAGTACGACAGCGTGCACGGCCGCTTCGAAGGTGACGTCGCCATCGACGGCAACAACCTGATCGTCAACGGCAAGAAGATCCGCCTGACCGCCGTGAAGAACCCGGCCGAGCTGGCCTGGAACGAAGTTGGCGCCGACGTCGTCATCGAGTCGACCGGCCTGTTCCTGACCAAGGAAACCGCCGAAGCCCACATCAAGGCAGGCGCCAAGAAGGTCATCATGTCGGCCCCCTCGAAGGACGACACCCCGATGTTCGTCTACGGCGTCAACGACAAGACCTACGCCGGCCAGACCATCATCTCGAACGCTTCGTGCACCACCAACTGCCTGGCCCCCGTGGCCAAGGTGCTCAACGACACCTTCGGCATCAAGCGCGGCCTGATGACCACCGTGCACGCCGCCACCGCCACGCAAAAGACCGTGGACGGCCCGTCGAACAAGGACTGGCGCGGCGGCCGTGGCATCCTGGAAAACATCATCCCCTCGAGCACGGGCGCCGCCAAGGCCGTGGGCGTGGTGATCCCCGAGCTGAACAAGAAGCTGACCGGCATGGCCTTCCGCGTGCCCACCTCCGACGTCTCGGTCGTTGACCTGACCGTCGAGCTGAACAAGGAAGCTTCGTACGAAGACATCTGCAAGGCCATGAAGGCCGCTTCGCAAGGCGCCATGAAGGGCGTGCTGGGCTACACCGAAGACAAGGTCGTGGCCACCGACTTCCGTGGCGAAGTCTGCACCTCGGTGTTCGACGCCGAAGCCGGCCTGGCCCTGGACAGCACCTTCGTGAAGGTCGTGTCCTGGTACGACAACGAGTGGGGTTACTCCAACAAGTGTCTGGAAATGGCGCGCGTCATCGCCAAGTGATTTTTGTCACGCATGGGCGGATGTATCGGGGTGTTTCCCCTCGTTGATCCGTCGACTTGTGCCGTCCGAGGCCCCTTCATGGGGCCTTTTTCATTTGATCCGATGTGCAACAGTGCCGACAACTGGTTGCTGGGATGCCCCGCACTCCAAAGTGATGGAGGCGGTGCCACCCATAATCACTTTTTCCGGATCTGGTGCAGGAGCACGGCGTGAGTACCTCTGTTGACAGCCTTGGCAGTATGCGTCCCCTTCTTTCGTGGCGCCGAGCCATTTGGTGGGGGTGCATGGTGGCCGTGATGGCCCCCATGGGGGGCCACGCTGCCTCGATCTCGCCAGAGCAGGCCGCTCCTCAGGCCTTGGGGGTCATCGTCAAGCTCAAGGATGGTCGCGTGACCACGGCCGACGGTCGCGGCATGGCCCGTCCTTCCTCGCTGACGCCGGAGGTGGCCCAGCGCCGGCGCCTGCAGATCGCGCAGGTCGCCCAGCGCCAGCGGGTGAGCTACCTCGTTCAGAAGGACACGGTGTTTGGCGCCCAGGTTCTGCACCGCGGCGAGCCCGTGGCCCTTCAGGATGCTGAGGCCGAGGCGGTGCGCCTGCGACAGGACCCCGACGTCGAGTGGGCGGTGCCCAACGAGATCATGAAGGCAGCCACCGTCACGACAGGGCAGTCGGTGCCTTCGGTGAACTACAGCGGGCGATTCTGGATTCGTTCGCGCGCGGCAGAGGGGGATGGCGTGGCCGATTTTCCGGCTGCTTGGGCGTTCCTGACGGGGCGCACGTTGACCCCGGTGGTGACGGCCGTGCTGGACTCAGGGGTGGCCATTGCGAAGAGCAACAGCGATCCCACCGTGCACCCTGATTTTGACAACCGACTTTTCAGCGGCTACGACTTCATCGTCAACACATCTGTGGCAAACGATGGCAACGGGCGCGACGCTGACGTGAGCGACCCTGGGGATGCCCAAGCGGGCTGCACGGCGATCCCAAGCGACCCGACCAAGTGCAGCTCCTGGCATGGAACCTCGATCACCAGCATGTTGGCGGCACCCAGAAGCAGCGCGGGCTCGGGCATCGAGATGGGGCCCGGTATCCTGGCTCCCATTGATGGTCAGGCCGTGGTGTTGCCCATCCGCGTGGGTGGGGTGGGCGGCGCCAGTTCGGACGACATCCTCGCTGCGATGTATTGGGCGGCGGGGCTGGCGGTGCCTGGTGTGCCGAACAACTCGAACCCGGCTCGGGTCATCAGCCTGAGCTACGGCTCGGTGGGCAACTGCCAAGGCGGCTCGAACACGGTCGATGGCCTCTATCGCAATGCCATCGCCACGCTGCGTTCGCTGGGCGTGGTGATCGTGGCATCCGCCGGCAACGGAGATGGCACAGGGAATGCCGGTTACACCACGCCCTCCAAGCCTGCCAGTTGTCAAGGCGTCATTGCTTCCACGGGCTTGCGCAAGGATGCCTCCAAGGCATCCTATGCCAACCTCGTCAATGGCAACCGCGCGAGTCAGTGCTATTTCGGTGTGGCCGTTGCCAGCGGTGACACGGGCGAAGGCATGGCCATGCTGGGCAACACGGGCACCACCTCCCCTCTGGTCACAACCCAAGTCAGCGGCGTTGAAGGCACCAGCTTCGCCGCTCCGCAGGTTGCCGGCGTGGCGGCCTTGATGCTGGCCGTGAACCCCGCGCTGAGCTCGGTGGATGTGGCGTATCGGATCATGCAGTCGGCCTCCGCTTTCCCGATGTCGGGCACAGCCTGCGGTTCGGGCAACCTGGGCAACTGTCGATGCACGAGCGACACCTGTGGCAAGGGTGTCCTGGACGCAGCGGCCGCGCTCAACGCGGCGCAGAACGCACCATTTTTCGCCGAGGGCGTTTGTCCGTCTCCCGACGTGGAAACCTCCTCGTCGGGTGGCGGTGGCGGCGGGGGGGGCGGTGCCAGCGACGTTGGCATGCTCGGCTTGCTGGCCGCCTTGGCCGCCTGGATGCTGGGCGGCGCGCTCTGGCCGCGCCGCAAGGCGAGTCAGGCCGCCCCGGCCACCATCACGACCGGCATGCGGTGAATGATTTGCCTTGGGGCAGCTTGAGCCCCGAGAGCGTCACCTGCATCGATTCATTGGCTTGCGCGATGCGCAGGTAGTGCACTTGCCCGGCCTGTCGGATGGTCACCACCCGGGCGGTGCGGATGCCGCGCTGCTTGAGGCTGGCCAGGCGGGCCTCGGCATCGGCCTCGCTGGTGAATCGGCCCAGTGACAGGCCCCGCGCGTAGGGGCCGCCGCGCACCTCGTCGAAATTCAGCCCCTTGATGCGCTTGAGCTCAGTGAGCTTGCGGTCGTAGAGGTCCTCGTCGGTGTAGGGGCCCATGTAGACCATCCACTGCCCGCCGATGGCGATGCTTTGGCGCGTCCAGCTGCCCTGGGGCAGCAGGGGACGCAGGGCCTTGTCCACGGTGGTGGCGTCTTCGGGATTGAAGGGACCGGCTTCAACGCACAGGGCCGGGCCGCTGGCGACGGATTGCTTGGCGTCACCGCTGACCGCGCTGGCCGCGTTGGCCGGTTCGGCCGCCGATGTCGAGCCATCCACGACGCTCGCTGCGCTGTCCGGTGCCGATGCTGTCCCGGCGGGGGGGCGGCGCAGCGCGTGATTCTGCACCATCTCGCCTGGCTGCAGCACCTCGATCTGCTCTGCGTGCAACTGGGCGCTCAGGCGCTGCGGCTCGCGCTGGCCCTCGGGCGGCAGGCCCACCCAGGCGCGCAGCCAGCCGTGGGTCCAGGCGAAGAAGCCGAGGTTGACGATCAGCAGGGCGAGCACCAGGGAGCGGAGCATGGGCGTGCGGGTCAGGGGGGCGAGGTGGAAGACGGGTCTGCGCTGGAGGCGGGTCGCACGCTGACTTCGCCACTGCTCCAGCGCTGCGGGCCGAACGCAGTATGCACGAGCAGCGCGCCCGACTCGTCCACGCCCTGGGCCGTGCCGCTGGCATCAGGGGGCGTCTGACCTTCTGGCAGCTGGCCGGGCCGGGTCCACAGCGAGACCGCCTGCCCCTTGAGCACGTCGCGGTCTGACCAGGCCGGCAGCAGGGGGGCAAAGCCCGAGGTCTGGAAGCGCGCCACCGCCTCGAGCAGGTCGGGCAGCAGCCACGACCAGACTTCGCCGACGTCGAGTCGGTCGTCGCCATCGCGGGCCAGCCATGCCGAGCCGGCTGGCGCCTGGCCCGGTCGCACGTTGAGCCCGAAGCCGATGACGACCCAGCGGCCGCCTTCGGGCAGGCCAGGCGCTGGCGTGGCCTCGATGAGGATGCCTCCGAGCTTGCGCACACCCAGCCAGAGGTCGTTGGGCCACTTCAGGCCGATGGGGGGCAGGGCGGGGCCCTGGCCGCTGGCGTGGCGGGCTTGCAGGGCGCGGTCGAGCGACTGGGCCAGGCTCAGCCCCACGGCCAGCGACAGGGCGCTGCCGCCACCCGGCACCTCGTCAAGCTGCAGGGGCAGGCCCAGGGAGCAGGTCAGGGTGTCGCCGGGTTGGGCGGCCCAGCTGCGTCCGCGGCGGCCCCGGCCGGCGGTCTGGCTGGCAGCGACCAGCGCGGTCGGCCAGGTTTCGCCCCGGCGGCCGCGTTCCATCAGCTCGGTGTTGGTCGAGCCGACCTCGGGCAGCACGTCCAGGCTCAGCGTGGGCCAGCGCGGCGAGCAGGCCTCCCAAAGCCGCTCGGCGGCGGTGTTGAGGTCAACCAGGACCGGATCGATCGACGGAGGCTGCATCCGGTGCCCTGCGCGCAGGCTTCAGCGGCCCTTGGGCGCCAGCATGGTGCCGCGGCAGCTCGGGGCGCCGCACCAGCAGGCGTACTCCTTCTTGAGCTTGGCCGTCATGCGCTCGTCGATGACCAGGCCGTAGTCGAAGAAGAGTTCTTCTTCGGGCTCGATGTCGCGCAGCGCCATCAGGAAGACGCGGTTGCCCACCTGCTCGGCCTCGAGGTTGGGCTCGCAGCTGTGGTTGATCCACTTGGCCGAGTTGCCCTGGTGCTTGCCGTCGATGACGTGGCCGTCGTCGAGGTGAAAGTAGAAGGTGTGGTTGGGCTGGCTGGGGTCGTGGGGGTGACGGCGCAGCGCTTCCTTCCAGGTGATGATCTCGCCCTTGTACTCCAGCACCTTGTCGCCGGCACGCAGCGGGCGGATGGCGTAGACGCCCTTGCCGTGCACGCCCGACTCGCGCACCTGGGTGCGGCGGCCGCTGGTGGGGTGCTCGGCGTGGGGACGGGCCGTGCGCGCGGCCGGGCCGTGCGCGGAGGAGGGGGCCGGGGCCGACTTCGGTGAAGCAGGGGCGGAAGTCCGGGTTTTCTTGGCGGCTTGCGTCATCGGCCAGTTTGGGTACATTGAATTGGTGGGCGCGCGTGTGTGCGTGTGCGCACCCGTGTGCACGCATGTGTGTGCGCGCGAGAGGCCGATTGTAGTGACGAACGCGGCCAACCTTTTCGACAAGACATCAAACATCGCTCATGAGCAAAGCCCTGGTCATTGCAGAGAAGCCCTCCGTGGCCCAAGACATCGTCCGCGCCCTGACGCCCGTCGATGGCAAGTTCGAGAAGCACGACGAATACTTCGAGTCCGAGCACTACGTGGTCAGCTCGGCCGTCGGTCACCTGGTCGAGATCAAGGCGCCCGACGAGTTCGACGTCAAGCGCGGCAAGTGGAGCTTCAACAACCTCCCGGTCATCCCGCCGCACTTCGACCTCAACCCGATCGACAAGAGCAAGGGCCGGCTCAACGCCCTGGTCAAGCTCATCAAGCGCAAGGACGTCGAGACCCTGATCAACGCATGTGACGCGGGCCGCGAGGGCGAGCTCATCTTCCGCCTGATCGTGCAGTACGCGGCCGACAGCACGGCCACGACGCGCGCCAAGGGCCTGGGCAAAGACGTCAAACGCCTGTGGTTGCAGAGCATGACGCCCGCCGCCATCCGCGATGGCTTCGAGCAGCTGCGCTCTGACGAGCAGATGATGCCGCTGGCCTCGGCAGCGCGCTGCCGCTCGGAAGCCGACTGGCTGGTGGGCATCAACGGCACGCGCGCCATGACGGCGTTCAACTCGCGCGATGGCGGCTTCTTTTTGACCACTGTGGGCCGGGTGCAGACGCCGACGCTGTCCATCGTGGTCGAGCGCGAAGAAAAGATCCGCAAGCACGTCTTCCGCGACTACTGGGAGGTGCGAGGCACCTTCGGCGCCAAGGCCGGCTCGTACGACGGCAAGTGGTTCGATCCGGAGTTCAAGAAGGACAAGAACGCGGCGGAAGGCTCGGCCGAGGCCGAGTTCAAGGCCGACCGCGTCTGGTCCGCTGCCGAGGCGCAGGCGATTGCCGATGCGGTGCGCGGCCAGACCGGCACCGTCACCGAAGAATCGAAGCCCAGCACGCAGGCCAGCCCGCTGCTGTACGACCTGACCACGCTGCAGCGCGAGGCCAACTCGCGCTTCGGTTTCAGCGCCAAGACCACGCTCGGCCTGGCCCAGGCGCTGTATGAAAAACACAAGGTCCTGACCTACCCCCGTACCGACTCGCGCGCGCTGCCCGAGGACTACATCCCCGTGGTCAAGCAGACGATGGAGATGATCGCCGACGACGACCTGCCCGGGCCGCTGCGCGAGTTGTCGCAGCACGCGCGCAAGGCGGTCAACGACGGCTACGTCAAGCCGACCAAGCGCGTGTTCGACAACACCAAGGTGTCGGACCACTTCGCCATCATCCCGACGCTGCAGGCGCCGCGCAGCCTGACCGAGGCCGAGGCCAAGCTCTACGACATGGTGGTCAAGCGCTTCATCGCGGTGTTTTACCCCTCGGCCGAGTTCCAGGTCACCACGCGCATCACCAAGGTGCCCGCCGTCGGCAAGACGCATCACTTCCAGACCAATGGCAAGGTGCTGGTCAAGCCGGGCTGGCTGGCCGTCTATGGCAAGGAGGCCGCTGAAGAAGGCGACGACGCGCACCTGGTGCCCGTCGAGCCGGGCGAGTCCGTGCCCAACGAAGACATCGCGGTGTCGGCCCACAAGACCAAGCCGCCCGCCCGCTACACCGAAGCCACGCTGCTGAGTGCCATGGAAGGCGCGGGCAAGCTCATCGACGACGAAGAGCTCAAGGCCGCGATGCAGGAAAAGGGCCTGGGCACGCCCGCCACGCGCGCGGCCATCATCGAAGGCCTGCTGACCGAGAAGTACATGCTGCGCGAAGGCCGCGAGCTGATCCCCACGGCCAAGGCCTTCCAGCTGATGACGCTGCTGCGCGGCCTGGGCGTGGTCGAGCTGACCAAGCCCGAGCTGACCGGCAACTGGGAGCACCAGCTCTCCGAAATGGAGAAGGGGCGCCTGAGCCGCGAGGCCTTCATGGCCGAGATCGCCGCGATGACGCAGCGCGTGGTGCAAAAGGCCAAGGAGTACGACCGCGACACCATCCCCGGTGACTACGCGACGCTCAAGACGCCCTGCCCGAACTGCGGCGGCGTGGTCAAGGAAAACTACCGCCGCTACACCTGCACCGGCTCGGACGGCCAGGGTGAAGGCTGCGGCTTCAGCATGACCAAGATCCCCGCGGGGCGCAGCTTCGAGCTCGACGAGGTCGAGACGCTGCTGAGCACGCACAAGCTGGGCCCGCTGGAAGGCTTCCGCTCCAAAGCGGGTTGGCCCTTCACGGCCGAGCTCAAGATGGTCAAGGACGCCGAGCTCAACAACTGGAAGATGGAGTTCGACTTCGGCGAGGACGCCAAGAAGGACGAAGAGTCCGGCGAGGCGGTGGACTTCAGCAACGCGACCACGCTGGGCGCCTGCCCCAAGTGCGGCGGCAGCGTCTACGAGCACGGTGCGAACTACGTGTGCGAGCACACGCTGGGCGCGGGCAAGGCCAAGTGCGACTTCAAGAGCGGCAAGATCATCTTGCAGCAGGCGATCACGCCGGAGCAGTTCGGCAAGTTGCTCGAAACCGGCAAGACCGACCTGCTCGACGGCTTCGTGTCGAACAAGACGCGGCGCAAGTTCAAGGCCTTCCTGAGCTGGGATGCGAAGGCGGGCAAGGTGGGGTTCGAGTTCGAGCCTCGGGCGCCGAAGGCCCCGGCGGCGAAGAAGGCCGCTGGCGCGAAGAAGGTGGCGGCCAAGAAGGCGGCTTGATTTCTTTCTTTGATGCTTGCGTTGGTTTGAGCGCTTTGTCGGGGCAGCGCGGGGCGGTGCTGCGCCGGCATCGGCTCGGGCGCTACG
>Ga0208492_1001725_pt1 | contig 12457 bp, 7 predicted proteins | sample Subbioar_CSW14AB_FD_184820 | JGI IMG/M metagenome (GOLD analysis project Ga0208492, IMG submission 184820) | Serpentinite rock and fluid subsurface biosphere microbial communities from McLaughlin Reserve, California, USA - CR12Mar_CSW14AB (SPAdes) | ecosystem: Environmental > Terrestrial > Deep... | reverse complement strand
CAACTTTCAGCTCTTCGATTTCCCGGTTCATCAGGTCGAATTGTCTTTTTGCCGAAAGAACGCGGACGACTCCCCCCTTGGCCTGCAGTCCTTCACGGGTTCCGGCATATTTCTTGGCAAGCGCCGAGTAGGCAGCCAGGGCTTCATCCCATTTCCCCATCTCGCACTGCGTTTCCGCAATGGCAAGCGAAAGGTGGGCGCGCAGTTCGTTCGTCACTTGCGCCTGGTTTTCCGGCAATGCCATTTGACGTTCGACGTCTAGATAAGTCTCAAGGGCTTTTTCCCGCCAGACCTTGTGCTGTTTTTCGAAATGAGACCGGGTCTCCGGGGAAATCAAGTTCTCGGTTCGAGAACTCTTGAAATCCTCTTCCGCGAGCCGGTTGTAGCCCAGCGCCAGGGTCAAGCGCGCTCCCATCGATCCGGAATTGTTGGGATATTTCTCAAGCGCCTCTTCCAGACGGCGCACGCAGGAGCGCCACTGGTTCTGCCGGCCCAATAGCTCGCCCAGCAAATAGAGCGAATCCTTGTGGGCCTCGGAATCGGGATTGAAGCGGAGCAACTGAATGTTTTGTTCCAAGGTCTCGATCGCGCGATCGATCTGCTTGGCATTGAGCATATCCACGGCCAGTCGGAAGCGGGCGCGGTAGGCGAAAGGCGTCATGAACTTCAGCGATTCGCGATAAGCCTCTACCGCAAGATCGGCATGAGCCAGCTCTCGATGGGCTTCGCCCAGGTAGTACCAGGCCTCCCCGGTTTTCTCCCCCTTGGGTTCCAGGCGAACGAATTCCATAAGCAACCGGGTCCCAAGCGCCGGGTCCTTGGCATCCTGGGCGCGCTGCGATGCCTTCCAGATCTGTTCGGTTCGCTGCTTGGTATCGGGAATTTCGCGGGCCGAGCCTTCCAGCGCCAGGGCCGATTCCTGCAGCAGTTTTCGGCTCAATTCGCGCTTGGCGTTGAGGTCCGCCCCTGCGGCTTGATGCAATTGAAAAAGGGCCGTGTCATTGAGGATTTCCGCTTTCCATTGCAAGGCCATGCCCGGCTGAGCCACCTGCGCATAGAGCTCGGCAACTTTTAAAGCCGAGTCGAACTGCGCCGCCTTGCGCAAATTGACCAGCGTTTTTTCCATCGCAAGCCGTACCGCGCCCTGATCGCACCAGGCGTTCGACCACACTTTTCCCGGACCGCAAATGCGAAACGCTTCTTCAAACGCGGCAAGTAGGGCGGCGGGTGCCTGATTGTCGGTCGCCGCATCTTCGGAGCGCAACTCGGCCCAGTAAACCGAAGCGGCCTGGGTCGCTTCGCTGGCCGGCAGCTTGCGCGCCTCCTGCCAGGCCCTTGACGCTTCGGGATATTGCTCGAGCTTGAACTGGCATTGCCCCAAAAGAAGAAAGGCGACCGCGGCATCGGCCGGAGTCGGTTTCGATTCGGTTAGGTAGCGCTGCCACTGCTGGGCGGCCTCGGCCCAACGGCTCTCGTCGTGAAAACTACGAGCCAGAAGCCAGCGTGCTTTTTGAAAGATCTCGGCCGAGGCTCGGGGGCTGATCTTCTCGAGCGTGCGGCGGGCTTCCTCCACCTGGCCCAACTTCATCAGAATTTCTCCCCCCTCCATCTGAGCCTGCGCCCTGCGCTCCTCAAGGATCAGGGGAGTCGAACGAATCTGCTCGTTGGCCCGCAAAGCCCCCGCCAGATCGGGCGGAGATAGCTTGAGGTATCCATCTTCGATCAATTGCCACGCCGCGGCCTGATCTTCGGCGCCCTGTGCTGCTTTTTCCAGAAGCTCCAGCGCCGCCTTGGGGTCCTTCCCCCCATTCCAGACCGCCAGGGCCCGGAACCATTCCAGAGTGGGAGCATCGTGTTCCTTGACTCCGGCTTCCTTGGCGCGCTCGAACGCTTGCACCGATTCGGCAAGCAAGCCCTCCTTGAGGTTGTCGGTCGCCTTGCGGTATTCGGCCAAAAGCGCGGAGCCGCAGAGGAACCAGGCTTCGCCTGCAAGCGGATGCGCCGGTTCCATCTGGTTGAGAACCTGCCTCACCAGATGGACAACGCTTTCGGAATGATCTTCGGTTTTGGAATGGAGCAGATGGCGAGCCTGGTCGAGCTCGCGTTGGAATCGCCTGGCCCGGCGTTCTTCTGGAGAACTATGGCCCAAGAGCGCCCAGATCAGACAACCCAGGCCGACGACAAATAACGGTCCTGCCCAGGAGGGCCTGTGGGGCCCGGCAACCGGTATCGATCGGTAACTTGGGTCGGAAAAGGACATGCCTGACTAAATTCCTGGTGTCTCTCTCAAATCGTTGGCGCCAGCCTAAATCCCCGCTCCCGTCCCAAATCGAGGCCCACAACCACTTTGCAAGTAATCCGGCCCCAAGGCTCTGGTTCGGCGGTTCGCTATCGCCACAAAGCTACAAGATGCTCATCATCCAGGGAAAGGGACAAAGTCAAGATCAATGACCGCCTTAGCGGAAGAAGCCCACCCAGAAGTTGAAGTTTTGCACCTGGTCGCCGGGCGCCTTGTTGATCGGGAAGCCGAAGTCAAGCGCGATGGGCACCTGTCCCATCATCGGGACAATCAGGCGCAAGCCCACACCGAGCGAGACGCGGTAGTTGTTGATCTTGCTGATATCGGATTCGACGGTACCGGTGTCGCAGAATCCCACCATGTACATCTGATCGTTGGCGCGGATCGGTAGCTGGTATTCCAGGCTGTTGATCCACATGAAGTTGCCGCCCAAGCGGTAACCATTTTCTTGTGGGCCGACGCCGCGGAACTGGAAGCCGCGCATGCTGCGGAAACCACCGGCAAAGTACTGTTCATAAACCGGGGTGTTATTGCCGGCCCAGGAAAACTGACTGCGCAGAGCGACGACATGCCGCCCGGTTCCGTCGGGCCGTTGCAAGGCGGTCCAGTATTTGTTGTATTCCGCACTGAACAGGGGCGCGGTGTAAGCACCGAGTAGCTGTTCAAACGACAGGTCGATCATCGAGCCTTCCGTCGCACGCAAAGGCGAGTCCCGGCTATCGCGGGTGACGTTGGCGCGCAGACCGGTGAGGAAGTTGTTGCCGATCACCGAGGTGTAGGCCGTCGGCTCCCAGGGCAGAACGTTAAACACACCGACATTTTCGATACGGGCCGTCAGCGCGCCATACCAGTAATCGTTGATTTTGCGGCCGAGGGTGAAGCGGCCGCCCGTCCGGTTTTCCGTGTATTCGTTAAAGGCGCGCGAGTTGTAATACCCCTGCGTTCCGAAACTGACTTGCGTGTCGAACAGGTGGGGCTCGCGCCAGCTTGCCGAATACCTTTGAAGCTGCGTGCCAGGCACCGCTTCGGCTCGGAACTCCTGGCCGGCGCCGCGGAAGGCGTTGCCGGAAAGCAGATCGTCCAGGCTGGTGGGCACGCGCATGATGTCGAAGTTGCGCTCCGTCAACACCAGGCTACCGGTCAGACCCAGGTCGGAGTTAACGCCCACGCCGAAGAGCAAGCTCCCGGTTGTGGTTTCCTGAACCTGGACCATCAGGTCCTTGAACTCCTTGTCCGAATCGGGATCGAGTACGGTCACGGTGGGCCGCACCGCGCCGTCGGGCGAGGTTTCGAACAGTTGCAGCCGGGCCAGATTGCGCTCGGCCACGCGCAGGTCGGGATAGCTGAGCGTCTGGCCGGGGTAGACCGGCACCTGCCTGAGGATCACATTTTGTTTGGTGCGTTCGTTGCCGACGACATAGATCTGGCCGACCTTGGCCGGCGGCCGCTCCATGACTTCGTACTGAACGCGGACCAAGCCCGGGGTGTCGGGATTGAAGATCGGCACCGGGTTGACGCGGGCTTCGCGTCCGAGGTAGCCGATGTAGTCTTCGATATTTTTCTTGTCCTGGTTGGTTTTCGCTTCGCTGAAATACTCCCCCTGGCGGGTGGTGGTGAGCTGTTCCAACTGTTCAGGCGAGACCGACTTGGCGTTGACCACCTGGGGCGCGGCCTGCACCTGGTAGCGAATGCCTTCGCTGATGTGGAACACCAGGTCGACCTTGGTTCCATCGGGAGTCCAGCGCAGTTCGCGGCTGACCCGGACATCGAGGTAACCGTGACCTTTGTAGTATTCTTCGAGGCGAACGATGTCGCCGTCGGCCACCTGGGGATTGAAGGTCCCGCCAAAAATGCCCAGGATCTTGCGGCTCGACTGAATGTGCGTCATCAGCACGCCCGAGGGGACGAATTTCATCCCTTCGAACTTAATGTCTTTCACCTTGACGATCTGACCTTCGGTGATGTTGAAGATGACATCCTTGTCACCCGGATCCATCCCCTTGGCCAGCGTACAACTGGCCCACATGCGGCCCGAATCCTGATATTTGCGAACGATTGCCTGGCAACCGAGTTTGTTGGTAATGGGGCTGAGCGGCTTGCCCTTGGCGACTCCGGTGAGGGAGCTCAGCTCGTCATCGCTTAGATGCTTGGCGCCCTGGTAGATGACATTTTGCACGACGCTGGGATAATCGCGAATCAGGAAGTAGATGACGACTTTACCGTCGGGCATCTGTTCGAAGCGAGGGTCGACAGTGGCGAACTGGCGCGTTCCCATCAATTTGCGCACATCGTCCTGGACCACATGGGGTTCGTATTCGTTGCCGGGCTTGGTCGCAAGCTGCGACATGATCTGCTGCGTGGAAAGGTGGCGGTTCCCCTGGATGACCACGTCGGCAATGATCTGTTTGACCCCGAGAGGGGCTTGTTCGGGGGGCTGCTGGGCAACGGAGTGTGTTGCTTCCCCGCAAATGGCCATGCCCAGGAGGATCCAACCTCCAAGCCAGAGGGCTTTCGCCAAGGAACGCAAAGGTGTCATCATTTCCGGGACCAACTCCACAGAAAAACCGGCAGGGCATTTCCCTGTGGGGCGGCGCATAACCTTTCGGACAGATTGATTCAAGATCAGGATCTGGGATTGTCGATTTCAATCTTTTTGATCGAAATGGCGCAAAGTTTCGCCGCACGGTTGACGCTATTCCCCCCGTTCCATGGCTTAACCCTTTGCCGAATGGTCTTTTTGCGCTTTTTTGCTGTTTACTGCTGCTTGGGGTGCCTTCGATGCATGAGGGTCGTCTGTATTTGATCACCGGTGTGACCGGGATGGCGGGAAGGTATCTTGCCGAAGAACTCCTGAAAGAAGGAGCGCGCGTCCGGTCTCTGGTTCGCCAGCCTGCCCAGTCACCCTGGCTTAAGCAGTCGGGAATCGAAGTGATTGAAGGGGACCTGGAGAATGCCGCAGCCTTGAAGGCCGCGGGGACCGGTGTGACCCATGTCGTGCATACGGCGGCCAAGGTCGGCGACTGGGGACCGACGGCGGAATTTCGCAAGGTGAATGTCGAGGGGCTGAAATGCCTCCTCGATGCCGTGAACGGCCCCAACCTCAAGCGCTTTGTCCATCTGAGTTCGCTGGGCGTTTACGAGGCGCGCGATCACCACCAAACCGACGAATCGACCGCGCCCCCGGACAAGCACATGGACGGCTACACGCAATCGAAGGTTGAATCGGAGAAATTGGCGCTCGAATATGCGCGCAAGGGGGTGCCGGTCACGGTGTTGCGGCCGGGCTTCATTTATGGTCCCCACGATCGCACCGTCGTTCCCAATCTCTTGTCGAAGATCGACTCAGGCGATTTCAAGTACATCGGGTCGGGGATGCAGGCGCTCAATTGCATCTTCGTGGGGAATCTGGTGGAGGGGATCCGCAAGGCGCTGGAAAGCCCAGGCGCGGTGGGAGAGATCTTCAATTTGACCGATGGCGAAAAAGTGAGTAAACGCCGCTTTGTGGAGACGTTGTGTCAAAACCTCGGGCGCAAAAACCCCAGCCATTTCGGCGTGCCGATGCCCGTTGCCAAGTTCATGGCCTGGTCGGGTGAGGGCTGGGCCCGGCTGATCGGCGCGAAAAAGGCGCCTTTGGTAACCAAGGCGAAGCTCAAATTCATGGGCTTGAACCTCGATTTCAGTATTGAGAAAGCCAAAACGCGGCTGGGCTACCAGCCCCGCTACGGCTTTGACGAAGGGATGAAGCGAACGGTGGACTGGTTGCGCACCCAGAAATAGATTAAAGGTCGGACGAATTCGAATTTACCGGGATGTCTCTCCATGTCGCAACCAACCTCCAACTCGCTGCCACTTCAGGGTGTTCGCGCCATCGTCATCCTCGAACAGCAATATCAGGAGATGGAGGTTTGGTATCCCGTCTACCGGTTGCGCGAAGCGGGCGCCGAAGTCGTGATGGTCGGCCCCGAAGCGGGCAAATCGTACCCGAGTAAGCTCGGCTATCCGGCTGTCAGCGAAAAAGCGGCACATGAAATCGATGCGTCGAAGGTCGATGTCGCGGTCATACCGGGCGGTTTTGCTCCGGATTTCATGCGCCGCCACGAGAGCATCCTCAAGCTGGCCAATGACCTGCACCAAAAAGGCAAAATCATGGCAGCGATTTGCCATGGCCCCTGGCTGCTTTGCAGCACCCCCGCCCTCAAAGGGCGCAAGGCGACCTGCTTTCATGCCATCAAGCACGATGTGATCAATGCCGGCGCCCACTATGAAGACGCCGAAGTCATTGTCGATGGGCCGATCATCACCAGCCGCAAACCCGACGACCTGCCTGCATTCATGCGGGCCATTTTCCAGGCCGTGCGGCCCGCGAAGGCCTGATCATCTGGTCAACAGGACCACCAATAAGCTTGGTCTAAACAATCGATTTGCCTGATTTTTCTTTCATGAACACCCCGGAATGGTCCGGGAAAACCTCTCCAAGGAGCGATGGATGCCGTCTCATTTTTATGCCCCAACCAAGGAAGACCGTTTCGCTTTTGGCATCTGGTGCTTGCAAAACCGCGGCCGCGACCCGTTTGGCGACCAGACCCGGCAAGAGATCTCGGCGCTTGATTGCATCAAGGGGCTGGCCCAGCGCAATTGCTACGGCTATGAGTTTCATGACAACGACATCATTCCCTTTGGCGCCTCCGCCTCGCAGCGCGACGGTATTGTGCGCGACCTGAAAAAAGGAATGGCCGATTACGGCATCAAGGCCACCATGGCCACGACGAACACCTTCTATCACCCCATCTTCAAGGATGGCGCGTTCACCAGTTCCGATCCGGCGGTGCGCCTCTTCAGCACCCAGAAGGTGATGCACAGCATCGACTTGGGCGTCGAGATGGGTGCCGAGGTATTCGTGTTCTGGGGCGGTCGCGAAGGGGTCGAAGTCGACGCGTCCAAGTGCCCGATCAGCGCGGCCGCCTGGTTTCGCGAATCCCTCAACTTCCTTTGCGAGTATGTGCTTTCGCAAGGCTACAACCTCAAGTTTTCGCTCGAACCCAAGCCGAACGAGCCGCGCGGCGACCTGTTCCTGCCGACCGTGGGCAGCGTACTCGCCTTCATCAACACGCTCGACCATCCCGAAATGGTCGGCATCAATCCCGAAACGGCCCATATCAAAATGGCCGGCCTCAATCCCTATCACGAGTACGCCCAGGCACTCGACTCCGGCAAGCTGCTCGATGTCCACTTGAACGGTCAGAAGCCCTTGCGCTTCGACCAGGACCTGACCTTCGGTTCCGACGATCTGAAGGAAGCGTTCTTCACGACCAAGCTGCTGATCGATCACAAGTATCCCGGCACGATCGGCTTCGATGCTCACCCCTACCGCACCGAATCGGATCCGTGGGACTTCGTCGATCGCAACATGCGCACTTACAAGATCATGAAAGAAAAAGTCTCGATCTTCAACGAAAACAAGGAGATCCAGGACCTGTTGAAGGAACTCAACGGCGCCAACCCCGCGCTCAAGGGCTTCACCACCAAATTCAGCCGCGAGGCGGCCACCAAGCTCAAGACGATGAGCTTCGATCCCTCCGCTCTGGCCAATCGCAAATTGCCCTATGAAAAGCTCGATCAGTTGCTGACCGAAGTCCTCCTGGGCGTGATCTAGGTCTGGTGAATCGAAGAAACCGAGCGACTGGCCGCCGATTGAGGCGGCCAGATCGTTTTTATCTCAATAGAGGGGTCTCCCCATGCAACATGCTCCGCGTTTCTTGAAATTGGTTGAAGAGGCTCGCGCGTCGGTCAAGGAATGTTCCATCGACGAGCTGAAAAAACGGGTGGATACGGGAGAGCGGACGGGGACCAAAACCCTCATCGTCGACACCCGTGAAGACCATGAATGGCAGAATGGGCATGTCCCTGGGGCGGTCCACCTGGGCAAGGGGATCATCGAACGGGATATCGAAAAGGCCGTTCCCGATATCCACACGCCTATTTACCTTTATTGCGGAGGCGGTTTTCGCTCGGCACTCGTGGCCCAAAACCTGCAAAAGATGGGATACACTGGCTGCGTTTCGGTCGATGGCGGGTTTCGGGCCTGGAAAGAAAAAGGCTGGCCGATTGTGACCGAAGGGAAATAGAGCAGGCGCCCTGGTCTGAACCCAATAACCTAGGGAGTTTGGGCAAAATTTTTGTTGCCGGGCTCCCTCTTCATTATTTGATGCTAAACTAGTTTCTGTATAGCCAAGAACGCCCCCCGCCCTTTATAAGGACCATCCCGGTCCGGTTTTGAGTTTCTTGATTCTTCTGTTTGGAGTTCGTTGGGTGATTTTCGATCTCGTTCAGGTTTTTGCTCTGTTCGCCGGGATGCTCCTTGCATCAGGCGCTGGGGCTCCGATACCTGAAGAAATCACCCTGGTGCTCGCCGGGATCTGGTGTGGCGCTCATCCTGAGTACGATCCGTTCCGCTGGTTGTTGCTGCCTGTTTGCATTGCCGCGTCGGTGGTTGCCGATTCGATCCTTTACGCCAGCGGCCGATTTTGCGGCGAGAAAGTCCACAAAGGCCAATTCAAGCTCCTCGGCTTGACCCCTTCCGCCAGGCAGCGGATGGAAAAGCTCTTTCATAAATGGGGAATCAGCCTTTTGGTCGTGGGCCGGCTGGTGCCGGTGTTTCGTTTACCTCTCTTCTTGACCGCCGGCATGATGCGCATGCCGCTGTCGCGTTTCGCGCTGGCCGATTTCATCGGCGCGGGGATCGCCAATACCGTTTTCTTCCTGCTTGCTTTCTGGTTCGGCGATAAATTCCGGCAAGATCTCGATTTCATCCTGCGCAATGTGAAGCCGTTTTTGGTTGGCGGCGTGATCCTGATCTTGGTTGGCTGGGGCGCCTGGGCGCTGTGGAAGTTGTCAACGAGGAGCAAGGAAGATAGCGACCCGGAAATCGCCCTTCCCGACCAAGCCATGCCGATCGAGTCCAAGTTTCACCAGATGGCGGTTCAGCCGCTCAAAGAGACAGGCTGAGTGACAAGGGCCCTTCGACCCAAACTTTCCTCGCGATGAAGTCAAACCCAATCGGTCGCGATCACTTGAGTCGTTCCATCATCTCTTCCCAGTGCTCATATAGCTCCGCCAGACGTTCTTTCTGGCCTTCTAGCTCTACCTGCACCGCTTTGACCTTGAGGCCGTCCTTGTAGGTCTCCGGGCTGACCAACTCGGCTTCCAGTTCTTCAATCCGATCTTCGGTGGTGGAAACGTCGGCCTCGATCTCCTCGACCTTGCGGAAGCTATATTTCCATTTTTTCTTGCCCGCCGGCGAGGTCGCGACCGCGTTTGACTTGGCCTCGCCCTGCGCTTTTTGTGCCGGCTTTTTCGCTTGCGCCTGCGCGTCGGCCTTGGTCCTGGAATCGACCAGCCGTTCGTACATGTCGAAATTGCCGTAAACCGCTTCGATATGCCCTTGCCCATCGAGAATGAGCATTTGGTCGACAATGCGATTGAGAAACCAGCGGTCATGACTCACGACGATGACCGTGCCGTCAAAACCGAGCAGGGCATCTTCCAGGGCTTCACAGGCCCAGAGATCCAGGTGATTGGTCGGTTCGTCCAGGATGAGGAGATTCACCCCTCGCGCCACCAACCGGGCCAGTGCCACGCGGCTTTTTTGACCGCCGGAAAGGTTGCGCACGGTCTGTTCGACCTCGGCGCCGGCGATTCCAAAACGCCCCAATAGATCGCGCATCCGCTGCTCGGTCATATCCGGCTGACCGGGAGGCCAGGCGGCCCGTGTCGCCGTGAGCGACTCATCGAGCAGCGCCAGGTGCTGATCGAAATAGCCGATCTCCACCTGGTGGCCGACACGCGCGATCCCCTTATCCGCCTTTTCCTCTCCCAAAAGGATTCTTAGAAGCGTCGTCTTGCCGCTGCCGTTGGGCCCAGCGATGCCGAGTCTTTTGCCCCGCTGTAGTTGAAAGGTCAAATGGGAGAAAAGTTTGAGCGGCCCATACGCCTTGCTCAGCCGCTCGACATCAATCACGACATCGCCGGCGCGGTTGACCTCGCCAAAGGTCATGCGCGGCGCGCTCACGAGCACCGGTTTTTCCAGCCGCTCGATCTTGTCGATCTGTTTTTGCCGGCTGGCCGCTTGCTTGTGAAGCTGGCCGTAGTTGACCCGCTTGATGTATTCTTCCTGCTTGTCGATGTATTCTTTTTGCTGTTCGTAGGCCTTGAGCGCGGCCTCATGGCGTTCCTTGCGCAACCTCCAGTAGGCGGTGAAATTGCCCGGGTACTCGTCAATGCGATGATTGGACATCTCGAACACGCGCGTCGCCACCCGGTCGAGAAAGACCCGGTCGTGACTGACAATGAGCATGGCTTCCGGCTGGTTGGCCAGCCACTTTTCCAGCCAGCGCGTCGTCGCGATGTCGAGGTGGTTCGATGGTTCGTCCAGGAGCAAGAGATCGGGTGCGGCAAGGAGCAGTTTCGCGAGCATCAGCCGGCTGATCTGCCCGCCGGAAAAGGTTTCGACCGGACGATCGCGATCCCCTTCTTCGAAGCCAAGGCCTTCGAGCACTTTTTCGACCCGATGTTCCAGCTCGAAGGCGTCGTGGTGGCGCACGACTTCATGCAGCCGGTCATACTTTTGGGCCAGGGAATCGTGCTCGGCACCGGTGGCATGAGCCAGCGCTTCGGCGGCGGCCACCAGTTCCTCCTGGGCCTGGTAAAGCGGCTTGAGCGCCTCTCGGGCTTCTTCGATCAGGGTTTTGCCCGGACTCACGCTGTGCGTTTGGGTCAAAAAACCAAGGCGGGCCCCGGCATGGAGACGAACATCGCCGGTGTCGGGCTGATCGACTCCGGCGAGAATGCGCATCAGGGTCGATTTGCCACAGCCGTTGGGCCCGACCAGCCCCACGCGCTCGCCCGCCTGCAGCTCAAAGGAGATGTCTTCGAAAAGGGGCTCGCGATCGAATCCACGGCTTAGTTGGTTGCAACTCAAAATCAGCATGGCGAAACGATTCACTCCGCAAGTCGCAAAGCCCAACGGCCGGCCGCTCTCAAGCGCATTCACCACGCCGGATAGATGCTTGGTGAACGGGATCGGCTCATGGGAAAGGATAGGGTGTGACCCTGGATTTCTCAGGGTCAAGCAGGTTGAACCGCCTCAAATTCAGCCAATCGGAAGCTCTTTGTGAAACTCGGGGGATTGCGGTTATTTCGTCGGTCTCTTCGAGGCAGGCCGTTTGTTGGGTCGCCCGGTAATCGACCGGGAGGCCGAAGCTTGCACGTTTTTGGGCGACTTCAACGGTTCGCCCCTGGAGGCCAGGGCCGTCGGACGCTTCTTGGATGCGCCTTTCGGACCTTTCAAGGTGGAAGCGCCGCCAGCCGCCTTCTCCCTCTCAAAAACCTCTTTCAGAGAAGAGCCAAGCTGACTCTGCTCTTTCGCGGACACGGGTTTGACCCGAGACGCTTTCTTGGAGATCGCAACCTTTTTAGACTTTGCCGATGACGCCGTTTTCGCCTCCTCCTTCGCAACTTTCTTGGGCGGACTGGTCAGGGGCGTGATCGGTTCGGACTTTTTGGTCCTGGCACGATTTGGCTTCATCAGGTCACGATTTGGTTTCACCGGTTGTTGCTTGGCTGGCGCCTCACCCGAATCGATCTCAATCCCGAATAGTGCCCCCAGGTCCGCGCCGCCCAAGGCATCGTCCCCTTGCAACAAGGGGTCGTTGGCAAGCGTTGGCGCCAGCGCTTCGATGCCGATCAATTCCTTGTGATCGACCTCGCGCAAGACAAACAAGAGCTCGGGCTCTCGGTCCAGCTTGCAGCCGATCGCATAAAACACTGCCGCGATATGTTTGCAAACGCTTGCAAAGTCGGGACAGGAACATTTCATGCGGATCTGCTTCGGCTTCGGAAACATCCCCGTTTCTGCATGAGTTAGATGTTTGATGACCGATTCTTCCAGTTTTCCGGCCAACAGGTCGATCAGCGAACGGATCGAACCGGTGCATTGTTTCTTGAGAGCCTCAAACGATGGCTTCTGCAGCCGGTCGATTTCGATGGAAACCTCATACGGTTCCGAACCCGCCACGATCGACTCGACGCGGCCCGGTTTGATGACGAGATCGACCACCGAGCCATTGCGCAAGTAAGTGGCGCCTCGCGTCAGGCGGCTTG
>Ga0208492_1001724_pt1 | contig 12474 bp, 10 predicted proteins | sample Subbioar_CSW14AB_FD_184820 | JGI IMG/M metagenome (GOLD analysis project Ga0208492, IMG submission 184820) | Serpentinite rock and fluid subsurface biosphere microbial communities from McLaughlin Reserve, California, USA - CR12Mar_CSW14AB (SPAdes) | ecosystem: Environmental > Terrestrial > Deep... | reverse complement strand
TGCAATGGTAGCAGCCGTTCCGACACCGAAAGCATCAGAAACACGGTTTTCTTTAATTGCAGTTAAAACTTCAGCCACAGAAATTCTGCGTTCTTCTGTTTCTACACCCCATTTTCTGGCCAGGGCCAGTACAGTATCGCGGGTTACACCTTTCAGAATTGTATCTCTCGTAGAAGGCGTCACTAACTTTCCGTCGATCATAAACATCACATTGGCAGCACCAAGTTCTTCGATATATGCATGCTCTTTTGAATCTGTCCATATCAGCTGGTCATATCCTTCCTGAGTAGCTTTCATTGCCGGTAACATAGAACCGCCATAGTTACCTGCAGCTTTAGCAAAACCGAAACCACCATCGCATGCTCTTGAATAATTAGTTTCAACTTTTACCTTCAGATTTTTTGAGAAATATGGTCCTACAGGTCCGGTAAGTACCATATATCTGTATGTTGATGAAGGTGTTACACCCAGAAACGGGTCGGTTGCGAACATGAATGGCCTGATATATAGTGTATGATTTTCTTTTGCAGGTACCCAGTCTCTGTCAATATCAACAAGCGTTTCGAGGCTCTGCAAAAAGATATCAACCGGTAGTTCAGGCATGCATAGACGCTGTGCAGACAGATTAAAACGTTCCGCATTTTTTTCAGGACGGAAAATGGTCACCTTACCATCAGCATGTTTATAAGCCTTAATTCCTTCGAAAAAGGCTTGTCCGTAATGAAGTGCTGAAATCGCGGGACTGAATTCAATATTTCCGTAAGGGACTATCTGGAAATTTTTCCATTCGCCTTCGCTGTAATCAGCAATGAACATATGATCGGAAAAAGTTTTTCCGAATGGTAAATTATCGAAATCTGTTTCCTGTAAACGGGACTTAGCCGTTTTGGTAATGTTGATATTAATTTTTTGAGACACTTTGTGGTTTTTTGAGGCTTGCAATTTAATGATTTTGTTTGAAAAACCGAAGATAATCCACAACCCGAATCATTTTTTGATTGGTCGAAAATATTAATTCTTAGGCCTTTAGCGATTTTTAATACAGTATCCTGAACTTGATTGTATGATCAATTTGCTTGAGGGCTTTTAATACCTTTTTATCATATTCCTGGCTGACATCCGTAATCACATATCCGATACTCGGGTTAGTCATCAGGTATTGCCCAACAATATTGATATGGTGATCGGCAAATACCTTGTTGATCTGGGCCATGATACCGGGCATATTTTTATGAATATGAATCAGACGGTGAGCATCGGGTATACGAGGAAGCTGAAGGTTAGGAAAATTTGTACTTCTGAAAGTATGTCCTTTATTGATGAAGTCGGCCATTCTCTTGGCGATGAGTTGCGGGCTTCGGACTCCCATTTTAGGATCATCGAACAACACAATACCCATATCGGTACATAATCCTTCAGAAAGCCGGGTTTTACTGTTACCCAGGTAGCCAAGAGTTTTTAGCTTTACGGCTCTCTCCAGCTTTTCTCTTTCAAGAATTTCACCATTGGCAAGAAGCATCATGCCGACATCCGCAACATATTTTTCTTCGAAACTGGTTTTATGACGGATTGAAAAACCATCTTTCTTGAGGGTTTGAATAGCAATGGGTGGCACATCGCCAATCACCAGACAAAGTATTCTGTTTTTAGGATATGAAATTGCTCTGGGTAATTTATTTACATACAGAAATTCATCAAAGCTGGGTGTAACATGATCTGCCTTGGCAGCTACTGTCTTACGCTCAATGTTTTCAGTAAAGGCAAAGAACTTTTTGATCATTCCGTATTCTTTAAGCTGAAAATCAGAATGTCCGTCGCCTATACCGTAAATTTCTCCCTTCAGATCGAGCTCTTTGAGTAAGGTTACTTTTCCTCCCTCATTTGAAAGTGGATTGTTTTCATCATAACCTATGATTTTATCATTTTCATCAAAAATGAAAGTATTAGCATAAATATTGCTTTTACGGATATGATAAGGAGTTACAACAGGGGTAATGAACTCTTTAAATCCGCCTGAAACAATCAGTACTGAATCTGCATGTTTTTTGAAAAATGTTTTATTTCGCGAGAAAGAGGCCGATACTTTTGTTTTCAGCACACTGACCAGCTCTTTAAGATGATTGCGGTTAGCTTCGAGTAATTGCACCCTTCCGGTCAGACTTTCACGGAATGACATTTTTCCTTCCATTGCTGCATTTGTCAGATCCTCAATTTTCTGATAAATAGCTTCGCGCTTAGGATGATCTTTTAATGAAATACGTGCCAGCTCGTCCAGTGCCTCAACCTGAGTAAAGGTGCTGTCGAAATCGATGATAAAAAACTGCTTCAATGTCTGTGATTATTTAGTGTTGAGTTCGATACAAATTTCGCGGATAGAATCCGATATCGGTTTAAAGTCCAAATTTAAGGCCTTTTTAATTTTCTCGTTTGAATACTTTCTTTTTTTGAAAGCACTGATTGCCGTTTCCCGGGTAAGACTGAATTTTTTACCACTAATCAGTGAAATCAGCCGGGTCCCGAATAAGGCGAAGTACATCATCCAGGGTTTTAAAGCTATAGAAGGGGGCGCTGCCCCAAAGTTGATAGCAGCTTCCGTGAAAATATCTTTGTAAGTACGATTTTCAGAGTTAATAATAAAACGTTCATCACTAAGATCAGAATTCATCAAAAGAATCATTGCTTTAGCTACATCCTCCACGTCTACGTATCCTGAACTTCCACCCGGATAATAGCTAAGGCCTGTCCGGATCTTTTCGAAAAGTTGTCCGCTGCCCTCTTTTCCTGAATTTTTTCCGATTATAATAGAAGGATTTACGATTACAGCATTTAAGCCTTCTGCAGAAGCCCTGAAAACTTCCATTTCACTCTCGTATTTGCTGATGGAATAATTACTCTGCTCAGAACTGAATTCCCATTGGTCATCCTCGGTGATCAGTTCATCTCTTTTGCTATCCCCCAGTGCTGCTATAGAGCTGACATGCAGAAAACGGCTGATATTATTCTCCATGGAAATGTTGAGGAGATTAACAGTGCCTTCAACGTTTACCCTTTGCATTTTTTCTCTGTCTGCAGCTTTAAATGAGATCATAGCCGCACAGTGATACACCCGGTTTATCCCAGCCATAGCCTCTTTTAGCGAGAAATAATCCAGAAGATCAGCGTTGACCCATTCTATATTTTCTTCCTTTTCGAGGAGTTTGGGTATTGTAGATTTTGCGCGTTTAATTGCTCTCACCTTTTTTTCGCTGAGCAATAATTGTCTGATCAGTTCAGACCCCAAAAAACCGGTTCCGCCGGTAACTAAAATCATCCGGATGAATTTTTTAACGCTTCCAAAAGTAACTGAATAAACTGATATTTGCTTTGTTCTGTTCTTTAAATCATGTAATTTCAATTTTGTTTGACACATAATCAGACATGAAGCGACAGATTCCTATCTTAGCAACTTCACCCGAGCAAATAAATTATGTCATTGTCCGATTTCCTTAGTCCTGTTGATCTTAATGAACTGACTCCGGCTAAAGGGTTTTATACCAGTCATTTAGGATCTAAAGTTGAAATCTTTCATTCTGATTTTCCGGATTTGGATGAGAATAAATTTGATCTTGCCATTATTGGAGTACAGGAGGACCGGAATTCTGAAGGTAATGAGGGTGCGGCGAAGGCTGCAGATGTTTTCAGAAAATATTTTTACATGCTCAATGAGGGGAATTATACCACCCGTATCGTTGATCTGGGCAATATCAGAGCCGGGCATAAAGTTTCAGATACATATGTGGCACTAAAGCTTCTGGTTGCTGAACTGATCAGGAAGAATATTGTTCCCATAATAATCGGAGGAAGTCAGGATCTGACTTATCCCCAGTTTATGGCTTATGAGGAACTGGAACAGAAAGTGGATTTGCTGGTTGTTGATTCTCATTTCGATCTGGAAGAAAATGAGGAGGGAACCATTGAAACTACTTCCTCATCTTACCTGAATAAGATTTTCTTACATGAGCCCAATTTCCTTTTTAACTTCAGCAATATTGGTTATCAAACTTTTTTTGTGAATCAGGAAAGTCTGAAGGTGATGGAAAAATTATATTTCGATACACATCGACTGGGTGATTTTGCTGAAAATATGAATATCTCTGAGCCGATCATTCGCAATGCCAATATGATCAGCTTTGATATTTCGGCTATCCGTTCATCCGATGCATGCGGAAATGCAAATGCCAGTCCAAACGGATTTTATGGAGAACAGGCTTGCCAGATCACACGCTATGCAGGTATGAATGATAAACTTAGCTCTATTGGCTTTTATGAATTTAACCCTGATTTTGACAGAAACGGGCAAACCGGAATGCTCTTGTCGCAAATGGTATGGTATTTTATCGATGGGTTTTACAATCGTAAAAAAGAGTTTCCTCTGTTGCCTAAATCACATTATTTAACTTACCGGACAAGTTTGAAAGATGGTTCTCATGAGCTGGTGTTTATCAAAAGCAAGAAGTCAGACAGATGGTGGATGCAGGTTCCATATCCTTCCGGAGGATCAAAAAACGAAAGGCATCATCTGGTTCCCTGCACTTACGAGGATTATCTTTCTGCGCATAGCGGTGAAATGCCTGATCTCTGGTGGAGAACCTATCAGAAACTGATTTGATTTAATGTTTTGCCGTTACCGCTTATCTGTTTTCAGGCAAAGCGAAAAGGTAAAAGCTGATAAGTTTATTTTCCATGTATATAAGGCGTATAACAGACAACTGATACATTTTTGTATCTTCACTCTAATTCAGAACATTCCAAATGCTGCTTCTCGGTATTGATCTTGGCACCTCATCTATTAAAGTTTCGGTTATAGATTCCCAGACCCTGGTGAGCCTTTGTACCGTCCAGTATCCTGAAACAGAAACCGGAATTATTGCCGGACAGACGGGCTGGGCCGAGCAATCACCGGATCTTTGGTGGGAACATATTCAGCAGGCAATTTTAAAAGCAAATGCATCCGGATCGTATGATCCAAAAGATATTGCCGCGATAGGCATTGCTTATCAGATGCACGGACTGGTACTTGTTGATAAGGAACGGAAGGTACTCAGGAATTCAATTATATGGTGCGACAGTCGTGCCGTAGATATTGGAGATGAGGCCTTGAATGCAATAGGGGAGCAGAAATGTCTTTCTCATCTGCTGAATTCCCCTGGAAATTTTACCGCATCCAAACTGGCCTGGGTAAAGCGTAATGAACCCGGAATTTTTGATAAGGTTGAAAAGGCGATGCTTCCGGGAGACTTTATTGCGATGAAACTTACCGGAGAGATTACCACCAGTATCTCTGCTCTCTCAGAAGGTGTATTCTGGGATTTTAAAAGTGACAGCCTGTCTGAGGAAGTAATGAATTATTATGGGTTTAGTGGAACGATTATTCCAACGGTTAAACCTGTATTTGCAGAGCATGGTCTTCTGGGCTCGAAGCAGGCTGAGGAATTGGGTTTAAGAAAAGGTATTCCGGTAACTTATAAAGCCGGAGATCAGCCCAACAATGCACTTTCGCTCAACGTTCTTAAGCCAGGTGAAGTTGCTGCAAATGGGGGTACTTCAGGTGTAATTTATGGAGTTTCTGACCGGCTGACTTATGATCCGCAATCAAGGATTAACAGTTTTGCCCATGTAAATTACAGCACCGGGGAAAAGCGAATAGGGGTACTTTTATGCATCAATGGTACAGGGATAATGAACCGCTGGGCTAAGGATGTGATAGGAACGGGAATCAGCTATGATCAAATGACTGAGATGGCAAAAGAGATTCAGGCCGGTAGTGCCGGGCTCAGAGTTATTCCTTTTGGAAATGGAGCTGAGCGGATGCTGAATAACCGAAATATTGGTGCGCATTTTCATCATATCGATTTGAATAAGCATAGTTCTGCTCATATTTTCAGGGCAGTACAGGAGGGAATTGCCTTTGCATTCCGCTACGGACTGGATATTATGCGTGAGAACGGAATGAATCCTGCCATTATCCGGGCCGGCAAAGCAAATCTGTTTTCAAGCCGGCTTTTTATGGAAACTTTTGTGAATGTTTGCGGAGTTCCACTCGAACTATACAGCAATGAAGGAAGTATAGGAGCAGCTATTGGTGCCGGTATAGGCCTTGGTGAACTGAACACTGAAAACGCTTTTTCAAGCCTTAAACCACTGAGTGTGGTTCAACCCTCAAATCTGAAAGAATATGAGACTATTTATCAGAACTGGAAGGAAGTTTTAGAAAGTCATTTATAATTCAGCTTAAAACTTCCTTATTTCTTTTGATAATATGCATCTGCGAATCGGATAAACTGCTTCCAGTCATAAACCGTCAGATCATGCTTCCCTTCCCTGTTATGGTATGCCAGAGGCGCTTCAACGATCGGGGTATTTAATCCTGGAGGGGCCTCAGGCAGTTTGGATTTTAAGCCGTACAATGCATAAACTCCTTCTGCATTTTTGAGTGATAGAAAAGTACCTTTTGGATCTGCCCATAAATCTTCTGAGGCATTCGTTGCATATACAGGTCGTGGTGCAATCAGAGAAATCAGCATGTGCTGATCAACCGGGAGCAATTCCTCATGATCATTGTATTTCTTATAGTTCGTATTAAACCAATGCGGGAAGGCAGTATTGATTACTTTTACCCGTTCCCCGAATTTCCGGCGGGCCAGTGCAGCTCCCGTATTTCCAGAGCAGTTACTGATGCATAGTGCAAAACGTTGATCATTGGCAGCAGCCCATAAAGAAGCTTTCCCTCCGCGGGAATGACCGGTAAGGGCAACTCTCTTTGCATCGATCTGTGGGTCTGTTTCAAAATAATCCATTACACGACTGGCACCCCAGCCCCATGCTCCTATGGCCCGCATACCGTTATCGGCATTAAGCTGTTCAGGATAGAGCTGGAGCACTCCATTCATAAATTCATTCTTATTGTCAGGGGCCATATCACTCACATGAATAGCTGCAATGGCATAACCACTTTCAATCAATATTTCGGCCGGCCAGAATTCACTTTTAATCAAACGGGAAGGATCAGTATTTTCCTTAGGTCTGTTATTGATCAGGAGAAATGCAGGTGATGGTGATTTTGCATTATTGGGAATAAACAGGGTAAGATTTATAGCTACCCGCTTTTGATTCCGAAATACCTCTATCAACACTTCTTTGAGATGGGCTTTACCATCCATACTGTTGCGGTCTTCACTTTTTAATGAAAACTTAATTTCATCAAAATCCTTTGGCATTTGTCCGTAGATATTTTTAGCAAAAAGTTCAAGCACTTCCGGTCTTCTGATCTTCTCCCATAATTTTGCCGACTTTATTATTTTGCCGGAGCTTGTTTTAAGAACTTCAGGCAGGGTGTATTCCTGAACTTTTGATTCATCATAGTTAGTTGTTGCCGGACGTTGTGCCTGACAATGGAATGTGGCAATAACAATGATGAAAATGCTGAGCAATAATTTCATAGAAGTTGAACTACTGAGATGATAAATATAATTACGAATTAATCATTCCCGTTAAAATCTCTAAATTAGGAAACATAAAATTTAGATCATGGCTAACATTACTCTTGGAGATAAAGAATTTTTTAAAGGCATAGGACAAATCAGATTTGAAGGTCCTGAATCAGATAATCCACTGGCGTTTCGCTGGTACGATGAGAACAGGCTTATCGGAGGCAAAACGATGAAGGAAATCTTACGCTTTGCCTGTGCCTACTGGCACTCATTCGTAGGCAACGGATCTGATCCGTTTGGAGAACCTACTCATATTTTTCCCTGGGATGCAAAGAAAGATGCAGTGGATCGTGCAAAGGATAAAATGGATGCAGCATTTGAATTTATCACCAAAATGAATCTGCCTTACTATTGTTTTCATGATGTGGATGTGGTGGATTATGGAAATGATATTATAGAGAATGAGCGTCGTCTTCAGGAAATTACCGCTTATGCCCGACAAAAGCAGCAGGCCAGCGGAGTGAAATTGCTGTGGGGAACGGCGAATCTCTTCTCGCACCGTCGCTATATGAACGGGGCAGCTACCAATCCTGATTTTCATGTGCTGACTCATGCCGGAGCACAGGTAAAAGCAGCTTTGGATGCAACGATTGCATTAAATGGTGAAAACTATGTGTTCTGGGGCGGACGCGAAGGTTATATGAGTTTGTTAAATACCAATATGAAGCGTGAACAGGAGCATTTTGCACGTTTCCTTCATATGGCAAAAGATTATGCACGTAAGCAGGGTTTCAAGGGAACATTCTTTATCGAGCCCAAACCTTGCGAGCCAAGCAAGCATCAATACGATTATGATGCGGCAACGGTGATCGGTTTTCTGAGACAGTTTGATCTTATGGATGATTTTAAACTCAATATTGAGGTAAATCATGCAACACTGGCCGGACATACTTTCCAGCACGAGCTTCAGGTAAGTGCAGATGCCGGTTTGCTCGGTTCTATCGATGCCAATCGGGGGGATTATCAGAATGGATGGGATACCGACCAGTTTCCAAATAATATCAACGAGCTCACCGAAGCCATGCTGGTTATTCTTGAAGCCGGAGGTTTTGGTGGTGGCGGTATTAATTTTGATGCTAAGATCAGGAGGAATTCTACTGATCCTGCCGATTTATTTTATGCTCATATCGGAGGTATGGATACGTTTGCCCGTGCGCTTATCACTGCAGATCACATTCTGAATAAATCAGATTACCGTAAGATCCGTCAGGAACGTTACTCTTCATTTGATTCAGGGAAAGGCATGGATTTTGCAGCAGGAAAGCTGAGCCTTGAAGACCTGAGAAATCTGGCCATTGAAATGGGTGAACCTGAGGTAAGAAGCGGAAAGCAGGAGTATCTGGAAAATCTGGTTAACCGATTTATCTGATATTAAGCTGTCTGCTTGATTAGAATTACTCTAAATCAAGGCTGGTTAATAATTTTAGCCTGAATCTATGAAAAAGAAAATAGTAGCCTTTGCAGGCAGCACCAGTTCAATGTCTATAAACCGTAAACTGGTATCATTTGTATTATCGCATCTGGAAGATTTCGATATCGAGTTTTTAGATCTGAATGATTTTGAAATGCCCATTTTTTCGGTCGACCGTGAAAAGGAGCTGGGCTTTCCTGAAAAGGCTCACCAGTTCAGAAGGCATATGCAGGATGCGGATGGTATAGTCTGCTCTCTTGCAGAACATAACCGTAGTTATTCAGTAGCATTTAAGAATGTATTTGATTGGTGCAGCCGTATTGATTTGAATATTTTTGCAGATAAACCTATGCTTTTGATGAGTACTTCACCGGGAGGTTTTGGCGGTGGAAATGTGATGAATGCTGCGAAGTCATTTTTCCCTAAATGCGGAGCATCTGTTATTGAGACCTTTTCGCTGCCTTCTTTTTATCAGAACTTTGGAGATGATACTATCTTAAATGAGGAGCTTAAGAATGATCTTCTGTCGAAGGTAGAGCTGTTCAGAGGTCAGCTTTGAGAATCCGGCACAATGAGTATTCTTAACCACATCCATCATACACCGCTTGTTTTACTGGACAGGATTAGTGTCGGTTTACCAGGAAAAATTTATGCCAAGGCTGAACACCTGCAGCCCGGAGGAAGTGTGAAGGATCGTGCGGCATACCAGATTGTTCTCGATGCCAATGAAAATGGCAGTTTGAAAAAGGGGCAGACTGTAGTTGAAATGACCAGCGGGAATATGGGTGCCGGACTGGCTTTGGTTTGCCGGCAGTTTGGCAATCCCTTTGTTGCAGTCATGTCTGAGGGGAATAGTCCGGAACGTTTGAAAATTCTTCAGGCCTTCGGAGCAGAAATTATATTGACAGAGCAGGTTAATGGTTTGCCGGGTATGGTAACGGGAGCCGATATTAAACGTGCTGTTGAAGTGGCAAAAGAGATTGCGATTGAAAGGGAGGCCTTTTATGTTGATCAGTTCAATAATCCTTCCGGAATAAAAGCGCACTTTACACATACCGGCCCCGAAATTTTACGGGAATTACCGGATATAGATGTTTTTATGGTATCCATTGGTACCGGCGGAACTTTCATCGGAACAGCAGCTTACCTCAAGTCTGTTAACCCCAATATTAAATGCATTGCCATAGAACCAGAAAAAGCAGCTATCCTGAAAACAGGAAAGGTAGATGATCCCAAACACATTATTCAGGGTACAGCCTATGGCTTAATTCCTCCGCACTGGGACCACAGTCTTGTTGATGATTTTATTACAGTTAGCGATGAGGAAGTATTGAATATGAAGAAACGGCTGTCTTCAGATCAGGGGTTGTACGTTGGGTATTCGGCCGGAGCTAATGTGCTGGCAGCACAAAAGTATTTGCAGAACCAGAGTTCAGACCTGAATATTGTTACCATTTTATGTGATTCCGGATATAAATACAGTGATTAAATCATTCATATTCTCAAAGACTATTTCCCCGATTTCTTAAATTATGGAAGAGAAAAAGTACCCCGATCCTCGGATCAGACATCTTTCTGCTAAAAAATTAATCGGGATCAGAATGTCTATTTCGCTGATGCATAATCTAACCGGAAAGCTATGGACATCTTTCATGCCACGAAGAAAGGAGATATTAAACTGTGTGAGCTCTGAGTTGTACTCTTTGCAGGTTTATCCTGAAGGTTATTTCCAGAACTTTAATCCTGCAACAGAATTTGAAAAATGGGCAGCTGCCGAAGTTACAGATTTTGCATCTGTACCCGATGGAATGGAGACATTTGAAATCAAAGCCGGCTTATATGCTGTGTTTAATTATAAAGGTCTGAATTCCGATCATCGTATTTTTGAATACATCTTTTCAGAATGGATACCTGACTCCGGATATCAGTTGGATTCCCGGCCTCATTTTGAACTGCTTGGGAATAAATACAGAAACGGAGATCCCGAATCTGAAGAAGAGATCTGGATTCCGGTTAAAGTGAAATAGTTATCTCTCAGATTTGAACTATTTCTGTTCCGTTTTCAATCTCAACTTCATAACACAGCAGTTCAACACCTGTTTTCTGCAGATAGGCCTCCGAAACGGTTTTAATTAGGGTTTCAGCTGCGTCTTCTTTCACCAGGTTGATTGTACAACCTCCAAAACCTCCTCCCATCATTCGGGCACCAATTACTGAAGGATTATCTTTTACAATATCAATCAATAAATCCAGTTCAGCACAGCTGACTTCATACAGATCTTTCAGACCGGCATGGGTCTCAAACATTCGTTTGCCAAAGCTGATCAGATCATCTTTTTGCAGATCCTCACAGCCCTTAAGGAGCCGTTGAATTTCCTGCACGACATAAGTGCATCTCCGGTAAACAGTTTCATCCACAGGCTTAATAAAATTGTCAAGCATTTCCTGATTGGCATCGCGTAAACTGCTTACTTCCGGATGGAATTCCTGTATCAGATTTACGCCCCTCTCACATTGCTCGCGACGTTCATTGTATGCAGAATCAGCAAGTGAATGTTTTACCCGGGTATCAAAAAGCAGAACTTTAACTCCGTTCGCATGAAAGGGGACATGATTATAGCCCAAGTTTCTGCAATCCAGACGGATCAGGTGTTCCTGTTTCCCGAAGACACTGGCAAACTGATCCATAATTCCACATTTTACCCCGACAAATTCATTTTCTGCAGCCTGTGCCATTGCCACAATATCCATTTTTTCGTATGCAAGCCCGAAAAGTTCATTCAGGGCAAAAGCAGCAGCGCATTCCAGAGCTGCAGAGGATGAAAGGCCGGCGCCCGGAGGTATGTCACCACCAAAAATGATATTAAATCCGTTTTTTAGTTTATGTTTCTTTCCGATCTGCTCAACTACTCCGAGAATATAATCGGGCCATAGTTTGCCTGAAGGAAAAATACGATGTATTTCAGTCTGGTAATGAGCATCATAATCAACAGAGTACATGCTGATTATCTGATCATCGCGTTTTTGAATGCCTAACCAGATGGCTTTATTGATTGCAGCCGGTAAGACATAACCCATATTATAATCCAGATGTTCACCAATCAGATTGATGCGACCGGGAGAACGGATAATCAGTGCTTCCTGGTCAAAAAGTTCCTTGAATTTATTTCTTATTGTTTTCGGGTAATCTGCAGGAGATATATTCATCATAGTTCAAACTTCCAGATTTATCTTCATTTTTAATAGCATTTTTATACACTTCGTTTCTGAAACAGTCAGCAAGAAATTACGTATGCTTCAAATAATTTTAACAGGAAGGCATTAAATAGTAGTTTTAGTCGTTTTCTACTTTATTGAACTTATGCAAAATTTAAGATTTTACTTTTTTACTTTTCTGACTTTGTCTTTTTTCACGGGCTTCGCTCAGCAAAATAACTATACAATCAGCGGTACGGTTGAGAATAAGGATATCAAAGTTCTTTATTTAACTCAGATGCCTTTTTTAGGAAATGTAAAGCCAAAAGTAGAACGCCT
>Ga0208492_1001723_pt1 | contig 12479 bp, 6 predicted proteins | sample Subbioar_CSW14AB_FD_184820 | JGI IMG/M metagenome (GOLD analysis project Ga0208492, IMG submission 184820) | Serpentinite rock and fluid subsurface biosphere microbial communities from McLaughlin Reserve, California, USA - CR12Mar_CSW14AB (SPAdes) | ecosystem: Environmental > Terrestrial > Deep... | reverse complement strand
CGGTTTCAATCACACCTGCATAACGGAAACAATTTCTGCGGCTTACACCCGACATGCAAGAGTAAAAATGTGTACCCAAGGTAAATCCGGCTTCAAAAGCCTCCAATGCCTCTTCGTAAATAGCGTCAGTATGCGCCATCGCTACCAGAATACCTTTGGATCTCAGGTGGTTTCCAAATTCAATGGCTCCTTTTAATTCAGGGGCAGCACTCCATCTCTTGATGTCATTTGAGCGTGAAAGAATATCCATATATTCCTTAGGATCAGGATTACGGATATATCTTGGATCCTGAGCACCACGCTGTGTCATTGCAAAATAAGGCCCCTCCAGGTGCATACCCAAAAACTGTGCACCTTTCGTGTTATTCTTATTCGCCTGCTTATATAATTCAAGTGTATTGTAAAGTTCATCCAGCTCGCTGGTTAAGGTGGTTGGCATTAAACCGGTAGTACCGTACTGTGCATGCGTTTCGGCAATCTTAAGGAATGCCTCCTCAGAACCATCCATAAAATCATGGCCACCACCACCATGAACGTGAATATCAATAAATCCCGGTGAGATATATTTGCCTTTTGCATCAATTTCTGTAGCCCCTGCTACCTCCACATTTCCTTCAACCACTTCACGGATTTTTGATCCCTCTACAATTACCGTCCCCTCAAATATTCTGTAGGGAGTTAAAATTTTACCGTTGTGTATTTTTAATACTCTTTCCATACGCTTTTTCTATCTGTTATTCCAATTGTCTAAATTAGAAAAATAACAGCACCTCTTTGATTAATATGTTTTTTGGTTTGTAAACTTTGTGTTTCAGAAATTAAAAACACTTATACAAGGATATGACTCCTGAAATAAAAAATGTCCTACTGCTGAAGCAATTATTTCACGAGGAAATTTCCAAAATCCAGTCAACACACTCATTAATAAAATGATAAAAACAATTAAAATATATTTTATCACTATCCAAGTAATCCCGATGGTTTCTCACCTCTTTCAATAATTCTATCAATTGCCAATATCCCAACCATCAATTGCCTTGGAAAATGATAATGCTCTGCTCTCACTTGCGAATGTTTTTCCATCTTACGATCGCCACTATCAATAATGAAAGCATATTCTGGACGAACGTACTTTTGTCTAATAAAAGCCTCTGTTTTTGCATAGCAATTCAGAGCCCATTCATCTCCCCTGTGTTCAATAAGAATCATAGCCCCAATTAAGATTTCTTCCTGAAGCCATCTAACCTTATTTAATGTCCAGGTATTGGTACTTACATTTTCAAGTACATGAAAATGTCCTCCATAAACATCATCCCATGCTACATCAACATGTCTTTTGAATTCTTTTGCAGCCTTATCAAATAAGTCTTTATTCCTGGTTAAAACAGCATAATTTAATACAAAAGCTAATGTCTCGCAACCATGTCCGATATCTCCAAACTGCGAAGCTATAGGATCTGATAAAGGACTTAGATCATGTGCCAAGGCTTCATTTAGCAATTTATATTCAGGGTTTAAATGGTGATTCATTATCGCATCAACGCAGCGATCAGCTAATTGACTAATATCCTTATCTGGCCTTTGTCTGAGCATTTGGGTAGAAAGGCTTAAAAGTATCATCCAATGTCCCAATATTCTTGGCCCTTTAATCCGCTCTTGTGCTTTATAAGGATATGTAAATTCCGGTCTATCGTAACGATTTACAGCTTTTAAAATAATCTCTTTCGCAAGATCAAGGTATTTAATTTGATCCGTGGCTTTTGCAAATTCAGCCAAGCCTTCAGCAACAAATAAATTGCCATATATATCGCCTTCAACATTGGATAAAGGTTTTCCTTCTTTGGTGAAACCTGAAATATAATAACTACCATCTGAGGGCAATAGTTTTAAAATAAAATCCTTAGACTTTCTGGCAATTTCTAAATACTTCGGGTTTTTATCGATATTATTATAAAGAAAGGAATAAGTCCACATCCCTCTGCCTTCAAACCAGGCTCTTTTATTAGTATTGACAAGTTTTTTCGTCAAAATGTCTACTGAACACATAAATCCACCAAGTTCATGGTCAATCACATATTTATCCATATTGGGAATGAATTTATCCAGTAATGCCTCTTTATAAGTTTTTTGAAGATTTTTAAGGTTCAAATCAGAGATCTTGGTAAGATGGTCTGGCTTTTCAGGTATATAAGCCAATACATCCGCTGGAATCATTGTACTTAAAACTGATGCGGCACCAATTATCCCAATGCCTGCCATCGAATTCTTCTTAAAAAAATCGCGTCTAGAATATCTTTTCATTTTATTTAAATTAATAATTGAAATAATCGGTGTTTATTCTTTAAAAGGAGTAACACCTTAAATAATGTTAACCTCTGCCAAAAACATTAGAGCTCTCTCCATTGCGATCAATAATTCTCTCTAATGCAAGCAGGTTTAATACCAGTTGCCTTGGATGATGATATATTCCCATACCTTTATCAGAAAAGTTAACAATGTTGCGATCCCCATTTTCCACGGGAAATACATAATCCATCTTCATAAAATTATTCTTTATATAATTGTACGTCTCGGAAAAACAGGCTAAAGCCCATTGATCTGCCTGATGTTCAACCAATAAAAGGGAACCAATTAAAATTTCATCGTGCAATGAAAGCACCTTACCAAGCTTAAAAGTATTTAAACTGACATTCTCTATAGACCAGAAATATCCTCCGTAGACTTTATCCTTCGCTACTTCAATATGTCTTTTAAAAAGTTTTTTTGCTTTATCAAAAAGTATTAAATCTTTTTTCCTTACTGCCTCGGATAGTATCATCCATAAAGCTTGAACTCCTAATCCAAAACTTACTTTTTGTGCAGATTCGGAATCTGGCAATCTTGTTAAATCATGAGAAAGCATCATATCTAATAATTGCCAGTCAGGATTGAAATGATTGTTTAATATTGCATCCACACACCTTTGGGCCAATAATTCAATTTCATTATCCTGTTTATAATTGAGCATCTGGGTAGAATTACTCAACATAATCATCCAGTGATTTAAAACCCTTGGAGCCTTAATCGATTTTTCAGAAGCATATTCATAGTCCTCTTTATCATATACAGTGGCACATTGAAGTAATAATTTCTTAGCGAGGTTGAAGTAATCAATTTCACCAGATGCTTTTGAATATTCAGCTAAACCTTCAGCGATGTACAGATTAGAAAATATGTCTCTCTCCCCCGGTAATGGGTACCCCTCTTTTGTAAAAGATGAAATCCAAAAGCCTTCTTCAGGTGGAAGATGTTTTAGGATAAAATTCTTTGATTTAGTTGCAATCTCCAAATACCCGGGGTCGTTGCCAAAATGGTTATATAAAAATGAATAAAGCCAGATTCCCCTCCCTTCAAACCACGCACGCTTCTTTGTGGATAAAAGTTTGCCTTTTTTATTATCAATGTCACACATGAATCCACCTAATTCATGATCGATTATCAATTTATCCATATTAGGCAAAAAATTACCAAACAATTCAGAATGATATTTGTCTCTTAGTTCAAGAAGTGCAGGCAGATCAATGAATTCGGCTTTATTTTTCTGGTTTAATAAAACATCTACCGCAACCTTTGACGAATCAAACTTATTGCTGAATGAACTATTAAGAAAAATAGTCCCCAATAATCCATAAAATGAGTTTGAATGTAAAAAGTCACGTCTGGAAAAACCTGTGCTTTTCATAACTCTTAAGGCTTTAGGTAAATAAGTTTGATACTTTCCCTTGTCTTTCAATTATTCGATTGATGGCAAGCAGATTTAGCATCAGATGACGCGGGTGATGATAATGTTCGGCCCTGATTTTATTGTATTCTTTTAATTTTCGATCACCACCTGATAACCAGAATTTAAAGCCTTCTCTCACGAAATTTTTATACACATAGTCATAAGTCTCATTAAAACATTGTTTAGCCCATAAATCACCGGTATGCTCGGCAATAAATAAGGTTCCAATCAATACTTCTTCCTGAAGCCATAATACTTTATCTACCTTCCATGTATTATTATCTACATGATCCAACGAACGGAAATATCCTCCATATACAGAATCTTTTGCAACAATTACATGTCTCTTAAAAACCTCAACCGTACGATCGAAAAGAGCTTTGTCTTTTCGGCGAGCAGCTTCAAATAATACCATCCATAAGGTTTCAATACCATGACCCAAATAAGAAAATTGATTAAATTCATTATCAGGCCTGGTTAAATCATGATTGAGCAATTCATTAACAAGATGATAGTCAGGGTTGAGATGATAATTCATTATTGCATCAATACAACGATCTGCTAACTTTTCAACCTGAGGATCCGGTGCATTCTCAAGAAGCTGAGTGGCTGCTCTTAAAAACACCATCCAATGCCCCAATACCCTTGGAGCAAGAACTTTGGGTGAGTCCTTGGTTAAATAGGCAACATGGTATTCATAATCAGGACTATCAAAACGATCCAGACAAGAAAAAAGAATACTCTTTGCAAGAGTCAAATATTGAGTTTCACCGGATGCTTTTGAATACTCTGCCAACCCTTCCGCTACGAAAAGACTACTGTAAATATCTCCTTCATCTTCTGATAAGGGTTTACCTTCCTTGGTAAATGAGGTAGTCCAAAACCTGTTATCTTTGGGCTGTGACTTTAAAATAAAATCCTTTGACTTACGGGCAATCTCTAAATATTCGGGCTTCTTCTCAAGGTTATTATACAGAAATGAATAAGTCCACATTCCACGGCCTTCATACCAGGATCGTTTATCAGTTGAGCTAGCTTTTCCTGATTCAATATCTACGGAACACATAAACCCACCTAATTGATGATCTATAACGTATTTATCCATATTAGGGATAAACCGATCAAACAACTCTGCCTTATACTTATTTTTAAGTTTCTCAAGATTCAAGTCGTTGAGATCATTAATTGAATTTGTATTATTTAATAAATCAGAACTTTTACTATCACATCCTGCTGCCCCCAGTAGTAATACACTTGCAGCCGACATGGCATTTATTCTTAAAAAACCACGTCTGGAAAAATCGTTACTCTTCATATTTTAAATTTTAGATGATATCAATTCAATATTTATTTCAAATCGTTTCATTTACAATGAAAGAAAGTTTATGCCTGTCTTTATTTCGACACTGAAAAAATGACTGAGCATATCAGGAATGATCTGAGAGCAATTACCTAACTACCATATCAGGATATAATAACTTGCTTTCAAGAACATAATGGATGATTAGTTCATGGTACTTTCAAAAGACTAATGGAAGTCGATCCAGAATCACTTCAAGACAGGAATTTAAATCGAATCTCTGTTTATTATCTACCGGTAAATAGCAACAGTCAGGCAATCAATATTCTAAGCAGAATCAATTTTACTTAAGAGCAAATCAGACTGATCTGCTCTTAAGTAATTTGAATTGACTCAAATCTGATTATCAAATTATTGATATAAAGGTTAATCAATAATAGATTTGCGAAACTGCGTTACATCAAGGTCATTAATCAATAACCGGTAAAGCGAATTCCATTAAAATCTTTTTGTTAAAGAATCTAGTTTGTTGGCTGTCTAAAAGAGGTTATTGGCTTTGCATCCCACCATAGTCTGGTATCCATACGGTCCGGTCCTCCCAATAAGTTTAAACCACTTTTAAATCCTTCTGCATTTGCTGAAGCTTCAATTGGGGGATATTCTCTTCTTCTGGCCAACTCAAACTTAGTAAGATTAGGATTCAGAGATTCAATGATAGCATAGCCTAATGGATAACCTGTTCTTCTTCGTTCTGCCCATGCTTCCCATCCATCAGGAAAAATTGCAAGCCATTTCTGAGTTATGATTTGTTCAAGCTGTGTCTCGAAACTCCCAGCTGACTGATAAGCGACCGGAATATTAGTTACCGGAGGACTATTCCAGGGGTCATTTATGGAAACAGGCAATGAAGTGCCGTTAATATAAGTTTCAATAGCAGCAGATGTTGCACTTGTGATTGAAGAAATTGCCATTCGAATACCATTTTCGTACAAGTCTTTAGCGGTACCGCCCATATTCCATCCTCTCAAGGCACCTTCTGCTCTTAAAAAATAAACTTCAGAAGTTGTCAATACTCCCATTGGAGCGTTTACTCCTGCCTCACCCCAGGCACCTGTATATAATGGCCTCCATCTATTCCCAATGGCAGAGTAACTTAAAGTCATTGCTCCCCGGTCTCTTTGATTTACCGGCAACCCGTTTCTAAGTCCTCTGTAGCCTCCACCATCCCAACGTTGTGACATATATACAGGAGTCCTGGGATCATTATACCCAATCATTAAACTATGGATTGTTGCACTCATTCTCCATTCTTCATGGTAAGTAATTTTTGACAAACCATTCAATGAATTAATAGTACATGTAATTAAACCACTTTCTGAGTTATTGACCATAACCCCATCAGCCACAGCTTTTTCAGCTTGTGCTTTAGCTAATGCAGGCTCAACATAAACAATTCTTAATGCAAGTCTGAGCCTTAATGAATTGGCGAATTTCGCCCATAGATTAACATCACCTCTATACATCTGATCATTTGTTCCAAATGCGTTCTTCTTTCCAACGTTCTGTTTGAATACAGCTGATGCTTCATCCAGTAACTTGAAAAAATCCATATACATATCCTTTTGAGAGGTATAATTGACGCTTGTCTTACCGCTTCCAAACTCAGTATAGATCATAGGTCCAAAATGATCGGTCATTCTGTGATAAGATGCAACTTTCTGTACTTTAGTTATTGCGTTTTCAACTGGTAAATTGTTTTTAGCAGTATATTCCTGAACAAAATGCAACTGAGTTGCTACCATATCATAAAAATTGCTCCATAACCTATCCTTATGAGCTCCTGCTTCAACATATTGTTCTGATTGAAATGCAGGATGAATATTTGAAAAATATTGAGCAAACCTATCTGAATAAAGCGCTGAATTCCATATGTAAGTTGACAAACCGCTAACGGAATTATATTGTGCAAACGCGAAAGCTTGCCCAGCTAAATTCGCATCCATTTTATCTGCGACAATTCTATCCTGAGGAATATTTCTATCATCAAACTTATCTGTGCAACTATTGGCAAGTAAGAGGGTAATTGAAATAATAGCCAAATTAATAAGCCTATGGCCTATTTTATTCTGTAAATGTTTCATATTTAAAAGATTAAATATTAAATGATTTATTTATTTGAATGAAGCTTATATTATAAGTCTACTTTCAAATTGAGTCCATAAGATCTAACTGTTGGAGGTGCAAATGCAGACTGACCTTCAGATATTACTCCTGTTCCTGCTGTTATATCAGGGTCAATTGTCTTGGATGCTCTGTAGATGAACCATAAGTTTCTTCCTACTACAGAAAGTTTAACGCTTTTAACAGGCAAATTTCTCAACAAAGATTTAGGAAAAGTGTACCCTAACATTAATTCTCTGAGACGGGTATTGGTCATACTTTCTACAAATGCCTCTCCTACCGGATTCACTACACCACCGGTGGTTCTCCAGAATGTCTGAGCATTTACAGAAATATCATTTGGAGTTCCATCCTGTTTAACTGCTTTCTGACCGGGGAATAAATTCTGGCCAAAAATAAGTCCGCCTTCTCTTCCTGCTAATGTTTTTTCAGTTAAGCCTTCAAAATTCAACATTGCATCAGTCACAGATAATGCGGTACCTCCCTGACGGTGATCTATTAAGAAGCTAAGGTTTAAGTTTTTAAATGAAAAGGTATTACTAAATCCCCCCATCCAATCGGGTATAGCATTTGCCACACTCAGGCTTCTTGTTCCGGAGTTAAGTGGAACACCATTACTGCCAACAATGACATTACCATTGGCATCTCTTCTCCATCCTATAGAAAAAATTTGTCCAAATGGTTGACCTTGAACTACAACAAAATCACGGAAACTTTGATCCGATCCAACGATAAGTTTAGGTCGTTCATCATTAAGTTTGTTAACTAAATTTCGATTTCTTGAGAATGTTAAACTATTCTCCCATTTAAAGTTTGCTGTTTTTAATGGGATACCGGTTAGCCCCAGTTCAACACCCTTATTCTCAACATCACCACCATTAGTAAAAAACTGACTTGCACCGGATCCAGGAGGCAGAGCAACAGTAAACAATTGATTTACGGTATTGGTTTTATAACCTGTTACATTGAATCCGATACGATCATTAAAAAAGCTCAAATCAATTCCATATTCCAAGGACTTTGTTTCTTCAGGACGTAAGTCTGTATTAGGAAGAGTGCTGCTTAGTTGTAAATATCCGTTATTTCCACCCGGAGAAAATGTAGCTGTCCGGTTAAGCATGTATGCCGGACCGCCACTACCTACCTTCGCCCATGAACCTCTTAACTTAGCAAAGGATATAAATTCAGGTATTTCTATTAAATCCGAAAGAATCACACTAAGTCCAACCGACGGATAGAAGTAAGATCTGTTCGCTTTGGGTAAAGTTGAACTCCAGTCATTTCTACCGGTTATATCCAGAAATATGGCATTTTTCCATCCAATATTTGCAAACGCATACGCAGAATGAACGTCAATATTAGGCCCGGGGTTATTTGAAGTAATACCATCCAAAGTATTTGACAGTGTCCAAAAATCAGGGACTATCATACCAACACCTGTATTAGAACTTAAAGATGAATTACGGTCATTCCGAATATTTCCTCCCAGATTAACATTGAAATTCCAATCCTCATTAACTTTTTTAGTGTACGATAACAATGCATCACTATTGAACAATGAAGATTTACCACTGGATACTGTATATCTACCATTAAGAGCTCTGGCATAAAAATCTCTTGAAAGCTTTTCCTCATTTGAGTTCATTACTTTATCAAAAGACACTCTTGCCATAAATTTTAAATCCTTTGCTATATCATAGGTTAGTGAAGCCATTCCAATTGTGCGTTCCCTTGGACTGATATTGCTGGCGCGGTTTATCAAAAAATATGGGTTTAAACCCAGTGTTGATCCCGGAGTCCAAAAATTTTGTAATACAATACCTGCAGAATTGGTATAGGTATAATTTTTAGCATCTTCAGTTCTGATGTTACGTGGCAACATGTAGATCTGTTTAGCCGGATTAAAATTATTGATATCCTCTACCAGATTATCGTTGATAACCTGTTGCATATAATCTACCTTTGTATCAAGCTTTAACCTTTTACTTAACTGTGCAGTTAATCTGACTGCCATGTTGTTTCTTCCCAATTTATTGCCATCTACAATACCCGCAGCATCAGTTCTCGTATAGGTGAACATACCCTGAATATTTTCACTACCCACGCTTGCAATAATATTCGTTGCGGTATTATATCCCATTTGAAAAGCATCCTTTACATTATTCGGTTGCGGACTGAAACTATATTGCTTACCGGCATCTTCAGGACGTATGGACCAGGTATCTACGGCTTGTCCTGTCATTTTGGGGCCCCATGAAGATTCTGTGTTTTTTTGATAAACTCCACCGATTCCTTGTCCATATTCATTCTGAAAAGGTATAGTATGAATAGGACTCATAATTTGGGTGGTTTGATTCAGGCTCAAATTAACTGATCCGGTTTTACCTTTCTTTGTCTCGATTATGATTACACCATTTTGAGCAGCTGAACCATACAAAGCCGCAGCATTCGGGCCTTTAAGAACATTTAAAGAAGCAATATTATCCGGGCTAATATCAGATGGATCCCCAATAATAGGAACTCCATCTATGACATATAATGGTTGGCTATCCCCTGAAATCGAACGATTTCCACGAAGTACAATCCGATTAGACGCTCCAACACCTGTTCCAGCCGAAGAAATGGAAATTCCCGGAACCTTACCTTGTAAGGAAGTCGTCACATTTAATTCGCGGGCTTCTGATAACTCTTCAGTACTAATCGCCTGAGTACTATAGGTCAGAGACCTTTTTTCACGTTCAATACCCAAGGCAGTTACAACCACTTCATTTAATGAAGCTGTTGAAACCTCCAAAACAATATCTACCGAGTTTCTGCCATTAACAGCAACTTCTTTAGAAAGATATCCTATGTATGATATGACAAGGACAGCATCATCGCTAACATTTAATGAATACCTGCCATCTATATCCGTAGATGTACCAATTGTTGTTCCCTTAACTCTAACACTGACTCCCGGGAGACTTTCGCCCTTAGAATCAGTGATTTTACCTTTCACAACAATATCTTTTAATTCACTTTCATGTTTATCACTCGGGCTTAGAAATAACTTTTCTTTTAAGGTAATAGTATTTTTATTTACGCTATATGTTAATGGCTGTTCTTTAAAGATTTGAGTTAAAACATCCTCTAATTCTGCCCGATCAACTTCAATATTTATCGGCTTAGCCATTTTTAACAGGTCATCAGTATAAACAAAATTATATCCACTCTGTGACTTCAGCACTTTTAGCACTGTTTTTAACGGTGCATTTGATTGGGTCATACTAATTTTCTGAGCGAAACCTGCAGCATAAACCTGCATGAATGTAGTTATCAATATAACAGTGGTTAGTCGCATAATTAGCACTATTTTAGGTATATATCCCTTGGACATACCCAGTTTGTTTGTATAAATTTTATACATTTGCAAAGTTTGGTTTTAAGCAGTATGCCCTTGATTCGAAGCTCAGGCATCTGCGGTTAAACAGTTGATAATTAATTATTGACAATTGCCAAACATAGACCAGAAATGTTAGTCGCATTTCTGGTTTTTTTGGCTTAGGTTTTCAGATATTCTTCTCTCATAAGCTTAGTTTAGATTAACAAATAGTTTATTATTAATATTATTTTGTGACAATAATACGTCTGCCCTCGATTCTAAATTTAACCCTTCCTGTAGATTCTAATGATTTTAAAACTTCAGAGACATTTTCAAATCTTGAGATTGATCCCCCAAATTTATTTTCAGGAATTTCACCCTGATATTCTACTTCCACATCATACCACCGTGCAATCATTCTCATAATATATCGGATATCATCGCTATCAAAAACAAACTGATCTTCTTTCCATGCAACTGTAAGCTGTTCATTGTTAATATTTTCAACTTTTAAGTTATTCGTAGTCAAAGTTGATTGCTGGCCCGGTTTTAAAATTTTATCACTGCCATTTGTTCCTTTTACTATTATACTACCTTCAAGCAAAGTAGTTTTCACAGTCGGTTCATCTTCATAAGAACTGAGATTAAAGTGAGTGCCTAATACTACTACTTCCTGCTTAACGGTCTTTACGATAAAGGGATGCTCTTTATCTTTTGCAACCTCAAAATAAGCTTCACCATTTAATTCAACATTTCGTGTCTGAAGACCAGAAAAACTCGAAGGATATGTTAGTTTTGAAGCAGCATTAAGCCATACATTCGTACCATCCGGTAAACGTATCTGATATCGGCCTCCTTTTGGCGTTTCTATGATGTTATACAAATTTTCTGCAGGTAAAGTTTCTCGATCTGACAGCACAGTATAGACTAACTGACCATCTGTTGTTTTTTCAATTTTTATACCCGATTGCTCCACAAGAGTACCGTTACTGGCGTCTGTCAGACTAATTCTTTTACCATTAGCAAGAGTTAGAAATGCCTTATTCCCGCCAGGCACAATATCATTCTCAACCTTTTGTAAAACATTCGTATTCTTTGTAAAATCAGAAGTCTGATAAGAGTAAAATATCCAAAAACCAACAATTGCTATCACAGCAGCAGCAGAAGAAACTGCCCATCTGAAGGTACTCCAACTGAAGGAGCCTGATCTAGATTTATGTAGATTTTGAATATTTAATGAGACGGAATTTCTTAAATCATCTTTAAGAAGTTGTCTTCTTGAATCATCTAATGAATCGGTATAGCTATTACGCCCACCGAATGATTTATAATATGCATCCAGAAAGTCAATTTCTTCTTTAGTAGCTGTACCTGATTGGTATTTCTCAATAATTTGAAGAAAATATTCTTTATTAATCTGATCCATGTAACTGTTTATATACATGTGTAAGCAAAGCACAAATTTGCCCAGTGATCAAAAAAATAAATTAGAAAATTAATAACTCAATAAAAATGATTTTGACTCTTACCGGCTATTTTCTAATAGAATCATCGCTACCTGAACCATCAGGAAAGTAGTTTTTAATTTAACTATAGCTCTGCCTAAATGATTACGCACTGTTTTAGGAGACAGTTTCAATTTAAAAGCTATCTCATCAGGAGAAAACTCATCCTGATAACGCATTTTAAATATTATACGTTGCTGATTCGGAAGTGAATCAATTAAACTCTTATATGTTAGAATCAGTTGTTTCTCAACAATCAATGCATCCGCCCAAGCCCCATTATTTTGTAATTCCGATAGCAAATCAGAAATAGGTATAAACCTTTCTTGTTTTTGAATCTGTTTGTAAACGTTATTTTTAGTTACTGTA
>Ga0208492_1001722_pt1 | contig 12482 bp, 13 predicted proteins | sample Subbioar_CSW14AB_FD_184820 | JGI IMG/M metagenome (GOLD analysis project Ga0208492, IMG submission 184820) | Serpentinite rock and fluid subsurface biosphere microbial communities from McLaughlin Reserve, California, USA - CR12Mar_CSW14AB (SPAdes) | ecosystem: Environmental > Terrestrial > Deep... | reverse complement strand
CATCCCCTCTCCCCCTTGGGGGAGAGGGCCAGGGTGAGGGGGTCGCCAAACGCCGACACCTCCCATCATCCCCCGATCCGCCAATTGCCCCGCCCCCGCCACCGTGCTGTGATCGGGTCATGCCAATTGCAAGGAGGGAGAGATCATGAAGTTCGGCGTGTTCTACGAGCATCAATTGCCGCGGCCATGGGCCGAGCATTCCGAATACGAGCTCATGCAGAACTCGCTGGCGCAGATCGAGCTGGCCGATCAACTCGGCTACGACTATGCGTGGCAGGTCGAGCATCACTTTCTCGAGGAGTATTCCCACGCCTCGGCACCGGAAGTGTTCCTGGCCGCCGCCAGTCAGCGCACCAAACGCATCCGCCTCGGCCACGGCATCATTCAGCTCACCACCAATCAGCCGCATCGCGTCGCCGAGCGTGTCTCAACACTGGATTTGATTTCCCACGGGCGCGTTGAACTCGGCCTCGGCGAAGGCGCGGGGCCGGCTGAGTTGCACCCGTTCAACGTGCGGGTGCGCGACAAGCGCGAGCGCTGGGAGGAAGCGGTGCGCGCCATCATTCCGATGTTCACCAGAACGGACTGGGAATTTCACGGCCAGTATCACGACTTCGGGCCGCGCAACGTCATTCCGAAGCCCTTGCAGAAGCCCCATCCGCCGCTGTGGGTGGCCTGCTCCAATATCCAGACCATCGCCGAAGCCGGTGCCTGGGGCATGGGCGCGCTCGGTTTCTCGTTCGTCTCGCCCGACGCCGCGCAGGCCTGGGTGCATCGTTACTACAACGTGCTGCTCAACCATCCCAATCGCCTGGCGGATTACCCCATCAATCCCAATATCGCGATCGTCAACGGCTTCATGTGCGCCGAGACCGACGAGGAAGCCATACGCAAGGCCTCGGGCTGGACCTTCTTCATCTTTGCGCTCTCGCACTACGGGCGCAAAGGCATCGATGCGCCGGGCACCGGCAATCTGTGGGAGGAATTCCAGACCTGGCGCGAGACCGACAAGGCCAAAGCGGCGCTCACCAATGGTCTCATCGGCTCGCCGGAAACCATCCGCAAACGTCTGCGACAGTTCCAGGCCGCCCATGTCGATCAGGTGATTCTGTTGAACCAGGCCGGCAAGACCAGCCACGCGGATATCTGCGACAGCCTCAAGCTGTTCGCCGAGGAGGTGATGCCGGAATTCCATGCCGATGAACCAGCCCATGCGCTATGGAAGCAGGCGGTGCTCGAGCGCGACATCGTGCTCGAAGAACTCGACACCACGCCCTATGATCTCTACAGCCACCAGAACGAAGACATCGTGCGCGAGAGTCCGGCGCAGTTGAAGGCGCGCATGGCGGCCAAGGAAGCGGCGCGCCAGCGGTGAGCGGCGCGCGTTGCGGTGCCGAGGGTGGGCGCGCTAGCCCTGTTGCGGAACGACGGTGCCGAGGCCGCGCAGCAGCCCGACGGCGGCGTGGTTCTCGACGAACTGCCGGCAGAAATCCACCAGCTTGAGCTGACGGGCGCGCGCCGCGAACAGCACCATCTCGAAAGCCTCGGTCTCTTCCACGCCATGCCGCTCCATGGCCATGCCGACCGCGACACTCACGATTTTCTTGATCTCGAAGTCGGCCGACAGGCGTTCCACCGTGCGTTCGAGCTTGTAGGTTTCGCGCGCGCGCACCAGCGCGACATCGGTCGCGAGGCGCACCTGCGCGATGCCGGCCGGCTTCAAGAGCACGTTGAGGGCGGCCGCGGCGATACCACGGCGCAGGGTTTCGACATCCGCGCCATCGGCGAACAGGATGAAGGGGATACGGCATTCCTGATTGAGATACTGCCCCAGAATCACGCCGTCGCCGTCCGGCAGGCGGGCATCGACCAAGGCCAGATTCACCACCCGTGAGCCCGCCACACCGCGTGCCGCGGCGGCGGTGCTTACACAATGGGTGCGATGTCCTGCGGGCGCCACCGCGGCATGGATTTCGGCATTGAGCTGCGGGTCGCTGCTGACCACCAGCACGACCTTCTCCACGCCATCGCCAAAACCGCCCGCCACTTGTTCGAGTGTCACAAGCTACTCCTTCATCGTTTACATGACTGCGCGCGACCTGCGATGGGTCACTCGAAGGGAGACGGAAGCGGAGTTGAGGCTTCTACCCTGGCTATTGAGGAGCGTACCGTGGCGCATGGCGATTGCCTAGCCGGCGGCGGCACAATCTGTAGGATTTTTTCCCAAAGTCATGTGGGCATGTTCCGACAGCTTCCCTATCCGGGGTAGGGCCGGCCTCGCCTAGGCGCTGGCGATGCCGGAGGCTATTCTCGCTGCCCCGCCGGGGCTCCAAGCCCGCAGCGCACTTACGCCCACGCATAGGACAAGGACATGATCAAAGGCATCGCCCTGGTAGTGCAGAAACCCGGCCTCTCATCCGAGGCCTTCCACCGTCACTGGCGCGACGTCCACGGGCCGCTCGCGCTGCGCATGACCCAGTTGCGACGCTATGTGCAGAGCCACCGCAAACCGCTCGCCGTGCCGGGTTTCGAGCAGGTGCCCTACGACGGCGTGGCCGAAATCTGGTTCGATGATCTGGCGACCCTCCAAGCCCTGCCCGACAATCCCGAATACATCAACGGCGCGCAGGCCGATGAGCCCAACTTCATCGACACCTCCAAGCTCGCCTTCCTCGCCACGCGCGAGCATGTATTCATCGACGACATCGACATCAAACAGGACACGCCGCTGACCAAGGCCATCTTCCTGCTGCGCCGCCGCCCCGACATGAGCGTCGCCGCGTTTCAGGACTACTGGATCAACGGCCACGCGCCGCAGATCCCGCGCGACGCCGGCATCCTGCGCTACGTGCAATGCCACGAGGTGCCGGAGAGCTATGCCCAGGGCGAGCCGCCCTATGACGGCGTGGCGGAACTGTCCTTCGCCGACGATGCGGCCTTTCTCGCCTATTGGACCAGTCCGCGCATCCAGGAAATCTTCGGTGCCGACGCACCGCGCTTTCTCGACGGCGCCCACTGCACCGCGTTTCTCGCCGACGAGAACCGCGTGCGCTGGCCGGCTTGAGGGCCACGTCATGGCCCGCGTGCCCTATCTCGAAGAAAAGGATCTCGCCGCCGAGAACCGTGATCTGCTGACGCGCAACCTCCATCTCTATCGCGCGCTGGTCAACAGCCCCGATACGGCGCGCAGCTTCATGGCGCTCGGCATGCACATCCGCTTTCACATGAAGCTCGATGCGCGGCTGCGCGAACTGGCGATTCTGCAGGTCGGCTATCTGACGCGCTCGCCCTATGAGTACGCCCACCACATCGAGCTTGGCAAACAGTTCGGCGTGACCGACGCGGATATCGCCGCGCTCGCCGAGGAGTCGCGCGGCGAGACCAGCACCCTGCCGGCGCTCGATCGCGCGGTGCTGCGTGCCGCACGCGAACTGACGAGCGGCACTGCAGTCAGCGATGCGACCTTCGCCGCCTTGCGTGCGGGGCTCGATCACGAGCGCGTGGTCGACCTCATCGTCACCATCGGTTTCTATTGCGGCGTGGTGCGCGTGCTGGGCGCGCTCGAGATAGACGTCGAGCCGGAAGCGCAGCACTTCCTGACGGAATATCCGTTCGCGCCGGCCTGAGGGGCCTGGCCATCATGCGCCGCTGTCCTCGGCCATGCTGGCGCCGGCAACCGTGATTTTGACCCGACCCGGCGCGGCGAACGGTCGGTTACCATGACCGCCGACTCCCAGCGCAAGACCCACCATTTTGACCGACGACACACCCCGCTCGCCGGCGCCGCCGCGCCGCCTGCTGATCGCCATCCTGCTTGCTTCGGTCGCCTATGGTCTGCTGGCGATGACCGTGTGCCTGCCCTCGATGCCGGCCTGGGCGCAACTGTTCGGCGTGCCGCAGGGCAGCGTGCAGCTGACCTTCTCGGCCTTCGTGGTTGCCTATGGCGGCGCGCAGATTTTCTATGGCCCGCTGTCGGACCGGCATGGCCGACGGCGTCTGTTGCTGCTGGGATTCGCGCTGGCCGCGCTCGGCTCCTTGGCCTGCGCGCTGGCGACCAATCTGACCCTGCTGATCGCGGCGCGCGCGCTGCAGGGCATCGGTGCGGCGGCCGGCATGGTCATCGGCCGCGCCATGGTGCAGGACTATTTCAGCGGCGCCGAGCGGCCGCGCATCATGGCCTATACCGGCATGGTGCTCGGCATGTGTCCGCCCACCGCCACCCTGCTCGGTGGTCAGGTCCATGTGCAATTGGGCTGGCGTGCGAACTTCATCGCGTTGACGCTGCTGGCGGTCGTGCTGTTGCTGGCGACCTGGAAGGTGGTGCCGGTCGGCGAGCGCAAGCCCAGTGTGCACGAGCATTGGCTGCAGGAAATGTTCGCCGCCTATCGCGCCCTCGCGCACAAGCCCGTGTTCCTGGGCTATGGCGTCATCCTGTCGATGTGCACCGGCGCGTTCTACGTGTTCCTGGCCGGCACGCCGCTGGTGCTGGCCAGCTATGGCGTCGGTCCGGCGCGCCTGGGCCTGTTCATCATGGCCGTGCCGCTGTCCTATATCGCCGGCAATTTCCTCGTCAGCCGCCTGCTCCATTCCAGCACCGAGGCCGGTCTGGCACTGGCCGGCCAATGCGTATCCTGCCTGGGACTTGCCTGCGCGCTGGTGCTGGCCCTGGCCGGGGTGCACACGCCCTATGCGCTCGCCCTGCCCATGACCCTGCTCGGCTTCGGCCATGGCCTGCTCATGCCTTCGACCCTGAGCGGCACGATCAGCGTCATCCCTGCCCTGGCCGGCTCGGCGGTTGCAGCCACCGGCCTCGCCCAGCAGCTGGTGGGCGCGCTGGGTGGCTGGGCCGTGGGCCTCGTGCCGCACGACGATGCGGTCTACATGGCGGCGATGATGCTCAGTTGCATGCTGGTGTCATTGGGCATGCAGGTGGTGGTGACGCGTTTGCGGCGGTCTCAATCGTAGGTGCGAAGTCATTCGCACCTATGGACGGAGCGCGAAAGCGGCATCCGCATTTTCTCCTACCACAACGGAAACACACTCCATGAAACACATCGTCGTCGTGCTGACCGAACCGACCGAGGGCCGTGAGGCCGAATACAACGATTACTACGAGAAGCTGCATCTGGACGAAGTGCTGGCGACCACGCTCATGAGGTCCGCGCAGCGCTTCAAGCTCACCGATCAGCAGGGCGCCGCCTGCCCGTTGCCCTATCTCGCGCTCTATGAAGTGGAAGCCGACGATGCCAAGGACGTACTGACGAACTTGAACGCCACCCGCGCGCAACGCGTGCAGAGCGATGCGCTCAATCGCAAGACCGCCGGGGTATGGGTGTTCAGTGAAATCGGCCCCCGGCACGAGCGCGACTGAGCGGCCAGGCGCAGGCCGAGCGCGGCCGGTCGCGATGACTGGCGCGCGCTCGCGGCTGATCTCGACGACCGCGGGTCGATGTCGACACTGAAAGCTGGCACCATCCGGCTCTGCGCGCAGCACGGGGAGTGATCATGCGTTACGGCTATTCCGACGAACAGGAACAATTCCGCGCCATCGTCGCGCGCTTCCTGCGCGAGCGCTCGCCCATGAGCGAAGTGCGCCGGCAGATGGACAGCGCCGACGGTTACGACCGCGCCCTGTGGCAGCAGCTGGCCAGCGATCTCGGCCTGACCGGTGTGCATGTGCCGGAGGGTTGCGGCGGTCAGGGCTTCGGTTATGTCGAGCTCGGCATCGCCCTCGAGGAAATGGGCCAGGCACTGCTGTGCGCGCCCTACTTCGCCTCCAGCGTGCTCGCCACCGAAGTGCTGTTGAATGTCGCCACCGAGGCCGAGCAGCAGGCGCTGCTGCCGACGCTGGTCAGCGGCGAACGCGTCGCGACGCTGGCCTGGGTCGAGGCCGGCGGGCAGTGGGATGTCGCCGCCACGGCGCTCACCGTGCATGGTCAGGGCGACGCCTGCCGCCTCGATGGCCACAAGAAATTCGTGCTCGACGGGCATCATGCCGATCTGCTGCTGGTGGTGGCGCGCACGCGCGGCAGCGTCGGCGATGCGGGCCTGGGCGTCTTCGCGGTGGAAGCGCATGCCACCGGTCTCGAGCGCCGGCAACTCGCGACCATCGACCGTACCCGCCGTCAGGCCGAACTCAGGTTCACCGACACGCCGGCGCGCCGTCTCGGCACCAGCGAATCGGCAGCGCTCAAACTACGTCAGAGCCTCGATCGCGCGACCATTGCACTCGCCTGCGAAATGGTCGGCGGCGCCCGTGCGTTGCTCGATTCGGCGGTGGAATACGCCAAGCTGCGCATGCAGTTCGGCCGGCCGATCGGTTCATTCCAGGCCATCAAGCACAAATGCGCGGAGATGCTGCTGGAAGTCGAACTCGCGGCCTCGGCCGCGCGCTACGCCGCCGCCGCCATCGATGAACAGGATGCCGAGGTGCCGGCGCTGGCCTCGCTCGCCAAGGCCATGGCCTCCGACGCCTATATGCGCGCCGCCACCGAGTGCATACAGATTCACGGCGGCATCGGCTTCACCTGGGACGAAGACACCCATCTGTGGTTCAAGCGCGCCAAGAGTTCGCAGGTGATGCTGGGCGACGCCACCCATCATCGCGAACGCTATCTCGCGCTGACGGAGGCCGCGGCATGAGCGTGCAGGACGAAGCCACGGTACGTGCCGAAGTGCGCGCCTGGCTGCAGGCGCATTGGGATATGAATCGCAGTCTCGTCGCATGGCGCAGCCTGCTCGCCGATTCCGGCTGGGGCATGCCCCATTGGCCGCGCGAATGGTATGGGCGCAGCCTGCCGATCGCACTGCTGCCGGCGGTGGAAGAGGAATTCGAGGCCTGTGGCGCGGTCGGCGTGGCGCGCATCGGCATCCGCCTGCTGGCGGCGGCGACGCTGCTGGAACACGGTTCGGACGCGCACAAGTCGCGTTTCCTGAAGCGCATCCTGACCGGCGAAGACACCTGGTGTCAGCTCTTCAGTGAGCCCGGCAGCGGTTCCGATCTGGCTGGCGCCACCACGCGCGCCGATGCCGACGGTGAGGACTGGGTGGTGAACGGCCAGAAGCTGTGGACCACCAGCGCTCATCACGCGCAGTGGGGACTGCTCCTGGCACGCACCGACTGGGACGCGCCCAAGCACTCCGGCATGTCCTATTTCATCATCGACATGACGCAGGCCGGCGTCGAAGTCCAGCCGCTCAAGCAGATGAACGGGCATGCGTCCTTCAACCAGGTGTTCTTCACCGACGCGAGGATTCCCGCCGAGAATCGCGTCGGCAATTCAGGCGACGGCTGGAAGATTGCCATGACCACCCTCGCCCACGAGCGCCGCAATGCCGACGCGCTCAGGCGCTGGGGTCACGCTTCGCCCCATGCCGGCCCCATCTACGACGAAGAGCGCGCCGAAATCGCGACGGTGATGGAACCCTACAAGTGGTATCCGCAGCGCGCCGGTCGCATCGATATGATTGTGCCGCGCGCCCGCGAGACCGGCCGCCTCGCCGACCCCGCCGTGCGTCAGGACATCGCGCATCTGCTGATGCTGTCGCGCAGTGCCGAATGGCTGGCCCATCGCGCGCGCCACGCCAAGATCAGCGGCAAGCCCGAAGGCCCGGAAGGTTCGCTGGGCAAACTGGTGGCCAGCCACGTCGCGCGCGCGGCCTCCCATGTGCATACCCTGCTCAGTGGGGCCGATGCGATGCTGGCCGGCGCCGACAGTCCGCATGATGGACTCATCGCCGAGATCCTGTTGTCGGTGCCGGCGACCTCCATCGCCGGCGGCACCGACGAGATCCAGCGCAACATCATCGGCGAGCGTGTGCTCGATCTGCCGCGCGAACCGCGCATGGATACCGGCCCTTTCCGCGATGTGCCGCGGAATCCGACGCGCGGGCGTTAGGGCAGTGCGCAATTGCAAGCTCGAATCAGACCGTAACCTGACCCACAGCAACACACCGGGTGCCGTGGGTCAGACTGAAACGCGCCCTCAGGCGTTGAAGTTCAAGCGCAGACCGGCACGCGGGCTGTCATAGGCGACCAGCTTGCCGCTGCCGGACAGCGTCGCATAGGCGGTGCGCATATCCTTGCCGCCGAAACAGATATTGGTGGTCAGCGGATCGGGCAGCGGGGTGTGCTCAATCTGCTTGCCATCGGGCGAGATGGAGGTGATGCCACCATTGATGATGGTCGCGACGCTCACCCAGCCTTCGGCGTCCACCGCCAGCGAGTCGAGCAACTGGTAACCCGGCAAACCGGTCAGCAAGGTCGCGCCGCCCGGGCCTTCCAGCAAGGGACCGCCGACGCCGGCGACGCGCTTCAACTCACCGGGGCCGCTCACTTCCCATTGCCATACGCGCGCGGTGAAGGTCTCGGCGACGTAGAGCTTGTTGTCGTTGGGGCCGAGGCCGATGCCGTTCGGGCCGTCCATCGGGAACACCACTTCCTTGATGAAGGAGCCATCGGTCTTCGCGTAGAAGATACCGGTGCGATCCCGTGAACGGTCGTAGGTCTTGCCGAAGTCGGTGAACCACATGCCGCCATGCTTATCGAACACGATGTCGTTCGGTCCCTTCAGCGCATGGCCGTCACACTGCGTGTAGAGCACCTCGACCTTGCCGGTATTGATGTCGACGCGCTGGATGCTGCCGCGTGTGTAGTTGTGCGGTGTGTGTCCGGGCACGGTCATGCCGTCCAGTTCCATCCACTCGAAGCCGCCGTCGTTGCAGATGTAACAGGCGCCGTCGGGACCGATGGCCGCACCGTTCGGACCGCCGCCGACATCGGCGATGATCTGCTGCTTGCCGTCGGCTTTCACGCGGGTCAGGGTGCCGCGCTTGATCTCGACCAGCAACACGCTGCCATCGTCCATTGCGATCGGGCCTTCGGGGAATTGCAGACCAGAAGTGATTTCACGTATTTGCGCCATGGTGTTTTCCTCTCCCTCGCTTGTTTGAAGCCGGCGAAAACCGGCAGGTGACGGTGACGATGGGACCGCGTGTCCGAGGGCGGTTGCGCTGGGCAGGCGCTCATCATCAGGACCGCTGACGTTGCCCGCCCGTCAGCGCAAACGCAAGGGAGGAGGCGACCTCACCGATAGTGAGGCGGCGCGCGCCGCCCCACCGGTGAGTGACTCAATAGGCCGGCCCATCCTTGTCCAGTTCCATGGCGCCGACACGCTTCGCCTGCGCGCGCAGCGTGCCGAACAGCTTGGCATCGAGCGACTCCTCGGCACCGCCCGCTTCGGCCACCTTCTGCTTGAGGAAGGCCGCGCGCTGCTCGGCCGCCACCTGCATTTCCTTTTTCAGTGTGTCGCGTTTGGCGGCCTGCTCCGCGATGTAAGCGGCCTGGGCGGGCGCCGGCATGGCTTTCAGGGTCGGCGGCAATTCGTCCTTGCGTATGTCTTCGAGACGCACGCGGCCGCTCGCCACTTCATCCACCAGTTCCCTGTCGCCGAGCAGATTGGCCGCACCGCTCGCCGAGGCATTGAAGGTCGCGCGACGGGCCTTGGCGGCCACCGATGCCTGCTCTTCAAGCTTGCTGGTGGCGGCGAGCTTGGCGCGCTTCTCCTCCTGCACCTTGGCGTCGCCGTAGTAGAGGCGCGTATCGTCCAGCGCCGCCGACAGGTGCGCGAGCTCGTCGTCATAGGGCGTGCTGATCGCGACCGCGCCGCCATTCTGCTCCACGCGCAGGAAGTCGCCGGCACCGAGCGAGGCTATTTGAGACCAGGGCTGGGTCGCGCTGCTGTCGTTACCGCATTGAATGGTGTTGACCGCGATGCCGCGCTGACGGGCAATGCCGAGCGTGGCCGGATACTGCACGTCGTCCTGATAGTCGAGATGGGGCGGCGCATCGCCGACCAGGAACACCGCCTTGTAGGTCGATGGATCGCTGTTCCAGCCCATGCGGCCGACGGCGTCCTCGAGCGCTTCGTTCACTGCCTCCGGCCCGTCGCCGCCGCCATCGGCCTTGAATTCCATCAGGTGCGCGTACATGGAATCCAGATCGGTGGTGAGATCGAACACGCGGGTCACGTATTCGTCACCGCGATCGCGGTAGGCGACCAGTCCGATGCGGATCTCGGGCGCCGGCTGGGCACGGGCCATGGTGGTGGCGATGGACCAGATCTTTTCCTTGGCCGCTTCGATGAGGCCGCCCATGCTGCCGGTGGTGTCGAGCACGAACACGAGGTCGACACGCGGGCGGCGGTTCGCTTGTTCGACACGCGCCGCGGGCGCGACCACGGGCGCTGGCGACGGCGCGGCGGCATGGGCCTCGTGCAGTCGCGGATAGAAGGCAATGGCGGCGATGGTGAGGCTCGCCAGGGCGAGGCCGAGTATGTGCTGTTGCATGGGATTTACTCCGAAGTAGGGATGGGTTTTCTTGCGCGCTTCACGGCATCGAAGTCGCGCGTTTGCGTAGCGCCTGCTCGGCGGCACGCGCCGCGCGCGCGAAGCGCTGTTCATCGTCGTGAGGCGCGCGCCCGCCATGGGCGCTGTTGCCGAGCTGCTCGGGCAACAAGGCGCACGCGGCCTGCACCAGGCACACACTCCACAGGCTCGCGAACCAGCTGCCGGTCTCGAGCAGCGCCCAGCAGCCCGCCGCCAGCGACAGGGCGCTGACACCGAAGTCGGCCAGCGCGGTCAAGAGGCTGGTGTGGAACAGCAGCGCCCGGCTCAGCCAGATGAGGGTGAGATGGGCGGCGGCCATGCTGAGCAGGGACGGGCACAACACCGCTATCAACACGGCGGCGCACAACCAGCCCGACAACAGGCTCACGCGCCCGCGCCTCACGCGGCTGCGCATGAGCAGGAAGAGCACATAGGCGAGGCTCAAGACCGTGCAGAGGGCGCGCGCTATCAGCGCGCCGCCGAACAGGGGTGACAGGACATGGCCCAGCACCGACCCGGCCGCGCTCAAACCCGCCGCGAAGCACAGCGCTTCGATGAAACTCAAGCGCTTCATGCTCCTGCCCTCCGCTGCCGTTCGCGCAGCAGGGCGACCTCAATCTCGGCCTCGCTGATGGCGGCCGGCGACTGCCGGGCCGGCGCGGCATCCTTGCCGGTCACTGCATCGGCGCTGTCGCTGAGCGCAGCCTGCGCATGCAAGCCTTCGATGCGCTGACGATGTTCGAGGATGCGCGCGGCGAGGCGCCGCGCGGCTTCCGCGAGCACCTGCTGTCGTTCGGCGAGCAGCGCGTGATGGCGTTCCACTTCTAGCTTGCGCCGCACCAGATTGCGCGCGAGCTCGTCCTTGTCCGCGGCGAGGCACAGGGTCAGTTCTTCGTCGAGCGCGGCGACGCGCAGACGTCCTTCGTCCAGCGCCTGGGCCAGGCGCTGGGCTTCGTCGCCGAGGCGCAGGTGTTCGGCTTCTTCGCCGGCCAGCACTTCCTCCATGTCGCGCACTGCCTGCTTGAGCAGCATCGCCGGTTCTTCGAGGCCGTCCAGCACGGCATTGAGATCGGCACGAAACAGCCGGCCGAGTCGAGTGATGAGGGTCATGGTGTGTTCTCCGTGAATGACGGAGGCACTCTAGGCGCGGCCCGCGCGGCATGGCAGGCCGCATTTGGTAAAAGCGCGGTGTCGGTGTTTACATGCCGTTTACATGGCCGGCCGGCGCTTCTTGCTATGCTCGCCACGCATCATCACGAGCCGAACGAAAGGACATGAGCGCCAAACCCCGCATCCTCATCGTCGAAGACGAGCCGGCCATCCGCACCGGTCTCATCGATGTCTTCACCTACCATGGCTTCCAGGTGGAGAGCGCGGTCGAGGGCATGGATGGCTGGCACAAAGCGCAGCGCGGGCCCCATGATCTGATCCTGCTGGACGTCATGCTGCCGGGCATCGATGGCTTCGAAATCTGTCGGCGCATACGCGCGCGGGATCGCGAGCAGGCCATCATCCTGTTGACCGCGCGCAGCAGCGACGAAGACATCATCCACGGTCTGTCGCTGGGCGCCGATGATTACGTCGCCAAACCCTTCTCCATCGCCGAGCTGGTGTTGCGCGTCAATGCCGTGCTGCGTCGCGCGCGGGTGTTGCCGGGCGGCGCACAGCCGCTGCAACTGCGCGATGGGCTGAGCGTCGATCCCGGCAGTCTGCAGGGTCAACGCGGCGCCCAGACCATTCAATTCACACGCCGCGAGATGGAGGTACTGCAATACCTCCACGCCCACGCCGAGCGCGCGGTGTCGCGTGAAGAACTGCTGCACAAGGTGTGGGGCTACGCCAACGCGCTGGAACTCGAAACCCGTACTGTCGATATCCACATCGCCAAACTGCGCCGCAAGATAGAACGCGACGCGGCCACGCCCGCATTGCTGTTGACGGTGCGCGGCGCCGGATACCGGCTGCTGCCCGCGTGAATTCGTTGCAGCGCTTGCGCCTGGCTCTGGCGCTGTTCTTCGTCGCGCTCGCGCTGCCGACCGCGGCCTTGATCCATCAGGCCTATCAACGTCTGCAATGGGAGACCTTCCACCAGCATC
>Ga0208492_1001720_pt1 | contig 12495 bp, 11 predicted proteins | sample Subbioar_CSW14AB_FD_184820 | JGI IMG/M metagenome (GOLD analysis project Ga0208492, IMG submission 184820) | Serpentinite rock and fluid subsurface biosphere microbial communities from McLaughlin Reserve, California, USA - CR12Mar_CSW14AB (SPAdes) | ecosystem: Environmental > Terrestrial > Deep... | reverse complement strand
AGGAAGGAATGGTTATCGAACAGCTAAACGGCCCGCCACAATTTGTGACCTGAGCCTGAATAGTACCATTACAGCATGTTGTGCACGGCGCGGGATTTAAAATCTGAACTGTAAAGTTTTTGATTACTTGCGCCTGAATTGTGTTTAAGATTGTAAGCACAAATATAAATAGGGTTATTTTTCTCATTGGTCTACTTTGGTAGACAAATACAGTGCCAAAAGCGAAAATCAAGTTCAACGCAAGTTATCCATTATCCTTAAAGGATGGCAAGCTGCACCACAATCTTCCGCCAAAAGCACCCTTCATAAAACAACTGCTTCATGAACAAAAGCTGTTCTCATTTTAATCCAATGCAAGTTAAAGTAAAAATAAATTTGCGCAACTCAAAAGTTGCGCATATATTTGCAACCCGAAGGTTGCGTAATTGATTATTGAAAAATGAAACAAGACATATTCCAGGCCATTGCTGACCCAACACGCAGGGCTATTTTAACTTTAATTGCTGTTCAGGCGCTGACGCCAAATGCAATGGCGGAGAAATTTGATATGAGCCGGCAGGCAGTATCAAAACATATAAAAGTATTGCAGGAGTGCGACTTGATTAAACCTGAACATTCAGGCAGAGAAATTTATTATCACTTTAATCCGAAAAAAATGCAGGAATTGGACAATTGGTTAGCCCAATTCAGAAAAACCTGGGAAACTCAATTTAATCAACTTGACAGAGTACTATTAACCCTTAAAAAAAATAAAAAATGAACACCTTACTCTTTGATTTTGCCGTTGACAAAGCAGCAAAAATGGTATTTATAACCAGGGAATTTGCCGCTGAACAAGTTTTGGTTTGGGACGCATTTACCAAACAGGAAATTCTTGACCAATGGACCGCGCCTGCACCGTGGGTAGCGAAAACAAAATCTATGGATTTTAATGTCGGCGGCCGGAGATTTTATGCGATGGTGGGTCCTGATGGGCAGGAGAAATGGCAGATCCAGAAATATACTTCCATAACTCCAAAAACCAATTTTAAAACATATAATACGTTCGCAGATAAAGATGAAAATCCTGAATTACCAGGTTCTGAATGGGATTACAATTTCAGCGAACAAAACGGCATTACAAAAGTGAACATTTCTGTTTTTAATGAATCGTTTGATCGCATGGATAAATTGCTTGAAGGATTTAAAGAAGGCTTTACAAAGGCTCTCGAAAATCTGGAAGGCTTTTTATCGCTCAAAAAAATACCAACAAACAGAACGGTATCAATCAATTTGCCGGTGAAAGACCTGCAAAGATCAATGAATTTTTATACGGCATTGGGCTTTGAAAACTACCCGTACACATCAGGCGACACTGTAAAATATCTGTTTTGGAGTCAGCATATTTCGTTAACGCTGATGAGCAATGAAAAATTTGCGAGCCTTGTTCCTAAACCCCTTGCCGACACGAAACAAACAATGGCGGCCTTTTTTACCTTGTCGGTTTCCAGTCCTGATGAGCTTAATGCATTTATGACCCGCGGACTAAGCGCAGGAGGGATTGAATCCAATGAAAAGGACGATTATGGCATTATGCAACAAAGAACCATTGAAGATTTTGACGGACATTGCTGGAATGTCATGTTCATAGATCATTCAAAAGCTCTGACAGATGAGAAAAATGGATAATAACCTAAAAAGAAAAAGTATGAGAATTATTAAGAGTGTTTTAGCGATCATTAGTGGTATTATTGCCGGCAGCATAATTAATGCAGGCATTATCTTTGTCTTCATCGCTATCTTCGGTGCTCCTGAAGGTATGGACCTACTAGACGAGGAAAGCGTGAAGGCGTACGCTGATAAATTAACAACAGCGAATTTTGTTGGCACGCTGCTTGCGCATCAGTTGGGAACGCTGGTTGGCGCCATTGTTGCAGCTAAGATAGCACCGGTACACAAAATGATATTTTCTATCGGCATTGGCGTATGGTTTTTATTTGGCGGTATTTATGCGAGTACCCTCATCTCCGCACCAACCTGGTTTATAATAACCGATTTTGCGCTTTATATTCCATTCGCGTTTATTGGAGGAAAACTTGGCGTTGGTAGAAGTAATGCAACCACTACAAACATTTAGAAGATCTATTACCTATAATTTAAATTTCATATGAACGTAAAAGCACAGATCAAAGAATACATTGCCAGTCAGCCGGAATCAAAACGCAGCGACTTGCAGGAACTCCACCGTATCGTCCTGGAGCTAATGCCGGCATGTAAATTATGGTTCCTTGATGGTAAAGACAGCGACGGTAAAACTGTTTCTAATCCCAATATAGGATATGGACTTCAAACCATAAAATATAAGGATGGAAAAACCAGGGAGTTTTATCAAATTGGTTTGAGTGCAAACACAAGCGGGATCTCTGTTTATATTCTTGGTATCGAGGATAAGACATTCTTAGCCAGAACGTATGGAAAAAAACTGGGCAAAGCGAGCGTGACCGGTTATTGCATTAAGTTCAAAACTCTGAAGGATATAAACGTTGATATACTTCAGGCGGCCATACGAGACAGGCTTGAGGCTCCGGATGGAAAAAGCTGAGCTGGTAATAACGGATGGCCGGTACTGCAAAAAGTAATTATATTTACTGTACTTTAAGTTCAACTATGTCAATAACAAAAGAAGAGGAATTAACCGGAATGCAAAAAGCAAGTGAAGCTGTTGCATACACCTTAAAGGAAATGAGAAACTATGCTCAACCCGGTATGACAACAAAACAACTAGACAATTATGGAGCAGTACTATTATCAGGGTTTGGGGCAAAATCAGCTCCATTTTTAACTTATCGCTTTCCAGGTTGCACGTGTATAAGTGTGAACAATGAGTTTTGTCATGGCATCCCGTCTGACAACAGAATACTGAAGGAAGGCGACCTGGTGAATATTGATGTTTCAGCCGAGCTGAATGGTTTTTGGTCCGACAATGGAGGCTCATTTGTACTTGGCGAAGATGTCAACCGACACCAGAACCTTATAGACGCTTCCAAGCAGATCTTACATAAGGCAATACACGCTATAAAAGGCGGGGTTCGCATTTCGGAGATCGGGCACCTGATAGAAACCGAAGCTAAAAAACGGGGCTACAAGGTCATTAAAAATCTTACAGGCCATGGAATAGGCAAGAGCCTTCACGAAGAACCAGGTGAAATAACGAATTACAGGGACCATTTTAATACAACAAGATTTAAGAAAAATTCTGTCGTGGCCATTGAAACGTTTATCTCAACAACGTCAACCTATGCCGAGACTTTAAATGACGGTTGGACAATGGTTGGAAATAAGGGAGGTTTTATGGCCCAGCATGAACATACAATTGTTGTTACCGATGGCAAACCAATTGTGCTGACGGACATGAACGGGATCTGGAATTAACTATTAATTATTGCGGAATCAGAGGATACGGTTACACAATTAAACCGTCTTTGTTTGCATTACTGATATTGTTTTGGCAACACCTGAAAAATATGTTAACCAGCCCGTATTTAACAATGAACAGTTGCTAAATCCGTAATTTCATATCTTATGAAGCTCCGTTTAAAAAGCTGCGTTACCCTGGTGTTGTTTTTTGTCTCAACATGTTTAACCGCACAATACGTTGGCCCGGTGGAGCACACGTTAGAATTCAGGATCTATGGTAAAAATGCCAGACCTGTTACAAATAAAAGTCTTGCTTACAGAACAAAGGTGGAATACACAGCGCACAAAAATCTGCGTTCACGTTTCAGGTCTTATTACGACCACAAGACGCTTAACATAAAAATCTCTGAAAGGTTCCTTACCTCATACCCGGTAAAAATTAATGTTAAGCACAAGGGTGAAACAATGTTGCTTGGGAGCCAGATCAGCCTGGACTCCGTTACTTTCAGGCCTGGCTGCTATTTTGTTCCACTTGATTTTGCTCCTTTGTTTAGAAAGGATCTCCTGAAAAATCTAATCGTAAATAACAAGGACCTTTCTTATTTTGAATCAACGTCGCCTGATTCGGCCGGTGCCGTTAAACGTCTTATACTTACAAAAATTGAAAATGCCGGACGAGAGTCGCGTCATTCTTATTCGAAGGAAGACAAGCGCTCACTTAATAGCTTAAGGAGGGAATTGGTTGTAACAAGAAAATACAATAAAATGGATGAATATGGAAACGAATACTGGATTGAACAGCGGGATACCATTCCGGTTTTTGATAACACCTCCTCAATCTCTGAACTTCATTTTATAATCCGGATCCTGGTCTTCACTGAACAATCTGTTGCGCTGATCGGCGAAGAGTTCCTGCTGTATTCCAAAGACGGATGTAAAACGTGGACATTCTATCCGTATTATCTGCAAGGCTCATCTGATCCCGGAAGAATGCATCACTCCTGGCCCCATTACCTGATCGAGGATGGAAAGGCACTGGGCAGCGACAGCCTGTTGCTTTATACAAGGGACGCGGTGTACAAAGCGAGCTTGAAAAATCTTTGAACGCACTTCACCAGGAGCTTTCATTAATTTTATTATCTTTGTTAGAAGCATGAGCCTCAGAGCGCTTATTTTTATTGGCTTTTTCATCTTTCTTCATGGCGGAGCCCGGTCGCAGGATTATTTTTCATATGGAGGAGGAAATTTTTCAGGCTTGAACCAGGTGATCGCAAATCCTGCCGCTGCGGCCGACAACAGGCTAAAGCTGGATGTTATTCTTGTTGGCATCGATTTTAATTTTAATAATTCCTGGTTTAATGTAAAGCGGGAAGCTCTTAAGAACAGCGGTACTCTCACAAAGCCTGTATTTCCGGCGAGCTGGAGCAATGAAACGCCGAATGTAGCAGATAATATCTTTAAGAACTTTACCATCATTGACGATCCAAAAAAGCGGTCTATCCTGCTTGAAAACAGGATGCTGCTGCCTTCGGTCATGTTCCAGATCGATTCTAAAAACTCAGTGGCCTTTACCTGGAGTGTGCGGCAGATCGCCAATATCGAAGGGATCACACCTGAATTTGCAAATTTATTCGAAAAGGAAATGGATCTTAGCGTGACGCAGAACAACAGGATTCACCTCCAAAACTTCAGGGCTTTTCAGATGAGCTGGGTTGAATATGGATTTACGTATGCACGTGTGCTTAAGGACAAGAACAAACATTTTCTCAAGGCAGGAGCAACGCCAAAACTTCTGCGTGGACTCGAAAGCGCTTATCTGCTTGTGCGAGACCTGGATTTTCTTTTCAGTACAAAGGACACCAACAGTTATTTTAATGCTGATTTTTCCTATGCACATTCCGAAGGTTTTAATCCATCTGAAAAAAGCGATCACCCCGTTTCAGATTTTTACCGTAACGGAACAAAATTAAGAATGGGATTGGATCTTGGAGTAATTTACGAATGGCGGCCACATTTTAAAAACTATAAATACAAGGAGGATGGCAAACATTTTACCTGGAGAAAGGACCTGAATAAATACAAATTAAAATTCGGGGCTTCACTTGTTGACATTGGTAGGATTAAATTCAAAAAAGGCGAAACAAATTATGATCTCAGTGTCAGGATTAACAGGCAAAATTTTGAGAAGTTTTATGCAGTGAGTGACTATGAGATGTTTGATTCCATTGTGAAGGCGGATTATTCAAGTGAGAACCAGACAAGCCAGTTCTCGGTTTTTTTGCCGACAGCTCTTAATACACAGGTCGATTATTCTATTAACGAATTTTTTTACCTGAATCTCAGTTCTCATTTCACGGATTTCCATAGGTCAAGCTCTTATAAGGTTCAGAATTATTCGGCGGTTTGTTTTGCTCCGCGTGTTGAACATTATTGGTTTGATATTTCGATTCCCTTTACCTACAATATGCTTTCGGTACAACGCAATAAAAAGATTATGACTGGATTGAATCTAAGGCTGGGTCCTTTGTGTCTTGGGACCAATAACCTGGGGCCTATATTTAAAGGGGACATTTCCGCGTTCAATTTTTACGTTATCCTGAAAGTTTCTATTCCTTATAAATCAATTAAAGACAGGGATGGGGACAGGATAAACGATAAAAAGGACGCGTGTCCGGATGATCCGGGTGAAATCGCTGTACATGGCTGTCCTGATCATGATCATGATGATATCCCAGATAAAGAAGATGCCTGCCCACACCAGGCCGGTCTTACTGAATTTAAGGGCTGTCCGGATACTGACACCGATGGAATTAAAGATGGCGAAGACGCCTGCCCACATGAGAAAGGCGGAATTGAATTAAAGGGATGTCCTGACCTGGATAAGGATTCTATTCCGGACAAGGATGACGCCTGTGCGGATACACCGGGTTTACAAAAATACAAAGGTTGCCCTGACACCGATGGTGACGGCATTATTGATAAAGAAGATGAATGTCCCAGCCTGAAAGGAATCTTAAAGTACAAAGGTTGCATGAACAGAGATGACGATTTTTTTCACGATGGGATAGACCAGTGTCCGGATGTTGCGGGGCCTATTGAAAATCTCGGTTGCCCATGGCTCGATGCAGATAAGGATGGCGTGATCGATAAACTGGACTCTTGTGTAAACATTCCTGGTCTGCCTGAACTTAAAGGTTGTCCGGCTCCGCCAAAACTCGCGCCGGCAGAAAAGCGTATTTTGGAAAAAGCCTTTTCGAGTTTGCAATTTGAGAGCGGTAAAGATATTATCAAACCCGTTTCATTCCCTTCATTAACAGCTTTAGCTAAATTATTAGTGAAACATAAAACCGATTGGCAGATAAAATTAAGCGGACATACTGACAATGAAGGAACAGAAGAGAGTAATTTAATTTTATCGGAAAAAAGATCAAAGGCGTTACAGGCCTATCTTGTGAAAAAAGGAGCGCCTTTGGAAAGTATCCTGGTAGAGTGGTTCGGACAAAGTAAACCTGTTGCTGACAACGCAACGAAAGAAGGCAGGAAGATCAACAGAAGGGTAGAGATGACCGTGATGATGAAGGTGGAGTGATCCTCCGATGCTTGTCCCAGATTCTGCAGCCCAATTTTAATCTACATATTGTTTCATATAGCTCGGTGAAATCCGCCTAATCTGTGGCAGGTGTTTATTCCTTAATAACTTTTTGATGAAGGCTGCCGGATCTGTTTTTTATTTCAAGAATGTAGATTCCGGGAAGAAGCGACTCCGTTTCTGCGTTACTTAGTGACCTGGTTTTCAGAATTAATTGTCCATTTACATCATACAAAATGTATTCATTTTCCTCTGAAGTGTTCTTTGAATTCATAAATAGTTTGTCATGAAAGGGGTTAGGAAAAACCTGGTAATCCTTTTTGTTAAACGTGGATTCTTTCAGACCTGCCACGTAAAAATAATTATTGTTGCCGTATACATAAGCCGTAATGGTTGGAGTACCGGCGAGGAGCTGGTAGGTTGTATAATTGAGATTTAAGACCGGAAATTTTTTCCCGGGCATATAATAATTGTATATGGTCTGGTTGAAACTACCGAACGGAAAAATACCGGAGCTCAGTGTAAGCTCTTCTACACTTTTAAGGCAAAGTACATTCTGTAAGGTCACGTTCCCTGGCAGTTGCAGGGTGCCTAAACCATTTGCCGAGATGGTAATGCTTCCGTTACAGGCGCCATTGGTGCTGTTGTATTTAAAACTTCCGCTTACCAGATCGCTTAAATTATATCCGTATGAGATCGGGTAACCCGCAATAATTGCAGAGTTGGTGAAAGTAATGGTAAGTGAGGGAGAATAAGCTCCCAGTAATTCTGTCTGCTGCGGACTCGCAACAGATTTATAAAAATTATAGAGCAAGTCCCTGTGCTGCGCAAAGGTAGCGCCTGGATTGGCCGTAGCGCCTATTGCTGCGGAAGGAGAAATAAAGGAATCCACGATCACCGGAAATGCGCCGGTAAGCATTGAAAAATTCCAGGCACAATTGCTCCCAGTCGTGCTTACGGGCATGCCACTTGTGAATGCACTGGTATCCAGGCGATAATTTTTATCGATGTCGCCAATCACGGGTTCATTAAAACTTTGTGTGAGGGTTTGCGATTGTGACACAGTAAATAGCGCGAACAGTAATGAGGTGCAGAGTTGTTTCATGGATTAACTTTCTACTTAAAGATAGAGAAAATAATAGTAAGAATCACAGAAGATGCCGTGGAGATATCTTCAACGATTTGTTTATTATCGTGGGTAAAGAAAAAGGCCGCATTTCCGCAGCCTTCCCTTTTTTATTTTTTCTCTTTTGCTTCTTTTTCTTTTTGCTTCTGTTCAGCCTTTTCCTTTTTTTCAGCGTCAGCTTTTTCTTTTTTGGTTGCCTTCTCCTTTTCTTTTTCTATCTTTTTTGTTTTGTCATCAGCTCTCTCCTGGTTATCCTTAACTGCACCATCGATTACTTTTACGTAACTCTCAAAATTTGCTTTATCTACAAAACCACTTTGTGTGGGGTGAAAACTTGGCGTTCCCCAGCCCATGCCCACGCCGGCTCTGCCATAATCAACAATGAACGTTTCACCGGTTGCCGCATCCATTATATAATGTGCAAAAAGTTTAGGGTTGGTAGGAAGCAGAACCACCATCACGTAAGCCACATTTTTTCTCTGATATATGGCCTCTTCCCATGCGTTGTCGGAAACAATGCTAACAGGATAGGGGTAGTGCATCTGCACTTCTTCACGCGGGAGGTTTTTATTAAGCTGGTGTTCTGCGATATAAAGTGTTTTATCCTTAAGATCCGGAGCCCTCAGGTCATAAAACTCATCAGCTTTGCCGGATTTTGACAGATTATTATCATTCATCAGCTTGCAAAGGTTGTTTAGAAAGGATACACCGAAGGTAAAGTCTATCTGGTTGGCTCCTCTTCCTTTTTCTTTAGGAATTGGCTGGTACATCAGTATTTTTCCTTTAGAATTTTCGACCAGTACACCATATCCTATTCGCAGAATCTTAATTGTTATGCCCGCGTGTTTTTCGGTATGCCACACTTTAACCTGGGAGAAACTTAAAATTGTTATGGTATCTTTTTTGTTCGCTTTGCCTTCCTTTATGGCATCGGCATATGGCATTTGAACCACATTGGGATTAAAATTCCAGAATTGCTTTACCGCTGCATACAAACTTGCATCAACTTTTTGATTTCCTGACTGGGCGACAACAAATTTTCCACCCCTCACATACTTCAATTCGTCCAGAGTCATGGTTGAAGATCCCCAGTTGATGCTCCTGCTTGAAGCCTGACCATAATCAGCGTCGTCTTCGTCGTCTTTTCCTTTTTTATCACCGGAATCCTTCTTCTTGTCTTCTTTCCCTTTCTTGTCTCCTTTTTCGGTTTGTTCCTGGGCTACCTCTGTCTTGGACTTCGTTTTATCGTCATCTTTTTTCCCAGACTCTTTTGTGCTTTTTTCAGCTTCTTTCTTTTTTGCCTCTTCAGCTTTCGCTTCGTCCTTTTTTGCTTTTTCCTTTGCAGCAATTTCAGCAGCTTCAGCCGGACTTAGAGATTTTTTATAAATAATGTCTACCGTTGTTTTCTGGAAATCTTTTCCTTTTTTAGGACCAATACTTTGAATGGTGATCAAAGCCCGGGCTTTTCTGTTCAGTACAAGATACAGCTCGTCACAACGTTGCTGCGCAAATTTTCTGAATTCAGGCTTATGAAAATAAGCGACTACTTCTATATCCATGTGTTGTCCGTTCAGATTTTTCGCCCATTTTTCAATCCTCGCTTCAGTGGAGTCATGCGGCTTGATCTGGGTGTGGTGATAAACAAGGTGAAGGGTGTCCTGCGCCAAACCCGGTAATACAAAAAACAAGATCATAATTAATAACGCAAGTGACCGGTTTTTCGGTTTCATAGATGTAGACTTTTTCATTTAATGATTTAAGATAGTGTAAAACAATAACTGCTAAATATATAAACTTTTCTACATTCGGGGCTTTATTTTAAGTGTTAAAAAAAAGTTGAGAACCTGAGGATATTAATATCTTTATTAGGGAATTAATCACTCAGCACTACCAACCAACCATGAAACCAGCAAAAGCCATTTATGCCTTTTCGGGCGATCCTATTACGTTTGGTCACATCCATATAATTGAAATGGCTGCCAGGATTTTCGGCGAACTGATCGTTGGAATAGGGGTGAACCCGGCCAAAAAATACCTGTTTAGCCTGGAAGAGCGTCTTGCCCTTGCACAAAAGGCGCTGGCGCAGCACAAAAACATAAAAGTTGTTTTGTTTCGCGGTTTGTTGGTGGATTACGCGTTTGAAAATGACATTACCGTTGTGATCCGTGGACTGCGAAACAACGAGGATTTTAATATGGAGCTGATGCTGCACCAGATCAATGAAAGTCAGAAGTATAACATTGAAACGATCTATTTCCCATCTACACAAACCATGAGTCATATCAGTTCGGGGGCAGCAAAGGCGCTGCAACTTGAACAGGGTTTTGTTTTTGAATACGTTCCTTTGAACGTGAAACAAAAACTGGAAGAACGGTTATCGGGTCAATACATCATCGGTGTTACCGGTGAAATTGGCTGCGGCAAATCTTACCTTAGCTCAAAACTGGCGGAGCTTGGAAAAAAAGAAAATATTCCGGTTACTATTATTGACGTGGATAAAATTGGACACCAGATACTCGAAACGCAGGACGAGCCTTTGTATAAGGCTATCCGCACCGAGATCTGCGCTACTTTTGGTGAAGGAATCAGAAATGAAAATGGATTTATTGATCGTAAGACGCTGGGTAAGATCATTTTCGGAAACACGGAAAAATTAAAAATCTTCAACGATATCATTCATAAACCTCTTATCTTAAAGTTAAGGCGTGAGCTTTACGGCAAAAAAGGGTTAATTCTTTTAGACAGCGCCCTGATCGCCGAATCGAAAATGACCTATTTATGCAATAATAATGTTATTCTTGTAAGGGCCTCAAAGGACGAGCAGTTGGAGCGTTTGAAAGACCGATCTTATTCGGAAGAGCAAATTACCCAACGCATGAACAGTCAATATACTTATGATGTAAAACGAGAGTATATTGAACATCTTATCCATAAAGAATGTTATGGCAGGCTTTTTAAATTTGAAAATCCACAAGGAAATGAACATGGAATAAAAAAATTGTTTGATGAACTCGTGGAAGAATTTGTAAATCTGAAGGAAAAGGCCTGAGCTGGTTTTTATGATCTTCCTGCTGAAGCAAAGCAAAAGGGTAATGAGCAGGACTGGTCGTTTTGTAACTATTTATCAGATGAGATATACGACAAAGGGCCGCATTTCCGCGGCCCTTTTAATGTAATTCCGGAAAGTTACCTGCTTTTTCCCGGGATAACTTTAAGAGGTTTATTTACTCCACATTCTTCTTAGGTACGTTAAATAACATAGAAGTAATGATCGGAACAAAAAAGATGGCTACTGTTAATATAGAAATACCGAGGTCGGCAGAATGACTTCCAAGGAATTGACTGAATCCGCTTTCCGGGTAAAAATGTTCGTAAAGTGAAAGCACTAATTTTATACCGAGGATCCCGATCACTACAAATGCAGCTGTTTCCAGGAAACTGTATTTTTCCATCAACTTCACAAACCACTGCGCGATAAAACGCATGGCGAGGATTCCAATAAATACACCAATGCATACTAAAATAATGTTGGGTGTGAAAGCCACAGCAGCAAACACATTATCAATGGAAAAGGCCATATCCATTAATTCAACAAGACATACGGTCGCCCAGAAGTTCCCGATAGTCCCAACGGTTGCTCTGTAGAGCCAGTTACTTTGTTTGTCCACCAGGTCATCTTCCTTCTCTTCAGTTTGTTTGCCCTTATACCAGTCATACACCAGATACAACAGGTACAATCCACCCAGGGGTTTTAACCACCAGATCTTTATCAGGAAGGCGGCGAATACCATGGCAAGACCACGAAAAATGTAAGCGCCCCAGATCCCGTACTTTAAAGCTTTATCCCTTTCTTTTTGAGGAAGGTCCATTACCATGGTGGCCAGCACCGCCGCATTATCCACCGAAAGAAGACTTTCGATGATGATCAGGTTAAAAATAATGGCCACTGAAGGACCGGGATTATCAATAATTTGCTGGATTAATTCATTCATATACCTTGTTTTTTATTGTTTTAATTTTATTGTGTGTAAAAATAAACGTTGTTAAACTACGCCTGCTAAAGTAATAATAATTACCCGACCACCCTCGTCTTTTGATAATAACAATTTTTTCCCCTGGGTCAGTTCTACCATGTCGTTAACGGGAATCTCCTTATCCTCCGTGAGGTCTTTCAGGTCTTTTAGTTTTTGGTTCACGAGCATCCACTTTCCATTATGTAAAGTAAAATAGCCTACCGGTACTTTTTGTTCATCCGTAAGTTTTTCATTCCTGATCACATTCCGGTTCACATGCCACTGATACAGATACTGGTTGTTATAAACCATTAAGCGGTGGTTCTCAGGTTTCCAGACCGTTGGCTTGAACTGGAAATAAAGATCCAGCA
>Ga0208492_1001719_pt1 | contig 12523 bp, 8 predicted proteins | sample Subbioar_CSW14AB_FD_184820 | JGI IMG/M metagenome (GOLD analysis project Ga0208492, IMG submission 184820) | Serpentinite rock and fluid subsurface biosphere microbial communities from McLaughlin Reserve, California, USA - CR12Mar_CSW14AB (SPAdes) | ecosystem: Environmental > Terrestrial > Deep... | reverse complement strand
GTATAAGAAACTGGGGAACTCCGAATCAGGCAGCGATTGCGGCACATGAACGAAAACCAATCTGCGCCGCACACAACGGCGGAAAAACGCGTCGAGACCAGCCGGGCGTTGGGCCTTGACCTCACCCCTTTCACCATGCAGCAATCGCTCGATCGGATCGAGGAGATGATCCGAAGTGGCAAGCCCGGTTACTTCATCACCGCCAACCTCCATTACGCGATGATTTCCGAGAACGACCCGGAACTGCACATCGTGAACAGGGAGGCCGATTTCATCCTGGCCGACGGCATGCCCCTGGTCTGGGCGAGCAAGCGCCGCAAGGTCAAACTGCCCGAACGCGTTGCCGGATCCGACCTGATTCCGAAATTGTGCGCGCTGGCGGCCGAGAAAGGCTACCGGGTTTTTCTGCTCGGGGCGGCCGAAGGCGTCGCGGTCGAAGCGGCCGCCAAGCTCAAGGAAAAACATCCGGCAATCCAGGTCGTCGGCACCGAATCGCCCCCTTTCCGGCCTTTGTCCGAAGCGGAAGAGGAGGCCTTGATCGATCGGATCCGCCAGACCAAACCCGATATCCTCGTGGTTTCCTTCGGCCAGCCGAAGGGAGAAAAGTGGATTCACAAGCACTTGCAGAAATTGGGCGTGCCGGTCTGCGCCCAGGTGGGCGCCACGATCGATTTCCTGGCAGGTAGAGTTCGCCGCTCTCCGAAATGGATGCACGGCACCGGCGCCGAATGGATCTGGCGCATGGCCCTGGAGCCGCGCCGCCTCACGGGAAGGTACCTGCAAAACATGGCCTTTCTGGCCAAGCGCGTGCTCAAGGGCGATCGCGATTGAACCCTTGAGTCGCGATCAAAATCTTGGCCCGATCGAAAACTTGGCCCAATCGAACGGTGGGCGCGTTACGACCTTGGGATCAGGCACGACCCATGAAAATCTTTTACAGTCATTACCTCGCTTCCGATGAGCATCCTGCCGCCCGGATGGTGGCTTCGATTGCCAGGGGGCTTGAGCGACTGGGCCATCAGGTGCGGATTCACCGCAGCGCGCCCAGCGAGCCAGTGACTGGCAGCGCCAAACGTTCAGGTTCAGGGAAGAAGAAGTCGGGGTGGAAGCAGCGCATCAAAGATCGTCTCTGGTTCCTCAAAGCCCTGTGGCGTAACCGCGGATTCTTTCCACGCGATTTGGAAGCGGTGAAGCAGTTTCAACCCGATATCTTGCTGTCGCGCCAGGATGCCTACTGTTATTCCATGGTCAAGGTGGCGAAACGGACGGGGATTCCCCTGGTCACCTACGCCGATGCCCCTGTTGCTTATGAAGTGCGCCATTTTGAAGAGGGCGGCCGCTGGAATCCTCCGGGTCTTGTGGAATCGATCGAACGCCAACAGCTCATCGCGAGTCAGGCGGTGATCACGGTGAGTCAGGGAGCCAGGCGCATCCTTGAGCGCTATCGCCTGGAAGTGCCGATTCATGTGGTTCCCAATGGAGTCGAAGCGCCGCTCTTGCCCTTGCCCACACCGGCCGAACGGCAAAACCGGCGCTCGGAGCTAGGGGTTCGCGCAAGCCGCCTGATCGGCTTTGCCGGGTCGTTCAAGCCATTTCACGGCCTGGATCTCCTGGCCACATTGATGGAAGCGACCGCGTCGCGCGACGATTGTCAGTGGGTGTTGATCGGCGATGGCCCGGGTCTGGATCGATTCCGATCCCTGGCGACCTCATGGAAGCACCCGCCGTTAATCACGGGCTGGATTGCGACTCAAAAGGTCCGGGAAATCCTCCAGCTCGTCGATGTGGCCGTCGCACCTCATGCCCGAACGAAAGGGGAGTTCTATTTTTGCCCGCTGAAGTTGCTCGATTACGCCAGCGGGGGCTGCGCCATCCTCGGTTCCGACCAGGGGGACCTTCCGCGGCTCTTGGGGGGCGCGCAAGCGGGGGCGTGGGTGGAAACGGACTCTGTGGCAATCTGGACGGAACATCTTTTCCGGCTTTTGGATCAACCCGAGGTGACGCGCGCGATGGGACGGCTTGCGCGCGAACAAGTGGAGGCCGGACTCACCTGGGACCATACGGCGTCTCAAATCGAGAAAGTTCTCAAAGCGACCCTTTCGTCCGCCTCAAAATGAGAATGGCATTCAGGGGCTTTATTGAAAATGGGGGCTCTGGCGGGGCCGGGGCGCGGTTCTTTGAAGTTCTTTCCATCAGGATCAGTTGTTGTTGGTTTTTTCAGATTTTTGCTGAGATTGGTCCCACCTTTGCTCTACACCACTTTGGACTGGGGAACCTCCCCAGTCGCGGATGGAAAGACAAGTCCAGCTGAGAAAAATTCTTGAATATTTCCCAAATGTGCTTGATAATTGTGAGAGAATGGCCTGGGATCGATTATGCTGATTGCAGCGGTTGTCCGGCACCAATGTCTTTCCGTTTTTCGGTCCATCCTGCTTTTGATGAAAGAAAGCAAGGTAGGACCTGGGCGCTAGCCCAAATTATCCAAATTGCCCATTGAGTTGAATGTTTCCTCCGTTTATACTCACCATGATCATTAAGGACGCACGGCGATGACGGACTTCAGACCCTACGATTCGATGCCCGTCTCGGTGCCTGAAGGAACCTACGCCTCGGGTGAATTCGGTATCCAGCAACCTTATTCTGGCGGACCGGTCGCGACGGTTGCCGTCAATCGCTCGCCGATCTTCTGGATCCGCCGCGAGCTGACGGAAGCCTTTTTCCGCGTCTTGCAAAACTGGTGGATGGTCCTGGGTCTTTGGTGCATCGTGTCGATGGGCCTTGGGTACGGTGTGGCGCTCGCTTTGGGCAAACAAACCTGGAAATCGACGGAAATCCTCAATTACCAGCCCGCCACGACTGGCGATTACCGCGATAACACCGGCCCGACCTTGAAAGGTATTCAGGGCCTGATGGGCGATACGCTGGGGAAAACCGCCGAGGCCCTCAAGACCGATCCGGACCTGCCGAAAGAAGTCAAGCTTCCCATTAACAAGAAGGCGTTGGATGCGAGCCTGGCGGTGACTCAGCCACCGGGCACCAACCAGCTTCTTCTCACTTTCAAATGGGATAGCAAGGAGGGAGCGAACTACCTCCTTGCAAAAATCCAGGAACAATTCCAGGCTGGCGTCACCGATTACACGAAAAGCATGGCTCAAGGACAGCTTGTGGAGCTCGAAAAGCAGATTCAAGCTCAAGAAGAAGCGCTACGCAAGTTGAACGAAGACCAAGCCAAGGCGATGAAGGCCCAAGGAATCACCGATATTAAAGGGGATCAAGCCGCCCTCAAGGACTCCATCACTTCGCTTGAATACCAGCTTCGCCTCGACAATCAGGCGGAAGTGGGCGCCAAGGAAGAGTACAGGGAAGTCCTCAGGCAGTTGGACGACCTGAAAAAGAGCGCACAAAAAGAGGCCGAATCGGAAGAAGACGATCAGGCTCTGGCCGACTCGATCTCCGACAACCGCCGCCGCCAGGACCGTATCCGCGAACTCATGCAAGATGAAAAAGAACGGATTTCGCTTGAGGCCCAATTAAAAGAGAAAAACTTCAAGCGCGTCCGCCTCGAAAGTCTGCTCCAGCGAAATGCGGTGGCCAAGTCGGAAGTGGACGAAGTCACCTCCGAAATCCGCACGATCAAGGCGAAGATGGACGGCAACAAAAAGACGATCGAACTCGACAATGAAATGCAAAAGATCGACAAACTCATCGTCCCCAAAAAGGGGAAAAAGATGGCCACTAGCCCGATCATCACCCAGATGCTCGATAAGAAAATGGACCGCGAGCTGAAGATGCTCGGTCTGGCCATGGAAAAGCAGCACTTGACCGCGGAAATCGAAGCGGCCAAAGCAAAGCTTGCCAATATCACCGGCATGGAAGGCCGGTTCGATGATCACACGAGCAAAATCGCCAGCGCCAAGGCTCAGCTTTCCAACCTGATTGCCAAACGGAGCATTTACGAAGCGCAGACGACCACCACTCGCTCCGATCTGATTCCTTTCGGCCCACCATCCACCAACGAAGGCGCTGACGGATCCACCAAGCCTCTCCTCTTCGGCATCTCTTCTTTGGGCGGCATCTGCCTCGGGTTGTTCACCCTGCTTGGCTGGGAGATCTTCGCTCGGGCGGGAACGCCTTCGAACCTGGCTCGCCGCCTCGAAATCCCCGTGCCCGATCTGCGCAGCCGCCCCGAAGAACTGGCCCGCCAGTCGCGCAATATCAGCCGCCAACTGCGCCAGCGCGATCCAGGCCAGGGCATGATTCTCACCGTCCATCCGGTGGCCGCCACCGACTCTTGCATCGAGAAGTCGATGGGCGTCGCCAAGGAACTGGGAGCTTCGTTCTCCAAGCGCGGCGAACGCGTGCTCATCATCCAGCTCGACACCGGTACGAAAGGCTCGGCCACCCTTGGCCTGTCCGACTACCTCTTCAACCGGGTCGACAGCCCCGCGATGGTGATCCGCCCCACCGACGATCTTTCCTGCGACATGTTGCCCGCCGGCTCGGAAAACCTGGATGCCGATTCGCTTGCCAACCAGCGCATGACCGACTTCATGGAACAAGCTCGCGAACGCTACGGAGTGATCATCATCGTCGGCCATGCGCTCAACAACCTGAGCGAAGTCGAAATCCTCGCTTCGAACTCGCAGTCGATCGTCCTGGTGGCCGATGGCGAAAAGCCGATCGGATCCGACGCGCGCGAAGCCTTGTTCGAACTGTCCCGCATGCGGGCACCGGTTTCGGCCATGATGATTCGCTAAGTAAGTCGTGCAAACCCGTCCTTTCCAAAAAGACCGGGATTTCCAGCAAGGAAGTCCCGGCCTTTTTCGTTGAATCGCCCCCCCGATCAAGCGGGTTTCATCAAAGTCTTGATCGCCGGCCTTTCCTGTGAATTCGCCCGTTCCCCCCTCGCCCTACTTCAGCCTTCGAGGCGGTTTGCAAGGCGATGGGCGCAGGGAGAAATACAAAGAGACCGGGGCCCTCTTAACCATCCCTCGGGATGAACGGCCTGTGCAGGAGCGGACCATGGCACCCATCAGCGTCGCATTCGTCCTACCCGGCCTGGGCCGAGTCCATCGTGGAGCGGAAACCGCCTTCATGGAACTGGCCCGTTCCATGGCCATCCATCAAGGGGCAACGGTGCACCTGTTCGGTTCCGGCAGCGACTGGCCGGAAGGTTGCCATGGCCACACCGTTGCCTGCGTGCGCCGCGAAAAATTTGAGAAGTGGCCCCGATTTCCGGTGATGCGCAACGAGTGCGTTTACGAGGAAGCCACCTTCGCCTGGAATTTGTGGCGGCACCCCGAGTGGAAGCCCGGCCGCTTCGACAGCATCGTCTCTTGCTCCTACCCGTTCGTGAACTGGTTGATGAGCACCATTTCGCGCAAAAACAGGCCAATCCGCATCTTTTCCACTCAGAACGGAGATTGGGCGAGCAGCTCAAAATCATCGGAATTTCGCTTGTTCGACACCGATGGGGTTGTCTGCATCAATCCGGATTATTACGAGCGCAACAAGAATCTCTACCCCTGCGCTCTGGTGCCCAACGGTGTCGATCCGGACGTGTTCTATCCTGACACCAACGCGGCGCGAGATCCGCGCGTTCCGGCCGATCAGCCGTTGATCTTCATGGCCAGCGCCCTGATCCCGAGCAAAGGGGTCGACCACGCAATTCGGGGGGTGGCGCGGGCCGGCAAGGGTTTCCTCGTGGTGGCCGGCGATGGGCCGGAGCGAGAGAAGGTCGCCCGGCTGGCCATGGAGCTCATTCCCGACCGGCATCTGCTCTTGGGCTCCATTCCGCGCTCGACCATGCCGGGTTGGTTCCGCTCAGCCGATCTTTTTCTGCATGCCAGCCGCGAAGAACCCTTTGGCATTGTGTACCTCGAGGCGGCCGCATCAGGGGTCCCGGTGATTGCGCCGGACGAGGCGGTTCCCAAATGGATCCTCGGCGATCTGGCATGGCCTTGCTCTCCCGATCAGCCCGAAAGCGTGGCCAAGGCGATCAACGAAGCGCTGGCAAAAGATAAGCAGCCGTGGGGCGAGCGCCTTCGCCAGCGCGTTCTCGACGGCTGGACCTGGAAAGTTCAGGCGCGCAAATATCTGGACCTGATCGAATCGATCGCCCGTGACAGGACGGGCACAGCAGCAAGGAAAGTTCGCAATGGCGTCTAATCCGGACCTCTCTATCGTCATTGTCCACTTCAAGACTCTGGAATATACGCGTAAATGCCTCGAGTCGGTCATGAAGTGGGAGCCAGCCGCCCAGACCATCGTCGTCGACAATGCCAGCGGTGACGGCTCCGCGGAAATCCTGTCGAAGGAATTTCCGCAGTGCGAATGGATTTTCAATGCGAAAAACGGCGGGTTCGCGGCGGGCAACAACCCGGGCCTGGCCCGCTCCAGGGGCGAATTCGTGATCTTGCTCAATTCCGACACGGTCCTTGAGGACGACAGTTTGAGCCGTTGCGTTCAGTACATGCGCGAGCGGCCCAAGGTCGGCGCGGTCAGCCCGAAATTGATCGGCATGGACGATAAGCCGCAGGAATGCGCTTACGCCTATCCCACGGTGGCCAATCTCCTGGGACGGACCCTTGGCAGAAAGCCGGCGTCGGCCTCTCCTGGAAATCTGTGGCTTGCCGGCACCGCGTTGATGATCCGGCGCGCGGCGCTGCCGCCGAACAAATTCCACCTGGACGAAAACCACTTCATGTACTGGGAAGACTGCGACATTTCCGCGCGCATCAAGAAGGGCGGCTTGCAGCTCGAAGTGGTGGAGTCGGCGCAAATCCGCCACCTGGGAGGCGCCTCGGGCGGCGGCCCCGACAGCATCCGCCGCCCCGATCTTTACCTCTGGTATGTGTGGGGCGAAATGCGCTGGGCCTGGAATCACCTGGGATTACTGGGCGGCCTCGGATATTGGTTTCTCGACCTGGTCGATGTGCCCAGGAAGTTCTTGCGAGGAATGCTCCACTCCCAAAGGCGCGTCGAACTGCAAAGGGCCCGTTCCAAGGCGCAGGCGCTTTGGCTGCGCTTGACCGGGCAATCTCCCAAAAGGCCCTGATCCAGGGCGTTTTCGAATTAAAAGAAACTGGCCACGGTCAGGCCGCTGCCGGTCCAGAAGATGAAATGCGTCCACTCCCAGCGGGCCTTGGCCGTGACCCGGCCCGCCAGGAAATCCTGGCATAAGGTCCAGACCACGGTCGAAATCATGACGCTGAGCGCCAGTCCCCTCGCTCCTCCCCAGGTGTATTCGGAGGGATCGAGCTTGCATAAGGGGCGCATGACGGCGATTTGAACGAGTGCGGCGATCAGATAGGCAATGGTGGCGGGGGCCAGTTGGCCTTTGGCCAGCATGCGCTGAAAATGAAACTGGCCATGCAATCGGGGGATCAGCCGGAGGATCAACACGGGCAAGATGATGCGCGCGGTGGCATAGCGAGCGTCGTATAAAATCCAGACCGCGGCGGGTGCCACGGCGGAAATCAGAACAATCGCCGGAAACACATACAGCCGTTTCCACTGGCCCGCTTTTTCGTGCAGTTCGTCGAGCTCATCGGCGTGGCCCATGCTTGCCATTTTTTTCGCAAGCTGCCCGTAGTGGACATCGAGCGCCTTGGAGAGCAACCCCTCGACGGCGGCAGCCAGATTGAAGGCGAGCACATAGGGGCCCATTCCGGCGTCGCCCACCCAGTTCGACCCGATGAGCCGGTCCATGTTCAACCACAAAGCCATGACCATCGTATTGAGGAAGATCTTTTTGCTCGATTGTCCCAGTTCCGCCATCACCTCCTTGTCCCAGGTCCAGACCGGCATCATCGGTTCAAGCCAATAGCTCACCACGACCGAAGTGACGGTGCCGATCAGCGTTCCCGCCACGATCGCATTCCCCGTGGGGTCGAAGGTGGCCCAGACCACCGAAGAGTAGACTCCGATTCCGGTTTGCAAAACTTCTTCGATGACGATTGCCCGGAAATCGAGCCGTGCGCGCCGTTTGACGATTCCTGGGCTACGAAGGGCCATGATCATGGGCCTTAAGCCAAGGAGCGCCAAGAGAACGCCATGGGTCGTGTACCCGCCCAATGTCCCCGTGGCCAGCGCCACGAAGAGGCAGGCCACACCCAGGAGCGACCCACGCATCATCGTCATCGTCCAGGCGGTCTGCAAGTAGCGGGGCGTAAGACCGTCCTTGCTGCGTAAAAGAGTGGGAACCAAGCCGAGGTCGGAAGTCAGCTCGAACCAGGTGACGATGGCCATCGCCCAACCCAGCCGGCCATAATCCTCGGGAGCAAGCAGTTTGGCGAGGATCCAACTGCTGAAGAAGCGCAGGAAAAAGCCAATACCCTGGCCCAGGGCCACCCAGGCCGTTCCGACAAGCAGCGTTTTACCTTGAGACATCGATCCTGCCCGAATGAAAGGAAATCAGGCAGAGCGCCCAAACAGTTTACCAAGCTGCCAATTTCTTAGCCACTTGCGAAATTCCGGGTCGTTGTATTGCGGTACCTTTTGCCACCACGCTTGAAAATAACCCCAAAGAATGCAAAGGCCGCCGAGGATCCAGGGCCGTTCCGCCATCCGGTAAACGGAAACGGCCAGGATGTAAAGCGGGTGGGTGCCCATAAAGTACTGGCCCCGGCCCCAGCGGATGCGGCCATGGTAAACGCTCTTGTGAGACGACCCCATCTGGCGCAAGTGCGTGATATGCAAGATTGGGTCGTGGTAGCTCAGGGCTTTCCAGCCCTTCATGCGGCACTTGTGGCAATCGATGCCATCCCACATGACTTCCGATACGAACCCGCCGATCTCTTCGAAGCATTCGCGGCGATAGAGTTTGGCTACGCCGTGAGAGAACTCGTCGCCCGTCCGTTCGTAGACGAGTTTGCCCCCGACGGGAATAAAGGCCTTGCCGCTGGCGGTCCCCAGGCGCGGATCGGCCTGGAACCGTTCCATCAAGGTGGCGAAATACTCGGGCGAGAATTCCAGATCGGCGTCGAGTTTGCACACGAAATCGAAGTCGGCCAGGTTTTTCGTGGCCAGTCCCGCATAGAAGGCTTCGATCACCCCCGGGCCGACGCGCCGTCCCTGGCCGACAGGGCGGTGCAGCACCGAAATCCAGGGATATTTGGCAGCCGCTTCCTCCGCGATTTTACCGGTGTCGTCCTTGCTGCCGTCGTCGACGATGACCCAGGCCGCGATCGGCATCGTCTGATTGACGAGCGACTGAATCGTCTTGGGCAGGGTTCCCGCTTCGTCTCGGGACGGCGAAACGATGAGGATTCTCGGTGGCGAATCCATGAATGAAGGATCTCCTGGCCGATGGCGCAATGGTGCCTCTGTCGCGGCCTCGACGCGGAAATTTTAGGTAAATTCCGTCTTAATCCCAGTCATTTCGACCCAGGCAGACCCATGCCAGGCATTCACTTGAGTCCGGTGCAGCGGGTGCCCGTCCGGCAAGTTGGAAAGCTCCCTCTTTTGCTCTGTTAGCGATGGCGGATTTTTCGACGAGCAGATGTATCAGGAAACTGGGCGGTCAGCTTGGCAGAGGCGGAACACCGGGGAATGCCGGGGTTTCGGTCTTGTTGCCGTCCTGACCGGTGGGAGCCGCGCCTGGGATTTGATTTCCGGAGGGCAGAGGCTGTGCTCTGGGGCCCGTAGGCGCCACGGATGAGCCCGATGTATTGGTACCGGGCGCACCTGGGGTGGGATTGGTTGCCGGATTGGAATTGGGTTGGCCGGTGGAAGGAGCCTTGGGAGTCTCGGCGCCGGGCAAGGGATTGGTGGAAGCGGGAAGGTTCGTGCCCGCGGAACCATTCGGCGATCCACCGGCCGGTGCGGGGTTCGCTCCTGCTCCGACTGGCGCGGTATTGCCCTGCGGTGGCGCGTTGTTGACCGGAGTCACCGGATTGGAGTTAGCGGGGTTGCCGCCCGCTCCCTGACCGGAAAGCGGGCCTGGTCCAATTCCTCCCCCGTTGGGGCCGGGTCCTCCCCCGTTGGGGCCGGGTCCTCCCCCGTTGGGACTGGGACTTCCCCCGTTGGGAGTGGGAGGGGAGCCTTGACCAGGCGAAGCTCCCAGTCCGGGTGCGCCATTGGATCCTGCTGTGCTGCCCAGAGTTCCAGAGCCGTTGCCCAAGGTGCCGGCTCCGGAGGGGCCATTGTTCGCGGGCGCGATTCCCACGGCCGTTGCCCCGACAACTCGGGCCCGCGGCGTGTTCAGATCCACTTTGACCGCTGCCGGCGAGACGACGGTGGTGGTATTGCCAGCCTGATCGGTGCAATCAAGTTTCACGAAAAGTTGATAAGGAACGCCGGAGTCGGCCATTTTCCAGACATACCGGCCGGTGTTGGACAACTCCTTGTTGACGACGGTCCAGGGGCCCTCCGCGCTGGTGCCGTAGGAAAGGGCCAGCGGGGTTTGCCCCAAAAATTTGTCCGCGGCGGTCCACAAAATGGTCATCGTGCCATGATCGATTCCCCGTCCAACTTCGGTGCCGAGAAGTCGCAGTTGCGGCTTGGTTTCGTCCACCTCGACCCAGATATGCGGCAGGTCGCCCGCCTTGGGGGGCGGTTCGCTCAATTCGACTCCGCTACGAGCAATGAGCGTGAAACCATAGCGGCCTTCCTCGGGAACCTCCAATTTGCAAGGAGGGGTTTTTTCGGCATCCTGATCAAACTTGCGCCAGGATCGGCCGCCATCGCGGGTGAACCAAACTTCGATGCGGGAAACACCCGAGGGGCCCTCGTCGTCCAGCTTGAAATTCAACTGAAAGCTGCGGTGATTCACCATGAGCACATTGGGGGGAAGCCCGTTGTTTTGCGCGCTATTGGTTCCCATGGCCGCGGTCTGCACGCCGGCTGTTTTGGTTTGGCCGGGGACCATCGTCACCATTTGCTCGCCCAGGTTTCCTGCCTTGTCCCGGACGCTGAACCGGACATCGAACGAACCGACGCCCGAATTCCAGGCGTGGGTTCCTGTCAGGAGCGGCTGAGCTGAAAGGGGAGACCAGACGGTTGCGCCCGCGGCACGGGTTTCCAGTCTTATGGAGGCCGGGTCGGCGTTGTCGTCGCGGATCTCCCAGTCCACGGTCGCCGCGCCGGCGCTGCTCGTCGTGCCCTTCAAGAAGATTTGCGGAGGCTGAGTATCCACGCAAACCTTCAGGCCGGGAGTGGCCATCACCATGTTGGCGGGCGAATACCGGCCCTGCTTATCTTGCGTTTGCACCGCGAACCAGTACCAACCATCTCGGACCGCCCGAAATTGGAATGAGCGCTGGTTTTGTTGCGCGTATCCCAGGTAGCGATAGGTCTTGCCGAAATCTTCGCTGATGTGGAGCAACACGCTGTTGATGCGCCAGTCGTTGGGATCCTGGTTGAACGGAATCAGGAAGGAGGGCTTGTTCGTGTAGTAAGTGATCCCATCTGAAACCGCGTTGCCGCCAGCGCCGCCCGGAGTGTTGGGCTGGGCCAGGGCAGGGTAGGGAATCAACAGGAGCGTGATGAGGACGCAGGCGAGAATGCTGGGATTGCGCGCGGGCAAGACGGGGCCGGGAAAACCCCTTTGCGGGTTTCCTGAGGTTTTCGGCGATGGCACCGAAGCACCCATGAATGAAACCAAAACCCTTGTAATCCTCGGCCCGGAAGCCGTCCCCATTTAACGTGCATACCCGGAACAAAGGGAAGAATCAGCATCAATTGATTCGGCGAAAGAGACGGGAAAACATGAATCCAAACAAAAGCCCCCCAAAGTCGCCAGGAATTTGGGGGGCTTGGTTGGTTTGGCTAAAGGTTTAAGCCACCGCGGACCGTTTTACGGCCACGCTTTGGATCTCGCCCTTCTCCGATTCGGGATCCTTGGAAAAACCAAGGTTTCCCGTGCATTGCAACCGGATCCATTCCGCCACTTCGGGGGGAAGAAAACTGGAGACGAGCAGAATCATAAGGATCGAAAAGAGCTTCAGCCCCATGAAGATCCCGATGCCCAGATGCAGCAGGATCGAACCGCTCATCATGACCCATCGCCAGCGGGGATACCAGATCAGGAAGGGCAATGCCAGCTCCAGGATGAGCGTGTAAACCGTGCAGGAAGTGAGCGCGATTTCCCACAGATAACGGTGTTGCGTCAGAAATTTGAGGGTCTCGAAATACAGTGGATTCTCCATGGGTGTGAATTCGTTGTTGGCGAAGACATACCAAAGCGCATTCCCACTCCACCAGGAACTTCCTAAAAGCTTGGACGTTCCCGCGGCGAAGTAGATGATGCAAAAATGAATCTGCATGCACCGGCTGATGAATGTGGCCCAACCGAGCGGCGCCGGTGGGGCATTCCAGTTGGGATCGCCAGCCTTGCGGCGGCGCAGTCGCTCGAATAGCGAATCGAGCGAAAACGCCTTGTCGCACGGGGCAAGCATCATGTAGAGGATCAGAATGTTGGACATGGTATCCATGCCGAACAGGTGATAAGGGGACCGCTGGATGTAGCTGAGCGTCGCGATCCAGGTGAGCACCGAGGTGATGCGCGTCCACAGGCCCAGCG
>Ga0208492_1001718_pt1 | contig 12527 bp, 8 predicted proteins | sample Subbioar_CSW14AB_FD_184820 | JGI IMG/M metagenome (GOLD analysis project Ga0208492, IMG submission 184820) | Serpentinite rock and fluid subsurface biosphere microbial communities from McLaughlin Reserve, California, USA - CR12Mar_CSW14AB (SPAdes) | ecosystem: Environmental > Terrestrial > Deep... | reverse complement strand
GAGCCGATCTCCGGCAAGGGCGCGCTGCTCACGAAGATGGCGCTGTTCTGGTTCGAGCTGCTCAAGGACGTGGCCCCCAACCACCTCACCGGTGACGACCCGGTCAGCGTGGTCAGCGCCGCCGAGCGCGCCCAGGTCGAAGGCCGTTCGATGCTGGTCAAGAAGCTCAAGCCCCTGCCGGTCGAGGCCGTGGTGCGCGGCTACCTGGCCGGCTCCGGCTGGAAGGAGTACCAGGGCAACGGCGAGGTCTGCGGCGTGAAGCTGCCCGCTGGCCTGAAGAACGCCAGCAAGCTGCCCGAGCCCATCTTCACGCCCGCCACCAAGGCCGACGTGGGCGACCACGACGAGAACATCAGCTACGACAAGATGGCCGAGATCATCGGCGTTGACATGGCCGCCAAGGTGCGCGACCTGGCCATCGCCCTCTACAAGAAGGCCGCCGATTTCGCGCTGACCAAGGGCATCATCATCGCCGACACCAAGTTCGAGTTCGGCCTGGATGAACACGGCACCCTGACCGTGATGGACGAGGTGCTGACGCCCGACTCGTCGCGCTTTTGGCCCATCGAGGGCTACGAAGCGGCTTTTGCCGCTGGCCAGAACCCGCCCAGCTACGACAAGCAGTTCGTGCGCGACTGGCTGGAGCAGGCCACCGTGGACGGCAAGCCCTGGGACAAGACCGCGCCTTCGCCGGCCCTGCCTCAGGACGTGATCGACAAGACCGCGGCCAAGTACCGCGAGGCGCTGGTGCGCCTGACCGGTCAGGCCTGATCGAGGTCTTCGGCTGCCGCGGCTGCGGCGGCCGCTTCCGCCAGGGCAGCCGCCTCGGCGGCCAGGGCCTGGGCTTCCTCAGGGCTCAAGGCCCAGCTCTGCAGCAGCTCGGCCGCGTCGCCCACGCCCGTCTTGTTCAGCGACGAGAACAGCGCGACGCCGATGTCGGCCTCGTCGGTGGCCAAGTCGGCCAGCACCGCTTGCACCTGGCGCAGCGACTCGGCCTGTTCTTTGCGGTTGAGCTTGTCGGCTTTGGTCAACAGCACCAGCAGCTTGACCTCGCCATTGCGCACGCGCGGCGCCACGAACCCCAGCAACTGCGTGTCGAGCTCGGTGAAGCCGTGTCGGCTGTCGACCATCTGCACCACGGCGCACAGGTTGCGCCGGCGGGCCAGGTAGTCGGCCATCACCTCCTGCCAGCGCAGCTTGGCCGTGCGGTCGACCGCGGCGTAGCCGTAGCCGGGCAGGTCGGCCCAGATCTGGTCGGGCGCGGTCTTGGGGCCCAGGTGGAACAGGTTGATGTGCTGGGTGCGCCCGGGCGTCTTGGAGGCGTAGGCCAGCTGGCGCTGCTGGGCCAGGGTGTTGATGGCGGTCGACTTGCCGGCGTTGGAGCGGCCCACGAAGGCCACCTCGGGCAACTCGTGCACCGGCAACTGGTGCAACTGGGCCGCCGTGGTGAAGAAACGCGCCGAATGGGCCCAGGCCAGGGCCAGCTTGGCGGGGTGCTGGGCCAGGTCTTTCGTGGGGGCCGCGCCGGTGCTGGCGACCGTCTGGCTGGTGGACGGCGCGGGGCGCGGGCGGCGCTTCGGACCGGGGTTTGTGCTCGCCTTCGGGCGAGAGGATGTCGAACGGGTCATGGGGCATTGTAAAATCCCTGGGTTTGTTTGCCCAAACTGCGTCCGCCTTGGTCGCCGCAGGGCTCGGCAACCCCCACCGCGCTCGATGGCCAAACCCGCGAGCGACCCCAACAACAAGCCCAGACTCCCAACGTCATGAAGCGCTTTTCTCACCTGATCGCCCTGGCCACGGTGGCCCTGTCCCTGTCTGGCCTGGCGCACGCCTCCGCTGCTGGCAAGGCCGCCAAGCCCGATCTCGCCGCAGGTGAAGCCAAGGCCGCCGCCTGCATGGCCTGCCACAACGCCGACGGCTCGCGCGGCGCCCCCGCCTACCCGATCCTGCAAGGCCAGCACCCCGAGTACCTGGTCAAGCAACTGGTCGAGTTCAAGGAAGGCAAGCGCAAGAACAGCATCATGTCGGGCATGGCCGCGCCGCTGTCGCCTGAAGACATGCGCAACATCGCCGCCTTCTACGCCTCGAAGAAGGCCAAGGACGGCAGCGCCAAGAACGCCGCGCTGGTGGCCCTGGGCGAGAAGATCTACCGCGGTGGCATCGCCAAGAAGGGCGTGCCCGCCTGTGCTGGCTGCCACAGCCCCAACGGCGCCGGCATCCCCGCCCAATACCCCCGCCTGGCTGGTCAGCACGCCGACTACACCAAGGTTCAGCTGACCACCTTCCGTCAGGGCGAGCGCACCAACAGCGCCCAGATGGCCTCGATCGCGGCCAACCTGAGCGACAAGGAAATCGAAGCCCTGTCCGACTACATCGCCGGCCTGCGCTGATCCGCGCAGCGGTGGCCTCGAAGGCCCCTCCACGGGCCTGGCACCAGCAGCCATCGATGCTGCCCACGACACACAGGCGGGGACCCTGACCGGGGTTGCCCGCTTTTGTTTTGGGCGCTCGCGGCCCACATTACCGATCAGCCTGACCAGACCGCGCCATGACCGCCACGGCCTTGCCCTCTCACCACCCATCGGCTTCCGACTGGCGTCGCCAGGCGCTGGAGCTGCTGTCGTCGATGCGCTTTGCCATCGCGCTGCTGACGGTGATCTGCATTGCCTCGGCCATCGGCACGGTGGTCAAGCAGGGCGAGCCGCTGGTCAACTACGTTGACCAGTTCGGGCCCTTCTGGGCCGACGTCTTCGGGGCGCTGGGGCTCTACCGCATCTACAGCACGGGCTGGTTCCTGGTGATCCTGGCCTTCCTGGTGACGTCGACCAGCTTGTGCATCGCGCGCAACGCGCCCAAGATCCTGGCCGATTTGCGCACACACAAGGAGCACATCCGCGAGCAGGCGCTGCAGGCCTTTCACCACCGCGCCTCGGGCGAGCGCACCCAGCCGCTGGCCCAGACGCAGACCGAGGTGCTGCAGGTGCTGGCGCAGCAAGGCTGGTCGGTCAAGGCGCAGCAGCGCGAAGCCTCGGCCCGTGGCGAAGCCGGCCTGATGATCGGCGCGCGCCTGGGCGCGGTCAACAAGCTGGGCTACATCGCGGCGCACGGTGCCATCGTGCTGATCTGCCTGGGTGGCCTGTTCGACGGCGACCTCATCATCAAGGCGCAGATGTGGGCGCAGGGCCTGCAGCCCTTCCAGGGTGGCACCGAGACCGAGCGCGGCCGACTGAGCCCCACCAACCCGGCCTACCGCGCTCAGCTCTTCGTGCCCGAAGGCGCGCGCACCAACGCCGCGGTCATCAACCTCGAAGACGGCATGCTGCTGCAGCCCTTGCCTTTCGACATCGAGCTCAAGAAGTTCACGGTGGACTACTACGCCACCGGCATGCCCAAACGCTTTGCCAGCGACATCGTCATCCACGACCCGCGCGTGGCCGAGCCCAAGGCCTTCACGGTGGAGGTCAACCACCCGGTGGTCTACGACGGCGTGACCATCTTCCAGTCGAGCTTCGAGGATGGTGGCTCGTCGGTGCGCCTCAAGCCGCTGCGCCTGGACGCCACACCCGCACAGGCTGCGGCGGCGTCGGTCGAGTCGACCGTGGGGCAGGGCGCGCAGCCGCTGGCGCCCGAGTGGTTCGCGCATTCGTCGCAAGGGCCGATGCAGCTGGAGGTGAGCAACCTTCGCGTCATCAACGTCGAGAACCTGGCCGAGGCCCGAAGCGCGCAGGCCGCGGCCGATGCGGCCTCCGCCACGACCGACACGCGCGGCGTCAACGTGGGCGAGCTCACCAAGCACCTGGGCTCGGGCGCCAAGTCGCCAGGCAACAAGGAGCTGGTCAACATCGGCCCCTCCATCACCTACAAGCTGCGCGACGGCGCGGGCCAGGCCCGCGAGTACCAGAACTTCATGGCGCCCGTGAAGCTCGACGGCCGCATGGTCTTCCTCTTCGGGGTGCGCGACACACCCGCCGAAGGTTTCCGCTACCTGCGCGTGCCGGCCGACCCCAACACCTCGGTGGACACCTGGCTGCGCCTGCGTCAGGCCCTCAACGACGAGGCGATGCGCACCGAAGCCGCACGCCGTTTCGGGCGCATGGCCGCACCGGCCGACCGCACCGAGTTGCAGGGCCAGCTGGCCGATTCGGCGCAGAAGGCGCTGGGCCTGTTCGCCGGCGCGGTGGTGGCCCGCGAGGGCGCGCAGCCCGTCGGTGGCCTGCAGGGGCTGTCGGACTTCATCGAGGCGGCGGTGCCCGAGGCACAACGCGAACAGGCCTCGGCCACGCTGGTGCGCATCCTCAATGGGGCGCTGTTCGAGCTGCTCAACGTCAGCCTGGAGCGGGCCGGGCAGCAACCCTGGTCGGCCGAAGGTGATGCCGGCGAGCCCGTGCGCGACTTCATGACGCAAGCGGTGCTGGCCCTGTCGGACGCCTATTTCTACCCTTCGCCGGTGTTGTTGACGCTGGAGGGCTTCGTGCCCAAGCAGGCCAGCGTCTTTCAAGTCACCCGCACCCCCGGTCGCAACGTGGTCTACCTGGGCTGCGTGCTGCTGATCGTCGGCGTGTTTGCCATGCTTTACATCCGCGAGCGACGCCTGTGGATCTGGCTGCAGGATGATGGCGCAGGAGGCACCCGCATCAAGCTGGCCTTGTCGTCTACCCGACAGACGCTGGACACCGATCGCGAGTTCAATCGCCTGCGCGAAACCCTGCTGGGTGCGGCCACCGACCCTGCCGCGCCACCTTCGCCTTCAGCGCCCACTGCGGCCTGACCCCGCCGATCCCTGGCCAGCGCATCACCGACCTAGGACGCCCCTGACATGAGCACGTCGACTTCATCCGCCGCCAACGCCACCATCGCGTTGCCCACCCAACGCCGCCCGCTGACCGATTGGCTGTTCGCCCTGCTGGTGGTGGCCGTGGCGGGCTGGGGCTGGCACACCTGGGGCGGCTTCATGGACGTCTATGAGAAGGCCATCCTGGTGGGCATGGTGCCTTCGCTGATCGCGCTGGGCTGGTTCTGGCGCCCGGTGCAGGGCCTGACGGTGGCGTCGGGCGCGGCCACCTTGCTGGCGGCCACGCTCTACCTGCGCGTGACGGACGACCACGGCGCCGACCTGGCCCAGGGCGAGAACGTCTTCCTGCTCAAGTACTTCCTCTCCAGCCAGAGCGCCATCTTGTGGATGAGCGTGCTGTTTTTCATGAGCACGGTCTTTTACTGGATCGGGCTGGCGAGCAAGAGCGCCACCGGCACGCGGCTGGGTTCGCGCATCGCCTGGGCCGGGGTCTTCATGGCCACCACGGGCACGCTGGTGCGCTGGTTCGAGAGCCACCAGATCGCGCCCGACATCGGTCACATCCCGGTGAGCAACCTCTACGAGGTCTTCGTGCTGTTCGCGTGGCTGACCACGGCCTACTGGCTCTACTACGAAGACCGCTTCGCGAAGATGGGTCAGGCCCTGGGCTCGCTGGGCGCCTTCGTGATGCTGGTGGTCAGCGCAGCGGTGGGTTTTTTGCTCTGGTATGCCCTGGTGCGCGGTGCTTCCGAGATCCAGCCCCTGGTGCCCGCGCTGCAGAGCTGGTGGATGAAGCTGCACGTGCCAGCCAACTTCATCGGCTACGGCACCTTCGCGCTGGCGGCCATGGTGGCCTTCGCCTACCTGATCAAGATGCAGGCCGGCGAGACGCGCTGGTGGAAGCTGGCGCCGCTGTGGCTGATCGGCGTGATCCTGTGCTTCGAGCCGGTGGTGTTTCGCAGCAAGCCGGGCGGTGAAGAAGGCTTCATGAGCGCTTACTGGGCGGTCTACTTCGGCATCGCCGCGCTGATCGTGGCGGGCATCGTCGCCGCGCGCAAGCCGATCGCCGCGCAGATGCCGTCGTTCGAGGTGCTCGACGACGTCATGTACAAATCCATCGCCGTGGGCTTTGCCTTCTTCACCATCGCCACCATCCTGGGCGCCTTCTGGGCCGCCGAGGCCTGGGGTGGCTACTGGAGCTGGGACCCCAAGGAGACCTGGGCGCTGATCGTGTGGCTGAACTACGCCGCTTGGCTGCACATGCGGCTCATGAAAGGCCTGCGCGGGGCGTTCTCGGCCTGGTGGGCGCTGGTGGGGCTGCTGGTGACGTCCTTCGCTTTCCTGGGGGTGAACATGTTCCTCTCGGGCCTGCATTCCTACGGCGAGCTCTGAGCCGCAGATGCCGCACTGGCTCAACGACACGCTTGCGGCGCAGCTCAAGCGCGACCCGTGGTTCGGGCAGGTCTCGCCCGATTTCTCGCGGGCCCTGCTCGAGATGGGCACGCTGCGCGCGATGCAGCCGGGCGAGCACCTGTTCTTTCGCGGTGATGCGGCCGATGGCCTGTATGCCGTGCTCACGGGCGCCATCCGGATCTCGGGCGTGACGGACGCCGGCAAGGAAGCCGTGCTGGCCCTGGTCGAGCCCACGACCTGGTTCGGCGAGATTGCCGTGTTCGACCGCCTGCCGCGCACCCACGATGCCGTGGCCGATGGCCCCACGCGCGTGCTGCACGTGCCCCAGCAGTCCCTGCATGAGCGTTTGCTGCAGCACCCCGATGGCTGGCGCGAGCTGGGGGTGCTGATGGCGCTCAAACTGCGACTGAGCTTCATCAACCTCGAGGACATGGCGCTGCTGCCGGCCGAGGCGCGCCTGGTGCGGCGGCTGTTGTGGCTGGTGGCCGGCATGATGCGTGGCGCCAGTGAGGGGGGCTGCGTGCTGCCCATCAGCCAGAGCGAGCTGGGCTCCATGCTGTCGCTGTCGCGGCAGACCACCAACCAGATCCTCATGGACCTGCAGCAGCGCGGGGTGCTGCGCCTGGCGTACGGGCGCATCGAGGTGCTGGACCGATCGGGGCTGGAGGCCTCCGCGCGCCTGACGCCGGCCGAGCTGCGCATCCTGCAGCGCTGGGGCGCGGACGAGCCCCAGGCCTGAGCCTGCCTCAGGGTTTGCCAGCGCCCCACCGGGCTCCTTGAACCGATGGCGCCAGCCTGGCGGCTGGGCGTCCCGGGGCTTTCCCGCGTTTGTCAGCTGGCTGACAGAGGCCCTCGGTCGGGTTGTGAATCATCGCGCATCACACCCCACAACACGAGGAGCCGCCATGCATCACCTGGCTTTGAGATCCCTTCCCGCGGCAGCCGCATTGCTGGCCGCCTCGCTTGCGCAGGCCGCGCCCACCTACCCGAACCAGGAAGTGGTCTGCGCCTTCAACAGCGCCCGCGAACAGCAACGCCAGGCCTCTGCCGCGAACTTCACGCAGCCCATTGTCCAGCAGATGAAGGTCAATGGTGCCGTCGTCTGGACCGCGGGCAGCAACGCCAAGCCCACGCTCAAACCCGGTGACGTCGTCACCTTGAGCGGCTCGGGTTTTGGGGCCGGTACCGACATCGACTTCAGCAAGATCATGGTCGGCAACAGCCGGGTGCTGGAGACCACGCTGCAGATGTACGAGCAGAAACTCGACATCCTCTCGACGCTGAACTACGAGACGGGCGTCTCGCGCAGCACCTGGCCCAAGGACGTGCTGAACTGGTCCGACACCGAGGTGCAGTTCACCGTGCCTTCGCACGCCAGCAAGGGCCCGCTGAAGCTGCAGGTGCAAAAGCGCGCCGGCTTCAACGGCTCGTTGACCAAGCCCGGTCAGCCGCACAACGTCATCGACGCGCAGGTCTACCGCATCCAGTCGCCGGCCGACGCGAACTGCGACGTGGTCTCGACGGTGTCCGCCGAGTCCAAGGCCATCCACCCCATCGACGTGGCCGTGGACAACCCGAGCTTTGCCGACATGGTCAAGCGTGGCCGCGAGATCTTCTGGTCCTACGACTACAACCTGGGCCTGAGCCACAAGTTCAAGGGCCTGGAGTGGGACGCCATCATGAAGGGCCAGGCCACCGACCCCTACACGCGCCTCAAGGCCAACCCGACCGTGCTGTTCGGTGCCGTCAAGAACGTGGCCGGCCAGGTGCCCGCCGAGTCCATCGACGACGTCTACTTCAAGCCCTACCCGCAGTTCAACCCGACGCCGGGCTTCCTGGCCATCGGCCAGCAGCTCAAAGAAGGCAACACCAAGAGCACGGGCTACGCCGGCTACCGCTACGCCGAGTCGCAGCACCCCTTCCTGGGCAAGGGCTCGTGGATCGGCTTCAACTGCGCTTCCTGCCATGGCTACCAGATCAGCTACAGCAAGGGTTCTGGCAGCATCACCAAGGTCTTCCCCGGCCTGCCCAACCCCAACTGGACGATGAAGTGGGCGGCGCTGGGCACCGGCACCGGCAAGACGACGTCGAAGTTCGCCTACGTCAACGAGACCGAGCATGGCCCGAAGTGGGCGCCTGGCGACGCCAAGGTCGACAAGACCCCGCTGATGTACCTCATGCCGGCTGGCACGGGCGAAGCGACCATCACCCGCACGTCGGGCGAAGGCGGCCTGTACGACAACGACTACATGTTCAACCCGACGGCGATCCCGAACGTGACCTTCCACCTGCCGGTGCGCCGATCGCTGTCGCACACCGAGTCGTACGTGGGTTTCGAGGGCTCGTACATCCACGCCGAGGAGCCGGACGGCGCCATGGGCTCGATGGACGCGGGCTCGCTCAAGGCGTTGACGGCCTACATGTCGGTGCTCGATCAGGACGACGACGACCTGCGCAACGTGGGCCTGCACCGCTGGCTCAAGTCCACTGGCCGACTCGAAGCCCAGACCGGCTCCAGCGTGCTCAGCGAAGGCAACTTCGTGCAGCGCGGCTGGCAGGTCTACGACGGCGTCAAGGCCGCCGTGGCGCGCGGCAAGAACACGTTCGACCAGGCTTGCGCCAGCTGCCACAGCGACAAGCTGGGCCTGAACTCGAGCGAGGTGATGGTGCCGCTCAACCAGGTCGGCCGCTTCTTCGCGCCCACCGACTTCCAGCGCAAGCAGCAGTCCATCCGTGCCACCTACCTGCGCAACCTGTACTGGGTGAGCTCGCGCGGCCTGCTGTCCGATGGCCACGTGCGCAACCTCGAAGACCTGGTCAGCCCCGAGCGCTGCACCGAAGGTTCGGCCTTGTACAAGCAGTACTACACGCTCCACGCGCCGGTGCGCCCCGCACCCGGCACCGCCGACCAACCGACCCCTGCGCCGGACCTGAACCGCAAGGGCGATGTGTTCCGCGTCTACAAGGACAAGAAGAAGGACATCTTCGACACGACCTACGAGGCCCGCAACCGCTTCGTCGAGCGCCACAAGTACTTCAGCTCGGTGGCTGGTGACAACGACTTTTACTACTGGGACTATCAAAAGATGCGCGCGCAGTACGGGCCCGACGAGATGGGCACCCCGGGCCCCATCGGCATGCCGGCCGCACCGCACCCCTGGTGCGCGCCCAACGCGGGCAGCGTGGCCGACCTGGTGCAGTACCTGCTGACGCTGTGAGGCCCGCGTGACGGTGCAGCTGCAGGTGCAGGAGCCCTCCCTGGCCCGCTCGCGGGTCTGGGCACCGCTGGGCCTGTTGCTGGTGCTGGCCTGCGGAGCCTGGTTCTTTCGTGGCACGGCGTGGCAGGGCGCTCCGGGCGTGTCGGGCGGCCAGGCACCGGTGACCGGCGTGACCCAAGCCGTGCCCGGGCAGGCTGCGCCGAACGGCGCCTTGCCTGACCCCGAAGCGAAAGGCGAAGGGCCCACCGTTCCACCTGCCGCCCAGGTGCTCGACGACGTGGCGCAACGGGGCCGCCAGGCGCCACAGGCGGCATCGGCGACGCTGAGCGCCGAGTCGGTGCAGGCCCGGGTGAGACAGGATGCGGCCGCCGTGCACCGCCAGACCGCCGGACAGCGCCTGCGCCTGCAAGGCACGCTGGCCGCCATCGAGGCGGGTGAGCCGGGCGTGGTCGTGCTGCACCTGGCGCTGGCAGGCGAGCCGGGCACGGTGCGCATGGTGGCGTCGCCCGCGCTGGCTCAGGTCGCGGCCACTTGGGTGCCCCCCCGGGCCGTGGCACTTGACTGCCTGTCTCAGGGGGTGATGATGGGCGAGTGGCTGTTGGCCGATTGCAGGGAGTGAAAAACCCACTCAAGTCCGTGGCGCGCTGGCCGATAACCGACTCAGGAAAGCCGCTTCAGGATGCCCCTTCATGCACTACGTGGTTCGCGACCCCAACGGGTCCGTCATCAGCCTGCACCGTGAACCGGTGGACGGCGCCGAATTGCTGCCGTCGAACCACCCGGATGTGCAGGCCTTCCTGGGCCAGCAGGGCGGGCGCTCGTTCGCCGAAATGGACGCCAACCTCGTGCGCGTGCTCGAGGACCTCATCGACGCCTTGCTGCGTCGCAATGTCCTTCGCATCACCGACCTGCCACTGGAGGCGCAGGTCAAGCTGTTCGAGCGCAAGCACTTCCGCGAGAACATGCAGGGCAGCGCCCTCAACCTGTTTGCCGATCCGTCTCCCGAGCTGGGCGCCGACACAGGCCTGGGCGACGACTTCGGGAACTCCGGGCTGATCCCGCCGGACTGGTCGATGCCCGACACGCCGCCGCGTTGAGCGGACGAAGCGCTGCCAGCCAGCGCACCCCAGCGTTGCCGCCACACAGGGCTGCTCGTGCCCGGCGCCGCTTTGTGACAGCATCACCGTTGTCATGTTTCCCTTCGACCTTCCCCCACCGGAGCCCGACCTGCCCGAGCAGGTGGTCCGCGCCGCGCGCACGCCCGAGGCGGCCTCCGGCGTGCCGGCGTCGTTCGATGTGGTCACCGCCGTGCGGCTGCGTGAGATGGGGCCGGGCCTGCAGCTCTCCGAAGCCCTGGTGAGCGTGCCGGGCGTGGTGGCGCTCGACCGACGCAACCCGGCGCAGGACCTGCAGCTGTCCATCCGTGGCTTTGGCGCGCGTTCGACCTTCGGCGTGCGCGGGGTGCGCCTGTATGAAGATGGCATTCCCCAGACCATGCCCGACGGGCAGGGCCAGACCAGCGGTTTCGACCTGGGGGCGGCGCAACGGGTCGAGGTGCTGCGCGGGCCGGCCTCGGTGTTGTTCGGCAACGCGGCGGGCGGGGTGGTGCAGGTTTTCAGCCCGGATGCGCCCGATCGACCCGAGCTGCGCCTGGGTGGCGTGGCCGGCCCCGATGGCCTGTGGCGGCTCGCCACCGAGGTGGGCGCGCAGGTGGGTGACGTCAACCTGTCGGCGCGCTCCGCCTGGCAGGGCAGCGAGGGCTGGCGCGAACACAGCGCCTCGCAACGCCAGCAGTGGCGGGCGCGGCTGAAGTGGCGGCTGGGTGCCGACCGCGAGCTGCTGGCCGTGGTCAGCGAGGTGCGCCTGCCCGAAGCCCAGGACCCACTGGGCCTGACGGCCGAACAACTGGCGGCCAGTCCGCGCCAGGCAGGCTTGAACGCAAAGCTGTACGACTCGCGCAAGGGCATCGCGCAACGGCAGGCCGGCCTGGTGCACACCTGGCGCAGCGGGGCGTCCGAGTGGCGCCTGATGGCGCATGGTGGGCAGCGGCAGGTCACGCAGTTCCAGGCCATCCCGGCGCCGCCGGCCAGCGCCGCGCAGACCCTGCCCGGCCACCCGGGCGGCGTCATCGACCTGGACCGCCGCTTCGCGGGCCTCGATGCCCGCTGGAGCTGGCAGGGGGACCTCATCGAGCGACCCCTGGCGCTGACCGCTGGCTGGGCCTTCGACGAAATGCGCGAGCACCGGCGCGGCTTTCAGAACTTCGCTGACAGCGAGGGAGTCGCCCGGCTGGGCGTGCTCGGTGCCTTGCGCCGCGACGAAGACAACACCGCACGCAGCGCCGACCCTTACCTGCAGGCCACGTGGGACTTCGCGCCCGACTGGTCGTTGAGCGCCGGTCTGCGGCACAGCCACGTGCGCTTCGACTCGAAGGACCGCTACATCGCGCCGGGCAATGGCGACGACAGCGGCGCGCTGTCGTTTCGCGCGACCACGCCCGTGCTCAGCCTGAGCCACCGCCTGGGCGCAGCGGCGATGGCCTATGTCAGCGCGGCGCGCAGCTTCGAGACGCCGACGCTCAACGAGGTGGCTTACGCCTCGGTGTCGGGCGCGCAGCCAGGCTGGAACCGCGGCCTGCGGGCCTCCGAGGGCACGCAGGTCGAGCTGGGTGGCAAGTGGCAGGGCGATGCGGGCCGCGCTGCGCAGGTGGCGCTGTTCCAGGTGCGCACGCAGGACGAGATCGGCGTGGCGGAAAACGCCGGCGGGCGCAGCGTGTTCCGCAACGTCGGGGCCACGCGGCGGGTGGGGCTGGAGCTGTCGGCTCAGGCCCGCGTCGCACCCGGCTGGAGCACGCGGGTGGCCGCGGCCTGGACCCGGGCGGATTACCTCGATGCCTTCGCGGGCCAGGCCCTGCCGGGCGTGCCCCGCCGCACCGCATGGGCAGAGCTGGTGTGGCGGCCAGGGGCCACGGGCTGGCACAGCGCGCTGTCGTGGCAGCACCGCGGGCGCATCTGGGTCAACGACGCCAACGACATTTTCGCGCCGGCGGCCACGACCTGGTCATGGCGGGTCGGCTGGCGCCAGGCCTGGTCCGACTGGCGCCT
>Ga0208492_1001717_pt1 | contig 12528 bp, 12 predicted proteins | sample Subbioar_CSW14AB_FD_184820 | JGI IMG/M metagenome (GOLD analysis project Ga0208492, IMG submission 184820) | Serpentinite rock and fluid subsurface biosphere microbial communities from McLaughlin Reserve, California, USA - CR12Mar_CSW14AB (SPAdes) | ecosystem: Environmental > Terrestrial > Deep... | reverse complement strand
TGAGGACCTGCGCAAAGGAGCCCGCGGGAGCGGGCTTCAATCGAAACGAGCGATAGGGCCCCGGCTTTTCAAGCCGGGGGGAACGGGAATCCCTTCGGGTCCATCCGGGTGAAGTGCTCTAGCGCTTCTTGAACGTGAACATCAGCGTGTCCTGACGCACGTCGAGGTACGTCGCGCCGGACTCCGTGCGCACCGTGTACTCGTTGTTGAACATGCTCGACCCGCCGCAGATCTGCGTGCGGGTCAAGCTCGTGCCGCTCGTCGACCAGGTGAGGACGCGCGGGACGATCGGGCCCGGCGACGTGAGCGTGGTCTGCTCGATCGCCTCGATCTTCATCCCCGCGACGAAGCTCCACGTCGCGCGATAGCTGCCGGTGAGCGTTCCCGTGGTCTGGAAGCCGACCGCGTCGTAGATGCCACCGACGATCGTGCCGCCGGTCATGGTGGGTAGCGAGGTGACCTTGGCGATGGTCACCGCCGGCGCGCCGAAGCCGAAGCCGTGGCACGCGCCCGCGGTGTCCCACGTGATTCCCTCGTCGGCGATCGCATCGGTGCCGGTCGCGGTGTCGGCCACGGTGCTGTCCACCGCGGAGTCCGCCGCGGCCGAGTCGACGACTCCGGTGTCCGCGACCGCGGTGTCGGTGACCGTCACGCTGTCGGTCGCGGAATCGGTCGTCGTGGCGGGCGTGCTTCCTCCATCCTCCGAGGAGCAACCGGCGAGCACGACGAGCAGAGCGAGGCAGGCGTTTCGACGCATGCTAGCGCTGCTAGCGCGATGCTCGCCGGAGTGCCACGCCCGTCACTGGAGGCAGGCGTTCATCGTGTCGAGGATGTTGTTCTGCTCGTTGGACTCGGCGACCTGCTTCGCGTCGTCGGCGAAGACTTTGAGGTAGGTCTTGCCCGTCTTGCTGGGCATCGTCAGCGTGAACGATTTGGTCTCACCCGCCCCGAGGGTGAACGGCGCGCTCTTCGTGGTGCCGAGCAGCGTGCCGCTGCAGGAATAGAGCTCGACCCGCGCGACGCTCGATGCGGCGCCGACGAAGGCGTCCCTGTTGGCGATCGAGATCGAGACGGTGGCCGCCGACGGCGAGTAGAGGCCCTTGGTCGGCGCGAGGTCGGGGCTCGCGAAGAAGAACCCGCTGCAGCTGTAGGCGTTGCCCGGCTTGGTCCCCTGCACCTTCAGCGACGCGCCCGGAGCGAGGTCGGCCGAGAGCTTCACCGTGCCGTGATCGCCGTCGCTCGACTTCCACGAGATGGTCTTGCCCGCGGGGATCGTCTTGCCGGTGTCGTTCTTGATGGAGGGGGTCTTGAGCACGTCCTGCGAGCCGCCGCTGTTGACGCAGCCGACCGGGATGGAGGTGCCGAGGCTGAGGCCGGTGATCGGCGCCATGACGATCTGCGCATCGGCGCGCGAGCCGCCGAAGATCGAGACAGAGGAGACGAGAGCGGCGAGGGCGATGGTGAGCTTGTTCATGGTGATGTTCTCCGAGGCGGTTTTCGTGACTCCGACTAGAGCAGCCGACGTGCCAACGGCGAACGCGCTGGATTCTCGTGATTTCGTGGGCGCACGCGCTCGTGCGGGGGCGTGCGCGCACGCGTGCGGAGTGTGCGCGCACTATCATGGGCGCCGTGAACGACTACCCGGCGGCGCACAGCATGGACACCGAGTGGTTCGCGGTGGACGCAGACGGAAACGTCGCGCGCTTCGACAGCGGCGAGGACGGAGCTGTGCCGAACGCCGCCGCGATCGGGTTCTCGCCGGGCGACGCGAGCTTCGACGCCGATCTGCTGCGCGTCGCCTGCCTGGCCAAGCGGATCGCCGCCGAGCCTCCGGCCGAGGAAGGCATTCACACGAGCAGCGCGCGGATCGTCGTTCTGATCGAAGAGGGCTATCGAAACGCTCCGAATCTCGATGAGCGATTCGAGAACCTCGGCCCCCTGCTGCTGTCGCGTGAGCGAGTCGCCGGGGACGAGGTCCGGCGCCTCGCGGCGATGCCCGGGGTGCGCGTGTTCGACCTACGCAACGTGCTCGAGGCGTTCGAGGAGTACTTGCCCACGGGGCTCTACGCGTTTGGTCGCAATCACGGGGACGATCCGGGCCTCTATCGGCGCGAGGCCGCACCGGAGCATCCGCTCACCGTCGACGCGCTGCCCAAGACGGTTCGCGCCGAGATCGCCTCGCTCCGCCTGCCCGTACGCTTCGACGCCTCGCCCGAGCTCCACCTCGCCGATCACCTCGCGAACCAAGACGCGATGTATTGGGGCGAAGACTGGGCGTTGCGCTGGCCCTCCACTCCGCCGGAAGCGCCTCCGCGGCCATCCGTCGAGACGCGCATGTCCAAGCTGACGCCAGTCATGGTCGTGGCGTTGATCGCCGCGATCGTACTGACTCTCCTGGTGCTCCGGCGATGATCGACTCGGAGGGAGAGAATGCCAGCGCGCTATCAGCACGCTGGCCGATCGAGCGGGTGAGCCTCGAGCTCGGACGCCGTTGCAGCAAGGGCTGCTGGTTTTGTTACAACGGCAGCAACGCGGAGGGCGAGCGCACCTGGGAGCCCGAAGACGTCGTCGCGTTCGCCCGCGATTGCGCGGCCCACGACGTGAAGGCCCTCTCGTTCGGCGGCGGCGAGCCGCTCGAGGAGCCGAGCCTGTTCGCGATCCTGCGCGCGCTCGACGGCATCTTGTTTCGCTCGCTCACCACCAACGGTCTGCCTCTCGAGGCGCGGTTCGACGACCTGGTCGCCGCACGCCCCGACAAGGTGCACGTCTCCATCCACTTCCCCGGCAACGACGCCGAGGTCGGGCGTGTGATCGCGCAGGTCGGCGCGCTCGCGGGCGCGGGCATCAAGAGCGGGGTCAACCTGCTGGTGCGGGCGTCGACGATCGACGACGCGCGAACGGCGACCTCACGGCTCTACGACGCGGGCATTGGCCCCGACCGGATCGTCTTCCTTCCGATGCGCGGCGAGGACACCCCCACACCCGCGCAAATCGCATCGGTAGCGGGCCCGAAGTTCCAATCGATGTCGTGTCTCAGCGGCTGCGGCAAGAGCCCGCGATTCTGCTCGATCGGCTGGGATCGCAGCGTCGCCTGGTGCTCCTACACGACGACGCGCGCGAAGCTCGCCGAGCCGACGTGGGCTGCGATGCTTCGCGCGCTCGAGGGGCTGGGCCTCCGCCCGTGTGGGCTCACCCAGCTCCGTGTGTGACGCATCACTGGATGCAGGCGTTCATCGTGTCGAGAACGTTGTTCGACTCGTTCGACTCCAGGATCTTCTTGCCGTTGTCGGCGAACACCTTGAGGTAGGTCTTGCCCGAGACGGCCTTGATCGGGAGGGTGAAGGACTTGGTCTCGCCCGCCGCCATCGAGAACGCCGCGGTGTCCGCCGAGGCGAGCAGGGTGCCGCTGCACGAGTAGACCTCGACGTGCGCGACGCTCGAGCCCGCACCGACGAACGCGTCCTTGTTGATGATCGAGATCGCGACGCTGGACGAGGACGCGAGCTGCGCCTTCACGGGCACGAGATCGGGGTTGGTGAAGAAGAACGCGCTGCAGCTGTACACGTTGCCGGGCTTGGTTCCCTGCAGCTTGACGGTCGCGCCCGGCGCGAGGTCCGCCGCGAGCTTCACCGAGCCGGAGTCGCCGTCGCTCGCCTTCCACGAGATGGTCTTGCCCGCGGGGATGGTCTTGCCGGTCTCGTTCTTCAGGTACGGGGTCTTGGCGACGTCCTGCGAGCTTCCGCTGTTCATGCAGCTGACGGAGATCGAGGTGCCGAACGTCCAGCCGGGGACGATCGCGATCTGCGCTTCGGCGCGCGGACCGGCGAAGAGGGCGACCGAGGAGACGAGGGCGGCGAGGGCGAGGGCGAGCTTCTTCATGGGGATGTCTCCGAGTTGAGAGTGGGCGATTGGGAGTGGTTGGTGACATCCCGCTAGAGCAGTCGACGTGCCAATCTGAATTGTACGAGAATTCTCGTGGTATTCGGGTCTAAAGCCTCTCCGTGCGGGCGTGCGCGCACGCGTGCGGGGTGTGCGCGCACGTCAGAGGCGTGCGGCGCGCATCAGGAGGTAGTCGCGTTCGGGGCCGTTCGTCGTCCGCTCGGCGGCAGCGCGGTAGTGGGCGGCCGCGCCCGGAAGGTCTCCCGCGCGTTCGAGGAGATGCGCGCGCGTCGCGTCGAGCCGGTGATGGCCGCGCAGGCGATCTTCGAAGGCAGCGAGCGCCTTCAGACCCGCTTCGGGGCCGTGCACCATCGCGAGGGCGATCGCCTCGTTGAGCATCACCATCGGGTTGTCGGCCATGCGCCGGAGCAGCCCGTACAGCGCGAGGATCTGCGGCCAATCGGTGGCGTCGGCGTCCTTGGCCTCGTCGTGCACGGCCGCGATGGCCGCCTGCAGTTGGTAGGGACCCACCGCGCCCCTCGGCAGCGTCGCGGTGAGCAACGCGACGCCCTCGGCAATCTCGGCAGCATCCCACAGCGATCGATCTTGTTCGGTCAACGGAATCAGCTCGCCGTGGGGACCGGTGCGTGCGGCCCGACGTGCATCCGTCAGCAACATCAACGCGAGCAGCCCTGCGACCTCGCAGTGCTCCGGCAGCAGCGCGTGGATCGCGCGGGTCAAACGGATCGCCTCGCTCGAGAGCTCGGTGCGCTGCAACTCGGGGCCGGCGCTGCTCGTGTAGCCCTCGTTGAAGACCAGATAGAGCACGTGCAACACGGCGCTGAGCCGCTCGCCTCGCTCTTCGTTCGTCGGAAGGCGGAACGGCACGCCCGAGGCCTTGATCGTCTGCTTGGCCCGGCTGATCCGCTGCGCCATCGTCGCCTCGGGGACGAGGAACGCGTGCGCGATCTCGGCCGTCGTCAGACCACCGAATGCGCGCAGCGTGAGCGCGATCGCGGACGAGGGCGTCAGCGAGGGATGACAACACATGAAGATCAGGACCAGCGAGTCGTCCTCGGGCGTCCCCGGCTCCACGGGCGCGGCGACATCTTCGACGGCGACTTCGTTCTCGCGACGTCTGCGCGCAGCGTCGCTCCGGCGCAGATCCGCGAGCCGCCGCGCGGCGGTGCGGATCAACCATGCCCGTGGATCGTCGGGCAGCCCCTCCTTCGGCCACTGCAACGACGCGGCGAAGAGCGCCTCCTGCACCGCGTCCTCCGCGATGCCGAAGTCCCCATACCGTCGGACGACCGCACCGAGCACCTGCGGCGCGAGATCGCGCAGCAAGCGCTCGGCACGCGGCTCCAACATCAGATGAACTCCTCCGGCGGACCGGCCATCACCTGCCGCAGCTCGATCGCCATGTTCAGAGGCACGCCACCCGGTCCCGGCGCCGCCGAAGCGCGCGCGGCGAGCTCGAACGCGCGCTTCTCGCTCTCGACGTCGATGATCCAGAAGCCGGCGAGGAACTCCTTCGACTCGGGGAACACCCCGTCGGTGACCGGCGTCCCATCCTTGCCGGCGCGCACCAGCTTCGCCTGCTCCGGTCCTGCGAGCCCTTCGGCCGCGACGAGCTCACCGTTGGTGCGGAGCTCCTTGGCGAACCCGATCATGAACCGGATGTGCGCCTGGAGGTCCTCCTTCGGCCACGTGTGGATCCCCATCGCCTTCGACCCCGCCATCGTCCCGCCCATCAGCATCATGTATTTCATCGGTATCCTCCCGGTGCCTCGTGGGGCATCCGGCTGCTACGTCGGAGCCAAAAGACGATTCTCGACATCGATCGGAAGAAAATCGATCGACCTCGGCGCATCCGGCGCTTCGACCCACGGAATGCTACCTTCGCGAGAGCATCGAGTTGACCTCGGTTAACGCCACGCTGGCCGTCGACGAGATCTACTTCGATTTGCTGGCGTGAGCCGAGGAAGCACGATGACCTCCGGCGTGCAGGAAGCCTACGCAGCCCTCGAAAGCCACGTTCGCCGCTTCTTCAAACGTCGAAGCGTCACGTCACGTCGGTGGTCCGGGATCGTACCGAACCGCGTGCCCGACGACTTCCGGGTCCTGGAGCTGGCGCCATCGCGAGCGGGTGAGCCTTGGGCTTACGTCTCCCTCGGCAACTGGGAGTACGTGCACGCGGGCCGCTGTTCGCTGGAGTTCATCCTCCTCGCACCATCGCAGAGCGAACGCCATGTCGAGTTGCTGACGATGACGGCGTTCTATGACCGCCACGAGCACCTGGACCTCGGCCACGTCTTCCCGCTCGGTGAGCCGTGGCTGCCCGGCTCGGCCCTCGACGTGTTGCTCGTGTCGCTTCCCTATCCGTTCGGCCCCGCACTCGAGAACGCCCACGTTGGCGAGAAGCACGTGCGCTTCCTCTGGCTGCTGCCAATCACCCAGGCCGAGCGGGCATATCGTTTGGAGTACGGTCTCGACGCCCTGGAAGACCAGTTCGAGGCCAAAGGACTCGAGTACTGGCGGCCGGACCGGGTGTCGCTCGTCGTGCCTCCGAACACCCATTGAAACGAGTCGAGCGCGGGTTTCCCCACGCTCGACTCGAACCGCTCGACCAGCTCAGTGGGCGAGCTTGCGGTACTTGATGCGGTGAGGCTGGTCGGCGTCCTTGCCCAGTCGGCGGTGCCGATCTTCCTCGTACTGCTGGTAGTTGCCCTCGAACCACACCACCTTGCTGTCACCCTCGAACGCGAGGATGTGCGTGGCGATGCGATCGAGGAACCAGCGATCGTGGCTGATGACCACCGCGCAGCCGGGGAACGCGAGGAGCGCGTCTTCGAGCGCCCGGAGCGTTTCGACGTCGAGGTCGTTGGTCGGCTCGTCGAGGAGCAGGAGGTTGCCGCCCTCTTTGAGCAGCTTGGCGAGGTGCACGCGGTTGCGCTCACCGCCCGAGAGCCCGCCGACCTTCTTTTGCTGATCGCTGCCGCGGAAGTTGAACCACCCGCAGTACGCGCGCGAGTTCACCTCGCGCTTGCCGAGCTCGATGGTCTCTTCGCCGCCGCTGATCTCCTGGAACACGCTCTTGTTCGCGTCGAGGGAGTCGCGGCTCTGGTCGACGTACGAGATCTGGACCGTCTCGCCGACGACGAGCTTGCCGCTGTCGGGCTTCTCCTGCCCGGTGATCATGCGGAACAGGGTGGTCTTGCCCGCGCCGTTCGGGCCGATGATCCCGACGATGCCCGAGCGGGGCAGACGGAAGTCGAAGTTCTCGAACAGGAGTTTGTCGCCGAACGCCTTGGTGAGTCCCTCGGCCTCGATGACCACGTCGCCGAGCCGCGGGCCCGGCGGGATGGAGATCTCGGTCGGATCGCTCGAGCCCTTGTTCGCCTTCTGCAGCAAGTCCTCGTACGCGGCGAGACGCGCCTTGCTCTTGGCCTGACGCGCGCGCGGCGACTGCCGCACCCACTCGAGCTCCATCTTGAGCTTTCGCTGGCGGGCGGACTCCTGCTTCTCCTCTTGGGAGAGGCGGGCCTGCTTCTGATCGAGCCAGGAGGAGTAGTTGCCCTTGAACGGGTAGCCGTGGCCGCGATCGAGCTCGAGGATCCACTCGGCGACGTTGTCGAGGAAGTACCGGTCGTGGGTGACCGCGACCACCGTGCCCGGGTAGTCGTGGAGGAACCGCTCGAGCCACGCGACCGACTCGGCGTCGAGGTGGTTGGTCGGCTCGTCGAGCAGCAGCATGTCGGGCCGCTCGAGCAGGATCTGGCACAGCGCGACGCGCCGCCTCTCGCCGCCGCTGAGGTTCTTGATCTCGGCGTCGGGCGGTGGGAGGCGTAGCGCGTCGATCGCGATGTCGACCGTGCGATCGAGCTCCCACAGGTTGGCCGCGTCGATCTTGTCCTGCAGCTTGGCCTGGTCCTCGAGGACCTTGTTCATCTCGTCGTCGCTCAGCTCTTCGCCGAGCTTCATCGACAGCTCCTCGAACTGCGTGAGGAGCGACCGCTGATCGCGGACGGCGTGCTCGACGGCCTCGCGGACCGTCTTGTGGGAGCCGAGGTCGGGCTCCTGGGCGAAGTAGCCGATCTTCGTCCCGGGGTGAGGCTTGGCCTCGCCGTTGAACGTCGTGTCGACGCCCGCCATGATCCGGAGGAGCGAGCTCTTGCCCGAGCCGTTCGCCCCGAGGACACCGATCTTCGCGCCGGGGTAGAACGAGAGGTAGATGTTCTGCAGGACCTTCTTGTCCGGGGGATGGACCTTGGTCACATCCTGCATCGTGAAAATGAACTCGGGCATGACCGCTCCATAGCCGCGTTGGCGCGCGGCTGCACCGGACTGCGAACGCGATCAGTCGGACGCGGCCGAATCGGCGCCGCCGGCGTCACCGCCACACGCGGCGAGGCACGCGGTGCGGGTCGCGTCTCCGAAAGCGACGTCGCTCGCAGCGTCCGTCGTCGCCGGCGAATCCTCACTGCTGCAACCGGAAGAGAGAAGCACTGCGAGAGCGCACGACAGCAACCGACCCAACATTCCGTACCCCCCGGCTCGAGCGCGAGCTCGTCTCATGGCGACTCTACCCGACCGCGGCGGAGCTCGGCTGAGCAAGAAAAAAAGTGCGCTTCGATGACGATCCGCACTGAGGATCGCGCGCCATCGGCCGTAGACAGGAGTACGTCCTGTCATGCACCACGCCGAACGTGGTGCGGAGGTCCGAGCGGCAAATGTCGTATACGCGCTTCGTACGCGGCTCCCTCAGCGCGACCACGGGTGATCCGTGCGTCGTCGGCAACGACCACGTGGTCGATCATCGTCGGCGCCGCTCCCTGCCTCGCTCGCTCGTCGCGCGTGGCGGGCGCATCGCTCCTCGTCAGAAGAAGCTCGGGATCGCTCGGCCTCGCACCCAGTACGAACCGCGCCTGACCCACATCCATGATTTCGGCGATGGCCGACACGCGCTCGAGTTCGACAACCCGTCGATGGACCTCGTGCTCTATCACGACCAGGGCGTGACCATCGCCGAGTGGGTGACCGTCGAAGGTGAGCTCGTGTGGCTGGTGGCCGTCGGCGACTGCTGAGGCGTGTCGGGGCTCCAGCACGTCGGCGATGACGAGGTCCGGTGCGCACTCTGCGGTGCGGTGGCGGTCGGGCCGTGCGCGTCGTGTCGCAAATTGGTGTGCGGTGACTGCTGCGTCCTCACGGATGGGGGCGTCGAGACCTGGGCGATCTGCCTCCGCTGTGATCGGAAGAAGGGCCGTTCGCTGAGCGGGGGATGGCGCGTCGTCGCGGTCTGGTTCGTCGTTTTGCTGGTCGTGCTCGCCGTCCTCGCAGCGGCGAGCCTGATTCTGTTCCGTTGAACGTAGTTGGACCGATCTGGCACAACCCGAGACAGGCCCGTCCGTGCGGGAAGTGACGATCGCTCTCGAAGATCGTGACGGATCGCGCCTCGACCCGACAAACACCCGTACATGGGCGACCGAACCTTGCAGTGTCGCCGCACGACGGGGTGGGCGCCTGTGCGACCGACTTGCGATTGTCACGCGATATTTCGTGGCGCTGTCGTCGTCGGTGCGCTTCGATCCCTGACCCCCCGCGACGGTGCGCACGGCATGTGCATCTGGCCACGCGCCACTCGCGTGTGAGCCGTTGTTCGGCGTCGGTGGTGTCCGCGGGCGTCCCCGCATCTCTCGGAGGAGTGATGGCCAAATCGAAGTCGTCTCGGAAGAAGAGTCGGAACCACAAGGCGGGCGCGCGGATCGATTCGACCGCGGGAGTCGTCATGTCGGTCGGCTCGGAGTCCGAGCGGCCGCCGAGCGGAGAAGCGTCGGCGGGGGATTCCATCCCTCCGAGCGGCGATTCGATCCCACCGAGCGCGGAAGAGTGCGACAGCATTGCTCCCGAGGCCAACGCCGAAGCGAGCGCCGAAGCGAGCGCTGAAGCGAGCGTCCCGGTGAGTGCCGAAGCCAAGCCGGAGCCGGCCGCGGCCGCCGAGACCAAGCCCACCGAAGTCGAGCCCGCGGCCGCCAAGAGCGAAGGGCGCATACTCAAGAGCAAGGCCGAAGAGTCCGGCGAGTTCGGTGCGCACGACTTCTTCCAGAAGAGTGAAGAAGAGATTCACCACGAGCACGCGCGCATCGAGGCACCCGATCTGCACGAGGAGCTCGCCACCGCGGCGCCTCGGCGTCACGTCCACAAGCGCGCAAAGCACCTGGTGATGGGCGTCGTCGGCTTCTTCGCCGCGATCGGCATCGCGGGCGCCGTGATGCGCAAAGCGACGCCTCGCGCCGAAGCGGCGAGCGTGGTGGTGCAGCCCCAGCCCGAGGTCGCCGTCGTCGCGGCCCCGCCGGTCATCACCCCTCCTCCTCCGCCGGCCGCGCCCGCGATCGAGATGCCCGGCGCCGCGGCCGCCGCGGTCGCTCCCGTTGCTCCGGTTGCCCCGGTCGAGAGCGCCGCGGCAGCGCCCAGCGCGGTCCCGAGCGCAGAACCTGCGCCTGCGCCTAGCGCCGCCCCGGTCGTCGCCAGCGCTGCGGCGGCACCCACGCCGAGCGCGGCCCCCGTGGCGAGCGCTCCGGCCGCCGACGAGGACGATGCCCTCAGCGGCGGGCAGCTGCTGTCGAAGGCGCGCCAGGCGATCGCCGGCGGGGCTGCCTCCAAGGCGGCCGCCTACGCGAAGAAGGCCATTTCCAAGGGCGCCGGTGGCAGCGCCTACTATGTGCTCGGCGCGGCATACCAGACCATGGGCGCCAACGGCGCGGCCAAGAGCGCCTATGGGAACTGTGCCAAGTCGGGTTGCGCCGAGGCGGGCGAGTGCGCCTCGCTTGCCGAAGGAATGTGAGCCACACTCCAGATCGTGTGGAACTGGTCTCGCGCCATGCCGGTGCTGCTCGCGGTGGTGACCGCGGGCTGCGGCGTGCAGTACGACGCCAAGACCGCGACGTTCTATCAAGGTAAGCGCGGAGGCATGGTGATGACGCCCTCGGGCGCCGTCTTCCACGATGCCGACGACGTGCCGCAGCGGGTGGTGTTCCGCGATCCCGAGGAGCCGTGGCGACCGGCCATCGGGTTCATCCTGCCCAAGAGCGGCAAGTTCACCAAGACCAGCACGCCGATCACCATCGCGACCAACGGGCTCGTGCTGGTGATTCGTTCGAGCGACACGCTCGTGCCTTCGTGGGGCGGAGAGATCCTCCTCCGCGTCGACGTGCACTCGCCGGCTACGCCGGGCAGCACCCGCGAGGGGGAGCGGATCGCGATCGTCATCGACGACACGAGCGAGAACGTCGCTTCGCTGCTCGACGTCGCGCTCTCGCGTCTCGGCGCGCGCGACCAGCTCACCGTCGTCGATACCCGTGGAGCCCGCGTGCTCGTTCCGCCGGTGCCCGCGACGCATCGGTCCCTCGCGCTCGCCGCGGCGACGCAGTTCCTGCCGCCGGTCGGTCCCGCGCGCGATCTCACGGGCGCGCTCACGGCTGCGCGCAAGACGCTCGGCACCCAGGGCACGCGCCGCATCCTCGTGCTCTCGCGCGGCAAGGCGAAGCTCTCTTCGAGCGACGGTGTGCTGATGAGCGTCGTCGACCCGACCCGTGATGACGCGGCGGAGACCATCCGCACGTTCATCCCTCCCGTGGGCCCGGTCACCTTCCGCGACCTCACTCTCGCGTTCGACAGCGTTCCCGCCCCATCACGCGTCCTCGAGGGCACCGGCGGCGAAGCCATCTGGACGCTCGAGGGCTCCGATCTGCGTCTTGGCGACGTGCGCGCGGGCGATGCGCGCTCCGAGATGCTGCGCATCACCGTGCCGCCGTGGATCCCGCACAAGCCGTACACGCTGCACGTCACCGGAGCAGCCACCGACGCGACCACGAACAAGCTGCGTTGGTTCTCGGCCGACGTGAACGGCCTCTACGACGACGATCTCGAGCACATCGCCGAGTCACGCCACGGCGACGTCATCGCCTACGCCTCCGCGCTCGCAACCCTGCACCGGCTGCACGCGGCGTTCGTCGGCGACGGCGTCAGCCGCGTGGGTGGCCTGCTCCCCCTCGCCAAGATGCAGGCGCAGAGCCTCGCCCTGCTCGCGCGCGACTTCCCCGATCGCGGCTTCGCCGAGGACGCGGCGATCCTCCAGTCGATCCTCGGCGTGGTCACCAATCCCTGAGAGGGCTCGGCTCAGGAGCCGTCGGAGAATTCCCCCCGGACTAAAGTCCGGGGCACCGACTGCAAGAAGAAGCCCTCCGGGCTGGCGGCGGCTCGCAACAGCACGCGCGGAGACCGCGAGGCCGCATGCTTGTAGTCGCGATCGGTACGCGACTTTCGGGGACGTGTCGGCGCCGGTCGGTGAGCCGACGCTGGCTACGCAGTGCAGTCGCGTACTGAAGGTTGCGCGCCGATCGCCGCGCCAGCGTTTCGGCCAAACTTCCGCGCACGCAACCCATTCGTCGCCCATGTCGACAGCGGACATGATTCGCGCACACAGCGACGTCCTGCTGCTTGTTCATGTCGTCTTTGCTACCGTCGATCGGCGGCGCCTCCTCCCATCCTCCATGGATGCGTGGCTGCACGCCGAGCTTCGCGAACAGGCTCGCCGCTGCCAGGTGCGGCTATTCGGCCTGGGCAACGCTGACGATCACGTACACGCCG
>Ga0208492_1001716_pt1 | contig 12536 bp, 10 predicted proteins | sample Subbioar_CSW14AB_FD_184820 | JGI IMG/M metagenome (GOLD analysis project Ga0208492, IMG submission 184820) | Serpentinite rock and fluid subsurface biosphere microbial communities from McLaughlin Reserve, California, USA - CR12Mar_CSW14AB (SPAdes) | ecosystem: Environmental > Terrestrial > Deep... | reverse complement strand
AGGGCGCGGTCCTCGTGCATGCCGAACGCGGCGGACAGGAAGTTCTCGCCCGACGCGGCCTCGTCCAGGCGCCGCACCAGGTAGCTGATCGCGACGTCGAACTCGTCGGGCCGGACGACCGGGACGTAGAGGAGCACGTGGCCGACCTCGCGGGACACGGCGGAGACCTGCGCCTGCGCCATGCCGAGCAGCATCTCGAACTCGACGTCGTCCCTCACCCCGCGCTCGCCCGCGAGCAGCCACGCGTAGGCGATGTCGAAGAGGTTGTGCCCGGCGACGCCCACGTGGACCCCGCGCGTGTGCTCGGACCGGAGGGCGAAGTCGAGGCACCGCAGGTAGGACGCGTCCGTGTCGAGCTTCGAGTCGTGGGTCGCGAGCGACCAGCCGTGCATGATCGCGTCGACGCGCTCCATCGGCAGGTTCGCGCCCTTCACCAGGCGGATCTTGACCGGCGCGCCGCCCGCGTCGACCCGCTCGTTCGCCCACGCGGTCAGGCTCTCCAGGGCGGGGAGGGCATCGGGCAGGTACGCCTGCAGCACGATGCCGGCGCGGTAGTCCATGAGGTCCGGATCCTCGAGGAGCCGACGGAACACCGCGATCGTCAGGTCGAGGTCGCGGTACTCCTCCATGTCGAGGTTGAGGAACGTGCCGTGGTCAGCCGCCGTGAGGTACAGCGGGCGCAGCCGCTCGACCACGAGATCGACCGTCTCGTCGAACGCCCACATCGACAGGTGGCTCGCGATGGCGGACACCTTGACCGACACGTAGTCGACGTCCGGGCGCCGCACGAGCTCGTGGATGCCCGCGAGGCGCCGCATCGCCTCCTGCTCCCCGAGCACCGCCTCGCCGAGCAGGTTGAGGTTGAGGCGCGCCCCGCTCTCGCGGATGCGCTCGATCGCGGGCCCAAGCTTCTCGGGGCGGGCGTCGACGATCAGGTGGCCCACCATCTCGCGCAGGATGCGGCGCGCGGCCGGCACGACCGCCACGGGCAGCACCGGCGCGACCGCGCCCCCCGCGCGCACGGCGCCGCGCAGGTACCAGGGCAGGAAGTCCGGCACGAGCGGGGCGATCCGGTTGAGGTTCGCCGCCGCGGCCGTGAGGCTCTCGGGACGCATCACGCCGTCGACGAAGCCGAGCGTGAACGGCAGGCCGTTCGGGTCCTGCAGCACGCCGGCCAGCCGGCGCGCCGAGGCGTCGGTCTCGGTCTGCGCGGCCTCGCTGACCCAGCGCTGCGCCAGGGCGACGGCGTCCGCCACGAGATCGCCGGATCCGGCGGGAGCAGGCTCGGGCGGGCCCGGATCCGGGGCGCCGGATCCCGAGGACGGGTCGAGGACGTCGGCCATGCGATCAGCCTAGGTCGGCCCGCGGCGCCGCGCAGGGTTCTCCACCGCCGTGCCGCGGACGGCGGTGGGCACCTCTGTCACGCGCGTGCGGGCGCGCGCACGGGCATACTGACCACATGCGCGAGGGGGAGGCGTTCACGCAGGCGGCCGACGTCGCCGCACCCGCGTCGGCGCCCGAAGACCCCGCATCGGCGCAGAAGCGCACGACGCCGCGGCAGTGGATCAAGGTCGCGGCCGGAAAGGTCCCCGCGACGTGGATCACGGTCGCCGCGACGGCCGTGTTCCTGGGTGCCACGGCCGGCTTCGGCGGGCTCGCGGACGCCCCCGGTCCGGAGCCGGAGCCGCTGCCGGTGCTCGCAGCGGGCGAGACCCACACGAACCAGCAGTTCGACATCACGGTCGAGCGGGCGGTGCTGATCGACGAGCTCCCCGGCTCGGGCACCTATCCGGAGGAGGGCGAGCGCGTCCTGGCGGTCGTCGCGACCCTGCAGAACATCACGGACGACCCGCTGCTCAGCTCGCAGTTCAGCGAGGCCACCTTCACGATCGAGGAGCTGCCCGCCGAGCGCCCCTCCGGCGACGAGGCGACCAGCTCGATCGCCCGCGTCGACGACTCGACTCTCGCGCCCTGGCTGCAGCCGGACGTCCCCGTGCAGGTCGTGGTCACCTGGCCCGTCCCGGCCGACCTGCTCGGCGCGGGCGACCTGGTGCGCCTCACGCTGTCCGACTACGAGCGGTACGACTGGGCACGGCTCGGCGGCAGCGAGGACGACCACAGCTGGGTGGACCCCGCCCCCGCCGCGTACGTCGACCTCGAGATCGAGGATGTCGGAGCGGGCGCGGACAGCGAGGAGGACGGCGGATGAGCCCCCTGAGCGCGACGCACCTGCACTCGGCCGGGCGCTGGGCCATCGGCGTCGGCCTGGTGGCCGCGGCCTGGGGCGTCATGGCCCTGACTCCGGACACCGACTTCCCCAAGCAGCCGTTCCCCGTGGCGGCGACGCTCGGCGAGCCGGCCGAGGCGCGCAACCTGCGCCTGACGGTCCTGGACGTGTCGGGCGCGTCCGAGCTGTCCGACGCGCACGGCTGGAGCGGCCCGGGCCCGTGGCTGCTCGTGGAGTTCGAGGCCGAGGCGGTGTCGGAGGAGGCCACGGCCTCGCTGCAGCGCATCGAGCTGCGGATCGGCGACCGCACGTACCGGGCGACCGACCGCCCGCTGTTCGCGGCGCCGCGAGAGCGCCTGCGCATCGGCCTGCCGGCCACCGCGACCGCCGCGTTCGAGCTGCCCATCGACGCTCTCGAGGACAGCGCGCAGAATCGCCGCGCGGTCGTGAGCTTCGCCTACGACGACATCAACAGGCAGCTCGACTCGGTCGTCACGCACGAGGTCGACCTGACGCAGATCTCGTTCGCCGCGCCCGCGGAGATCCCCGACCGGGAGTGGTCGCGATGAGCTGGTGGCGTCGCAACGGGCTCGCGCTGGGCGCGCTCGCCGCGCTGATCCCCGCCGCGGTGGTCGTGATCGGCGGGCAGGAGTGGATCACGTACTACGGCTACCGGCCGATCTCGCCGATCGAGGTGCCCGAGGGCGAGTCGGTCGAGTTCGCCGGCGCCACGTTCGGCGACGCCGGGCTGACGGACGCGACGGCGGAGCTGACCGACCAGATCCCGGCTGACGCGAAAGTGGTCGTCGTCGAGATCGCGGTGCGGCCGGGCGCGGAGCCTCCGATGTGCGACCTCACGCTGCGCGAGGCCTCCGGCGCTCGCCACTGGGAGCGCGCGTCATCGCCGTCGGGACCGCTCGACTGGGACGGAACCGACTACTGCCCGTCGGACAGCACCGCGCCGTACCTCATCGAGGCGCCGTTCCTCCTCCCGGAGGATGCCGAGGGCCCGTTCGTCGCGGAGCTCGTGGTCGCGGACGAGCTGCCGCGGTTCCTGCGCCTCGAGGTCGGCGACTAGGCCCGCGCTCCCGGCGCGCGCGGGATCGGCGGCGCCCCTGGAATGGGCGGCGCACCGGGCACCGGCGGTGTGCCCGGGACCGGCGGCGCACCCGCAGCGGGCGGAACCGGCGCATCCGAGCTCGGCGCCGACGGCGTCAGCCGCTGCAGCGTGGCGTCGTGGGCGGCCGCGACCAGGGCCACCACGATCGGCTGGAGCAGGATCTCCGGGATCTCGCCCAGCGAGTTGCCGATCGCCAGCCAGAACGTCGCGAAGTCCTGCGGCCCGATGAGGCGCGTGATCGCCCACCACACCGGCACCTCGAGCGCCCCGACGATCGTGAACAGCAGGACGTATCCGCCGACGAGCACGGGGCCCGCGCGCCACATCAGCACGATCGCCTTCCAGATCGGCTCGAAGCGCGAGGTCGTGAGCTTCGACGCGTCACGCACCACGCGCCGGAACGGCGCCCGCAGTGATGCGTAGCGTCGCTTCACGCGGTCGAACCCCATGCCCGAGAGCTCGGGGGCCTTCGCGGCGACGGCGTGGCCGTAGATCGTGCCCGCGACGGTCAGCCAGGCGATCGGCAGCAGCACGACGCCGCCCGTCTCGCCGACCAGCCAGACCAGCCCGTCCCACACCCACACGACCGGGAACAGCGCCTCGGCCAGCCACTCGCGCAGGTCGGCCAGCCACACCATCGCGACGCGTCCGGCGATCCACCCGCGCACCGCGTTCAGGATGTCGATCAGCAGCATGAAGGTGAACGTGACCCAGAGGCCCTCGAGGTACACCGTGACGGGGACCAGCCAGCGGCGCTTCTTCGCCCACTCGCGCCCGAGCAGCCACCGCACCGCGAACGCCGCCGCGACGATCGCGATCGACACCGGGGAGAGCACCATCTCGCCGGGGACGTAGTCCCACTCGCGCGGCGCCACGCCGGCCTCCGGCGGGGCGAAGGCCTCGACGGCCGTGATCTCCGTGCGCACCTCCAGCGCACGGAGGATGAACGCCCACATGTCGTCGGTCATGTAGCTGTACGCCGTGTACAGCGCGATGAACGGCAGCATGCCGCCGAGCATCATCCGCCCGAACTCGCGCCGGCGCTCGGCGCGGTCGACGGACCGCGGCACGAGCGCGTCGAGATGGCGCAGCCCGTCGCGCACGACCGCGAACATCGCCACGTACGCGACGAGGCGTGCGATGGGGGCGAGCGGCAGCAGCAGCGCGCCGCCGAGGTCGCTGAAGGCCCCCACCCAGCCCGCGAGCTGGATCGCCGCATAGTGCCCGATCGTGCCCGCGAGGTACCACGCGAGCAGCGCGGGCCAGTGGGCCGCGAGCAGCCGCCCCGTGGTGGCGAGGATCCCGAGCACGGGATCACGGTACCGCGCGGGATCCGGATGGACCGAGGACCGCGCATGGGCACCTCTGCGTCGCGAGACGGCGAGGCGTGCTCAGTCTCCCGTGACCTCGGCGACGAGGCGGCGGCTGCGCGACCCGTCGAGCTCGGCCCACGCGTCGGCGAAGCCGGCCCGGGCGGCCGCCTGCCGCTGCGCGAGCGCGCGATCGAGCTCCGTGCCGGCCGCCGCGGCGCCCGCGTGATCGGCGGCCTCGCGCACCAGGGCCCGCTGCGCCACCGCGTCCTGGTGCGCGCCGAGCACGTCCTGCAGGCGCTTGAGCATCTCGATCAGGGCGTCGCGCGCCTCGGGGTCGGTCAGCCCTCCGAGCCGGTCGAGCAGGTAGCGCAGCTCCTTCGCGCGCTTGCGGAGGGTGTGGAGGTGCTCGGCCGGCGAGGCGTCGTCGATCGCACGGCCGGCGCGCGCGACCCGCTTCCACGCGGTCGCGATGCGGCGCCCGGCCACCCGGCGCGCGGACCGCACGGCGTCCGGGCCGTCGCCGGGCACGGCCAGGTCGCGCCGCCATCCTGCCATCAGCGCGGCGAAGCGCGCCGAGCGCAGGGTCCGCACGAGCGCGCCCCTCGCGCTCGCTCGGCGCCGCACCAGCCGGGCCCGCACGGCGGCGAGCGCGGCGGCGTCCTCGGCCACCAGGTCGTCGAACCCGGCGAGCAGCACGTCGAGGTCGCGCAGCAGCGAGGTCCGGTCGGCGAGACGCCCCAGCTCGGCCCGGCAGCGGTCGCGCGCCTCCCTGGTCAGCACGCGGCGCCCGGCCCGGACCACCGCGCGGGCCTGGCGCACGGCCACCCGCAGGTCGTGCAGCAGCTCGGGATCCCCCGAGCGGCAGACGCCCTCCGCGGCATCGGCCACGGTGTCGTGCAGCCGCGCCAGGACGTCCGCGAAGGCCTCGCCCGCGGTCAGCGTGCTCGCCATGGGCCCGAAACTACCCGCGTGCCGGGCGGCGGCGCACCACCCCGGGCCCGGTCGTCCGGAAGGGGTCAGCGCCAGTCGCTGGGCGCGGGACGGCGCGTCGACGGCAGCGCCGCGTGCTCCGCCCACTCGTGCAGCCACGCGGGCACCTCTGGCAGCTCGTCGGGCAGGTCCACCGCCGCGAGGACCTCCTCGAGCGGGACGGTCCCGCCGCTGCGCCGCAGCATCCGAGCCCGGATCACCGCGCTGGCGTAGATCTCGCCGCGCACGACGGCGCGGTGCTCGAGGTAGAGGGCGCGGTCGTCGTGGCCGATCCAGCGCGTCTGCACCTCGAACCGCTGCCAGAGGTTCAGCGACTTGCGGAAGGTCACCGTCTCGCTGCTGACGACGGGGTACCAGCCGCGCTCGTCCATGGTCGCCATGAGGTCGGTGCGGATCATCAGGTCCCAGCGGCCGAGGTCGAACAGGGACAGGTAGCGGCCGTTGTTCATGTGGCGCAGCACGTCGATGTCGGTCGGCAGGGTGGTGAGACGCACGCGTCCCACCGCGGTCATCGGAAGGGGCCCCTCGCGCCGGCGGCGCAGCCGCGCGCGGAGCATGACGATGAGGGTCCGCCAGATCACGTTCACAGGTCGCGATGCTGGCACATCCGACCCGGATCCGGGGCGTCCGTTGTCCGGCTCCGACAAGCGCCCCAGCCCGATCCGGTGGGCGCATGTCTCCGCTCGACGGCGCCGATTTCCGGCCGGGACGGACGATGCGTAGAGTCTGGCCATGGCGACCGTTACCCCCACCGATCTGCTGATCCGACCGATCCGCGACGTGGACGCCGAGGCCATGGGCCGCGTGCACGCCAAGGTCTGGCACGAGACCTACGACGGCCTCATCTCGAGCGCGACCCTCGAGAACGTCTCACCCCGCCGCATGGCGGAGCTGTGGACGCACTACACCTCCCAGAGCGACGAGATCCGGCACGCCGCCGCGCTCGTGAACGGCGAGATCGTGGGCTTCGCGGCCTCCGGTCCCGCGCGCGATCAGGACGCCCCGGCTCCGCGCGAGTTCTACTTCGTCTACCTGCTGGACTCGTGGCACCGGAAGGGCATCGGCCGCGCGCTCTTCGACGCGGTCGTGGACGACGGCGAGCCGCTGTACCTGTGGCTGGCGGAGCGGTACCCCGGCGCCCGCGACTTCTACGAGAAGCGAGGTTTCCGCCTCGACGGCGCCCGGCGCGACGAGCCGTTCCTCGGTGAGACGCTCACCGAGGTGCGGTACGTGCGTCCCTGACCGTGCTCACGGTCTGGCCGATCTCGGGGATCCCCGAGATCACCGCCGGCACGGACCTGGTCGAGGTCATCGCGGCCGCACTCGACGGCTCGGCTGAGCCGCTGCGGGACGGCGACATCCTCGTCGTGACCAGCAAGATCGTCTCCAAGGCGGAAGGCCGCTTCGTCGAGGCCGACGATCGCGAGGACGCGATCACGGCCGAGACCGTGCGCGTCGTCGCGACCCGCGCGTCGGAGTCCGGGCACGTGACGCGGATCGTGGAGAACCGCCTCGGCATCGTGTCGGCCGCCGCCGGCGTGGACGCGTCGAACACCCCCGAGGGCACGGTGCTGCTGCTCCCCGTGGATCCGGATGCGTCGGCGCGGGCGATGGCGGAGGGCCTGCGCGAGCGGCTCGGTGTGGGAGTGGGCGTGCTCGTCTCCGACACGCTCGGCCGCGCCTGGCGCGACGGCCAGACGGATCACGCCATCGGGGCCGGCGGCGTTCACGTGTTCGAGGACCTGCGCGGCACGACCGACGCGCAGGGCCGGCCGCTGCACGTCACGCTCCCCTGCGTGGCGGACGAGCTGTGCGCCGCGGCGGACCTCGTCAAGGGCAAGGCCACGGGCCTGCCGGTCGCGGTCGTCCGCGGACGCGGCGACCTGGTCGGCCCCCTCGACCTGCCCGGCGCGCGCATCATCCCGCGCACGGGCCCGCGGGACATGTTCCGGCTCGGGGCCGACGAGGCCTACGCGGAGGGCTACGCCGCCGGCTCGGCCGCCGCCGCGGGCGGCCGCTCGAACACCACGTCGACGAAGTAGCTGCTCGCACGGTACGAGCTCTGCGGGAAGCCGCCGCCGTACACGTACCGCCCGTTCGCGGCGCCCGCCGTCAGCGGGCCCGCGGACACGGCACCGCCCGCGAAGTAGTCGGTCGTGACCGCGTACCCGCCCGACGGGGCGAGGTAGGAGACGACGTACGACGTCCCGGCGGACACGGCCACGGGCGTGTCGAAGTACGCGGTCTGCCACCCGATCCCCGCGTCGGCCGGGAACGTGACGGTGGCCAGCGCCTCGCCGCCCGCGCTCCACAGCGTGCCGGTGTGGGGTCCGGTGTTGGCCTCGCCCCGGTAGAACCGCACGCCGGTCACGAGCCCCGCCTCTCCGGGCGTGAACTCGAGCCCGAGCTCGACGCGCGAGCGGTCGCCCGCCGAGGCTGTCGCCGGCCTCTGCCCCGCGAACAGCGTGCACGGGCACCCGTCCGGGGCCGCGGTCTCGAACGTCCAGGTCGCCGGCGGCCCGCCGGTGCCCGTGACGTCGACCGTGTACCGGGTCTTGGCCGCGAGGGGGCCGACCGGGTCGAACGCGAGCACGCGGCCGTCCGCCGAGACCGAGGTCGCGCCGGGCACCGCTCCGGCGGCGGAGGTCACGGTCAGGGTCGCTCCCGCCGCGACGGGGATGTCGAAGCGCGCCGTCACGACCGCGTCGGCGGCCGCCCCCAGCGCGCCGGACTCGGGCGTCGCCTCGAGCAGCGCCGGGACGGGGTCGTCCGGGTGGAACAGCACGTCGACCAGGTACTGGCCCGCGCCGCGATCGCCCGGGAACCCGCTGCCGTACGTGTAGGCCCCGCCGTTCGCCGGCACGCTGAGGGGTCCGCGCGCGTATCCGGACGCGAAGGTGCCGGCCGTGTACGCGTACCGTCCCGCGGGCGCGCGGTAGGACGCGATGTACTCGACGCCCGGCTGGACGGCGACCGGCTGCGCGAACGTCACGGTCTGCCAGCCCTGCGTGCTCTCGTCCGCAAAGGCCGCCTCCGCGAGTCGCGTGCCGTCCGCCGCCCACAGCGCCCCCGTGTGCGCGCCCGTGTTCCCGGGCCCCTTGTAGAACCGGACCGCGCTGATCCGCCCCGGATCCCGGACCGTGAACCGCACCCCCAGCGTGACGGGACCGGGGTCGGGCACCTCGAGGATCGTCGGCTGCGCGCTCTCGGCGAAGAGCGAGCACGGGCACTCCCCCTCGGGCCGGTCCGCGGGCGCCGTCGTGAACGACCACCCGGCCTCCCCCTGGATGCCCTCGCCGCGCGAGTCCACGGCCTCGAGGGCGATCGTGTACCGGGTGCCGTGCGCGAGCGGCTGGGCCGGGGCGAAGGTCGCCCGGCGGGCGGTCGCGTCGTACGCGACCTGCCCGGCCACCGCGGTGCCGTCCTCGGCCGTCACGGCGATCCGAAGGGTCGCCGGATCCACCGGCTTCGACAGCGTCGCGCCGATCTCGGCGCTCACCGCCACGCTGCTCGAGCCCGGCGGCGGGGTGCGGGAGCCGAGGGTCAGCGGCAGGTCCTCGGGGGTGCTGAACAGCACGTCCACGAAGTAGTGGCTCGATCCGTAGCGGAGCGACGGGTACGCGCCCGGCCACGCGTACACGCCGGCGGCGGGGACCCCGAACCCGCCCGCGACGGTGAGCGGGGGCGCCTCGAGCCCGCGCGACCAGAACACGTCGGCGGCGGCCGAGTAGCGGCCGACGGGCGCGGTGTACGACACGACGTACGCGGCCCCGGCGGTCAGCGGGACGGGCGTCGCGAAGGTCGCGGTCTGCCATCCGGTGGTCGTCTCGTCGCGGAAGGTGACGGCGCTCAGCCGCTCCCCGTCGGCCGACCAGAGCGAGCCGACGTGGCTTCCGGTGTTGCCCGGGCCCTTGTAGAACCGCACGCCGGACGCGTACCCGTCGATGCGCGGCGAGAAGCGGAGACCCAGCTCGACGCCGGAGCTGTCGTCCAGCGCGGGCTGCGCCGGCACCGCGGAGCCGAAGACGCTGCACGGGCAGCGCGCGTCCACGTCGACGCGGGCGGGCTCGCCGATGTTCGCGCTGTCGTCGATCGCGCGGGCGAGCAGCGGGACGACTCCGGCGCCCTGCTGGATGTACTCGTAGGTCCACCGGTCGCGGCCGTCCGCCGGGTGCCAGGTCGCGCCGCCGTCGGTCGACACCTCGACGCCGGCGACGCGCCCGCCGCCCGCGTCGGCAGCGGTGCCCGTCGCGACCACGGCGGCGCCGTTCGCGACGTCCTCCCCCGGCGCGGGCGCGGCGATCGCGACCGTCGGGGCGGTCGTGTCCGCGGACGCGGCGGCCCGGACCAGGCCGTCCTGGAGCGTGACGGGCTGGGCGCCCATGTCGGCGAGCAGATTCACGGTCGCCTGCTGCATGCGCGGATCGGCGGGCGCCCCGGCGCCGTCGTGCGTCTGATCCAGTCCCCACGCCCACTGCACGCTCGCGGACGAGAACACCAGGGCGCCGGAGGGCGCGCGGTACAGGGTCGTGTGATGCGTCGTGGATCCGGGCGCCACCCGGCTGCCGAAGTCCTGCAGGTACTCCGGCACGTCGCCGACCGTGGTCGACAGACGGATGAGCCCCTCGGGCCGGAACCCGTTGTCCAGGTCCTCGTTCGACTCGTACCCGACCGTGTGCGGCGCCAGCTGGGCGCTCGTCCCGGGCGGCAGGTCGGCCAGCGGCGTGTGGCGCCACAGCCGCAGGCGCCCCTCCTCCGCCGACACCGTCACCGGCAGGTCGGAGTAGTTGACCATGTAGGCCGTGCCGGTCAGGGCGTTCTCCGGCAGCCCGCCGCCGCGCTCGGGCGGCGCGAACCGGGGATCGCGCCAGGTCCCCGTCCATTCCGGCGAGGGGTCGATCTTGCCGCCGCTCCACGTCTCCTTGTACGAGGTCATGGTGCGGTACGGCGGCGCGCCGCCGGGCGCCGCGCTCTCCCAGCGGATGCGCCAGTAGGCCTCGTTGCCGGTGAAGAACGCGAGGTGGACCCCGGCGTCCCGCGCGGCCTCGATGTTCGCGCGCTGCGGCCCGGACCAGTACTCGTCGTGCCCGGTCGAGGTGAAGATCCTGTGGTTGCGGATGAGCTCGCCCCGCCGATCCGAGTCGACCCCGGTCGTGTAGCTCACGTCGTAGCCGTTGCGTTCGAGGAAGCGGACCATCGCGTACTCGGAGGAGAAGTAGAAGTCGCGGCCGGACATCACGCCCCGCGTCGCGAACGGGCGGTTGTAGCTGACCTGGTACGCCCGGCCGTCCATGCCGCCCTGGTAGAAGCTGCGCCCGCCGTAGGTGTTGTAGGCGTGCCACGTGGTGTCGGAGGTCTGGAACAGGATGTCCGAGTCGCTCGCGTCGTCGCGCACGACGAACGTGATGTGGCTCGCCCCGTCCGTGTCGGGGCGATGGAGCTTCGCGACGTACACCCCCGACACCGCGGTCGCGGGGACCTGCCACGTGGCGGAGACCGCCCATGTGCCGCAGTCGTAGAGGTCGGTGGTCTCGTCCGGCGCGCAGTCGGGCTGCCGCTGGGGCAGCGCGGCCGACGGCTCGACCGTCGCGATCTCGCGCGCGCCCCTGCCCTGGTACCACCCGGTCCGGTAGATCGTGATCGAGTAGTCGCGCGCGGTGGTGTCGATCTTGAAGTCGATGCTCCCGCCGACGTTCACGCTGATGTCGGTGGCGAACCCCTGGATGTCGTCGGAGCCCGCGCCGGAGATGTCCCAGACCTCGGGGTCGGTGCCGGGCTTGGAGTTCTCGCACGCGATCTCGTTGCCCTCGGGCCCGCACGGCCCCGATGCGGCCGCGGCGGGCGATGCGAACGGCAGCGCGAGCGGCCCCAGGAGCAGGCCGACCGCCAGGATCGCCGCGAGTCGTCGTGACTGCGCTGGTCTCGTCATCGTTCCTCCGCTGTCGAGGGGCCGCGATGGGGCCCGGCCGCCGTGCGCGGCGTGTATCAGGAGCGGCCGCGGCGGCTCCTGATACACCGACATGCGCAGACGAGCCCGCGCCCGCGGGCCGCGCGGAGGGGATGACCGGGATGCCAGAGGCGGACGACGGCACGGCGCGCGGCGAGGCGCACCCGCGCCGCGCCGCCCTGATCCGGCTGGCGGCGGCCGTGGCGATCGGCGCCGCGATCGGCGTGGGGCTCTTCGTCTGGGCCGGCTCGCCCGGCGGCGGCGATGATCGCCCCGCGGTCGAGGGGACCGGCGGCGACGCGACGCGCACGGAGGCCCCCGCGGACGAGGGCCGGCCTGCCGACGAGGCTCCGGACGACGACGCCGACGGCCCCTCGCCGGACGACGGCTCCGCGGATGGAGGCGATCCCGGGGACTCGGACAGGGACGAGCCGGGCGCGAACAGCCCGGGCATCGAGATGGCGCCCGAGCCGGATCCGTCCGCGTCCCCGCCCGGCAGCGTCGGCGAGCTGCCGCCGCGCCCGGACCTCGAGATCCCCGCCGGACCGGACGCGCCGGTGTCGGAGGTCGACGGCCTGGTGGACGGCTTCCCGGTCGAGGTCATCGCGGTCGCCCGCACCGCCACGGTCCTGTCGTCGTCGGTGTCGAGCGACGGGAGCCGGCTGCACGCCTCGGTCGAGGCGACCGACTCGCGCTCGGTCGCGGAGGTGATGGACGGGTACACCGGCCTGCTGGGAGAGCTGGGCTTCACCTGGACCACGATCGGCGCGACCGACGGCGGCACCGCGATCTCCTTCACCCGCGAGGGCCACGTGGTCGTGGTCAGCGCGCGGCCCGAGGCCGAGGGCTCGCTGTTCACCGTCCTGGGCATCCTGGACGAGGCGGGCTGACCCGCATGTACATCAGCCTGCGCGACCGCCCGAAGGCGGAGCCCGTCGG
>Ga0208492_1001715_pt1 | contig 12577 bp, 19 predicted proteins | sample Subbioar_CSW14AB_FD_184820 | JGI IMG/M metagenome (GOLD analysis project Ga0208492, IMG submission 184820) | Serpentinite rock and fluid subsurface biosphere microbial communities from McLaughlin Reserve, California, USA - CR12Mar_CSW14AB (SPAdes) | ecosystem: Environmental > Terrestrial > Deep... | reverse complement strand
GGGGGCCCAGGACGGGCCGATGCGGTGGAGGTGTGCGGTGTTGGGGGTACCGCTGCCCGAATCAAACTTGTCTGTTGCTGAGGAAAGCATTCGCAACAGTGCGCGGAGTGTGACAGCGTTTGGCGTCTGGCACAACCACTGTTTGTGTCTGCAGAACAAAAAACCCCTGCGGTCTTGCAACTGCAGGGGTTCATGACTGATGGCGGAGAGGGCGTCCGCCATTCTGGTTCGTCAGGCTGTTTCATGAAGTCCTGAAAACTGCCTTCTTCCCCTGGGAGATAGGTTGCTACTTGTTCCAAGTGGGCCCACCGTGTAGCATCCAATCCCATCTAAATTGATGGGTGAAATGATGGGTGAGATGAAGCGGGGTTTACGGTGGGCCGTGTAGCTAAAGAGCTAAACGCTGTTTACGTCTCCCGCCTGCGCCAGCCGGGGATGCACTTTGTCGGGGGTGCGGCAGGGCTTGCGCTGCAGGTTCTCCCCTCTGGAGGGCGGTCCTGGGTGCTGCGCATCAGGGTCCACGGCAAGCGCCGTGACATGGGCCTGGGCTCTTTCCCGGATGTTCCCCTTGCGCTGGCCCGTGAGCTGGCCCGTGAGGCTCGTGCGAAGGTGCAGCAGGGGGTGGACCCCATCGCCGAGCGCCAAGCGGTCAGGAGCAGGGTCGAGGCTGAGCGGGTGGCCATGAAGACCTTCGAGCAGTGTGCCGAGCGCTACATCACCAGCATGGAGGGCCATTGGAAGAGTCCCAAGAGCCCGGCGCAGTGGCGCAGCTCCCTGGAGACCTATGCCTACCCGGTGCTGGGCAAGCTGGCTGCCAAAGACATCGAACTGAGCCATGTTATGGCCGTCATTGAGCCCATCTGGCGCAGCAAGACCGAGACGGCATCGCGGCTGCGCGGCCGGATTGAAGCCGTGCTGGATTGGGCGACGGTCAACGGCCTGCGCTCCGGCATGAACCCGGCCCGGTGGAAGGGGCACCTCGACAAGACCTTGCCGGCTCCTGCGAAGGTCAAGCCTCGGGAGCATCACGCGGCCGTCCCCTACCGGGACATGCACGATGTCTGGCGAGCGTTGGTCGGCAAGCAGGGTACCGGGGCGCTGGCACTTCGCTTCACCATTCTGTGCGCGTCCCGTTCGGGCGAAGTCCGTGGGGCCACATGGGACGAGATTGACGAGGAGCAGCGCGTCTGGGTCATCCCGAAGGAGCGGATGAAGGCCAAGCGCGAGCACCGTGTGCCGCTCTCTGATACCGCCTGGGAGATTTTGGAGAGTCTCCGTGGCCAGCACGACACCCCCTACATCTTCCCTGGTTCTCGGCTGACTCGGCTGTCTGACGCAACCCTCAGCAAGGTGCTCAAGGACTTGAAGATTCCGGCCGTGCCGCATGGCTTCCGGTCCACCTTCAAGGACTGGGCACTGGAATGCACCAACTACCCGTCAGAGATGTCTGAGATGGCCCTGGCCCACGTGGTCGCCGACAAGGTGGAAGCGGCCTACAGACGCGGGGACATGCTCGAGCGCCGTCGCCAGATGATGGACGACTGGGCCAGGTTCTGCCAGCAGGAGTGGTCTACCGGAACCGTTGTCCCGATTTCTTCCGCTGGGGCAAGGGCCACGGCGTGATTTGAGCGAATCGACCCATCCGATGCGATGGGATAGCCGGCCGGTCCTTCGGGCCAGCCATTTGGAAGCAAGCCACCTAACCTGGAGGTTCACATGGCGCAGCAGCAAACGAACGAGGCTTTTTCAGACCGGCGAGTTTTCTTGGTTCAGCAGCCAGACGACTCCGAGGTTCGGTTCACTCAGTTGGATGACGGCCCGACCTTCATCCGGATTGGTGAGGGGTGCACTGATGCCTACCTGGCGAAGCTCTGGGGAGAGCGCCGCCGGTTCCCATCGTTGGCGCTTGAGCAGTTGTTTTCGGCACGAGCAGGTCAGACCATCCAGATTCAATGACAGACATGACGGCCTCAGCGAAACCACCCTCAAAGGTCCGAAAGTCGAAAGAACTGTTAGGCCTGAGTTGTCGCATTCCCAGGCTCAGGAGAAGGCTCGGTCGATGTTACGAGCTGTCGTACCTAGGGCTGCTTGCTGATGCGGAGTGGACTCTTGTGCACGGCTCATTGAGAGGGCCGGAATCCCAAGGAGGCTGGGTCGGACACGCGTGGCTGCATCGCAAATCAGACCAGATGATTTTTGACCCGGCGCAAGATTTGCTGCTAAGCAGGTTTGATTTTCAACTCAAGCACCGCCAGAAGACTCACTGCGAATACAGCCGTATGCAGGCGATGCTTTTCGCCACTCACTTTGGTCACTACGGGCCTTGGCACTCATTAGTTTCTGAGTCCGAGTTTGAACGGTTGATGGAAGGGTTCCGGAAAGAAGAGGCGAGTCTTATTGCCAGCATGGCAACTCCTAAGACTGAGCTCGAGCTTTACGGAACACTCGGCAAAGAAGGGTTCTTGAGAGCCTTGGGAGCATAGGCATTAGCTGCTTATGAGGATGAGAGACTTCTGGCAAAGACTCGACTTGGCTATCTGGCGGGACCACGATTGGTTGGCTATCGGGCTAGTCGCACCAAGTTCATAAAACCAACTTTGAGACTCACATGAACACTCAGGACGAGACCTACATCGCCGACCTGGTCGACGGCATGACAGCGCAGCCAATCACCTTCAAGTCCTACAAGGACGCGCTGTGTTTTGCCCTCGATGCCATGGAGGTGCTGAAGGTGGCAGCGAAGGCCAACAATCATCCACGCCTCACCAGTGAAGCCTCGTCGATGGAGCGCCTCTGCCGCGACATGCGTGATTACGAGAGCTTCACGCAAGAGCAGGCCATGAGCATCGCGAACGACATCCGGACCATCGCCTACAACGTGGCTCGAATCAATGACGGTGGTGAGGCCGAGGACATGCTGGATGACCCGCTTCTCTATGCAGTCGAGACGCTGTTCGACCTCGCTATCGTGCGCCTTGAAACCGAGAGGGTCTCGGCTCCGAAGCAGTCTGAAATGATGGCATGACCTGGTGCGGGGGTATCGCCTCTGCAATCCTCTGCCTCTGCATTGCCCCAGCTAGGCCCGCGAACCGAAAAGCGGGAAACCTTCACCCGCCTGCTGGGGCTCCTCATGAAGGGCACCGGAAGGGGTGCATGTGGTCATCTACAAGCCTGATACCGAACCTGTATCGGTTGCGCGGGCCATTGAACTTCTGCGGAATGCATTGCCTGCAGAGCCTGCTGGTGAAGTCTTCGTGTCCTTGAAAGAGGACGGCTCGCCGAATTGGGACGGCCCTGTGGAGGTGAAGCTGAACGAGAAATCAACCATCCGAAGTGCCTGGCTGGTCGACGACTTCCTGTCGGTGTGCTCCGAGCTCGGCATTCGGCCTCGAAATCGGTACCGGCCTCACATCACTGAGCTTTCCTGGAACGACGAAAGTCCTCAGTATTTCCTCATTGCCCACGAAGACTTTGTGAAGTACGCGGGCTTGTACGGAGTTGCTGTAGAGCTTGGGCACGGCCCTGCAATAGAGACCCCGGGCGAGCTGTCTGGCACATCCGCTGAAGGAGCGGAGAGGCATCCAGATTGGATTGCGCAGGCTCGGGCTGAGGCCCTGAGCATCATCCGCCGCGACAAGACGAGAGACTTGTATCCAAGCCAGGTGCTCCTCGCTGAAGAGATTGCACGAGCGTTCCGAAAAAAGGGGGTCGTGGGTCCTGACGGTAAGCCTCTCGCTGCTGCAACCATCAAGAGGCATGCGCTGAAAGGAATCACCAGCAGCATTGGGAAACAGCTCTCTACTTCGGTAAGCCAGGGCAAACGGGGCGGATAACTCTGGGGCAACGATTGCCCCGCGAAACCTAGCTCCGGCGCGGCTTCCAGGCCGGTTCCCTTGTTTGTGGGGCAAATGATGCCCCGAAAAAACTTTGTGCCATGCCCAGCCTGTGCTGCTGGGTTTGGAGCGCAAACGTGCAGACTCACAAGCAAAGGTGTGACGCCGAGCAAGGTGCCACACGCCTTGAAAGCTACCAGCCGCTGGAGACCGTCGACCGCCCGACTGTCGACACCGCATCCGCGGCCCACTATTTGAATCGCCGCCCTGCGACCCTCCGTAGCTGGTCGCACACGGCCGATGGACCGATTCGACCCATCCGCATCAATGGCCGGCTCGCCTGGCCGGTCTCTGAGCTCCGTCGCGTCCTGGGGGTACCGCAATGAGCCCGCGCACCTCGACAGGCCCGAAGGCCAAGCCCAGCTTCGATTCGCTCCCGGATGGCGGCTATGTCCGCTTCTCTCAGTTGGTCCCGGCTGTGGTGCCTGCATCGCGCAGCACCCTCTGGCGCTGGGTTAAGGCCCGCAAGTTCCCTGCGCCGGCCAAGCTCTCTGACGGGGTGACCGCATGGCGCGTTGGTGACGTGCGAGCCTTCCTCGCGGCACAGGAAGGGGGCACCAAATGAAAACGCCCGAGCTTCCTTTCGAAAACCCGAGCGCCCTGGACAGCCTCGATTCTATGCCCCGGCCCAAGTTCACGCCACGTCAGGAACGTGTCTTGGGTGCACTTCTGTCCACCAACGGCTGGGTGTGGCGGGAGGACATCGACCGCATCGCCGGAGCCTCCAACGGCCCTCAAATCATCATGGAGCTGCGCCGCAAGGTCACCGGCCATGACGGCATCGACCTCGAGCGGGTGGACTCTGTGGACCGTGATGGGCGTCCCTGCCACCCGGGCCGCTACAGGCTCAACGAAATTGGCCGGCAGCGGCTCGGGGGTGGTCAGGGGGAGGTGCATGTCCAACGGCCGCAGCGCTAAGCGCAAGGGCGGCTCTGGGCGCGATTCGGGAGGCTTCGTGGCTCTGCCATGGTCCGTCATCGATTCGGCCGCCTACGGCCGCCTGAGCGTCCACGCAAGGGCTCTGCTGTTGGAGGTGGCCCGTCAGTTCGTCCGCGACAACAACGGTCGCCTGTTGCTGTCCCGAGGCTTCATGGAGGGCAGAGGGTGGAAATCCGCCGACATGCTCACCAAGGCAAAGCGTGAGCTGCTGGAGGGTGGGTTCATCTTCGAGACAGTGAAGGGCCACCGCCCGAACCGGGCGAGCTGGTACGCCGTCACCTGGCAGGCCTTGGACCGTCATCCGGGCTATGACCCGGGCGCGGCCGATTCCTTCAAGCGCTCGGCCTACCTGCATGGCGAGCCTCTGAAAAACGCAAGCCTTAGACCGTCCCACGGTACAGAGACAGCCGCCATTGCACCGCCCCACGGTACAGGGGAGTGCGCTCCTGTACCGCCCCACGGTCCTATGAGAGCCATTTCCAGGCCCCTCTCTGTACCGCCCCACGGACACCATCTAGAGAAGCCATCTGCTGTGGACAGCTCCACCAGCAATGGGCACCACGCTCGACTGCGAGCGGCCAACGGCTGAACGGCTCTCTGACCCACACACGAACCCGTCAATGAACACCAAGCTCAAACACCACGAGGTCTCCGCCGAATGGGTGGAAGACGAACACGGTCCGGCAATCATGCTCACCCAGGAGGACGGGTGGGGCAACGGGAGCCAGACAACCATCATCCACCCGTGGCAGCTTCAGGCCATCGGGAAGCACTTCGCTCTGTGGCCGGAGTCCTGCCCGGTAGAGATGCCCAGCCGTGCAACCCTCTCGCGACGGCTGCGCCGGCTGGCTGACCATGTGAACGACCTGCACAGCTACATGACGCAGTTCAGCGACCACCGGCATGCAGACCTCACCCACGAGCTCACGAAGCTGTCTGCCTTGGCTGACCTGGCAGAGGAATGGACGAGCGACCTCGACCCGCAGACTCCTCCGGAGACTCAGACCCAGCAGACGCCCCAGCAGGCTGTCATGAGCTTCCAGTGAGGGCGCGATGAACCTCCAGACAGACACCATCGCGGACTTCATGCGGGGCTTCAGGCCCAAGGCCCCCAGGCCTCAAGAGACGAGCCGAAAGCGCGGCCGGCCGAGGAAGAGGGACGAGCAACTCTTTGCCCGGGTGCTGCGCGGCCATCTCGCCATTGCCGAATGGTTCCGGGAGCAGCACCACCGAGAGGCCAGGTCCGACGCTGAATTGCTGCAGGCCTTCCGTGGCCACGTGCTCGAAGCCGCTGGGCTCGACGCCCGTTCCGCCCAGGTGCTTGAGCTCGGCTACACGCTCAAAACTGTCCAGAACCTTCTCGGCGAGGCCCGCCGCTTCTACCGTGAGCATCCCGAAAAATGCCCATTTCTCGGGGTGGACGGAGGTGTGCAGGCCGAGTGCAATCAACCCATCAAACAGACCACCAAATGAGTTTCACCGTCATCAGCAAGTGGCAACAGCAGCAGCCACGCCCAGCCCCCAAGACCGACGCCGAGCGCCATGAGGCGTTCGTGAACTACGCCCTCACGGCCGTTCAAACCCACATGCCATGGCTCGTCCCTCTGCTGGATGAGTCCTCCGCGACGGTCTATGTGGGCCCTTCCATCTTCGCTTTCCAAGTCCGCTCCAAGGGTGCCCAGTGGTACGAGGTCCCGGAGCTTTCCAAGTACATCTCGATGCTCCCCTGGGCCGAGACCGACGAAACCCCGCAGTAAGGAGAACCCACATGAAAGGGCTTTTGGAATTCGCTTCGACCCCCGAGGGGCAGGGATTGCTGTCGGCGGTGGCCGGCGGAATGGCTGGCGCTCGGCGTGGTGCTCCGGTCAACTCCATCGGGCGGGGGCTTCTGGCCGGCCTGCAGGGCTACGGCAACGCCCAACAGCTCCAGCAGCAGGAAGCCGAGAGCGCCCTGAACCGCCAGGTGCGTGACCTGCAAATCAAGACCGCCCAGCAGCAGATGCAGGAGAAGGAGGAGCAGCGCAAGGCGTTCGAGGGCTTCAACCCTCAGACGCTGGCGACCCAGGGCGCTCTGGCGGGCGGTGGTGGGCCCACCATGGCGAACGCCTCCAAGATGACGCCGGTCGACCCCATGAAGCAGCAGCTCTTCGAGCTGGCGAAGGCAGGGGGCATGTCTTGGGCTGACTACCTCAAGATGAGCGCCCCGAAGGCTCCGGACTTCAAGGTGGTGGGCAACTCCCTGCTCAAGGTCACCGATACAGGAGTGACCGAGGCATACCGGTCACCGGAGCAGGCGAAGAAAACGGCCATCGAGGAGATGATGGACGCTGCCGGCATCACGGACCCTGCAACGCGCCAGAGCTTCATCCTTCAGGGGTTGCGGAAGCAGACCACCCACGCCCCTGCAGCCAGCACCAATGTGACCCTCCGACAGGAAACAGAGGAAGCCAAGAAGGTGGGCGGCTTCTTCGGCGAGGAGTACGGCAACATCCAGAAGGCTGGCGTCCAGGGCCAGAGCAAGCTGAATCGCTACTCCCGCCTGGGCGAGCTGCTCCAAGGCGTCCAGACCGGCAAGTTCACCGAGACGGGCTTGGAGGTTGCAAAAGCGGCTCGGACCCTCGGCTTCAACGTCGGCGAGAACGTCGGCAACATGGAAGCCGCGCAAGCCCTCTCAGGCGAGATTGCCCTGGAGCTTCGGAACCCCTCTGGCGGTGCAGGCATGCCGGGTGCCATGTCGGATGCTGACCGGCAGTTCCTCGTGAATATGGTCCCGGGCCTCGCCACGACCCCCGAGGGCCGCACGCTCATGCTGGACACGGCCCAGAGGCTGGCCACGCGCGATATGGAGGTCGCCCGCATTGCTCGGGAGTACCGCAAGCGCAATGGCTCGATTGACGAGGGCTTCTATGACGAACTGGCCCGGTTCTCAGAGAGGAACCCGCTGTTCCAGCAGACCCCGGCCACTTCGAAGCCTGCCGAAAACGGCTTCTCCATCCGTCGAGTGAGGTAACCCATGCCGACCTACGAAATCAAGGGCCCCGGTGGTGCGGTCTTCGAAGTGGATGCGCCGGAGGGTGCTTCCGAAGCTCAGGTACTCGCCTTCGCTCAGTCTCAGATGGGGAAGGCCGAGACCGCTTCCTACGCGGCTGGCAAGCGTGAGGGGAACCCCGTGGTGCGCGGCCTGGTCAGTGCGGCTCAAGGGCCCACCCTCGGGTTCAGTGATGAGCTGCTGGGCGCGGTGGTGGGCGGGGCCAAGACATTGTTCAACGACAAGAGCCTCGGCGAGAACTACCGCGAGACGCGGGACTTCGCCCGGGGTGTGCAGGACAAGTACCGGGAGGACTTCCCGGTGGGTGCTGCCGTCACTCAGTTGATGACCGCAGCCCCTACGGTGGTGGCGAACCCTCTGGGCAAGGTGGGCGGGGCAGCGCTGGCTCAGGTTTCGCCCAAGGCTGCTGCCTTCATGAACCCGACGACTCAGCTCGCCGGGGTGGTGCCCAATACCGTCCGAGCCGCGGCCGCAGGCGCAGGCTATGGAGCCGTGAGCGGCGCAGGTGAGTCCAAGGCAGAAACCGCCGGGGGTGTGCTCTCGGATGCGTCCAAGAGCGCAGCGTTCGGTGCTGCCACGGCCGGAGCCCTTCAGCCGGTGCAGATGGCGGTCGGTGCTGTTGGCCGGAACGTCGCGCAGCGTGTCTCGGGTGGAGCGGCTGACTCCTATGCCCAGCAGAAGGTGGCCCAGGCGCTGGTCCGAGACGGGCGAGGCTCCCTGGTCGAGTCCGGCCAGGTGAACCCGGTGGGCCAGGTCAGTGCGCGGTACCGTAAGCTGGGCCCGGAGGCCACGGTGGCGGATGCGGCCGGCGAGAACACCCGGCAGCTGCTCGACACGCTGACCACCCTTCCCGGAAAGACGAAGGACCGCACCCAGGCGCTCATCCGAGACCGACAGGCCGGCCGTTCTGGACGCCTCGTCAATGCAGCCGATGACGCGCTGGGAACACGGGGCGCAGGCTTCCAGCAGACGCTGGAGGCGCTCGACAGTGCACGACGCCAGGCCGCGACGCCGTACTACAGCCAGCTTGAAGGCCTGACGGCCCAGGTGGATGACGATGTGCTCCGCCTGCTGGGAAAGACCTCCGGCATCCACGCTGATGCACAGAAGCTGTACCGGCTCCAGACCGGTGAAGACCTGACGCTGAGCGGCCTGAAAAAGGGCGATGCCGTGCCGTTCGCCGTGCTGGATACCCTCAAACAGTCGCTCTACGACGCGGCCGAGGTCGCAAAGCGCCAGGGCAACAACAAGCTGGCCCGGGCCATCGATGAGACCCGTACCCAGCTGACCGGCAAGCTCGACGCGATTGCCCCGAAGGTGGATGGCCAGTCGGTCTACAAACTGGCCCGGGACGCCTATGCCGGTCCCTCCCAGCTGATGGACGCAGCGGAGCTGGGGCGGTCCGCGATGAAGGCTGACACCTTCGACGTGGCCTCTGCGGTCCGCGACCTCTCCAAGTCCGAGGCGGAGGCGTTCCGCATCGGTGCGCTGCAGGCGCTGCGCGAGAAAGTGGGCACCCAAGGTGGGCAGACCTCGCTGCTGCGCATGTGGATGGAGCCTGCGACCCGGGACCGCTTGAAGGCCATCTTCGGGAAGGACTACCGCACCTTCGCGGCCGAAGTTGCCAAAGAGGCGCGGCTGAAGGGGCTGGAGGGCACAGGACGGGGCTCCCAGACGGCATCCCGGCTCTACGGGGCTGGTGACCTCGATGTGGCTCCCCTGGTCGAAACGGCCGGCCTTGCCAGCAGCGCGGCCACGGGAAGCACCGCCGGCATCCTGACCGGTGCGGCCAACCTGTGGAACCGGGTTCGCACCCCCGAGGCGGTTCGCGACAGCATGGGCCGGCTGCTGCTCTCTCGAGGCTCCGAGGGGGCTGCAAACATCCGCGCCATGGAAGGCCTGCTCGGTCGCATCAATGCCGAGAGCGCCGCCATGGCCGAGCGCAGCGGTGCGCTCTACGGCTACGGTGCCGGTGGTCTGCTGGGCGGCAGTCAGTCCGGTGGCGGGCTGCTCAACCCCTGAAAACAGCAGGAAGGAACAGACGGGTGGCGAGTCAATGGAAGCCAGGTGTAAGCGGCAATCCGAAGGGCAGACCGAAGGGCCAGGGCCCATTCGCAGCCGTCCGGGAGGAGATTGCCGGGCACATGCCGGCCATCATCAAACGGCTGGCCGAGCAAGCGAAGGAGGGCGACGTGGCTGCTGCAAGGCTGCTGATGGAGCGCATCTACCCGGCACTGAAGCCGGTGGAGGTTCCTGTGGCCTTGGAGCTGCCAGGCGCGTCCCTCTCGGATGACGGCCGTGCAGTCCTCGCCGCAGTCGCCAACGGCTCAGTGGCTCCCACCCAAGGGGCTGCGCTGGTTGCGGCCATCGGTGCACTGGCGCGGGTGGTGGAAGTCGATGAACTCATGGCCCGAGTGGCTGCACTGGAGAAGCGAGATGAAAAGCCTTGATGCGCGAATCGAGGAGCTGGAGCGCCGTCAACCATCGTCGGAGCCTGTCACCATCGTGCTGCGGCCACTGGTCGCGGCTGGCGAGCCCGAGCACCCCATAAAGCGGCTTCGGGACTCACAGACCTCAGAGACGTGGGACCGCAACCCGGACGAGGGTGAAGATGCGTTCATTGGGCGCGTGGCTGCAGAGCTGCGCCGCCGAGATGGTCCGACCGCCTGCGCGACTCTCGTGACCGTGGACTGAGTTCGGAGCACTGGGCTCACGACTCGGTGCGGTGGTGGAGATGGCAGGCGCATCCGTCAGGTGACAGAGCGCTGGGACTTGCATCACCCCCTCTTGCAAGCAGAATCAAGCAGTCTCCCCACCCTTCGCGGTGGTGGGCGCTGTGCCCGCTTTCGGGGAAGGCTTCGGGATAGGCTTCACCGAAGGCTTCAGGCGCTGCGCCTGCCCTCACGGCTGTCTTCCTACGAGTCAAACATGAAACCCTCAGTCGTCCTCTCCTCGGTGCTCTCGCTCCTCGTGGTATGGCTTTGTGTCGCGCTCGTCCGAGTCGAAAACGAGCGGTATGCGCTGTTCGTCGGAATGTGTCGGTCTGCAGAGGCTCCCGGCATGCCCATCGATGCGGCTTGCCTGGCAGAGGTGGAGACCCGGACGAGCTGGCTCTGGCACTTGTTCTACGCTCTGATGGGGTGATGCTGTAGCGAGTCTGGAGGATGCGAGGATGGGCCGGCATCGCTACGATGTGGCCATGAAGAACACCTGCCGCACCGCGCTGCTCATCGCACTTCTGTCAGTGTCTGGACTCGCTTTTCCACAGTCCAAGAAAGACGCCCAGCAGCTCCTGACGGCAGTCTGTAAAGGCCCAACAGGCACTACGCTTGTTATGGGAAAGAGCCGGGTGATGGAACCTGACGGCTTTGAAGGTGGGCTGTTCACCTACTCCTGGAAGGTGGGCTCCTATACCGCGACCATCATCACCCAGAGCGGCACGGCGGCGGGAGGCTCTCCTGGCACAGAGCAGGCGACGGCAGTCGTTTCGCCGGAGTTCGTGAGCTTTTTCGTTGTGTACGACCGGGCCGTCTGGATGCACTCGCTGTTCTTCAGCACAAAGACGGTACTCATCTCGCGACATGTGAGCAGCACTGTTTCGAATGCGCCGCTCGGCGGCGTCTATTCCGCTACCTGCTCGGTCGCTGTCCAGTGAGGAGGGTGCCTCGATGAACCACGGAAGCCACCGCCTCTTGACCCTGTCCGACCTGAGAGTCGGCCGTCATTCCTTCCTGGCCTTGATTGTCTGGGGCTGCTGCACAGCGGCGAGCGCTGGGAACTGTCTGGTGCAGAACGGCCAGAAGATTGGGGACTGCGACAGGGTGAACGTGGGTACCGGGGGACCGCTGAACGTCACGAGCAGCGGGAGCTACACGGGCAACTTCGACAGGGTGTCAATCCAGCCAGGGGTCCGGGCCACCATCTCCGGAAATACTGGTGACGTGCTGGTTCGGTCCGGGTCGTCGCTGAACCTGACCGGCAACAGTGGGGCGGTGCGTGTCGAGGGAGTGGCAGAGCTGACCGGGAACACCGGTCCTGTGTTTGTAGCTGCTGGGGGCGCTGTGACCGTTCGGGGCATTGCAGACAGCGTGAGCGGCCCGGGCAGGGTAGTCCTCGTCCCTGGTGCCATCGTGGGCGGTGTGCAGGTCAAAGCGCCCGGGGTCTCTCGCTGAGGTCGTTCCTCGGACGGCTGGGGCCTCATCTCCAACACCGGGGCAATCCAGAGGGATGGAGCCGCAGCAGGGCGCATTTCCAGCACCGGGGTACAGGCCGGCCATTTTGCGACCAGGCGCACGCACGCGCGCGCGAGGGTGGGCGATGGCTGGAGCAGTCCCGAATCTGGGACCATTGCCCGCAACCGTCCCGCTTTTGGGACTGTTGTCCATCCCCCACGCCGCCGCAGGCTCGCTGCTCAGCGGACCGGCTTTGTTTAGAGAGCCCGGGAGCATCGCCCTAAACAACCGGCCTGTAAAACAACAGGTCGGCAGGCAAGCCATAAAGCCCGCTGGATGGGTGCATTGATGGGTGGAAATGAAAAAGCGGCCCGGAGGCCGCAGTTTCACTGGTTTCGTGGCGGAGAGGGCGGGATTCGAACCCGCGGTGGGGATTAGCCCACACACGCTTTCCAGGCGTGCGACTTAAACCGCTCATCCACCTCTCCGCGAAGCCTGCGATTGTAGCAGGGCGAAAGGGCTGT
>Ga0208492_1001714_pt1 | contig 12586 bp, 15 predicted proteins | sample Subbioar_CSW14AB_FD_184820 | JGI IMG/M metagenome (GOLD analysis project Ga0208492, IMG submission 184820) | Serpentinite rock and fluid subsurface biosphere microbial communities from McLaughlin Reserve, California, USA - CR12Mar_CSW14AB (SPAdes) | ecosystem: Environmental > Terrestrial > Deep... | reverse complement strand
ATGAATTTCATCGACGAACATCGCGACGTTCATGGGGTCGAGCCGATCTGCACGGTGTTGCAGAGTGCCCCGTCGGGGTATCAACGACGTGCCGCGCGGTTCGAGCTCCCGATAAGCGATGCGCCTGTACCGACGTTGGAATGGGTCTGCTGATTCAACAACACTCGGCTGTTAGCGCCTATCGGCTATATCCCGCCTGCGGAAGCCGAGGCAAACTACTATCGGGAACTCGAAAGGTCCTTCGTCGAAGCGGCTGACTTAAACTAAACAGTCTCCATGAAACCCGGGGCGGTTCACAAAGGCGCAGACGGCAAGACCCTGCTCTCGAAACCGCTGACGGACATCATGAAAATCCGAGACGGTCAGGTCTATGAATGGCGCGATTTCTTCGACACGGCGCCCTTCACGAGCTGACAGCACGCGGCGCATGAGCGATGCCCGCCCCTCGAGCGTCGCTTGCGGCAGCGTACCGATTGGTTTGGCGAGTTGCTCGAAGGAGAGGCCTGAGCTTTCAATTCGGTCCGCTTCTTCAATCACCTCAATGTAATCCAGCGGACGCCGGTCTGGGCGGAGTTGTGTTTCAAAGAATATGCGACGTATTACCACACCCAGCCGACTCGCAATCCTTGTGCCGCATGGTACTGTCGGTAGCCGGTGATACCGGCTTGATGCCCAATCATTTTCCAGGCGCGAGGAGTGCTGACATGGCGACCAGGCAGGCAGAGATGCAACAGGATGGGGCTGTCGTTCCAGGCGCCCCGAAAATGCGCCACGCGCTCCAGGCGATCATTTGCGCAGCGGGGTTGCTCATTGCGCTGCCCGCGGCAGCGGTCTTTGCTCCGGGCATTGGCATCCTGCCGCCCGGTCTCGGGGGTCAAAATGGTTTGGTTGCTTCTCAAATTCAAGTTGCAGGGTCGGTTACAGCGGATTCACCACCCCCGAATAATGTGGGCGCACCGCTCCTCGCGACCGACAGCTACGATCTGACGAGCAATGACTACTCCGAGGACGAACTCACCGAGTCCAGGAATACCGCGGCTGAAATCAACGGCTACCGAGGGCAGGCACAGTCCAGCGCCACGGTGAAGCCAGGCACCATACACGCATTTACAAGGGTGGATATTGCACGACCTGACATACGCGGCCATGTGTTCGCGGACGCGAGAGCACTTGTGTCGTTTACCGATGTCATCACTGTTGGGGAAAACGGCGGCGATTTCAAAATGAACCTGAGCTTGAGCTACTTGTTTAACACTTCGCCCAGCCCCTTTACACCTAGAGGTAGTTCGGCCAGAGCGCAGCTTTGGCTATTTCCGTTTGAGCCCTTTGTGCCGCTGGCTCCGTTCACTTCCGGCCGCAACGCCCAGTATTACGAGTTGAAGTCTGTGGACAGTGGGGATGTGAACAATCAGTCGATTGTGCTGGGCTCAGTCGACAATCTGACGCCCGGTTCGAAGTTCTGGATTCACACCGAACTCGAACTCAGATCGACGGCGTTTTGGGACAATCGTTTTTCCAACGATCTCGATGCATCGACACGCGGAGATTTCAGTCATACCTTGAATGTGTTTTTAGACCCGGCGTCGAACAATCCGAGTGGGACGTATACCACGGCGAGTGGCCTGAGCTATCTTTCGCCGGCACCGGTGCCCCTGCCAGCCACAGTATGGCTCCTCCTTCCCGCGATTGGCGGACTCGGATTGCTGAGGCGTAAAGCTGCCTGAAAGGAATGTGTTGATTTGCGGGTTTGATTGACCAATTCCCCAAGTCATTTGCATGCCTCTCTGACCCGCGCCCAGCCGGGACCAACAGATCGCAGCGCCGGGCCAGGGACTTCCGCCTGGGCGTAAGCTCTCCCTGACCGCAGACAGCGATAACTGGACTTTGAAGTACGGCGGGGCAGGTGTCTCCGAGCTTAAGCGGCTACGGGAGTTGGAGGCCGAGAACGCGAAGCTGAAGTGCATGTACGCCGAGTTGGTGCTCGAGAACACCGCGATCAAGGACGTGCTAAGCCGAAAACTCTGACGCCATCATCCGGGCGCGAGGCCACCTGGGTCATGATGGAGGAATACGGAGTCTCGGTCACTCGTGCCTGCCAGACAGCTCGGTTAACGCGGGCGGCGTTTTACAAGCCGGGCATGGATCAGATGGCGCGCGGCTCCGATCTCGTTGTGGCGCCACAGGCTGTGGTTGCTGAAGACCTATGCAGATAATTCTCGAAAGCGGATCAATCGGAGCTGCAAATCAACACACAAGAGCATCAATCTCTCGCTCAGCGTCGTGCGGCGCATTCTGAATCCGGCGGCGAGACTGTGGCGGGATGAGTCGGGCAAGACCTGGCTCGAGACCGCCGCTCATTCAGATGCTGCCGCTCAACGACGTGCGCAAGCCCTATCCCTTGTCATGGGAAGAGCAGGTGACCTTGTTGCAGGCATTGCCAAGCCATTTGGCCCGGATCTGTCTGTTCAAGATCAACACCGGCTGCCGCGAGCAGGAAGTGTGTCGCTTGCGCTGGGAGTAGGAGGTCAAGGTGCCGGAACTCGACACCTCAGTTTTTATCATTCTCGGCGCTGGGGTGAAGAACGGCGAGGACCGACTGGTGGTGCTGAATCGGGTGGCGAAATCGGTGGTGGAGGGCGTGCGCGGAATGCATCCGACGCATGTGTTCTGCTATCGCGACCATCCGGTCAGGAAGATCAACAACAGTGCCTGGAAGCGACTTCGCGGCACGGTCGGTTTGAAGCATGTGCGTGTGCATGACTTGAAGCACACCTTCGACCGCAGAGTGCGTGCCGCGGGTGTGCCGCTGAAAACGCGCAAGGTACTGCTCGGTCACCGCAACGGCGACATCACTTCCCATTACTCGGCGCCGGAATTGGCGGAGCTGTTGGAGGCAGCGAATAGAGTTGGCGAAGGAAAGTCCGGCAAAACTGCGGCACTCGTGGTACTGAAACAAAAAACGGCTATCGAGAACTCGATAACCGTTTGAATGTAATCGGCGATTTGGCGCGCCCGGAAGGATTCGAACCTCCGACCCCCTAGTTCGTAGGTCGCGCGGCAAATTCTAAGTAGCGGAAATCATTTGGTCTTCTCCGAGGCGTCCGTTGCAAGAATGGCCTACGGAGGGCAACCGCGGGCAAGTGATCCCCGCAAAAATCCCGCATACGAGAGACGGGGTCGTTCGTTCATGAAGCCGGCTGCTAGCCGCTGGAATGCCAAGTCGGGGCCCGAACTTCCGACTCGGTATCGACTTGCATCGCCGATTGATCCGCTACTGCGAATTATTGGTCGTGCCTCCGAACGTAGTGTATGACGCGGTCAAGGTGTTGAACCCGATATCGTTGGAGTTACGGGGCTTCACGAGTTTCGGAGAGCACCACGATGACCAGTTCCAGCACCCACACTTTCGGGCGGGCTCTTTTGCCGCCTAGCCTGCCAATTGCACCATGCGCTACGTCGGAAAAGAAACCCCCAGCACGATCTCACGACGGGCGCGCTTTTCGAGTAACGGGATAAGCGGGGTGAGAAATTCGGGCGGAAGCTCCACGCACCAGCTAGCGCCAAGCGATCGCGGGCTCCGACGGCACGCGGACCTCAGAGAGAAAGATTGGCCTGGCCGCTACGACCCGAAAAAATCGATGCACCTTGCAAGGCCACCTAAACGTCGTTCCGTTTACTCATACTCATGCAGTCACCGTACGCTTCACCGGCAATCCTGCTGCCTGCCATTCGCTGATGCCATCCAAGGACTTGCGGGCACGGTAGCCGCGTTGCTGTAAAAGTGTCACGGCCTCGTCGGACATCAGGCAAAATGGGCCCCGGCAGTAGGCGACGATTTCCAAGTCGCGCGGCAATTCGGCCAACCGAAGGGCCAGTTCCGGCAGTGGTATCGACCGCGCATGGGGCAGGTGCGCAGTGTCGTACTCGTCCTGGGGACGCACATCGATGACCACTACGTCGCCGCGCTTGGCCTGGGCGAGGAGTTCCTTTCGCCCTACCTGAATCAGTCGATTTGGCTCTGCCATCATTTGCTGCAGTGCGATCCGCAATTCCAGCAGGTGTTCTTCGGCCACGCGGCGCACCGTGACGCCGAGCTGCGCCACATCCAGACCGCTCAGGCGATAGTACATACGCTTACCGTCCCGCCGGCTTTCGACCAAGCGCGCTTCCTTCAGCGCCTTCAAGTGCGCGCTCGCGAGCTTGATATCGATGGCTACTGCGCCGGCCAGCCTTTCGACTGACTTTTCACCTTGCGCCAGCATCTCGAGCATCTCGATCCGCTTCGGACTGGCCAGCGCCTTGCCGACGCGGGCGACCTGTTCGTAGAGATAGTCCTTGCGGCTTCGATTGTTCATGAATTACATTCTAACGAACTTTAGAATAATAGAAACAAACACAACGACTGGTTGCCCGCCAGCCTGCCCGGAGTTCATTATGAACCTCGAACACACTGTCGTAACCATGGAGCCAGCTATCCGCCTGGCCTTTTTTTTCGGCGTCTTCACCTTGATTGCCCTTTGGGAGGTGGCGGCGCCGAGACGCACATTGACCGCGTCCAAGACCACACGCTGGACCAGTAATCTGGCCCTTGTCGCACTGAACACGCTCGTGCTGCGCTGGCTATTCCCGCTGGCGGCTGTCGGCATCGCCCAATTTGCGGCAGCCAACGGCTGGGGCTTGCTCAACCATTTCCATGTGCCGACCTGGATCGCAGTGCCGCTCGCGGTAGTGGCGATGGATTTCGTGATCTGGCAACAGCACGTCATGTTTCATGCGGTCCCAGCGCTGTGGCGCCTCCACCGGGTACATCACGCAGATCTCGACTATGACGTCACCACGGGTGCCCGCTTTCATCCGATCGAAATCGTACTGTCGATGTTAGTGAAGTTCGCGACCGTCACTGTGCTTGGCCCGCCGGTCATGGCAGTGGTGATATTCGAAGTGCTGCTCAACGCGACGGCCATGTTCAACCACGGCAACATCCGCCTGCCCGAGCGCATCGATCGAACTCTGCGTTGGTTCGTCGTGACGCCTGACATGCACCGGGTACATCACTCCGTTGAAGACGACGAGACAAATTCAAACTTCGGTTTCAACCTGCCGTGGTGGGACCGCCTGCTCGGTACCTACCGCGCCCAGCCACGCGCAGGCCATGAAGCAATGACTATCGGCATTCGCGATCATCGCAATCCGCGCGAGGTCGCGTACCTGGACGGGATGCTGGCGTTGCCCTTTCGTGGCGACGTCGATGGGTATGCGATCAACCGCCGCAACTGGCGCAGCGAGGGGCCTGCGCGATGAGACCGTCCACGTCGCGCTGGATGTACAGCCTAGCCCTGCTTACCTTGATCGCTGCGGCATGGTCGTTTAGAGACAGCTTCGACACCGGTGCCCTGCAGGCCGTGGTGAAAAGCGCAGGAGCGGCCGGCCCTGCGCTCTTCATCGCGTTCTACGCTGCGGCCACGGTGCTGTTCTTGCCGGGCGCAGCTATCACGCTCGCCGGCGGCGCATTGTTCGGCCCAGTATGGGGAACATTATGGAATCTGTGTGGCGCCACTCTGGGGGCCACCCTTGCCTTCCTTATCGCCCGCCACCTTGCAGCAGATTGGGTAGCGCAGCGGGCTGGACCGCGCATGCGCAGCCTCAACGAAGGCGTATCGGCCGAAGGCTGGCGCTTCATCGCTTTCGTCCGCCTGGTGCCACTGTTTCCATTTAACTTGCTGAATTACGCACTCGGGCTCACGCGCATTCCGCTCCGAGCTTATGTGCTGGCGAGTGCCATCTTCATGTTCCCCGGTGCGCTGGCATATACCTGGATCGGCTATGCAGGGCGTGAGGCGCTTGTCGGTGGCGAGGACGTGATCCGCAATCTCCTGATTGCCTTAGCGCTGTTTTCCACAATGTCCTTCATTCCGCTCCTGGTCCGCAGATTGCGGTCGCCGCCGATGCTGTCGGTCGAAGTGCTTAAGAAGGAACTTGATGGAGGCGGACAGGTGCTTCTCGTTGACGTACGGCCCGAGCCCGACTTCTGCGGCGAATGGGGTCATATTCCTGGTGCTCTGAGCATCCCGCTAGAAGCATTGCAAGTCCGTCTCGCCGAACTAAAACATAACCAGCCAATTCGCTTGGTGTGCCGCACCGACCGACGCTCGGCGCAAGCCAGGGAGCTTCTGACCCAGGCCGGATTTGCCGACGTGCGCGTCATCCAAGGCGGCATGACTGCGTGGCGCGATCGCGGATGGGCGGTCGAGCACGAGACGGCTTCGGTCGTCTCTGGCGCGGCGGAGCACTGCGAGTAAACGGCGTGGCTGGTCAGCACGTCGCAATGGACTAAATACAATCAGGCGCGCGCATGAATGCCGCCCTGCGAGCAATCACCTGGAGATGAGTAACATGACAAATTCCAATGAACTCGAAATTCTAAAAGGAAGACTCAAATCGATGTGGATGGCCGGCGACTACGGCCATTTCGCCAAGTTTCTCGAGCCTGGGGCGATGCCGTTTCTCGAGGCTTTGGACATTCGCCCTGGTCAACGCGTACTTGACGTTGCATGCGGCGCGGGCCAGCTATCACTCCCTGCCGCCCGGGCAGGCGCTGTGGTGACCGGCGTGGATATCGCGACAAACTTGATCGAGCAGGCGAGAAACCGCGCCACTGAGGCTGGTCTGCCGATCGAATTCATGGAGGGTGATGCGGAGGCGCTAGATCAGCCGGACGCTAGTTTTGACCTGGTCTTCAGCTTGATTGGCGCCATGTTCGCGCCACGCCCGGATAGAGTTTCCAGCGAGTTACTTCGTGTCTGTCGCCCGGGCGGTCGCATTGCGATGGGCAATTGGACGCCCAATGGATTTATCGGCCAGATGTTCAAGTTGACCGCCGGACACGTGCCGCCGCCGCCCGGCATGCCCTCACCTGTACTGTGGGGAGTCGAGGAGACAGTTCGAGCGCGCTTCGCCACTGGACTGTCGGATCTGGTGCTCTCGCGTAAGCTTTACGCTGTGCACTATCCATTCCAGCCCTCGGAGGTTGTAGAGTTTTTTCGCGAGTTCTACGGGCCGACCAACCGCGCGTTCGCTGCGCTCGACGAGTCCGGCCAAATCGCCCTGCGCAAGGCGCTTGAAGCGCACTGGTCGGCAGCCAATCTGGGCGGTTCGAACGAGACTCGCGTCGAAGCAGAGTACTTGGAAGTTCTAGGCGTTCGTGCCTGAATATCGCCACTCGTCAGTGACGCTTTGACTTGATGCAGTATGAATACTTGGATCGTGATTGGGATCGTGTTCGGTGCACTTGCTGGTAGTGCGCACGCGTATGCGCTGCTACGCGCACGCCGTGGGAGGCCGCAAGCATCTTGTGATCAGCTGTCTTCGACGTCTGTCGTGTTCTGGACCGTCGGTCTTTGGGTGATTTTCGGGACTTATATTTTGAGTTTATGGGGCCTGGCTTTAGTCGTCTATGCAGGTATGCGGACGTACCGATTAATCCGCTCCTCGACTTGATCGCGAGGCTGTCGTGAATCCCATTCGTACCGTTGGCGTCGTCGGCGCTGGTGTCGCTGGTCTTGTGGTCGCAAAGACCCTTCTGCGGAGAGGCTACGCTTGTACGTTGTACGAGCGCGACACGATGCTGGGCGGAGTGTGGGCGGCCGGGTACTCGAATTTCGGCACCCAGGTACAGCGAGAACTGTACGAATTTCCTGATTGGCCCTTACCCGACGACGTCCCTGACTTCACGCCTGGGCCAGTGGTCCGAGATTATCTCGAGCGGTATGCGAAGCATTTTGGGGTGTTTCCCCGCATCGAATTCGACGCAACCGTCAGGCAGATCAGTCGCCAGGGCACAACGGGTGGTTGGAGCATCGATTATCACCAAGGCAGCAACGCCCACCGCATGGAATTCGACTTCGTCGTGGTATGCACCGGCCTCTATTCCAACAAGCCTCATCTTCCAACGTTCGCGGGGCAGGACAAGTTTTGCGGCGATGTCTTGCACGTGTCGCAATTGCGCGACCGGAATCAGTTAAGGGATAAACGTGTCGCGGTCATTGGCTTTGGCAAGAGCGCGACTGATGCTGCGCTTGAATCTTCAGCCGTCGCCGAACAAACGAGCATCGTCTATCGCCAGACCCATTGGCCGGTACCACCGCTACTTCTGAACATTCTTCCTTTCAAGTGGGCGATGCTTAATCGCCTCACCAGCGCTCTCATTCCGCCGTACTATCGCGCGTCTCCGCTTGAGCGTTATTTGCACACTGTGGGAAAGCCGCTGGTGTGGGGCTGGTGGCGGATAGTTGAATGCTTGTTAATAGCCCAATACCGGCTGGGTTCACGCGGAAATACTCGCCCAAATCTTGTGCCGAAGGTCCCGATTGAATTCGATGCGTTCGGCGAAGCCGTGATGCTGCCGCGGCCGGCCTTCTATCGACAACTTCGCTCCGGCAAAATTGTGCCACTAGAAGCTGAAATCTCTGCGTTTACGGAGAACGGCCTCAATCTCAGCAACGGTGCGGTCCTGGACATTGATACTGTTGTTCTAGCGACGGGTTGGGAGTCCGATTACGGATATCTTGCGCCTGAGATTCGGGCGGCATTGAATTTCTCTGACGACGGCCTTTATCTATATCGTCAGATGGTCCACCCGGAGGTAGACGGTCTCGCTTTCGTGGGTTACGCATCCACCGTTACAAGCGTGCTTACATACAACCTGCAGGCACGCTGGCTCGCCGACCTCCTGGACGGCCGCCATGGTTTGCCGTCAACGGCGGAAATGCATCTAAACATCCAAGCCCAGCAGACATGGAAGCGGCATGTAATGCCACCGTCGAAAGGCCGTGCCGCGCGTCTCTTGCTGCATATGCTCCACTACCACGACGAACTGCTTGAAGACGTCGGGGTTTCGCCACTCCGTAAGCGCGGTGTCTTCGGGCCATTCAAGGAAGTATTCGCCCCGTACGAACCTGCTGACTATCGCGACGTGGTCGAATAAGGACCCGTAGGTAGGGCCTTCCAATCTCGCTGGACTTGCCCCTGTGTGACGGACACTCTCGCGCTACGCTCCCAAGTCCACAGTCCCTCCTCGACGATTTCGCCGATTAGACGGGCAGAGCTTGGGTGCCGAGGCGCCTAAAAGGCGAGACTGTCGAATTCGTCCTGATTTGGGACTGAGCGGTGCTTTCGGCAAATTCTAGTGTGGGGCCACGGTTCCCGGCGCCCCTGGGCTCAATGTCCGTGTCGATGGTGAGCGACGGGAAAATGCACGTGTTGATGCTTGATGGGTAGATGTCTGTGCCAGTGACTGTGCGGGCCCTTTGTGTCCACGGCGTCGACGTGCTCGTGCTGGTGGTGCGCGTCGTGTTGGTGTTGGTGTTGGTGTTGGTGTTCGTGTTCGTGTTCGTGTTCGTGTTCGTGTTCGTGTTCGATGGGCTCATGCACGTGCTCGTGGGCATGATGCTCGGTGAGATGCAGTCATACTCCTTCCGCCATCAGTGCAGCAGCCAGAACCAGGGGCCAAGTGAGCGGGGCGCCGAAGAACAAGGCGAGTTGTTGTTGTCAGCATGGATGCCAGAGTCCGCTCAGAAAAAGCCATTGGTCGACAGCAGCGTGCCATTGATCAGATAGTCCCCGATGGCGCGTGCCTTGTAGGGCGTCGGATTATGGGACGCAATGGTGCGTACGTTGCGCCAGTGCCGGTCGAGATCCTCGCTGCGCTTGATCGCTGAAGATCCGCCGATATCGAAAAGTTGTGTCGCGGCACGCGGCGCCAGTTCGTCGATGATGACCTTGGCTTCGGCGGCGAGAAGCGAGGCACGATGGGTAAGGTCAAAGTCGGGCGCACCGTGCACGGTCGTTGCCAGCGCCGCATCCTGCGCATCGGCAGCGGCCAGGATGAGTGCCTCGGCCGCGAATGTCTGGCTCGCTATCTGGCCGATAACGGCTTGCAGTAGCGGGTCATCACCGGCCCTTTCCGCACTCGCATGGGAATAGGTGCGGCCCCGCTTACGGATGTGGTTGACGGCATCCGTGACGACGCTGCGCATGATGCCGGCAATGACAGCAGTGAGTATCAACTGCACGAACTGCCCGACGAGATAAGGGTCGGTGGCGTTCTGCACCGCATCGCCACCCTCACTCTCCACCGTAGTCATCAAGACTTCGTCGGCAGCGACCTGAACGTTGGTGAACACGCCTGTTCCGCTGCCGGTCAGGCGCTGGCCCATGCCGTCCCAGTCGTCCGGCTCGAACGAGACGCCTTCGCGGGTCACGGGCACCAGCGCACAGGCGCTGGTGCCCGTCGGGGTGGAAGCGTAGACAAACACCCAGTCGGAATAACGACTGCCCGTGCAGTAGTACTTCTTGCCGTTGAGGACGTGGCCGCCATCGCTGGGTGTAAGCTTGGTATCAAAGACCCAGGTGCCCACCGCCGCGCCTCCGCCAATCTCAGTAATGGCGTTGCCGAAAATCTCGCCGGCTGTTACCCGGGCGAGCCAGCGTGCCCGTTCTTGCGGGTTGGTTGAGCGCAAGCGTTCCTCGACGAACCAGTAGTGCGCCCGCAGGATGTGTGCGACATCGGCATCGGCGTCGGCGAGTTCCATTAACATCGAAAAGAACTCGCGAACACTGCAGCCACCACCGCCGTCAGCTACCGGCACCCGAATGGCACCCAGGCGCGACTCGCGCACAAGATCGATAGCCGGGTGAATTGAGCGTCCAGCGAGCTTGCACTCCTTTGCGCAGCGCCCAATGGCTGCTATCGCGTCGTGCATTTCCTTCGTGCCGAAACGAAGAGCTGGCACATCGTTTGAGCTGAAGTCGGCAGCGGCCGTGGAACGCGTAGGCATGGTCAGTCCCTCAATGATAGTGGTGGCCAGCACCGTGATGCACGGCGTGGGGTGGCTGGGGGGCCAAGATTGGATAAATGCTAGAAAGTAAAAAAACGACGGTGGCAATCCACAGGATGCGGCGGCTCTGGCGCACCGAGCTTCGCACGCTCTCACGGGCCACTGTGGCGACGCCGAAGTAAAGCGAATAGTACGCAGCTGCCAGGAGCGCCACGGTCAGCACCATGAAGGCGGGGCGAAAGGGCTCCAGTGGCTCGAATATTTGCAAGAAGCTGATGCCGCCTCCGGAAACAGTCCAGAGTAGTGGGATGAGACAGCACGGCTTTAACACCAGGAATGACGATGCGAGCGAACCTACGATAGGTAAGGTTGAGTGTGGCGCTGGCGGAGCAAGCGGGGCGCTGATCTCGACCGGTTCAAGTTGCAGACCCGATGCCACTAGCCCGTCCACCGCCCGGGTCCAGGCCTGCAGAAGCTTGCGGTAGCGCAGTCCGTGAAAGACGCACATGAAGTCGAGACGAAAGGATTGTCCGTTGGGAGAGGGCTCACCCACGGTCTTGACTTCGATAACCGACTCCGCGCCCGTGGTCGATGCGTGAAAGACGCCGCCCTCAACGTGCGCCACAGCTTTGGCGTGACCCACCAGGTTATCGCCAAGATGGGCGACGATGCTGGACAGCAGCGTGGTTAATACCGAAGCGGGCGAGGCGATGGGCCCGGACACGATCATCTGGCGCGATAGCGAGTTAAACATGCTGGACGGCCATGCCGAGGACGTCACGGATCACCGGCGCTGCCAGCCCGTCTCTTGCACTGACTCGCTGCAGCACCGCCGAGGGCTTCATGTTCTTACGGATATCTGCTTCAATTGCGTCGATTTCGGATGGCTTCGCGGCTTCGACTTTATTGAGAAGTACGACGTCGGCGACCCGCACACTGGCGCGAATGAGGTGCGGCACCGAGCGCATGAGCAGTCGATAGCGGACCGCATCGACGATGCTAAGGCGGCACTGCAGGTGATATTGCGCGGCGGAGGCCGCGTCCAGGATCCGAGGGAAGCGCTCCAGCAAGCGCGACATGCGCTCGGCGTCTGCCATGCCCGAGGGTTCAATAATGACCCAGCCTAGATCCGGTATTTGCGCGAGTTCGGCGAGGCCCTGATACAGGTCGTCGCGCATGAGGCACAGGCAGCCCCCATAAATCTCGACGACCTCATGTCCTCCGGCACGAATGACCGCGCCGTCTATCTGCACCTCTCCGACATCATTGATGAGGAACGCGACCCGCTGGCGCTGACTCGTCAGATGACGAGCCAGCGCTGCAATGGACGTAGTCTTGCCGGAGCCCAAGAAGCCTACGACCGATACGACGCGCATGGTGATGGGCCCCAGTGCCGCCGGGAGATCTAGCTGGCCTGCTGAACAACGAGGGTATGCGTACCGATAGTGGTGCGAATTTCCAGCGCGCCATCCCGCATTTCCCAGTTCGAATATTCCTCGCCATCCAACACCACCCGATACTTGGCGCCCGCCGCGAGGTGCGTGATGCGGAACTGGGTGTCGCGCCCGAGAGCGCTGGCATCCGTCGTACAGATGGCAATGTTGAGCGTGCGTTGCACCGCGTCGTAGTAGGCCTGCCGGACGCGGACCTGCGGGAAGTCGACACCTTCCAAGGTCGGCTCCTGGAATTTCTTCAAATTCGGCTGATTGAAAATGCGCGACCACACATGGGCTCCATTGGCGACATACCCC
>Ga0208492_1001713_pt1 | contig 12591 bp, 8 predicted proteins | sample Subbioar_CSW14AB_FD_184820 | JGI IMG/M metagenome (GOLD analysis project Ga0208492, IMG submission 184820) | Serpentinite rock and fluid subsurface biosphere microbial communities from McLaughlin Reserve, California, USA - CR12Mar_CSW14AB (SPAdes) | ecosystem: Environmental > Terrestrial > Deep... | reverse complement strand
ATGTGAAGAAGAGTTTGCAGGATATCGAGGCGGACCAGATCGAATTGGAGATAATAACGGCAAACCATTTGGCGCATGTTTTAGGTAATTCTATCACCACTTTTGCCGGTGGTCTGGCGCGACGCTATGAAGACGGGAAATATTTTAGCACGGATACGCATTTCGTGGAACTGCCAATTGAGAAAATCGCCATGGCAAAGAAAGAGATGGCGTTGATGGCATATTACCTCGATGAATTGAGTCGAGACCGGGAATTATTAATCGAGGAAATGGAATCGTCAATCGGCGCCTTGAAGAATTATTTGGAATTTTTATCATGCGATTTACCAACACAAACAGTAGAACAATTAAAGCTCTTCAAATTTTTCATCGATTTGGACAAGGGGCGAGTCGGACGCGACAATTTTTTTGAGGCGATCCAGGGGATAGAGAACTACTTGGACGTGGAGAAAATTCGCGAGCATAGATTTGATTCGACTGCCACGGGAGTTCCGAGTGAAGTGGGCGCAGAGTAGATATTTATAAAGCGAAATGGCATTTCTTTTATTTCATGGTTACGGAAATTTAATTTTTCTGGCTATTGACAATTTTTATAAAATGTTATATAAATAAGGTCCGCTGTTCAGCTGAATTTTTTCAATTTCAGCTGTTTCGATTTATTGGCAGTATCTTTAAAGTCAGCCTTGAAAAATAGGCAGAATGACTAAATAAACAAAGTTACTTCAAAACATTGAAGTATTAACCTATAAATTCATTGAGAAGGAGGGGTGTCATGGGAGAAAAAATTTCTTTCATGGAAGAATGGCGTGTTAAAGAAGAAGAAAAAGATCTGGCCATTTTAAAGGCGGATCTGAATGACGCCACAGATATCATCTGTGGCGTATTCGATGCGGCGATAGAAAGAGTCCTTCGCCAAAACAAGAAAGAAGAACTGAGGGTTATAAAATAATAACCCTCGCTCATAAATAAAAACCCTCTCAACCGAAGAGGGTTCTTTTGTGCAGTCCAGTTTATCGAAATAGATTATTAATTTAATATTGCGAGACACTCATTGATTTCTTTTTTTTCAATCAAAAATTGCTTTTGATCAGTCACTCTGCCTACTCGATTGGTAGTTATTTCTCTGATTTTTTTTAAAATATTTTCCAAATTTGTTGTGATTGGTTCGTTAGGATTCTTTTTTGCCGCAACGTAGTTTAATTGTTTTTGTATTTGTTTTTCGAATCTTTCCAGAAATAAAATGGCAATTGTGTTAAAAATAGATTTCGATTCGACTTCTTGTTGCAATCCAGCACTTATTTTATTTTTTTCAGTTTCAAGGCGCGCTTCTTTTGATCGTAAAAAATCATGTGTTTTTTTATCGCTGGCACGGCTTCTTTCTTCAACTGTCGCGTCTATTTGATCGCTTAAATCATCTATCTCGTTTACTTTTTTGATGAGTGGCAATATTCGTTTGAGTAAAACTCCGAAGCCTTCGGTTCTTAATGCGAATATTATGCGCGGAATATGAGTTATCATCATTTTTTCGCCGGTAAATGATGAGTCGAAATAATCGATTTTGGTGGCCGTCCCCGCATCAATTGCCTTGATACTGTAATCAGCTTTTCGCTCAAGCCTTTCCGGATTGTTTGAGACTGTACAGTCAACAGCAAGTTTGATGGTATTTTCATCGCCATTATCGTACTCGAAAAGAAAATCAACGTGATGCTTGCGATCATCATATTCTGCCGTCTTAAAGATGGAGAAATTTTGTCCGTCAGTACTAATGTCAAACAAATTCACAGAGGGGTGCGCCAACACTACGTGCAGTAACTCTTCCAATATCACGCCGCGATCCGTTTTGTTTTTTTCAGCGGAACGGCTACGCTGTTGCAAAACAAAATCTTTATCCGCCTGGATTTTTTCAGGCGGATGAATCGGATTTTCTTCTGTGGCGAATTCATCCATATAAGATAGAAAGTCTTGATCTACCGAGTTTTTTGATTCTTTTTTACGCGCTTTTCGCAATTTTTTATTGCCAGCAAGCAATATTTGCACCTCGTTTTCTGTATCGCTTAACGGCGGTTCATTATTCGAATTGGCGTAGATATATTGGTTTTCTGGGTTGAACACAATATTATATTATTGATAATTGCTTTTATTGTAGCAGATTATTAATTTTAATCAACTCACCTTGCCCCTTATCTCATTACGGATAATGAAGGCAAATTTACGGAAATAAAAAATATATCTCCGCTTTTGAATCAGTTAGATATTGATTTGCCAAAAATCTACCTATTAATATTTCACATAAGCCCTAATTTGTGGTATAATAAAAAAAGTTAAGTGAATAACTCTTTTTTAAATACAACTATAATTAAAAACGCGCCGGTACCTGGCTGGCGGTAAAATTCAAAAATTATGAAAAAAACCAAGCAAATTTTATTCTTGCTAACCCTTATTATTTCCGGTTTCGGCTTTGTTTCTCTGAGTAGTCAAGCAGAAACGCAGTCCGCCGCTTGTCAATTCAGTATCGGCGATGCTAATCATGACGGAGTTATTAATTCAGTCGATATTACCTATTTATCTACGATAATCGGGACGAGCGCTGCCGAACAATGCAGTGCCGATTGTAATGGTGATGGATATTTAGACGTGCGGGATATTGCTTGCGTAAAAAACAAAATCACTGTTGACTCGTGTTCTTTTCAATTTGGCGACGCCAACCATGATGGAATAATTTCCTCTCTGGATATAAATGCCATTAAAAATTGCGTAATAATGGGTGGATGTAATACTTGTGGCGTTGATTGTAATGGTGATAAATTGATTAATTCGGCTGATATGGCGTGTGTCAAATATAATATCGGCACCTCGACTCCGGCCTGTTTTTCTCAGCCAGGAGATGCAAATCGTGACGGCTTGATTAACAGTACTGATGTTGACAGTATTTTATCCGGAATGCGCAATAGTGTTGTTGATTCTTGCGGATATGATTGCAATCTCGACGGATATATCAATGTGCAGGATGTTTTATGCGTTCAAAATAAGATTCCGACCTGTCAATATAATGCCGGTGATGCCAATCACGACGGATCCGTATCAATATTGGATGTTAATACGATTAAAAACTGTATCCTAACAGGCGGATGTGATCTTTGCGGTGCGGATTGCAATGGAGACAGAGTGGTCACGAATAGCGATTATTTTTGCGTGAATGATAAAATAGGGACCTCATCTCAGGCTTGTCTCTTTCAAGCCGGTGATGCAGATCATGACGGTGAGTTTAGTAACAGCGATATAGACCTAATGAAGAAAAATATCAGTGAAGATATTGATAATCCATGCGGTTTCGACTGTAATGCCGACAAAATATTTGATTCGAGAGATATTACTTGTGTCGGCGCCAAGATCGCGCCTGATGAATGCGCTTTTCAAGCCGGAGATGCGAATAATGATGGTAAAATTTCAGTATCTGATATTGATTTCGTAAAAAACTGCACGGTTACCGGCGGATGTAATATCTGTGGCGTCGATTGCAATGTTGACAATGCGATCAATGGTGCTGATATGACATGCATAAAATATAAAATCGGATCATCACAGGTTTGCGACTTCGCGATCGGCGATGCGGATCATAACGGAGTGATAAACGTGAAAGATGTAGATTATTTGAATACGATTTTCGGTACTCAAACCACTGATTGCGCAGCTGACTGTCATGTAGACGGCTATATCAATGTTTTGGATCTTATTTGGCTGCGCGATAAATTGGCGACATGCGAATTTAAGCCCGGTGATGCCAATCACGACAATTCGATTACGATCGACGATATAGACTATTTGAAGAAAATAATTGGCAGCAATGTCGCAGATCGATGCGGCTCCGATTGTAATGGCGATGGACTGTTAGACGTGCGTGATATTGTGTGCGTCTCAGCAAAAATAACACCGTCTCCGATAGTTGCAACATCGACGGCCTGTCTTTTGAGAGCCGGAGATGCTAACGGCGATAACACGGTCAATATACAGGACATTGCGGCAATCAAATACGGGATGGGCCAAACAAATTCGGACAAATGCGGCCATGATTGTAATGCTGATGGAGTTATAAATGTGCAAGATGTATTGTGCGTTCAGGCGCTGATGGGAATCGATGCTCAAGCGCAGTTGATAATTGAAAAAACAAACACTCAAAATGATGAAAATCCGCGCAGTCAAATTGTCCCGTCAGATGCTGAACTGATAACTCAAATTTACGGTGAAAAGGCTGCGAAAATATCCGACGATGATAAAGAGAGAATTCTGTACTATTTGCAATCTGATGTTAATACAGCATCTACAACGAGCCAGAAAGACAAAAAAACGGCACTAGAGGTTTATGCGGCGGCATTCAACGGTGAGCAGCCCAAAAAGAAAAGTGATTGGCAGGACGTTTTACGCATCCAAAACGGTTTATTCCCTAAAAAATTCAGCCGCAGCGCTGAAACTGCGGCGTTAAAAACGTTTAGGAAATTATACAAACGCAACCCGGATTTCAAAAAGGCGGCAGATGAAAAAGCAATTAAAATCATGGCTTACGGAGTGAGACCGACAAAAAGGGATTTATCCAAAGAAAAAGTCGCGATTGCAGCATTTCGCAAAAAAATGAAACGAAATCCAGCGACCGTAAAAGATTGGATCACAGTGAATGCGATTGCCTATTCGGGGGTTAAAATATAATTGTCAAAGTAACAAGACCCGCAGCCCTGATAAGCGAGCGGGTTTTTTTTATTGCCTAAAATAAATATTTTCGCTTTTGCTTTTATTTTTTTGCTTTATTATCCTATTATATGGTATAATTGAATAACTAAATATTAACAATATCGTATGTCAATTTATCGCAATATTTTTTTACAAGCCTGGCAGATTGTGTGGAAAAATAAGTTTTTGTGGTTTTTCGGTTTGTTTATCTCAATCTTGGGTGTAGGTGCGGAATCGGTATTTTTTGTCAGTTTCGTGTCGCGCGGAGTTATGAATGGCGTTCATGAAATTTTGATTGATAGCGGCGTGAATAGTTTTGGCACTCTCGCTAGCAATCTAATTAGCGTGGCAACGAACTATCCGCTAAACTTCGGAATCATCATGACCGTTTATATGATATTTTTGGTACTTTTGATTTTCTTGATCTGGTTGATTGTTACTTCTCAGGTTGCTGTCAATAAGGAGACAGCCCTGATATACAGCGGCGACATTACCCCTAAAAGTATTACTACGAGCATTGCCGATAGTCGCCCGTATTTTTGGAGCATTCTTCTTATCGGCTATGGATTGCGGATAGCGGTGATATTATTTTTATTCCGGATCGGAGAAATCTTTTATAATTTGTCTTTGAAAGGTGGCGGTCTTTTCCTTTTTATAATCGCCTTCATCGTGATTGCAACTCTTATTTTCTTGGCGGGAATATATTTTAAATTTGTCATCAATTATTTGATAATTAGCAATCGACGCTTAAAAAACGCTTTTCAAGAGGCTTTTGATTTGTTGCGGCATAATTGGCTGCAAAGCGTGGAGCTTTCTTTGTCGATGTATGCGATCATATTCGTTCTGGGTATTCTGTCAGCTCTAGCGTTGGTCAATATTTATTGGATATTCGAAATGATCGCCTTGACTTTGGTAACTTTTTCCGGAACCCTGGGATTTTTAACCGCTGTCATCGTTAGGCCCTTAGCTGCCATAATATTCATGGGTTGGGTGATGGCGATACTGGGTGCATTTCAAGTCAGCAGTTGGGCGATTTTCTTTGTGAATTTGAATGGCCAGGGAGTGGTGAGTAAAATCGTTCGGTTGGCGGAGCGATTTAAAAAATAAAAAAAATGCCACGAAAAATACAAACAATCGGTGATTTATTGAACGACGGTGAGGCAGAAGAAGGTTCTGTACAAGCGCAATTCGCGGACAAGCAGAGACAGATGTCGTTGCGGCGCTTGGAAGAGAACACTGTGCTAGAAGCGGCTAAAGCGGGCGTTCCTTATATCAACCTCAGCGGTTTTCCGATCGGTCCGGAGAGTTTGGCGCTTATTCCGGAAGAGCAGGCACTCGCCCTGAAAGCGATTTGTTTTTTTTATGACGGCAAGATTATCAATGTTGCCGCAGTGAACCCGATGGATGAAGTTTTGTCGACTTTTTTGTCGGAGCTTCGGAAGAAAAATAATGCGCAAATAATAATTCACCAGGTGTCTTCAATGAGTTTTGATAAAGCCTTTCGTTTGTATAAAATGTTGCCGAGGGTGCGCAAAGATAGCGGTGGCGTCGATATTTCTGCGCAGGACCTTGAGCGATTCAGCTCAGAAATCGAGGATTATAAAAAAATTGCCGAGAAGATTAATGAGGTGAATGTCAGTGATATTTTGATTATTATTTTGGCGTCAGCTTTGACTATTAACGCAAGCGACGTTCATATCGAGGCGGAGGAAGCTGGCATCGCGGTACGTTTGCGTATTGACGGCGTTTTGCATGAGGCGGCGATAATCGACCGTGACAAATGGCGAAAAATAATTTCGCGTTTGAAACTATTGGCGCGAGTAAAGATGAATATTACGAATCAGCCGCAAGATGGACGCTTCAGCATTGTGTTAGCACAGGAAAAGATCGATGTCCGTTGTTCGTTTTTGCCGACTTCATTCGGAGAGAGCGTGGTGATGCGCTTGCTTCGGTCGCGCGACATCAAATTGGATTTCGAAGATTTGGGATTGATGCCAAGGGCTTTCGAGCAGTTGCAGCGAGAGATGAAGAAACCGAACGGTTTGATTTTGACGACTGGTCCGACCGGTTCCGGCAAGACCACGACATTGTACGCTGTTTTAAATAAATTGAATACTGGCAGCACGAAGATTATTACCCTGGAAAATCCGATCGAGTATCAATTGAACGGAATCAGTCAGAGTCAGGTAGACGCAACTAAGAATTATACGTTTGCGGCCGGCTTGCGTTCGATTCTGCGCCAGGATCCTGATGTGGTGATGGTGGGAGAAATCCGAGACAAAGAAACAGCGGAGATTTCCGTCCAGGCCTCTTTGACCGGTCATTTGGTGCTTTCGACATTGCATACCAATGATGCGGCAGGAGTGATTCCGCGCTTGATCGATATCGGTGTCCAGGCATATTTTTTATTGCCGGCGATTAACGCGGTTATCGGTCAGCGCTTGGTGCGTCGTCTTTGTCCGCATTGTCGGGTCGAGCATCACTTGAGTTTTGCGGAGTCGGAACAAGTCAAGAAAATATTAGCCGTGATATCGCCGAAATCCGGTATCGAGGTGCCCAGCGTCCTGCCGATGATTTACAAAGCCGGAGCGGGTTGCGAATATTGCCATGGTATCGGATACAAGGGGCGCGTCGGCATCTATGAATTATTCACGATCAAGGATGAGATAAAAAATTTGGCTTTGCAAGGAGCGCCTGATTTCAAGATTTTAGCCCAGGCCATTGAAGATGGCATGGTAACGATGCTGCAGGACGGAATCATGAAATGCCTGGATGGACAAACGACATTAGATGAGGTTTACCGCGTTATAGGCAAGTTCGATTATATTGACTCATTGTATGACGCAGTGGTGTCGCGTACTATCGGGCGAGGAATTGTGATCAGTGATACTATTGCTCAAAATGTAAATGAATTGACAGGCGATTTGGCAAACTTGGGCGTTTTGATTGCCGGATCCCTCAATACTGAGTTGGCGGCAACGGTATTTGCCGGCGGCATCAAATATAATGCCGGTGACATCCATATTGATCCGGCTAATAATGAAGCGGTGATTCGTTATCGAATTGACGGGATTCTTTATGATGTTGCGACCATCTCGACGGATCGCTACTTGCAACTTCTCAGTCAAATCAAAAATTACGCCGGCCTCGCAAGTATGGACAAAAAGGCTGTCTGGGATGGTCGTTTCAGTTTGAATATGGATGGTCAGCGTTCTGATTGTCGTCTATCGATCATTTCCGGCGGTTATGGTGAAACTATCGTAGTGCGTCTCTTGTCGAGTCAGGCAGTATCTCTGAATTTTGATAATTTAGGCATGGCAAGGTATTCGTCAGAGCCATTGTTGCAGGCGATGATCAAGACGCGAGGCCTGATCGTTTCGGCCGGACCGACTGGATCTGGAAAAACAACAACTCTCTATGGCATTTTAAATAGTTTGAATAAACCAGATGTAAAGATTATTACCATCGAGGATCCGATCGAATATCATCTCGACGGCGTTATGCAGACGCAAATCAACGCTGAAGAGGGTTACACTTTCGCGGCGGCGATGCGTTCTCTTCTCCGCCAGAACCCGAACATCATCATGATCGGCGAAATCCGCGATGAAGAAACAGCGAAGACGGCTGCCGAGGCCGGTCTGACCGGACATTTAGTGCTTTCAACGGTACATGCCAGCAGCGCTGCCGGCGTTATCGTCCGTCTTTCCGGATTGGGAGTAGAGCGCGAAGTGATAACTGATTTGATAAATTGCACGATCGGTCAACGTTTGGCAAGGCGAATATGCCCGCATTGCAAAACGGAATTGGCAGTGGACGATGAGATGATGGCAAGAGTGGAAAATATTTTAAGCAAGATTAACAATAAGAATGTCGGCATTCCGGCGGAAATGAAATTTTATCACGGCGCCGGCTGTGCCGAATGCAACGGTCTCGGCTATAAAGGCCGCATCGGTCTCTATGAAGTCGTCGAGATGACGCCGAGCATCCAGAAAATCATCCAAAGCGGCAGCCTATCGACTGATGATATCGAAGCGGCCGCCCTGCAAGACGGCGCAGTTCTGATTGCCCAAGACGGCATCTTGAAAGTGCTGGCAGGGGAGACGACGCTGGAGGAGGTGTTTCGGACGGTGGAATAAAATAAAATTTTCAATTTTCAATTTACAATTTTCAAAACTAGAATACGCTCGGATAACAATGTGTGACGTTATTATGGATTTGAATTTTGTAAATATTGAAAATTGAAACATTAAAAATTGTTTGAAAATTGTAAATTGTAAATTGTGAATTAAAATTAGAATAAAAGTAGGATGTTTATAAAATGAAAAATTATAAATTTAAGATTAAAGTGCTAAATATCAACCGTATGTTAAACAAAAAATTCTTTAACAAACTGCAAAAAGAACATACCGCTGCGATGGTGGAGCGACGGGAGATTATCGGGCAGTCGAATGATATCCTGCATGATTCGAAGCGGGCGATCTTTGCGATGCATCGCGGGGACTTCGTCGCTGCTGGCGATAGTTTGAAAAAAATCGAGAAGCTGATGAGCGGTTTGCAGAAGAAGTTCGGTGTCAGCCGCGTCGAGAAAGAAGGTGCCTATGGTGCTGGCGTCGAAGAATATGTCGAGGCGAAATTATTGTATTTGGTTTTGACGGATGAGAAGATTGATGAGATTAAAGGCTTGGATCTATCGTTTAGTTCTTATCTCGGTGGACTCAGTGATTTAACTGGAGAGCTCGTGCGTTATGCTGTCAATCAAGCAGCGCAACGAAATTTCAAGGAGGTGGAGAAAGCAAAGAATATTATCACCGATATCATGGCGCAGCTTGTCGAGTTTGATTTGACCAGTTATCTCCGCACGAAGTATGACCAAGCCAAGCAGAACTTGCGGAAGATCGAGCAGATTAATTATGAGGTGGCGATGAAGTCGACACACAACACGTAACATAGAATACGTAACACGTAACACGTAACACATAACATGGAGTAAGGGGCATCCGCTGGTCGTCATCCTCGCGAACGCGGGGATCCAGGATAGATTAGACATAGCATGAATACAATTCCTGCTATTAGACCAGAATTATTTCGATAAATGTTAATTTAAGTATATTCAAACGTGAAGTGCCTCCCGCCGCGACGGGCGTCTTCACGGGAATGACGATTCATTTACGAAGGATTTAAAATACATATGAAACTAGCCATAATCTCCGATATTCACGATAATCTGGCAAACCTTGAAAAATGTTTGAAATGGTGTAATGATAATAAGGTGGAAAAAGTGATTTGTTGCGGAGATGTCTGTAATATCGAGACAATCGGTTTTTTATCGGCCAATTTTGGCAGGGAGATATTTCTCGTGCGTGGCAATACAGAGCTGTATTATGATGAGGAGTTAACAGATTTTGCCAATATTAATTTTTTGGGACGGACCGGGATTATTAATATAAAAGGAAGCGCAATAGGTGTTTGCCACGAGCCATTTTGGATCGATCAATTAGTCGAGGAGGACAAGCCGGTATTTATTTTTTGCGGCCACACGCATAAGCCGTGGATTGAAGATAGACATGGAGTAAAAATAATCAATCCCGGAACTCTTGGGGCTGTTTTTCAAAAAGCGACATTTGCTTATTGGGATGTCGAAAAAGGCGATTTGGAACTGAAATTATTGGAAAATATTTAAGATAAGATGATCAAGAAAAAGAAAAAACTGAATATCAAGCAAAAAAGGGAGTTGTTGCGAATTGCGCGCGAAGCCGTGGAAAATTTCGTGATGACTGGTCATGCACCGAAGTTGGATGTTGTCGATGCGATGCTAAACGAGCAATCGGGCGCATATGTAACTTTGAAGAAGGACGGGGAAATTCGCGGCAGTATCGGCCAGATAGTGCCGTCGGAAAAACCTTTATGGCAAGTCGTCCGTGATTCGGCGATGGCTGCTTGCTGTGAAGATCCGCGATTCAAGCCGATCACCAAAAAAGAACTTCCCGAGCTGGTTTATGAAATCAGCGTCTTGACAAAGCCGGAGCTGATAGACAGTTGGCGACGAATCAAGCCGGGTCGTCATGGCGTGGTCGTTCAAAAAGGTTTGCAAGGCGGAGTCTATTTGCCGCAAACTGCCGAAGAGAACGGTTGGACGCGCGAAGAATTTATTGAGCATTTATGTTGCGAGAAGGCTGGTTTGGCGAAGGAATGTTACAAGAACGATCCGGATTTACAACTGCAGATTTTCGAGGCGCAGGTTTTTTGAGAATAATTCATTGAGACTCGTAGAGACTCATAGAAATTATATTGTCATATCGAATCCGCTTCAGCGGTGAGATATCGCTTCAGGGTTTGATATTTGTGGTAGTTACCAAGTAAACGCAAGCCTGGAGGGATCTCTCTCTGCGCTTCGCTTCGTTCGAAATGACAAGGATGTGTGATACCGGAATATATTTTGAAAATTGAGTCATTAAAAATTGTTTAAAAATTGAAAATTTCAGGAGAAGTATAAAATAACAAACTATATATAAAATTTACTATATGGCTCGAAGAAAATTAAAAGACATTGAAAATTCGCGCTGGCTGAATGTACCGGAAATGAACCTGGCGGATGAAACCAAGAGCAGTATCTACACTGTTCTCATTTTTGTGTTCGGAATTATTTTTTTTCTCAGTCTATTCGGGTTGGCCGGGGCGATGGGCGAATTCATCGATTCGGCGTTGGACTGGGCTTTCGGCTGGGGGAAATGGATGTACCCGATCGTTTTTTCGGTGTGGGGTTATATGTTGTACAAAAAAGAGGAGAACAATATTCGCGCAAGCAATTACATCGGTTTGGCGCTATTCGTTCTATCAACTCAAGCTTTTTTGTTGCTGTTTATCAATCCGGAAAACTGGACGACGGCTCTTGACGCAGGTAGTGGCGGCGGTTATGTCGGCTATATTTTCGGGAACTTGGCCGTCAGCTTGGCGGGGCGGATTACCTCATTTATCATAATGGTTTGTTTGATTATCATATCTTTGCTGTTGATTTTGGACACGACGCTGGCAATGCTGATCGGACGCGATTCATATATCGCACGGACATTGTACGCTTTTCACGGTTTTTTTTCACGACTGTTTAACCGCAAAGAACATTCTGAAGATGAGGCCGAAGAGCATGAGATCATAGAAGAGGGTGAGGAGGAAGGCGTGGAGCCGGAGGAGGAAAATACTGACAATGGTGAAGAGGATTCCGAAGAAGAAGGTGATGAAGAGTCCTCCGACGCAGAAGTTATTGATAATGAAGAGAAAAAGAAAAAAGCTAAAAAAACTTCGGCAAAAAAAGTGGTTGTTAAGGCGCCGAAAGTTGAGGAATTAGATGCGTGGTGGATGCATAAAACCGAAATTGATGTTGATTTGCCGTTAAGCCTATTGTCGGCCAAAAAAAGCAAGCCGCAGAGCGGAGACATTAAAGAGAGCCGGGAGATTATTCAAAACACGTTGCAGAAATTCGGCATCGAAGTCGAGATGGGTGATGTGAGTGTCGGTCCGACAGTTACGCAATATACTTTCAAACCGGCAGATGGTGTCAAACTTTCGCGCATCATTACTCTAGGCAATGACTTAGCCTTGGCTCTGGCGGCACATCCGATCCGTATCGAAGCGCCTATCCCGGGCAAGTCGCTTGTCGGTATCGAGGTGCCGAATCGGACGAAAGCAGCAGTCGGCTTCCGAGAAATGTTGTCGTCAAAGAATTACGAACAACGCAAAAATGATTTGACGATGGCGCTTGGAAAAGATGTGGCCGGTACCGAGTGGATGGCGGACATCACGCGCATGCCGCATATTCTCGTGGCCGGTGCGACCAATTCCGGTAAATCGGTTTGTTTGAATACGATAATCGTC